>Ga0209118_1000029_pt1 | contig 112781 bp, 102 predicted proteins | sample BlaSpr_A8_Ref_M1_FD_187988 | JGI IMG/M metagenome (GOLD analysis project Ga0209118, IMG submission 187988) | Forest soil microbial communities from Thunder Bay, Ontario, Canada - Black Spruce, Ontario site 2_A8_Ref_M1 (SPAdes) (version 2) | ecosystem: Environmental > Terrestrial > Soil >... | reverse complement strand
CGTGGGTGCGGTGATGATGCTTTTCCTTTTCGTGGTGATGATGCTGGACATCAACCTCGACAAGCTGAGAGAAGGCTTTTGGAGCTATCTCCCGTTGGGCGCGGCGGTCGGGGTACTGATGGTGGTCGAGATGGTGCTGGTCCTGGGCGGGAAGCAGTTCGGACTGCTCAATCTCCCTGGTCCTGCCACACCGGTCGCGGGTTACAGCAACACCAAGGAATTGGGCCGGTTGCTCTATACCGACTATGTCTATCCGTTCGAACTGGCTGCCGTCGTGCTTCTGGTGGCCATCGTCGCCGCCATTGCGCTCACCTTGCGGCGGCGCAAACAAACCAAGTACCAGAACCCGTCTCTGCAGGTGCGCGTGAAGAGTCAGGATCGAGTGCGCATCGTGCAGATGGCTTCGGAAAAGCGGCCTGCCTCCGAGACCACGCAGGCCATATCGTCACCGAACAAATAACAATATTCCATCGCCCGGACGGGCGATGGAATCAAGGGAGCTGCTTTGACCTGGTCCACGCTGTCGCTGTCGCACTACCTGGTGTTGAGTGCGGTGTTGTTTGCCATCAGCATCATCGGCATTTTCCTGAACCGAAAAAACGTCATCATCCTGTTGATGGCGATCGAGCTAATGCTGCTCGCGGTGAACATGAATTTCATCGCCTTTTCGCAGTACCTGGGCGATACGGCGGGGCAGATTTTTGTTTTCTTCATTCTCACCGTTGCAGCGGCCGAATCAGCTATCGGCTTGGCGATTCTGGTGGTGTTGTTCCGTAATTTGCACACCATCAACGTGGATGATCTCGGCACTCTCAAGGGGTGATCGCGAAGTCCGCGCTTGCGTACCGCTTCTGTCGGCGCGCAAGCGCGTGGGTACGGAATACGAACAATGAAAGATATGCAAACCCTTTATCTTATCGTGCCAATGGCGCCGCTTATCGGGAGCATCGTCGCCGGATTGTTCGGCAAGCTTGTCGGACGCACCGGCGCGCACCGGGTAGCGATCGCCGGCGTTGCCATTGCTTTCATCGCCTCGCTTGTCATTTTCCTCGATGTCAAAGCCGGTCATACCTTCAACGGCGCCGTCTACACGTGGCTAAAGGTCGGGGGGGTGGATTTCAACATCGGATTCCTCATCGACCGGCTTACCGTGACCATGATGCTGGTAGTGAGTTTCGTCTCGCTCATGGTGCACATCTACACCATCGGCTACATGGCTGATGATCCGGGGTACCAGCGCTTTTTCAGCTACATCGCGCTGTTCACCTTCGCCATGTTGATGCTGGTGATGTCGAACAACTTCCTGCAGTTGTTCTTCGGCTGGGAAGCCGTGGGTCTGGTTTCCTACTTGCTGATCGGCTTTTGGTACACCCGCCCGACGGCCATTCACGCCAATCTCAAGGCATTCTTGGTGAATCGGGTCGGTGACTTCGGCTTCCTGCTCGGCATCGGGCTGATATTCATGTTCGCGGGCAGCCTGGATTATGCAACGGTGTTCGGCAAGGCGCAGGAACTGTCGCAGAAAACCATCCAGATTTTCCCCGGCCACAGCTGGGCGTTGCTCACCCCCGTGTGCATCCTGCTGTTCATCGGCGCAATGGGTAAGTCGGCGCAATTCCCGCTCCACGTTTGGCTGCCGGATTCCATGGAGGGCCCGACTCCAATCTCCGCGTTGATCCACGCCGCCACCATGGTGACCGCCGGCATTTTCATGGTGGCGCGGATGTCGCCGCTGTTCGAACTGTCGGAGACCGCGCTGTCCTTTGTTATCATCATCGGCGCCGTCACGGCGTTGTTCATGGGTTTGCTCGGCATGGTGCAGAACGATATCAAGCGCGTGGTAGCGTATTCCACGCTGTCACAGCTCGGCTACATGACCGTTGCGTTGGGCGCGTCGGCCTACTCGGCGGCGATCTTTCACCTCATGACCCACGCCTTCTTCAAAGCACTGCTTTTCCTGGCCGCGGGTTCGGTGATCATCGCCCTGCATCATGATCAGGACATCCGCAACATGGGCGGGCTGCGCAAATACATGCCGAAGACCTGGATGACTTCGCTAATTGGTTCGCTCGCGCTGATCGGAACTCCATTCTTTTCCGGTTTCTACTCGAAAGACAGCATCATCGAGGCGACCAAGTTCTCCCACTTGCCCGGTTCGGGGTTTGCGTATTTTTGCGTCGTAGTTGGCGTTTTCATAACCGCGTTCTATTCGTTTCGCATGTACTTCCTCGTCTTCCACGGCAAGGAGCGCTTCGGCAACGCGCATCACGCGGGACACCACGACGAAGGGCTGGCAAGCGAGGTGGCGCATGGCCTCGGGCCGGGCGAGAAGCCGCACGAGACTCCGTGGGTGGTGACGGCGCCCCTCATCCTGTTGGCGATCCCCTCGGTGCTGATCGGCCTGCTGACGGTTGAACCGATGCTCTTCGGTGACTGGTTCCAAGGCTCGATTGTCATTTCGGCCGATCATCCGGGGATGAAGGAACTGGCCGAGGAATTTCACGGCCCCTTGTGGATGGGATTCCACGGGCTGGTATCGCTGCCCTTCTGGTTGGCGGTGGCCGGTGTCGCACTCGCTTGGCTGTTCTATCTGAAGCGGCCCGACCTACCGGAAAAGCTGCAGCACAGCTTTCGCCCGGTCTATGCCCTGCTCGTCAACAAGTACTATTTCGACCGGCTCTACGAGTGGTTGTTCGCCGGCGGCGCGCGGGCCCTGGGGACGGGTTTCTGGCGCTATGGCGACATACTGCTGATCGACGGCCTGATGGTCAACGGTACGGCGCACCTGATCGGCTTCTTTTCGCGTGTGACTCGGCGCTTTCAAACCGGCTTTATCTATCAGTATGCCTTCACCATGATCATCGGCGTACTCGGCCTGCTGACCTTCTGGTTTAGCCGCATCTAAGTCGACGATCAATAAAACAAACTATGCTCGGACTGCCGCTACTGACTCTAACGATCTGCGTGCCGATCATCGCCGGGCTGCTTGCGCTCGCGACGGCATCGGACCGCAACGCACCGACTGCACGCTTAATCGCATTGATCGGCTCGCTGGCCGGATTTTTCGTCGCTGTACCGCTGTACACCGAATTCGACCTTACCACGGCAAACATGCAGTTCAGCGAGTTCAAGCCGTGGATTGCGACCTTCAACATTCACTATCACCTCGGCGTCGACGGCATCTCGACATTGCTGATCCTGCTCAACAGCTTCATGACTTTCCTGGTGGTGGTCGCCGGGTGGGAAGTCATCGAGGAGAAGGTCGCGCAGTACATGGCGTCGTTCCTCATCATGTCCGGACTGATCAATGGCATGTTTGCGGCACTGGATGCGATCCTGTTTTACTTTTTCTTCGAAGCGATGTTGATTCCCATGTTCCTGATCATCGGGATATGGGGCGGCCCGAACCGGGTCTATGCGGCGGTCAAGTTCTTCCTCTACACCTTGCTCGGTTCGCTGCTGATGCTGGCTGCATTCATCTATCTGTACTTCGCATCCAACGGCAGTTTCGAGATCCTCGACTATTACAAACTGCCGCTCGGCCTGACCGCGCAAATCCTGATCTTCATCGCCTTCTTCATGTCATTCGCGGTGAAGGTGCCGATGGTGCCGGTGCATACCTGGCTGCCCGATGCGCACGTCGAGGCGCCGACCGGCGGCTCGGTCATCCTCGCCGCAATCACCCTGAAGATCGGCGCGTACGGGTTTCTGCGTTTCAGTTTGCCTATCGTGCCTGACGCGAGCCATGCGCTCGCCGGGTTCGTCATTACGCTGTCACTCATCGCTATCGTCTACATCGGTCTGGTTGCGTTGGTGCAATCGGACATGAAGAAGTTGATCGCCTACTCGTCGATTTCGCACATGGGCTTCGTCACCCTGGGTTTCTTCATCTTCAATCAGCTTGGCGTCGAGGGCGGGTTGGCACAGATGATCTCGCACGGCTTCGTCTCCGCCGCCATGTTCCTCTGCGTGGGCGTGCTCTATGATCGCATGCATTCGCGGCAGATCGCCGACTACGGCGGGGTGATCAACACGATGCCGGTATTCGCCTCCTTCGTAGTTCTGTTCTCGATGGCCAATTCGGGGCTGCCCGCCACCAGCGGTTTCGTTGGAGAGTTCCTGGTAGTGCTGGGCGCAATCCAGGCCAATTTCTGGTACGCCTTCGCCGCCGCTACGACGCTCGTGTTTGGCGCCGCCTACACGCTGTGGATGTTGAAACGGGTTTACTTCGGGGCGGTCGCCAATAGCCACGTTGCCGAATTGCACGACATCAATGCGCGGGAAGTGCTGCTGCTCTCCTTGCTCGCGATTGCCGTGCTCGCAATGGGCGTCTACCCGAAACCATTCACCGATGTGATGCATGCTTCGGTGACCAATTTGCTCGAGCACGTCAATGCGGGCAAGCTGCCCGCTGGGCCGGTTTTGTAAATGGGTCAATCCTCGCGCTCAACGAAGCAATTCAGACAGGCTCCCAGAGAATGAGCATGAATTTTGCAGTGCCCAACGTGCTGCCGGCGCTGCCGGAAATTTTCCTGCTTGGCATGGTCTCGGTGATTTTGATCGCCGACTTGTTCGTGCGTGATGACAACCGTTTTGTTACGTACGCTTTGACGCAAATTGCCCTGCTGGGTTGTGCCGTCGTCACCGTCGCGACCGCGGCGCCGGAGGTGATCAGCACCTTCAATGGCATGTTCGTTCGCGACGCCATGGGCGACTCGCTCAAGGTCATTGCCTATGTCGCCGTCAGCGTGACATTGGTCTATTCGCGTGTCTATCTCGCTGACCGCGGCATTTTCAATGGCGAGTTCTTCACGCTGATACTGTTTGCTCTGCTCGGCATCATGGTGCTGATTTCGGCGAGTAATTTCCTGACGCTCTATTTGGGCCTTGAGCTACTGGCTCTGGCGCAATACGCCATCATCGCCCTGCGGCGCGATTCGGCGCAAGCGACCGAAGCGGCGATGAAATATTTCGTACTCGGCGCGCTCGCCTCCGGATTGCTGCTTTACGGCATGTCGATGCTATACGGTGCCACAGGGTCGCTCGACGTCGCGACGGTGAGCCGGGCGATCGCCAACGGCACCGCTCAGGCGCCTTCCCTGCTGGTGTTCGGGTTGGTTTTTGTGGTCGCAGGTTTGGCCTTCAAACTGGGTGTCGTGCCATTTCACATGTGGGTTCCCGACGTCTATGAAGGCGCGCCTACGGCCATTACGCTGTTCATCGGCACGGCACCGAAGATCGCTTACTTTGCCTTCTTCATGCGCCTGCTGGTGTCGGGCATGCAGGATTTGGTGGTCGACTGGCAAGGGATGTTGATCATCCTCGCCGTAGCCTCGATGGCGCTCGGAAACATCACCGCCATCGCGCAGACCAACATCAAGCGCATGCTCGCCTACTCGACTATTTCGCACATGGGGTTCGTGTTGCTGGGCATTCTCGCCGGCAGTATCAACGGCTATAGCTCGGCGATGTTCTATATCGCAGCCTATGTATTGATGACCCTGGGTGCGTTCGGCATGGTTCTGCTGCTGTCGCGCGCCGGGTTCGAGGCGGAGAGCCTCGACGACTTCAAAGGCCTTAACAAGCGCTCCCCCTGGTATGCGGGGTTGATGCTGATCGTGATGTTCTCGCTCGCGGGCATTCCTCCGACAGTGGGCTTCTTCGCCAAGTTGGCGGTGCTGCAGGCCGTGCTCGAGGCAGGCCAGACGTGGCTGGTGGTCCTCGCGGTGATGCTCTCGCTCGTCGGCGCGTTCTACTATTTGCGCATCGTAAGGTTAATGTATTTCGACGCGCCGGTGGACGCGAGCCCGCTGACTCCGCAATTGGATATGAGTATCCTGCTCGGAGCCAATGGGCTCGCCGTGCTGGTACTGGGCATACTTCCCGGCCCGTTGCTCAGCTTCTGCGCGAGAGCCATTCAACAGTCGCTGTAATCGTGAGGATGACTGCGTTGCTCGTCATTGCACTCGCCCTGGTTGCAGCCAATCTGCCGTTCGCTGGCGAGCGGATCTTCTTTGTGATCAATCCGAAGAATGGGCACAAGCACTTCGTCTGGCGGCTTGCTGAACTCGTCGTGTTCTACTTTGTAATAGGAGGCGCAGCGTGGTTGTTGGAAGCAAACCTCGGCGCCGTGCATCAGCAGGGATGGGAATTTTACGCGATCACCGCGAGCCTGTTTCTGGTCTTCGCCTATCCGGGTTTCGTCGTGCGCTACTTGCTCAAGTCACGCAAATGAATAGTCGCGGCGCCAGGCGCCGGCTCTCTGACTTTGCACTCCATGGCCCGATAGGCGCCGGACTTGTTCGCGCGAGAAACGGTCGGAGGCGGGCAGCGGCTGCGCAACACCTATGAAATCCGATCCGATCCCGTTCAGTGACCTCACCGAAACCACTCGAAGCAGCAAAGAGGTTTATCGCGGCAAGATGCTGACGGTGCACGAAGATGTGGTCGTGCTCTCCAATGGCCGGCCGGCGCTCCGGGAATATATTCTGCATCCGGGCGCGGTGATCATCATCGCCCAATTGGATAACGACGACGTTGTGCTCGAGCGCCAGTTCCGTTACCCGCTGCGCCGGCACATGATCGAACTGCCCGCCGGCAAGATCGATCCCGGCGAGGCGCCTCTTGTCACCGCCCAGCGCGAGCTGCTTGAGGAGACCGGCTACGAAGCTGCGCAGTGGGAGCATATTGCGACCGTGCATCCCAGCGTCGGTTATGCCGATGAGCATATCGAACTCTATCGCGCCCGCGGCCTGACGCTACGCCAACGGAAGTTCGACGAGGGCGAATTGCTCGATGTCTTTACGTTGCCGCTGGCCGAAGCCTTGAACTGGGTCGAAAGCGGTCGGATTAGCGACGTGAAGACCGTCGCCGGATTGTTCTGGCTGGAGCGCTTGTCGCGTTCTTAGGAGCGTGTGGGACTTGCTTCGCGGTTGCGTTGCGCCCGCAGAGGCGCGAAGGCGGGTCAATTGCTGATAACGGCGGTCAGTAGCCACCTGAAGGCCTTGTCTAGCGGATCTCGCTTTTCAAAACTCTGACATTCGCGAGGCAATGTAGGTTGCCGAGCCGCCGCTATCTGACAACCGAAGGAGATCTCGGGTCGCGCTGCGCGCAACCTGACCGACGAAGGCGGCTCTGGCTGGAGCCCTTGTCGCGTTTCTCGCCCAAGCTTCCCAAGGGGCAGCCCCGGAAGGTATGCTGTTTGCTCGTTTATCGAGAAGGCGCAAAGGATGGGCAACAACTTGCCTGCGCGGAGCCAGCAATTTGCCGATGGTGAAAGCCTGGCCATGCGCTTGCCCACTGTTCGCCAGGCTACCGAGGCGCTCGCCGCGCCGCTATCTGCGGAAGATTGCGCGCTACAGTCGATGCCTGACGCAAGTCCGGTGAAATGGCATTTGGCTCACACTTCCTGGTTCTTCGAAACCTTCCTGCTCAGCGAGCACCTGCCCGGTTACCGGGCTTTCGATCCGCTCTATCGGATGCTCTTCAATTCCTACTACAACGGCGTCGGGGCGCGGTATCCGCGTGCCCAGCGCGGCCTGATATCGCGGCCCGGCCTCGCGCAGGTTCTGGCCTATCGCAAGCATGTCGATGAGAACATGCTGCTGCTCCTCGAGCGGCAGCCGGCAGGGCCGGTGCGCCGGCTCATAGAACTGGGCCTGCAGCACGAGCAGCAACACCAGGAATTGATCCTCACCGATCTCAAGCACCTTTTGTCACACAACCCGCTGCGGCCCGTCTACCGCGCGACGGCTGCCACCGGCCAGGCACAGCTGCCGCGCCTGCAATGGCAAAGCTATCCGGGCGGCATCGACCACCTCGGCTATCACGGCGAGGGATTTCATTTCGACAACGAAGCGCCGCGCCATCGCGTTCTCCTCGAAGGCTTCGAGCTCGCCTCCCGCCTGGTGACCAACGGCGACTATCTCACGTTCATGGAAGACGATGGCTACACGCGAGCTGCGCTGTGGCTCTCCGACGGCTGGGACACGGTTTGCGCGCAGGGCTGGCGCGCCCCGCTCTATTGGGAAGAGCGCGACGGCGGTTGGCAGCAATTCACGCTCGCGGGCGAGCGGGCCATCGACCTCGCCGAACCGGTGACTCACCTGAGCTACTACGAAGCTCAGGCGTACGCACAATGGGCCGGCTGCCGGCTGCCGAGCGAAGCGGAATGGGAGATCGCCGCCAACCCGCTGCCTGTAGAGGGCAACTTGGTTGAGAGCGGCCACCTGCATCCTAGGGTCTCGCCCAGCCTTGCCGGCCATGCCGTGCAGCAAATGTTCGGCGATGTCTGGGAATGGACGCAGAGCGCTTATTCTCCGTATCCGGGTTACCGCCCCGCGCCCGGTGCGGTGGGCGAATACAACGGGAAGTTCATGGTGAACCAGTTCGTCTTGCGCGGCGGCTCCTGCGCCACCCCGCAGGGGCACATTCGCGCCACCTACCGCAATTTTTTCCCCCCTGCGGCGCGCTGGCAGTTCAGCGGCATCCGGCTGGCGCGCGACCCAAGTTGAAGCGATCTTATGACTTCGACAACGCTTTCATCAGCGCCGCCTTGCTGATCGGCCGAGCCAGTACCGCGCCGATCCCGGCGGCGACGGCATGACGTTTGAACGTCACATCGGCGCTCAAAGCAAACAGTAGGGCGTCGCCTCCCGCGAGCCGGTCGATATCACGCAGCGCGCGGGCCAGCGCTAAGCCGTCTATGTCCGGCAGCTGCGCATCAAAGAGCACGACGTCGAAGCGTTGCGCTCGTGCGGCCCGGAGCGCTTCTTCTCCGCTGGCGACCACGGTGATGGCAAAATCGGTATCGGCGAGAAAGTGATTGAGCAGCAGTTGTTCTGCAGGGATTGCGTTGACCAACAACAGCGACGCGCCATGGCGGCTTTCGCGCAGCGAATGGCGGGTTACCAATGTCGGCGTTTCTGCGCCACTAGCCGTGGCCCCGGTTATGGCGGTGAGGGCGGCGCTCAGGTCGGCTGGATTGATCGGCAGAGGTAGATAACCGGTCACCCCGTTCGCCTGGCAGCGGCCCGCGTCCCCGGGCCGGCCTTGAGCGGCGAGCATGAAGAGCAGCGTCTGCGCGAGGTGGCTGTCGCGCTTGATGCGCAGTGCAAGCAAGAAACCGTCCTCACCATGAATCGGGTTGCCGAGAAGAGCCAAGAGGATCGGCTGCCCTTCCAAACGCGCACGGTCGAGCAGGGCCACTGCCATATCACCGCTGTCCGCTTCGACCGGCTGTAGATGCCATTGCCTTACCACACTGGCTATTTCCGCGCGGTCTGCTGCACTGCCAAACACCAGCAGCACTCGCATGCCGATCAGGGTCGCGACGCGCGGGGCCGCGATCGGCTTATCCACGGCTTGGCCGAGTCCGAACCGGCAGGAAAAGCCAAAGCGACCGTCCGCTTGCCCTTCGTCGATCACCCGGCCGCCCAGGGAGCGCACCAGATGTATGGCGAGGGACGACGGCGCCCCTTGCGCTTGATGCAGTGACAACGCGATGCTCGCCTGCGACTGGGTGAGGAAATCCGCCTCCACCTGAAGCACGATCTCGCCGGCTGCGCTATGACGGACGGCGTGTTCCAGCGCGGCGCGCAAGGTTTGCATCAGAAGGTCTGCATCACCTGCCAGGGCGTCCGGAACATCCGGATCGATCTCCAGACGCAACAGGGCCCCTCGTTCAAGCGCCGCAGCGAGGCAGGTTTGAAACAAATGTGACAGACGATCGCGCAAGCTGAACTGCGTGCTCACCGCGTCCGCGGGAAGGTGTTCGCCGACGTTCTGCCCTTCCAAGGTCTCGAGTAGCGCAGGTAGCTCCTGCAATGCCCTCCGTGCGGCTTGCAGCGGCTCACGCTGAGCCGTGCTTAGCGAACCGCGTAATAGCAGAGCAATCGCGTCCCTCGCATCGGTAAGCTGCGCCTGGATGACGTCGAGCGTAGCCTGGTCGGCAGATGGCTTTGGAAGGGGAGGTGAGCGTTTGTCCGGCATGCGGTCGGTCTGAATTTGGGGAAGCACAGGGTAACAAGTCGCCCGTCGGGGGGCAACAAGCGACCAGACGAGGCGACAAGATCGCACCTGGTGAGTGCCTCACACGGAGAATCGCGTCTGGCGACACGGCGGGTTGCCCATGACTATAATCGTACTGCCCTCCAACAACCACCATGGTGCCCGCCATGAGCCCCGAGTCAATCCAGCGGCGCGGAGACGCGACCTCTCCTCGTTTCGTCAGCGTCCTCACCAAGAACACCTATGGCGTCATTCTGGCTGGCGGGCGTGGTAGCCGGCTCTATCACCTGACCGATTGGCGAGCGAAGCCTGCGGTGCCGTTTGGCGGCAAGTTCCGCATTATCGACTTTCCGCTCTCCAACTGTGTTAACTCGGGCATCCGGCGCATCGGCGTGATGACGCAGTACAAATCGCACAGTCTGATCCGCCACCTGCAGCGCGGCTGGAGTTTTCTGAATGGCCAGTTCAAGGAGTTTATCGACCTGCTTCCGGCGCAGCAGAGGATGGAAGCGGAATGGTGGTATCGCGGCACCGCCGACGCGATTTTCCAGAATATCGACATCCTGCGCGACCTCAACCCGGAGTTCGTGCTCGTTCTGGCCGGCGACCACGTCTATAAAATGGATTACGGCAAGATGCTTGCCTACCACGTTGCCAAGGCGGCGGATTTGACCGTCGCCTGCATAGAAGTGCCGATCGAGGACGCCCGGGGCTTCGGCGTCATGGGGGTGCGGGAGGATCTGCGTGTCAACGAGTTTCACGAGAAACTAGCGGAACCTCCTGAGATGCCCGGCAAGCCGGGCGTCTGCCTCGCCAGTATGGGAATTTACATTTTCAACGCCCATTTTCTCTACGAGCAACTGATCCGCGACGCGGATGAGCCCCATTCTTCGCACGATTTCGGCAAGGACCTCATTCCTTATCTGGTGCCTCGCTATCGCGTCTACGCCCATCGTTTCGACGAAAGCTGCGTGGGCAAACCGGGCGGAGTGCCGTACTGGCGCGATGTGGGAACGGTCGACGCCTACTTTGAAGCCAATATGGAGCTGACCAAGGTGCAGCCCGATCTCAATATGTACGATCGCGATTGGCCGATCTGGACTTACCAGGAGCAACTGCCCCCGGCCAAGTATGTTTTCGACTACGAGGACAAACGCGGCATGAGTGTCGACTCTCTGGTCTCCGGTGGCTGCATCATCAGCGGCGCGGTGGTGCGCCGTTCGCTGCTGTTTTCCGACGTGTACGTCAACGAGTACAGCGTGGTCGTCGATTCGGTGATCCTGCCCAATGTTGAAGTAGGGCGTGGCTGCACTATCCAACGCGCGATCATCGACCGACGCTGCAGAATTCCTGATGGCATGCAGATCGGGGTTGCTCCGGACGAAGATAGACGGCGCTTTCACGTGACTGAAAAGGGCATCTGTCTGGTGACGCCGAGCATGCTCGGGCAGCAGGTGTACGTGGTGCGCTAACGTTTCATGGGCGGACCAATCACCGATCAATGGATTGCTATTGCGGCGCACGGCGAGGATGCCTGGGTCAAGCATTTGACATCCTCCCCGGGGCTTGAGGGCCGGAGTTTGCTACGGCAGCTCAAACAAGGGCTGCATGAGTCGCTTCGGTAGGTTGCTGCTTCCCAGAGCAGCCTCACTGCGCCGACCCTTCCACAGGGCTAACCAGCAAGCGGTATCGTAGCCGCATTTGACACACACGAACGTTGCCTGCGTGAGCGGTTGCCTTTCGATACTTGCGCACCGCAGGGGCAAGTGCGGCTCGCATCGTGCGGCGCTGTGGCAAGTGAGCATGCCGCCGTTCCGCGACGCCTCACGGCCCGTTGCCGCTCGAATTCCCCCATCCCTGATCGAGGATGGCGCGATGCAAGCCGGCGTTCTGTTTCAGTTGTCCGCCCTGCTGTTCGCTGTTGCCCTGGGAAGACTTGGACAAGCCGCCCATAGCTCTTTCAAAGCCGGGGTAGTTTTTCTTCCGACTCGATGTTCCTTTCAGACGGCCGACCAGTGCCGATATGGCCACTTTCGAGGGGGGCAGTTCACCGGCAGGTGAGCTTGGTCATCGTCGCCGTCGAACTCCAGCAGTACCGATCCAAAGTCCAAGCAACACTGGCGACCAGGCGGAGTGGCGCTGCGTTGATCGCCATTATCCGCAAGTACATCGAACAGCAGCAAACAGCGCGATTGACCGCCACAGCAAGAGCGCGTTGCCGTGTCGAGCGGGCCCTCCCCTCCCCGAACGACGGGGCTTTTGCCTCAATTCCGGTAAAAATACTCATAGCACCGTTGGCGCGTTCCCAAGTACACCTTGGTGAATTTCGTTTGCCACGGCGCAGGGCCTCAGTACGCTGGCACCCCGAACAGATACGCATGGGCAAGCAAAAACAGCACGAAAAGCGCCATTCCAACGCCGATCTTTGCCCAGCCGATCTCGGCCAGTCTGAACTGATTTCTTCCGCCGAGAATGGCGGCAAAAGGAACATTTGATGTTACCGCCGCGAAGCGTGCCCAGTCCTCGCCCTGCGTCGCGCGCTTGCGCTTATCGATGAGTACGGTGCCTGACAGCGCCAGCACGACAAATCCCCCGAAGAAAACCAGTGAGCTCGCATCGCCCTTGGCCAGAAGGTGAACGAGGGCCCACAGTGCAATCGCCCACATGAGCGGATGGCGCGTGAGGCGCAGGATACCGCGCGCCGGTTCTTTGTCCTTAAGCGCACCTTCCATCGCCACGGCGGTTGGATTCCTGGTTATCAAGCCGGCGGCCGCAAATATCAGGGCAAAGGGCATGAACAGCAATGGCAGGTAACGCAGCTCAGGCAGTTCCCAGAGCAACGCGGCGGGCGCGCGGTTATGCGCCCAGATCATCCAGCTCAAGCTTGCGAGGGCGAGCAGCGAATAGAGCCCGAGGTAGCCTCTTTGCCCTAGCACATTGACCAGCGCGCCGCGCAGGGGCGTGCTGGCAATGTAGTGAGTGATTAGGAAGGCGGCTGTGGCAATGATCAATTGGGTCATGGCGCATCCTTTTGCGGTCAACAGCGAGCGGGTCCGGGGTCTGAATTGCTTACCAGTGATAAATTGGTTCTGACCCCCGAGTTCTCCGTCAACTTTGCGGCGGGTTGATGATATCGCAGGTCGCGAGGAGCGGCTTTGATCCCGTCTTGGGGAAAGTCGGCGAGGCCTTTGCGCGAGCAAACGGGCGAGGGCGAGGACCGAGAGCACGCGGCGTGAGTGACGCCTGTTGGAATTGGAATTCGAACCGTTGCGCCTCGGCCATCTTGTCGATGAAACTCAACTCTAATGAGGTGACACGGGCACCGATCGCCCCTTGAACAATCATCGAAAGTAGGCAATTTCACATTTTAGTGGAGAGACCTCAGGTTCTGACTTGCTCACCATAAATGCTGCGCCATCGCCCAGGCCACGTGCTCGCGTACCAGCGCTGAGGGATCGTTCTCGCGAGAGCGCAGTGCCGTCGCGACTTCCGGCGAAGGCGGGGCGTTGCCCAGCCCGACGGCGATGTTGCGCAGCCAGCACTCGTAGCCGATGCGCCGAATGGCGCTGCCGGCAAGCCGCTTATTGAAGTCCGCCTCGCCCCAAGCGAACAACTCGACGAGCGTGACGGCATCGAGACCATTGCGGACGGCAAAGTCGTCCAGCTCGCTCAACTGAGCGAAGCGGTTCCATGGGCAGGCGAGCTGACAATCGTCGCATCCATAGACGCGGTTGCCGATCAAAGGTCGCAGTTGTTCGGGAATGCTACCTTTGAGTTCGATCGTGAGATAAGAGATGCAGCGCCGCGCGTCGAGCTGATAAGGCGCGACGATGGCTTGGGTAGGGCAGACGTCGAGACATTTTTGACAACTGCCGCAATGCTCGGCCTGCGCCTCGTCGATTGGCAAGGGCAGATCAGTGTAGATTTCTCCGAGAAAGAAAAGCGATCCAGCGTCGCGGGTGAGCAGTAGCGTGTGCTTGCCGCGCCAACCGAGCCCCGACTTGGCAGCGAGCGCCACTTCCAATACCGGTGCGCTGTCGGTGAACACGCGGTAGGTATAGGAACCGATGTGGGCCGCGATAGTTTCTGCCAACTGTTGCAGCTTTCCGCGCATCACCTTGTGATAGTCGCGTCCCAGCGCATAACGAGAAATGAAGGCGGCATTGCCATCCTCCAGCACCGGCCAGCTTTCCTTCGCCGCGGGCGGGCAATAATTGAGCCGGACGCTGATGATGCGCAACGTCCCCGGCACCAGTTCGGCGGGACGCGCCCGTTTGACCCCATGCTTTGCCATATAATCCATCTCGCCATGAAAGCCGGCATCCAACCAGGCGAGCAACTGCGTTTCCTCGGCGCTCAGATTGGCGTCGCAAATGCCGACTTCCTGAAAGCCCAGCGCCTTGCCCCAGCGCTTGATGTCTGCGCCCAGAGTCGCGGGATCGATGGGGGATTGGGTGGACGTTTGCTGCATGGGCTAATGATATCGCGATCGATGTTTGTCGATGTTCTGTTCACGCCACTTGCCGTGGGCGAGCGTCAACGGATTATGGCCGGAGCATTCCTTGTTCGATACCGCTTTGAGTTTCTACCTGGCCGATGAGTCCGCGACGCAAGCACTCGGCGCACGCTTGGCGGCGGTTGTGCAACCAGGTTTGATCGTCTATCTGCGTGGTGATCTCGGTGCAGGTAAAACGGCGCTGGTGCGTGCGATGCTTCATGCACTCGGCTATTCGGGCAAGGTAAAGAGTCCAACTTATACGCTGGTAGAACTTTACAAGGTTTCCGACTTATGCTTATATCACTTTGATTTTTATCGTTTCAGCGAGCCAGATGAATGGATTGAAGCAGGCTTTCGCGACTACTTCAGTGCACAAGCCGCCTGTTTTGTTGAATGGCCGGACCAAGCCGGCGGGTTGCTGCCGCCAGCTGACCTGGCAATTGCAATGGCCGTACAAGGCGCCGGTAGGCAGGTGGAGATTCGTGCTTCATCACCGGAAGGCTCGCGGTGTCTGAACGTCCTCGCGACAGGCGAACAGCCGTAGCGCCGCGCAGCGCCCGGCGCCGCCTCATCCTTGTCACGCTGGCGGTTGCGACCGCCTCGCTGGTCCGTATCCCCGTCAGTTTCGCCGCCCTCGCGATCAGCTCCGCCCGCATCTGGCCGGCTGAGGAATATACCCGCGTCACCCTCGAATCCGCAGAGGCAATTCGGCATCAGCTGCTGTCGCTGAAAAATCCCGATCGGCTGGTGCTCGACCTGGAAGACGTCGATTTGAATGACGTCCTCCTTGATGTAGTCGGCAAAATCGCGCCGACCGATCCATACATCAGGACGGTACGCACGGGTCGCTTTAGACCGGGCATGGTTCGTCTCGTGTTCGATTTGAAAGCGGAAGTGAAGGCGAGCGTGTTCAACCTGCCTCCGGTCGGCGAGTATGGCCATCGGCTGGTGCTCGATATCTACCCGATGAAACCGGTGGATCCCCTGATGGCCATGCTGGAAGAGCCAAAAGCGACTGGTGACGGGGCGAGTTCGGTTGCCAAAGTCGATGTGCCGGTCGTGCCGAGCGAGGGTGATCCTAAACCGGAGACAAGAATTGTCGAAACCGACAAACCGCTTGACGTATCCGGCGATTCCAATCCTCAGCCGGCCGCTGAAAAGGCGCAAAGCAAGAACAGATCCCCCTATGGCCGCACAGTGATTATCGCGATCGATGCAGGGCACGGCGGCGAGGATCCGGGCGCGCACGGCCGGCGCGGTAGTTATGAAAAGAACATAACCCTGGCCATCGCCCGCTGGCTCAAGGCCAAGGTGGATGCCGAGCCTGGCATGCGCGGGGTGCTGATTCGGGATGGAGACTATTTCATTCCGCTGTTCGATCGCACCGCCAAGGCGCGCCGCGCGCAGGCCGATTTATTCCTGTCCATTCACGCCGATGCTTTCATCAATCGCGATGCGCGCGGCTCCTCCGTGTTCGCTCTTTCCGAGCATGGTGCCACCAGCGCCGCGGCAAACTGGCTTGCCAAGAGTGAAAACGACGCAGACTTGATCGGTGGCGTCAACCTTGCGGTGAAAGATAAGTACCTGGCGAGAACTCTACTCGATCTGTCGCAGACGGCAACGATCAACGACAGCTTGAAGCTCGCCAAGGCGGTCCTCGGCGAAGTTGGCGACGTCAACCGTCTGCATCGAGGCATCGTGGAGCAAGCCGGCTTCGCGGTGCTCAAGTCTCCGGATATTCCGTCCATTTTGGTCGAGACGGCATTCATCTCGAACCCGGAAGAGGAAGCCAGGCTCAACGATGCGGGTTATCAGCAGCGCATGGCGAGCGCCTTGCTCTCCGGCATCAAAGGTTATTTTGCGAAGAATCCCCCGCTGTCGCGAAATACCAAAATGGTCAAGGCAGAATAGCCGCTTCAGGACGAAAATCGGTTGCCTTGCCGAGCTCCTCTTGATTGGTATTTTTACCAAAGTGAGCCTCTTCCTTTGCCAAATAAAGCATTGCTGGACTTGGCATGTCAATCGGCGTCCAAGCCCCCGGCATAGCGCAGGCCCAGAAAGGAATCTGCAACATTCAGGATGAATGTTGCAGATTCCTGCCCGCGACCATTGCGTGACCCACTTCATCCGTCGCGCTGCGCGCGCAGCTTTGTCAGGCTGCCGGAGCGCGCGCGCATCGACGAAGCCGGTCACCGATGTAAGCCTGCCGTCACCGCCGATGACGACGAAGTCCGTGCCCGGCTTGGAACGTGCGCTGCTATATCTGCACGGCGGCCCGCCCAGCTGAACCTCACGTAGCTGTTATGGCCTCGATGCCACTTGCCAGGCGCAACTGATACCCGGGAAATCGCTCTTGGGCGGTGTTGATCAACGCACCGGCGGCCTCGTGGCCCGCACCATGAGGGTGTGCATCGATGTAACTGCCGTTGTCGGCCCGGGTCCCGGCAATCAGTTCATGACATGACGCCGCTCGGCGCCTCGTTCGTTCCAAGCTGGAGATGTTGGGGACGACCAACCCGTTGACGTTGCTCATTTGATCGCTTCTTTTGGCAGTAGTGCTGTTGGCTTCTTCGCTGCCCGATGCGGCCCTTTGCTGTGGGCGCCGCGCCAATCGGAAAGAACTTCGATCAACTGGATGGCGGGCGTGCCGAGTGGGCTGGCTAAGGCGCGAATCGTGTGGGATTAGACCGGCGGCGGCGAATTGCGGCCGATTACCGCGAGGGTGATGTCGGTGCAGCGATCGACCGTCGCCGCAGGCTCCTCGCTGTCCCGGGCCAAAGACCGCCTGCTTGTGATGGAGTCCGGGAACGTCGGCCGGCGAGTTCGATAACTTGTCAGTGTTGACATTGGCATGGGCCTGCAAGGCACAACGAACAGACCCGATTCCCAGAAATCTTAAGTTTACACACGGCATCGGCTTCATCAACTCACCGCATGGTTTGGATTCGCGCTCGACGCCTCGTGACCATGATCCCTGATGGATTGTTTTTGACGGCCGAATGCCGACCTTATCGGCGACGCAGCCGTCGCATCGTTCATCGCCAGGCTCAGCGGTATAATGGGGGATGGAAATTTCGTCTTCCCCATTGCGCCCCATCCGCGCGCTCCCCGACTTGCTGGTGAATCAAATCGCCGCCGGCGAAGTGGTGCAGCGTCCCGCCTCGGCGCTCAAAGAGCTGATCGAAAACAGTCTCGATGCAGGTGCCGGGGAAATCGGCGTCACGCTGGAAAATGGTGGCATCCAGTTGATTCGCGTGAGCGACGACGGCGTCGGTATTCCCAAGGAGGAATTGCCGCTCGCACTGGCGCGTCATGCGACCAGTAAAATCGCTTCTCTTGAGGAATTGCATCGCGTCGTGAGCCTCGGTTTCCGCGGCGAGGCGCTGGCCAGTATCGCGAGTGTTGCGCAAGTCGGCCTGACCAGCCGCGTTGCCGAGGCGAAACACGCCTGGCGCATCGAGGCAGCGGGCAGCACGGCGGGAGAGATTGCGCCGGCGGCGCTTGAGCAGGGCACCCAAGTGGAAGTGCGCGAACTCTACTTCAATACGCCGGCACGGCGCAAATTTCTCAAGACCGAGGCCACCGAATTCGCGCATTGCGACGAGACGTTTCGCCGTCTCGCGCTGTCATGTCCGGAGGTCGCGTTCAATCTGCAGCACAACGGCAGGGCGCATTGGCGCGTCGCTGCGCAGGGACAAGACTACACCGCGCGCGTGGGTGTAATCCTCGGCGAGGAGTTCGTCGCGTCCTCTGCGTGCTTGGAAGAACGCGGTGCCGGCTTTCGCCTGTGGGGGCTTGCCGGTTTACCCGAAGCGGCCGGTAACCAGCGCGATGCGCAGTATTTCTACGTCAATGGCCGCTTCGTCCGCGACAAACTGGTGAGCCATGCGATCCGCCAAGCTTACGAGGATGTTCTGCACGGACAGCGCTACCCGAGTTATGTATTGTTCCTGGAAGTCGATCCGCTCGCCGTGGACGTCAACGTGCACCCGACCAAGATCGAGGTGCGCTTCAATGCCTCGCGCGCGGTGCATCAGTTCATTTTTCATGCGATCAACAGAGTGCTGGCAAAACCGGTGAATACCAGTGGCACCATACCGGCCGGTCGATTCAGTGCGCCGTCACCTGCGCAGAGCGGTGCTTTCGCGTCCACTTTGTCCCAGTACCGAACGACGGCACAGGGATCCCTGCAGGTGGCAGAACCGTCGGCGTTTTACGCGACGCTATTCGGCCGCCCGAATGAGCGCGCGGCTTTGATGCCTTCGCCTGCGACGGGACCGAGCGGGGCAGGCCCTTTGCTCGGCTACGCCATCGCACAATTACACGGCATTTACGTACTCGCGCAAAACGAAAAGGGGTTGATCATCGTCGACATGCACGCCGCGCACGAGCGGGTCATGTACGAGAAGTTGAAATCCGCTCTCGACAATGCGGCGATGGCCAGCCAGCCGCTGCTGGTGCCGGTGGCCTTTCCCGCCACCGCGCTTGAAGTCGCGTGCGCAGAGGAGAACGACACGGTATTGCGTCAACTCGGCTTGGAAGTTGCGACGCTCGGCCCCGCACAGCTCGCGGTGCGCGCCGTACCGACGCTGCTCTCCGGCGCTAACGCCATCAAGTTGGCCCGCGAAGTGCTGCGTGACGTCAACGAATTCGGTGCGAGCCGCGTGCTTACCGAGCGGCGTAACGAGTTGCTCGGCACGATGGCATGCCACGCCGCCGTGCGCGCCAATCGACAGCTCACGATCCCGGAGATGAACGCTTTGCTGCGCGAGATGGAAGCTACCGAACGCAGCGGTCAATGCAACCATGGCCGGCCGACTTGGTACCAAGTAACGATCGGCGAACTGGACCAGATGTTCCTGCGCGGAGAGTGAGTGACGCTCGCGATCAAGGGAAGGATAAGGCCGCGGCGGAAGCGTCATTTTCGGTCCTCCCTCCTTGCATCTTCCTGATGGGGCCCACGGCGAGCGGCAAGACGGCGATAGCGGTGGAACTGCTGCAACGCCTGCCATGCGAGATCGTCAGCGTCGATTCCGCGCTGGTCTATCGCTACATGAACATCGGCACTGCCAAGCCGGGCGCCGCCATCCTCGCTCAGGCGCCGCACCGCTTGATCGACATTCGCGATCCCGACCAGAGTTACTCCGCCGCCCAGTTCCGCGCCGACGCGCTGCGCGAAATGGCCGCGATCAGTGCGCGTGGCAAAGTGCCGCTGCTGGTCGGCGGGACCATGCTCTACTTCAAAGCACTTCGCGAAGGACTGAACAGTTTGCCCGAAGCCGATGCCGAATTGCGTTTGGAACTCGAGGCGAAGGCGCAGCGCCTAGGCTGGGCAGCGCTGCACGCCGAGCTTGCGCAAGTCGACCCAGGGACTGCGGCACGACTCAAGCCAACCGACGCACAGCGCATTCAGCGCGCGCTGGAAGTCTGCTTGCTCACCGGGCAGCCGATGTCCGATAGCTTAGCGGAGCAGAAGTCGGTGCTGCCCTACGGGGTCATCGCGATCAGCCTTGAGCCGTCCGATCGTTCGGTGTTGCATGCCCGTATCGCGCAGCGTTTCGCGCGAATGTTGGATGCCGGACTGGTCGATGAAGTGCGCGAGTTGCGCCGCAACTTCGCGCTTACGCCAACGCTTCCGGCGATGCGCTGCGTGGGTTATCGTCAGACCTGGCAACACCTCGATGGCGAGTTCGATCGCGACGCGCTGCAGCAAAAGGGAATTGCCGCAACACGTCAGCTCGCCAAACGGCAGTTGACGTGGTTGCGCGCGATGAAGGAAGTGCGGCGATGCGACTGTTTAGCGCCGGATTTGCAACACCAGGTGCTGACCCTTGTGCGACAACAGCTGAACGCCGTGCCATAGGCATCGCTGCCAGCCGCACGCTACGTTGGCGCGGCTAAGTGACATGGCGGGTGAACGGCCTCAGGTAGCCCCGGCAATCTGACCTACGGTTGCTTGCCGGTGATGCGGCCTGTCGCGTTGCCGTGCGCGAATTGCAAAGTGACGGGGTCGCCGCTGTGCAACTGCCCGGAGTCGCGGACCACGCTGCCATCCGCCATGCTTACGATGCTATAGCCGCGCGCCAAGACTCCGCGTGGACTTAGCTGGGCGAGTTGTGCTTCGAGTGCAGCGAGTTTGTTTGTGCGCGTAGCAAAATAATGTCGTGCGGCGCGCTTCAATCGATCTCGATAGGCGAGCTGCCGTTCGTGCAGCAGCCCGATATCCGGTCGCGCGGCGCAGAGCTGTGCCTGCAGCGATTGCAGCCGCCAAGCGAGGGGTTCGTGGCGCGCTGAAAGTGCGGTCCTGATGCGCTCGCGCAATGCGGCCAGTTTCTCCCTTCGTCTTGCGATGCGTTCCCCAGGGTGAACAAGGCGGCGGCCCAAGTGGTCGAGTTTTTGCATGCGCCTCTCGAGCATGCCGTTGAACTCTCGATTCAGTCGCCCGCTCAGGCGTTCCAGTCGATGCAGCAGATCGAGCCGATTAGGGCTCGCTAGTTCGGCTGCACCGGTGGGCGTGGGAGCGCGACGGTCGGCGACGAAATCGGCAATAGTAAAATCGGTCTCATGGCCCACACCCACCACGACCGGGATGGGACATGCATAAATCGCGCGAGCCAAAATCTCTTCGTTGAACTGCCACAGGTCTTCGATGCTGCCCCCGCCACGACAGAGAATCAGCACGTCGCATTCGTTGCGTTCCGCGGCCCGGCGGATCGCAGCCACGATCCTCGCCGCTGCCCCCTCGCCCTGCACAGGCGTGGGATAGACGATCACCGCGATGCCGGGCATGCGCCGCTTCAGCGTTGTCAGTACATCATGCAACGCGGCAGCCGCGATCGATGTGACGATCCCGATCCGTCTGGGGAAAGGCGGAAGCGGGCGCTTGCGCGCTTCGGCGAACAATCCTTCGTGTGCGAGTGCAGCTTTGAGCCGCACGAATTTCTCGTACAAGACGCCCAAGCCTGCTTGGCGCATGGTATCGATGGTGAGCTGATAGTCGCCGCGCGGCTCGTACAGCGTTACCACGGCGCGCACTTCGACGTGCATGCCATCGCGCGGATGCCAGTCGATGTACTGGCCTTTTTGGCGGAACATCACGCAGCGCACTTGAGAACTGGCGTCCTTGAGCGAGAAGTACCAGTGACCTGAGGAAGCACGGGTGAAGTTACAAATCTCTCCACTTACCCAGAGCAGTGGAACGCTGCGTTCAAGCAATTCACGGACGCGCCGATTGAGTTCTCCGACGGTTAGAACAGGAAGTTGGGAAGGCGCGGCGGCGGAAGTAGGCATGGAGCGAATCGTAAGCGATACGGTGTTAGTAATCCACCGTCACCGAACCGTCATGGTGCTCGTCCTCGTGCATCGCCGGAAGCTCACTATCCACGCGGGTCCTTGCTGGAAGATATTGATTTAAAAGGAAAGTTCAATCGTATAAATTTTGCGCAGATGAAAGAAAACGCTTACCGGCTCATGACTTAGTCCATCTCTCGGGAAGTTAGTCACAGGCTTATCCACAGACGTTGTGGATATGAAAACAGTAATATTTTTCCATTGTTCAGAGTGAAAACCGGGTGAGTTGCCCAGTCTGTATTTGCGTTCGCCTTGTGCACACCAGTTCGTGCCTCGATCATCAAAAGCGATCGGCCAAAATCGCGCAGCCTATTTGCTCCGCTACATCATGCTGCAATGCGGACGGCCGGCGTGCGCGTGTCAACAGTTTCGGTTCCGTTCCGCTTTCCAGCCCTTGTTAAGCAATGCTACTCAGGCTAAAGTGACGCCACTTTTCTTCCGTCCAGAAACATTCGGTGCTCCAACTCATACGCTTGGCCGGTTGGCCGATCTGGTTCCTGATCCTTGCCTCGATTGTCGCACTCGCCATTATCTGTGAGCGTGCCTGGTCGTTGCGCGCCTCGCTTATTGCGCCGCGCAACTTGCTCGCTGCCACCATTGCCGAATATCAGAGGAAGGGCGTCAGCAACGATCTGCTCAATCGCCTGGTGGCCGGCCCATTGATGGGACGGATCTTCGCCGCGGGGCTATTCAATGTGAAAAGCTCGCGCGAAGTCATGAAGGAGTCGATCGAAGAAGCAGGGCGTGCGGTGATGGTAGAACTGGAGCGCTTTCTTACAACGCTCGGGACCATCGCTTCCGTATCGCCGTTGCTTGGGCTGTTCGGAACCGTAGTCGGTATGATCGAAATCTTTCTTGCGCAAAGTCCTGGTGGCACCAATCCCGCACAAATGGCGCACGGCATTGGGGTCGCTCTATATAACACGGCATTCGGCCTGATCGTCGCCGTTCCGAGTATGGTTTTCTACCGCTATTTTCGCGGCAAAGTGGAGAAGATTGCCGTGGAAATGGAACAACAGGCGATCAAGCTGGTAGAAATAGTTCACGGCGAGCGCCAAGTTTGAATCCCGCCCCAGGCTCGCCGCCCTCAGCATGCTTGCCCTAAGGCTCTCTACGTGAATTTTCAGCGCGGGCGTTCGCGAGACGAGCCCGAGATGAACCTGGTACCGCTGATCGACGTGCTCATGGTTATCCTCATCTTCCTGATGGTCACCACGACTTACGCCAGGTTTGCCGAACTGCAGATCAATTTGCCGCAGGCTGCGGGCGAAGCGTCGGCCGACAAGCCTTCAGTGCTCAACATTGCGGTTGATGCTGCCGGCCGGTACACCATCGACGAGAAGCCGATCAACTTTATCAGCCCGGAGAGCTTTGGCGAGGCCATGAAGCGTGCAGCTGGTGCAATGAAAGAACCAATCGTCATTATTGGTGCCGATGCCAGCGCGACCCACCAGTCGGTGATCAATATCATGGAAGCCGCACGCTTGGCGGGCTACACCCACATCACGTTCACCACGCAGGCGAAACCTGCGCAGTAACCCGGCGTGTCGGACCCGTGTCGCAACACCCCTTAGAGTCGCTGTGGTACCGCGTCTCGATCTGGCACATCGTTCTGCTCCCGCTCTCTTGGCTATTCGCCGCGCTCGCTTACCTGCGTCGTCTCCTATATCGATTGGGTGCGCTCAAGTCGGTACGTCTGGCGGTCCCTGTCATCGTCGTTGGGGGCATTTCCGTTGGTGGCAGCGGCAAGACTCCACTGGTGCTCTGGCTGGCCCGTTTCCTGCGGGATAACGGCTACCGGCCCGGCATCGTCAGTCGCGGCTACGGAGGTAGCGCGAGCGCGCCGTGCGAAGTCACCGTGGACGCGCCGGCGAGCGAAGTAGGTGACGAGCCGGTCCTGCTTGCGCGGCGCAGCGCTTGCCCAGTCTGGGTGGGACACGATCGTGTCGCTGCTGCTCGGAGGTTGCTCGCCGCGCAGCCGCAAGTAGATATCATCATCGCTGACGACGGGCTGCAGCACCATCGCTTGCAGCGCGATGTGGAAATTGTCGTACTCGACGGCGAACGCGGCATCGGTAACGGCTTCCTGCTTCCCGCTGGCCCGCTGCGCGAACGGGTCGGGCGCTTGCGTCAGGTCGATGCCGTAGTGGTGAACGGCACGGGTGGCAAGCCATTTATGGCCGGGCAGAATAGTCATCCGATGATTCTGGAAGGCAGCCTGTTTCACCATCTCGCCGATGGCCGCGAAACCGCCCCTGCGGAGAGTTTCCGTGGCCGCGTAGTGCACGCTGTGGCGGGAATTGGAAATCCGCCGCGCTTCTTCCGTCATCTTGAACAACTCGGCCTCGATATCACGCCGCACGCCTTCCCGGATCACCACGTCTACAGCTTGGCGGATCTCGACTTTCCGGGAGACGCACCGATCCTGATGACGGAGAAGGATGCGGTAAAATGCGAAAAGCTCATACCGGGGCGCTGCTGGGTGCTCGCGGTCGATGCACAGTTGTCTCCGGCCTTCAGTGCCGCCATTCTGGGGAAACTCCATGGACGCAAAACTGCTTGAAATCCTCGTCTGCCCGCTTTGCAAAGGTCCGCTTGTCTATCGCAAAGCCGAACAAGAGCTGATCTGCAAGCCTGATCGTCTGGGGTTCCCGATTCGCGACGGCATTCCGGTCATGCTTGAAGACGAGGCGCGCAAACTGCCCGCCGAGGAAGAAGTTTGACCGACTTCATCTGCATTATCCCGGCCCGCTATGCGTCGATTCGCCTGCCCGGCAAACCGCTTATCGATCTCGGCGGCAAACCGATGGTGGTGCGGGTCGCGGAGCAAGCGACCGCCTCGGGTGCGAAGCGGGTGGTGGTCGCCACCGATGACGTGCGTGTTGCCGACGCCGCGGCGGCATTCGGTTGCGAGGTTGCGCTGACGCGTGCTGACCATGTGTCCGGCACCGATCGCCTCGCCGAGGTCGCTGCGCAGCTAGCGCTGCCGGAACGCGCAATTGTAGTGAACGTGCAGGGCGACGAGCCGCTGATTCCTCCCGAACTGATCCGCGCGGTCGCCGAGAATTTGCACAGCCACGCTGTGGCGGCAATGGCTACCGCCTGTCACCCGCTACAGAGCATCACGGAGTTGGCCAATCCCAACGTCGTCAAGGTTGTGCTTGATGCGCACGGCTATGCGCTCTACTTCAGCCGTGCTCCGATCCCTTATGCGCGCGACGCGTTTGCTGAAGGCTTGAATTCCATTCCGACGGGCCTGCCAGTCTACCGGCATATCGGTCTGTATGCCTATCGGGCGGGCTTTCTGCGCGCCTTCCACAGTCTTCAAGCCGCACCGATCGAAATATTCGAATCGCTCGAGCAATTGCGTGCCCTCTGGCATGGCGAAAGGATCAGTGTGCGGGTGACGTCGCAGCCGCCGCCCGGGGGAGTCGACTCGCCGGAAGATGCAGCACGCGTCGCTGCCGAATACGCGCGTCGAGGCACCCCGTAGCGCCGACGCCGGCCGCGCGAGGGCATTTGACCAGCCTGCCGATTCAGGTTAAGTTTCGCCTCTTAAAGCAATACAGATCACGACGCTAGGCGTTCTTCAGCAGCTTGGCCTCACCATAGGAGAATCTATTTAATGCGCCTCATGCTTCTGGGCGGACCAGGTGCAGGCAAAGGCACGCAGGCGGCCTTCATCACGCGCAACTTCGGCATTCCCCAGATATCGACGGGAGACATGCTGCGCGCAGCCGTGAAGGCGGGTACGCCACTCGGGCTGGCGGCGAAGAAAATCATGGATGAAGGGAAGCTGGTCCCCGACGACATCATCGTCGCGTTGGTGAAGGAGCGCATCAAGCAAGCCGATTGCGCAAACGGGTTTTTGTTCGATGGCTTTCCTCGCACCATTCCGCAAGCGGAGGCGATGAAGGACGCCGGGGTTAAGCTCGATTATGTGGTCGAGATAGCGGTTGACGATGCCAAGATCATCGAGCGCATGTCCGGTCGCCGCGTACACCCCGCTTCCGGCCGAACTTATCACTTGCAGTTCAATCCGCCCAAGGTTGCGGGCAAGGATGATGTCACCGGTGAGGATTTGATCCAGCGTATTGACGACAAGGAGGAGACGGTAAAGAAGCGCCTCGCTGTCTACCACGAACAAACCGAACCACTGATTGCCTACTACTCGAAATGGTCGGCGAGTGGTGATCCACAGGCACCCAAGTACGTGAAGGTTTCCGGCATCGGGGAAGTGGATGAAATCCGTGACCGGATCGTTGCCGCTTTGGACGCCGGGTAAGCGCAAACCGCACTTCATTCGCCGCTGAATGCGCGAAGCTCGATGCCCAGGGCTTGTTGTAGACGTTCGCCTTCGCGCTGTCATAGTGAAACAACATAGACGAATCTCATGAAACGAAACGCCTTGTATGCGCAGTCCGGTGGAGTCACCGCGGTCATCAATGCTTCGGCCTGCGGTCTGATCGAAACAGCACGCAAGCATAAGGACAAAATCGGTAAGGTATATGCCGGACGCAATGGTATCATCGGTGCGCTCACCGAGGACCTGATCGATACGAGCAAGGATTCCGCCAAGTCCATCGCGGCGCTGCGCCATACTCCGGCCGGCGCTTTCGGTTCGTGTCGTTACAAGTTAAAAGGCCTGGAAGAAAATCGTGCTCAATACGAGCGCCTGATTGCCGTCTTCAAGGCACATAACATCGGCTACTTCTTCTACAACGGCGGCGGCGATTCAGCGGACACCTGTCTCAAGGTTTCGCAACTGTCGGCAGCGTTGGGTTACCCCATTACCGCCGTACACATTCCAAAGACGGTAGACAACGATCTGCCGATCACTGACTGCTGCCCCGGTTTCGGCTCGGTGGCCAAATATGTCGCGACCAGCATTCGCGAGGCGGGCTACGACGTGGCGTCGATGTCGCGCACATCGACCAAAGTGTTCGTGCTCGAGGTCATGGGCCGCCACGCCGGCTGGATCACCGCGGCATGCGGATTGGCTGCCGAAAAAGAGGGCGATCCGCCCCATCTCCTGCTCTTTCCCGAAGTCGTGTTCGACGAAGCTAAATTTGTCGCCCGCGTAAAGCAGACCGTCGACGAGTACGATCACTGCGTCATTGCCGTCTCTGAAGGGGTGCAGGGCGCGGACGGCAAGTTCCTCTCCGAATCGGGGTTGCGCGATGCTTTCGGGCACGCACAGTTAGGCGGTGTCGCGCCCCTGCTCGCCAAGTTGGTGAAGGACAAGCTGGGCTACAAGTATCACTGGGCGGTGGCCGACTACTTGCAGCGTGCGGCGCGGCATATCGCCTCCAAGACCGACGTTGCGCAAGCCTATGCTCTCGGTAAGGCGGCGGTCGAACTGGCGCTCAAGGGGCACAATTCCATCATGCCCACTATCGATCGGGTGTCGGAAAAGCCCTACAAATGGAAGATCGGCATGGCCCAGCTTGCCGATGTGGCAAACAAGGAAAAGAAGATGCCGAGGAGTTTCATCAGCAAAGATGGATTCGGGATTACGGAAAGCTGCCGCAAATATCTCGCACCGCTTATCGTGGGCGAGGACTATCCGCCCTTCAAGAACGGGTTGCCCGATTATGTGCGGCTCAAAAATGTTGCGGTTGCAAAAAAATTGAATAGCGACTTCAAGGTGTGATCCTCCTGACCGGAAGCCGCCACGCCGTACCCTGCGCTTGCCTGCGACTGCACAGAATGACGACGATTTAGCAACTCGGGTTGAACAGGCCCGCCCGAAGAGGCCTGAGTAACTTTGCTGTCATCGCAAGGAGGTTTCATGTCGGGAGGTCTAATTTTCGCGCTGGTTTGCGCGTTTTCGGCGCTTGCTTACGGTGTCGTATCGATCATGTGGGTGCTTGGCAAAGACCCCGGGAATGCGCGTATGCAGGAGATTGCCGCGGCCATTCAACAGGGCGCTTCGGCGTATCTCAATCGCCAGTACAAGACCATCGCGATTGTCGGCGTCATCTTATTTGGACTGATCCATTTCTATCTCGGTAGCAAGACAGCGATCGGCTTTGCCATCGGCGCGATCGCCTCGGCCATGACGGGTTACATCGGCATGAACGTCTCGGTGCGCAGCAACGTGCGCACCGCGCAGGCCGCGAGCGAAGGCCTGAGCGCCGCGCTGGACGTGGCTTTTCGAGGCGGCGCGGTAACAGGCTTGCTGGTCGTCGGTCTCGGGCTGTCCGGCGTCACCGGTTACTACTGGATACTCGTCGTCACCGCCAAAGCCGGTGCATCGCTGCACGACATTGCCTCCCCGTTGGTCGGCCTCGCGTTTGGCGGCTCGCTCATTTCCATCTTCGCTCGTCTCGGCGGCGGCATCTTCACCAAGGGGGCGGATGTGGGCGCCGATCTAGTGGGCAAGGTGGAAGCGGGTATTCCGGAGGACGATCCGCGCAACCCAGCGGTGATCGCCGACAATGTTGGCGACAACGTAGGCGATTGCGCCGGCATGGCCGCCGACCTGTTCGAAACCTACGCGGTCACCATCATCGCCTCCATGCTGCTCGGCGCCTTGATCATGAAAGACTTCGAAAACGCGCTCATCTATCCGCTTGTCCTAGGCGGTGTATCAATTCTCGCTTCGATCGTCGGCACCTTCTTTGTCAAGACCAAAGCCGGCGGCAGCATCATGGGCGCGCTCTACAAGGGATTGTTCGTCTCCGGGCTGCTCTCTGCCGTCGCCTTCTATTTCGTCACCATGAAGATGATGGACGGCAACCCCGTGGGCTATGCGCCAGTGAAGATTTTCCTCGCTACCCTCGTTGGCCTGGTCGTGACCGCAGCGATCGTGTGGATCACCGAGTACTACACCGGCACGCAGTATGCCCCGGTGAAACACGTGGCGGAATCCTCCACCACCGGGCATGCCACGAACATCATCGCCGGCCTGGGTGTGTCGATGAAATCGACCGCCGCGCCGGTACTGGTGATATGCGCCGGCATCCTCTCGGCTTATGCTCTGGCGGGTCTGTTCGGCATTGCCGTTGCGGCGACCTCCATGCTGTCGATGGCGGGTATCGTCGTGGCGTTGGACGCTTATGGGCCGATCACCGACAACGCGGGCGGGATCGCAGAAATGGCCGGATTGCCGAAGGCGGTGCGCGACGTCACTGATCCGCTCGACGCGGTAGGCAATACCACCAAGGCAGTAACCAAAGGCTACGCCATCGGCTCCGCCGGTCTGGCCGCGCTGGTGCTATTCGCCGATTACACGCACGAGCTGGCCAGCCACCTGGGCAAGGAAACCACCTTTGACTTATCCAACCCGATGGTGATTGTCGGCTTGTTCATCGGCGGCATGATCCCTTATCTATTTGGTGCCATGGCCATGGAGGCGGTCGGTCGCGCCGCCGGCGCGGTGGTGCGCGAAGTGCGCCGCCAGTTCAAGGAAATCCCGGGGATCATGGAGGGTACCGCCAAGCCGGATTACTCGCGTGCCGTCGACATGCTGACCAAATCGGCGATCAAGGAAATGATCGTTCCGTCGCTACTGCCCGTGCTCGTGCCAGTGATCGTGGGTGTGATACTCGGTCCGCAGGCCTTGGGTGGAGTTCTGATGGGCACCATCATCACCGGGTTGTTCGTTGCCATCTCCATGACCACCGGCGGTGGCGCTTGGGATAACGCGAAGAAGTACATCGAAGACGACCACTTCGGCGGCAAAGGCAGCGACGCACACAAGGCCGCGGTGACCGGAGATACGGTCGGAGACCCCTACAAAGACACCGCCGGTCCGGCGGTCAACCCGATGATCAAGATCATCAACATCGTGGCGCTGATGATCGTGCCGCTGCTCAATACCGGCGCGGTCTAGGCCGGTAAGCGCCATGGCGGGGGCTGCGGCCCCCGTTTTGTTTTGGGGGAGCGCGGGGAGTGGCAACGAGTTTGTGGCACATATCCGGACCAGCTCATTCCTTCGGGTCGCATGCGTGCCAAACGTATGTTCGGGGTTATGGTGTCTGCTCCGGTGGACTCTTTCTGAAGAGGTGATTTTGCGGGCAGGACGCTCGATCGAGGCGGCCTTGCGCCCTGTTTCGCACGAGGCGAGCAGCCGCAGAAAGAGCTGGCCGAGGATTCCCACCGGCACCACGGTGTGCGCGTAGGCAGAATGGGATGGCGCAGATGAGCCGGGACGCTGGTGACTCGACTATCAAGCTGCGCTACGCTTCCGCTGATCCAGAAACGCGAAGGAAAATTCATGAACTTACGTTATCTTCTGGCGCTCTGCAGCGCGGCGCTTGCGCTGGCGGCCTGTACCGGCCTCGATACAGCACCAGTCACTCAGGCGCAGAACTATAAATTCACCCATCAACACTACGACGGGGTATCCGATGACCTGTTGACCGGGGGCCTGGGGGCGAGCGGCCTCGCCAAGACGCAGCCCCCCGCAGCAAAAGATTCCAAAAGTCCGACGGCCGCGGAACTGCGCACGCGCGCCATTCATGCCAATTATCGCGCCTTGGTCGACATGACCGCCGGTGGTGGCTATGGCACGCTATGGGGGCCCACCCTCGACCTCACCGGCAAAGCAACGCTTGGCGAAGGCAAGATCGCCGGTGACGAGTATCTGGCCTATAGCGGCAACGGCAGCAGCACGACCATGATGGTGCAGGTGCCCGCGAGTTTCGATGCGAGAAACCCGTGCGTCGTCTCTGCCACGTCGAGTGGTTCACGCGGCGTGTACGGCGCCATTGCAACGGTCGGCGAATGGGGCCTGAAGCATGGCTGCGCGGTCGCCTACACCGACAAAGGTACCGGCACCGGAGCGCACGACCTTGCCGACGACTCGGTGAACGTGATGACCGGTGAACGCCGTTCCGCGCTGCTTGCGGGTAACGATTCGAACTTCACCGCGGCTTTGGGTAAAGATGAACTTGCCGCCTACAACGCGCAGTACCCCAACCGCTTCGCTTTCAAACATGCGCACTCGCAGCGTAATCCGGAAAAGGACTGGGGACGCCATACGTTGGAAACTGTAGCGTTTGCTTTCCACATCTTGAGTGAGTTGCAAGACAACCGCGCCGGCAAGTACACATCGGCCAATACGATCGTCATCGCAGCGAGCATTTCCAATGGGGCTTACGCTGCCTTGCAAGCCGCGGAGCAGGACAGCGAGCGGGTTATCAGGGGAGTGGTCGCGGGCGAACCGAATGTATCGCTCGCCTACAACCCTAGCTTCGCCATTCGGCAGGGACTGGGCACGCCGTTTATCGCACACAGCAAGTCGCTGCTCGACTACACCACGCTGCTGAACGTCTACCAACCATGTGCGTCGGCCGCGGTAGCGAATAGCAAGGCGCCCTTCAACAACGTTCCGCTTGTGCTCGACGTGGCACGCTGCGAAGCGCTCGCCAGCAGCGGTCTGCTCAAGGCGAAGACGACGGCGGAACAGGCGGCAGAGGCGCAGAAAATCCTTAACGACTATGGAGTGCTGCCCGAAGCGAACTTGCTGCATCCGTCGCACTATGCCTTTTACGTCGCGCCAGGCATTGCGGTGACTTATGCAAACAGCTATGGGCGGTTCGGTGTCGGCGACAACCTGTGTGGCTACAGTTTCGGCGCGACGATGCCGGTGGTGAAGGACGGCAACGCGGCTGAGTTCGGCAAGCCCGCTACGGCCAGTAACGTGGAATGGATATACGCCGCGTCGAGCGGCATTCCTCCCACGGCGGGCATCAATCTGATTAACAATCTGAATCCTGCCGGGGCGAAGGAAGATCGCTTATCGTTGTCGGCCTCGGGCAGGAGCGACATGAATCTCGATGGCGCACTCTGTCTGCGCGCATTGGTAACGGGTGTCGATCCGCTCACCGGAGCAGCGCTAACAGGGCCGATGCTGGAGCGGCATGATCGCGTCATGCAAGGCATTGCCGAGACGCGCATGAGCGCGCATCTGCACGGCGTCCCCACCCTCATTGTCACCGGTCGCTCCGATGCGATTCTTGCGCCTAACCACGCCTCGCGCGCTTACGTGGGACAGAACCAATTGAGCGAAGGAAGCGCGACTGGCGTGCGTTATTACGAAGTGACCAACGCGCATCACCTGGATGCCTTCAACGCCTTCCCTGGCTTCGATTCGCGTTTTATTCCGCTGCACTTCTACTATCTGCAGGCGCTCGAGCTGATGTGGGCTCATCTGAAGGAAGGCAAGCCCTTCCCTGCATCGCAAGTGATACACACGCTTCCGCGCGGCAGCAGCGACGGCAAAGCGCCGCCGCTTACACCCGCCAATATTCCATCGATCGCGGCTGAGCCTGCGCCAGATCAGCGCATCGTATTCAAGAATAATGTACTGGAGATTCCAGACTAGCGTAGCCTTGCTTCCGAGCATAGGAGCAAACCATGACGATCACTTTCTACCTTGGCGCCGGATCTCCGTTCGCGTGGCGTGTTCAACTGGCACTGGAGCACAAGCGCCTGCCCTACGAGACCAAGCTGCTGTCTTTCACTGCGGGGGATACGCGCAAGCCCGAGTTTCTCGCGCTCAATCCGCGTCATCATGTACCCGTCATAGTGGACGGGGACTTCGCCCTCTATGAATCAGCGGTCATTCTCGAGTATCTGGAAGATCGATATCCCGCGAAAGACTCCACCTTCGCGTTGTTTCCGCCGGACGTGCCCTCGCGCGCGATAGCACGGCGCATGGTGCGCGAAGTGGAGCTCTACTTCGGATTGGAAGGCATGGAGCGACTGGTCACCTATGTGTTCTTCGCCAAGCCCGAAGAGCGCTCCACGAGTGAACTGGACAGGGCGTTGAAAGTCATCGCGGAGGAGTTGGCTTTCTTTGAGAAGGAAATGCGCGGCGAATTTCTTGCGGGCGCGCTATCGGCCGCCGATTTCACCTTGTATCCCTTGCTCGCGTTCTGTCTGCGCGCCGAGAAGAAATATCCGGACGCAGCGGTGAGTAAGCTCATCGGCCCGAAGATGAGTGTCTGGAAGGAACGTATCGAGGCGTTGCCTTATTTCCAGAAAACCTGGCCGCCACACTGGAAGTAAGCGCTCTGGCGTTCCGTGAACAACCAAAGCGAGCACGTTTCACGCACCGGACTGATCCTCGGTGGCGGCGGGGCACGCGCTGCCTACCAAGTGGGCGTTCTTTGCGCCATCGCGCACCTTCTGCCACGCAGTTCACCCAACCCGTTCCGGGTTATTTGCGGGACGTCCGCCGGCGCGATCAACGCTGTCGCGCTCGCCGCCAATTCGGGAAATTTCCGCGCCGGCGTGCGCCGGATGGTGCTGATCTGGCGCAATCTGCACGTCGACAAAGTATATCGGTCCGACATTCCGGGCGTAGCGCGCGCGGGCGCACGTTGGTTAGCCACAGTGATGTTCGGTGGTCTCGGAAAAAACAACCCGATATCGTTGCTCGATAACTCACCCTTGCGCGATCTGCTCGCTGAACATGTCGATTTCGAGGCGATAGATCGTTGCGTCGCGGCCGGAACCTTGGACGCTCTCTCGGTCACCGCTTCGGGCTATACTTCGGGTCAGTCAGTGACTTTCTATCAGGGGGCGGATTGGCTTACGCCGTGGAAACGCGCTCGCCGGTTGGGTTTCCCCGCCAGGCTCGGCATGGCGCATCTGATGGCATCATCCGCTATCCCTTTTGTGTTTCCTGCCGTGCATATCAATAGGGAATACTTCGGCGACGGCTCAATGCGCCAGATTGCGCCCATCAGCCCGGCCTTGCACCTGGGCGCTGACCGGGTACTGATTATTACCGCCGGCAGAATGGCCAACGAACAGCCTGAACGGGTGAAGACCGTCGGATATCCCTCGCTTGCGCATATTGCGGGTCACGCCTTGTCGAGTATTTTTCTTGACACGCTGGAGTCGGATATCGAGCGACTTGAGCGAGTCAATCACACGCTAGGTTTGCTGCCGACTGAAACGCTGCTAAAGCACAAGGTCATGCTGCGCCGCATCGACCATTTGGTCATTTCACCCAGTGAGGAGATCGAACCGATCGCGCAACGCTACGCCCACGAACTGCCGCGCACGATTGCCTTTTTTTTGCGGGGGCTGGGAGTAAAGAGGCGCAACGGTTCTAACCTGGTGAGTTATCTGCTGTTCGAACGTTCTTACTGCCGCGCTCTGATTTCGCTCGGGTACGGCAACACCATGCAGCGGCGCGACGAAGTGCAGCGATTTTTCGGCGTCCCGGTCGGCAGCGTCCGCTAGTCCACTGGCCGTTAGGCTACTCGCGACTTGCAATGTTACCTCAGCTAAAATATTTCATGAGGATGGTCGTGGGCGCGGCGATGGTTGGGCCCGCGTCAAATTGCGCCATCTCCAGTCCAAAGGAGTATCTCCATGAACCTTGACCGTGTGCCACCTGGGCGCGAGTTGCCGAACGATTTTAACGTCATCATCGAAATCCCGATGAATGGCGATCCCATCAAGTACGAATTGGATAAAGAGACGGGCGCCATGTTCGTGGACCGCTTCATGTCCACGGCCATGTTTTATCCGTGTAACTATGGCTACATTCCGCGTACACTGTCCCCGGATGGCGACCCGGTCGATGTGCTGGTCATTACGCCCGTCCCGTTGATTACTGGTGTCGTAGTGCGTTGTCGTCCGGTGGGTATGTTGCGAATGACCGATGAAGCCGGCGGTGATGAGAAGGTGCTGGCGGTGCCGGTGGACAAGTTGATCAGCATCTACCGGCACATTCAGGAGCCAAGCGACTTGCCGGAACTGACTCGCGCGCGGATCTCTCATTTTTTCGAACACTACAAGGACCTGGAGCTGGCCAAGTGGGTGCGTCTCGAAGGCTGGGTCGGTAGTGCAGAGGCGAAGAAGGAGATACTGGAGGGCGTGAAGCGTTACGACTCAGCAGCGAGCAAGCCGAAGGTTTAGCTGGATTGATGGTTACGATCCAATGAATGGAGATGCTTATCAAACAATAAGATAGATGAGAGAGCGTCTATTGCCTACCCATTCCGGCTATGAGGAGGGGTCTTGGAAACTGCAAAGATGCTTCAGAGGTCCTTATGACATCTCCCGCTGTGAAGGCCCCCGAGGGGCTGGTAGCGTGGGTTTCTCGCCTCAACGACCTGAGCGCCGCGATGTTGCCATCTTGCCGTCTTACCAAGTCTCCACGATCGTAGGCTGTGTCGCCGCAACCGGTTCGGAGCATCCGCCCCTACCTCCCCGAGGGAGCTTGCGCTGGGATCCGGAAGAGGCATTTAACGGCGACGATCTTCCATTCACAAGATTGGCGCGACGGCGGAAAGGAATCCGGTTTGCTGAGATACTGAGTTTCCCCATTGCAGTGCGCTGTAAGGCTGTTCGCGCTAGAGCGTCTAAGCAATGTGGGTTCGGGCTTTGTCTCGGACGCTGCGCCAGTGCAACGCCAAGCACCCAGAGGAGGTACATGCTCGCTCGCCACGCCGTGCTATTTTCAACATGCCTTGCCCTACCGCTGCTCGCTCCTGCCGCGCCGATCGCTTGCAAGGCGGTGAGCGGCCTGCAAACCGCTGCGGTGCTGGAGTTGTACACCTCGGAGGGTTGCAACAGTTGCCCTCCCGCAGACCGGCAGATGAGCGCGCTGACGGATTCCGGGTTGAGCGCCGAGCGCGTCGTTCCGCTCGGCTTCCACGTCGATTATTGGGATTACATCGGCTGGAAGGATCGCTTCGCCAGTCCCGCCTATTCTGTCCGCCAGCGCGATCTTGCCAATCTTGGCGGCGCACGGGTGGTATACACCCCGCAGTTCTTTCTCAACGGCCAGGATTTCCGTGGCAGTCAGAGCCGTCTGAAGAGCCTAATCGGCGAACTCAACAAGACACCCGCGCGAGCGGACATTCAAATTGGCTTGGAGGCGACCACAGCGGCGCAGTGGGACATTGTGGGTCAGATACACGTGCCGCTCGCCGCTAGCGCAACGGACGCCGTCGTCTATCTTGCCGTCTATGAGAGTCGACTAGCATCTGCGGTCAAGGCCGGAGAGAACAAAGGGGTCACGCTGAAGCACGATTTCGTCGTGCGCGACTGGCTGGGGCCGTTGATGATGGATGGTTCGGGAAGACTGGAGCTCAAGCGCACGTTGCAACTCAGGCCCGAGCAGAAAATGAAGGATAGTGGTGTCGTAGTGATCGTGCAGAACCGACGCACCAGCGAGGTTCTGCAAGCCTTGCAATTGCCGTACTGTGGGACATAACGGTCACGGCCCTATTCCCGTTCCATTTCCGGCTCGCTTGACTTGCGCCGACGCATTCCCAGTGCACCGAGGATCGCCAGAGCGACACCGATCAGCACCATCCCTGTGAGCTCTACCGGAAGTGGCCGTTCGCGGAGATGAATCCATGCGGATATGACCGCGATGGCCGGAATGGCAAGCGTGCTGAGGCCGGCTACGCCGGCCGGCAAGTTTTGCAGGACGTACATCCACAGTACCCAACCGAGCGCGTTGGAAAGGAGTCCTAGAAAGACAATGGCGACCGTGAAGGAGGGTGTCCAATTCACCGCTGGGGCAGGAACTATCCATGCCAACAATGCGAGCGGAATAGCACCGGCCACCATTTGCCAAGTTGTCAGATTGGCCAAGTCGATGGCGTGGCGGGCGCGGTACCACTTCACGTAGACTGCCGAAGCCGCCCAACTGGCGCCTGCTGCAACGGCACCTAGATTGCCGAGTAGCGTTCCCCGCAAGTCCCACGGCCCAATGATTAGCGCCAGGCCGATGAAGGCAAGCAGTACCGAGGCCCACTGTGCGCCGCGGATCCGCTCGCCGAGCACCGGATAGGCGAATAGGAGCAACCAGAACGGCATGGTAAAGACCAGTACCGAGGTCTTGCCTGCGCCTCCGGTCAACACCGGCAGCACGCTGAGCACGCCAAAACTGGTCGTCTGCAACAAAGCCAAAACGAGAATCGGTACCGGCGCGACCGGACGAAACGCCGCAGTGGAGAAGAAGCGCAAATAAACGAGTAAGCCGAGCGCACCGATCGCCGTACGCAACGCGGCGAGTGTGAGCACCGGTGCGTCTGCCAGGGCAACCTTTACCACCGGCCAGGAATAGCCCCAAATGAGCGTGAGGACCACGAGTACGAACATGGCCTTGCGGGAAAAGCTTGAATCTTGGCTCACGACTTGTTCTTTAATATTGGGCTGAGATAATAGCGCACATGGGCGACGCCACTCAGTTCAAAGTCAGCGAAATTCCTTGGCAAGAAGGCAGCCTGGAATTGGCAGCCATTCGCCGGCGGGTCTTCGTAATCGAGCAACAGATACCCGAAGAGCTCGAATGGGACGGTATCGATCCCAGTTGTGCCCATGTTGTGGCGCGGGATTTCGCCGGCCGGCCGATTGGTACTGGAAGGTTGTTGCCGGACGGCCACATTGGTCGCATGGCGGTGCTCGAACGCTGGCGCGGAAAGGGGGTGGGTCGCGCCATGTTGGAGCGCCTGATCGCCTTGGCGCGTCGCGACGGCCACCGTGTCGTCGTCCTGCATGCGCAGACGTATGCGATACCCTTTTACACGCGACAGGGCTTCGTACCCGTAGGCGATGAATATCTCGAAGCCGGGATCGCGCACCGCACCATGCACTTAGCGATCGACTGATCAACTTTTTACGGCCATCCGCTGTCGCTGTACGACGACAGCGCGCCCTCTGTTATTTCATGTTGTTACGCGCTTATAATAAGCTCTTCCGACGCTGCTACTGTCTCATTTCGGCGACAGAAATCCGGCGGACCTGTCGAGAGCCGCGTCCCTATTGGCTTTCCAGGGATGTACCTTTTGGCACCGTTCTTGCAGAAGGCATTGGTTGGGGAGCGAACAATGAGGACGACGAGAGTGGAAAATTACGGCGAAGCCTACAAACGCGAGCTTGAACGGATCAAAGGGGAAGTCCGTACTGCAAAGCACGGCACTAAAGCGACCTTCGATGTACACAAGACCTTGGAAAAATACCGGCAAATCGTGGACGACCTGCACAGTGCCGGTGCGCCCATCACCGCACAGGCACCCACCCAGGTCCAGCCGGGTACCTACGCGCTCATCATGAGCATCGGTGAGACGGACTACGATGTGCTGTTCTTCAATGACGCCATCAAAGTATTTTGGCGAGGCCGTGATAAAACGCCGATGATCTACGACGCGCTTTCCCATTCGCGCCTCAACGCGCTGGCCCGGGTCATGATCGAGCGGGCGGTAACGTCGGCGCTGGCTCAGGAGGCGAAGCCAAGAGCGGTGACCCCGAGAGTCGTCAAGTTTCCGCAGCAATAGGGTGCTGGTTGCGTAAAGGCTATTCGCTAAAGACTTCGGTCTTCCTCCGGCGCGGCGGCAGCAGTGCCGCGGCGCCGCTCAATTGCCAATGGCCTTCCAGCTGATCGGTAAACGCTGCTCGGTCAGCTACGCCCGAGTAAACCTCCATCCACAACGACGGTTCGTCGGTTTTGCAGAGTAAATGGCCCCTGATGCCGGTGGCGCGCGCCAGCGCCCGTTGCATCTGTACGACGCAGTGGCGCAGGTCGCCGCTTAGCGCCTGTGGCACACGATAGTAGATATAAAACCCATAGCTCAAGGTAGGGAATAGGGTAGGGGCTGCAGCTGCAACTGCGGACCGTCTGCGGTTTTCCAATGTACGCTCTGCCGTTGTGCGCTGTCGATTTGAATCACCGCCAATACGTCCTGGCCACCGCCGGGCGCCGGCGCAGCATTCACAATGGTGCCCGAGGTCTGTCCTTCCAAGTCGGCGCTGAAAAGGCTATCACCCGCCGCTACGTTCTCTGCAGCGATATGCGCAAGGTACATGCGGCGTTTGAGGCGGCCCAAGTATTGAGTTCGAGCCACGATTTCCTGCCCCGGATAACAACCCTTTTGAAAGTTCACTCCGCCGAGCAATTCGAAATTGACCATCTGTGGCACGAATTGCTCCTGCGTCGCTTGCGTGATCGTCGGCATTCCGGCGCGGATATCCAACCACGACCAGCGCAGCGGGGAAACGGCCGTGCATCGCATCGCTAGCGCCTGGGTAACGACAAGCGCATTTTTAAACTCGACGAGTAAATAGAAGCGGTCCGCGCCAAGGCGAATGATGCTCGCCTGCTCGCCCTGCTTCAATTCAAACTCCGCTTTCGGCACCGCACCAAAAAATTCATGCAACAGATTTTCGGCTTGCGAACCACTCAGACCGAGGCGAACGAATTCCGCCGAGGCGTCGCTAAGCTTCACCTTGGAGCGCAGCACGAACATGGCGAGGCGCTTCTGGATAGACTCGCGTAGTTCAGCGGGAAGCTGCAGCAAGTAGTCGTCGCCGTGTTGCCACAGAAGGAAGCTCGCCAGAAGCCGGCCTTTGGCAGAACAGTAGCCGTTCAGCTGTGCCTGAGTGCCATCGAGTTTCTTTACGTCGTTGCAAAACTGACTGTGCAGAAACTCCCGTGCGTCGTTGCCGCTGAAACGGATAAGGGCCAGATCCGACAAGTCCGCCAGTGTGGGGATGTTCGCTGCTACGTGTTCGGATGAAGACATTGGCTATAGTGACATTTCGATCAAGAAGACCAGCGCTCAAGACGCGCCGATAGCTAATTGCATCCAGTATAACCGTACCTTGTGCTGCGCCTGAATTTCTCTTCGTCCGGATACCTGACCGTCAGCCTGATGATCGCTCAGCTCGCGGCTGTGGACATTTTTGGCGGCTCGGTGCTCCTTCCTTGGTGAGTGTCGGGCATGGTCCTTGTCGTCGTGAGCCCAAGTTATTATTAGCATTGCGTTGCCTGCTGCATGTGCCCAAGTTCAATTGTTAGAGCACGACCGAAGGCTAATGGCGGAGTGGAGATTGAACGGCGCGATGGTTCGATAGTGATCGGTCGGCCGCTGGGAGTAGCTTGGTTCGTCGGTATCTTACCGCCATTCTGCCTCTTCCCGCGCGGGGATGATTTGCTCGCGCTGTCCTGGTGTAGCGCGATGGTTTGTCAGCAGAGCAGTTTCACGAGTCGCGTGTCTGGCTGACACAGCGAACGGCCAAGGCGGAAGGATACGCCTGATATGGCGAGCCGCTTAGGCGCCTCGGCCGTGCGATCGGAATCCGGTATAATTTTGCTTTAGCCTCCACGCGACTTTTCATGCCGCACATTCTCCGCCTTGCCGGATCCGCTGCGCTCTCTTCTTTCCGCCTCGACAAACTTACCGCCTCTCTCGCTCGAACCCCGTTGGCAGGAGCGCGGATAGCGACGCGCTATTGGCATTTCGTCGAGTTGTCGCGGCTTCTGGGCGAAGATGAGACGCAAACACTGAATCGCGTACTCGCGTACGGCTCGCCGACGGCGGCCGCTGACGGTGCGATGCTGCTGGTAGTACCACGGCTCGGCACGATTTCGCCATGGTCCAGCAAAGCGAGCGATATCGCTCGCCATTGCGGGCTGGGCGCGGTGACTCGCATCGAGCGCGGCATCGCTTTCTATGTCGACCGCAAAGCGCTCACCGCCAGCGAACGCACGACTCTGCTTCCGCTGATCCACGATCGCATGACGGAGACGGTCCTCGACAAGCTCGAGCGAGCAGATCAGCTCTTCCACCGTGTCGAAGCGCAACCGCTGACCGTGGTGAATTTACTTGCCGGTGGCGTAGCCGCCTTGCAGGCTGCGAACCACGAAATGGGCTTGGCGCTGTCAGCAGATGAAATTGACTATCTGTATGAGAATTTTCGCGCGATGAGTCGTAATCCCACCGACGTGGAACTGATGATGTTCGCACAGGCCAATTCGGAGCATTGCCGGCACAAGATATTCAACGCTGACTGGGTAATCGATGGCGTGGTGCAGGAGCGCTCTCTAATGGGGATGATTCGCCATACGCACAAGATGAGTCCGAACGGTACGGTGGTGGCCTATTCGGACAACTCAGCCATCATGCGAGGCGCGGAGGTCGACCGTTTCTATCCCCGGGCCGGCGCTTATACTTACTCAGAGGAGCTAACGCATACGGTAATGAAGGTGGAGACGCACAACCACCCAACGGCTATCGCACCGTACCCCGGCGCCGCTACCGGCTCCGGCGGGGAAATTCGCGATGAAGGAGCGACTGGCCGGGGTGCCAAACCCAAGGCCGGTCTTAGCGGATTTTCCGTTTCCAATCTCAACATTCCCGGCTTCAGGCAAGCGTGGGAAGTGTACGAACGGCAAGACGCGGTAGATCTGACCTACGGTAAGCCTGAGCGCATCGTAAGTGCCTTACAGATCATGATCGATGGTCCCATCGGCGGGGCGGCTTTTAATAATGAATTCGGTCGCCCGAACCTCGCCGGATATTTTCGCACCTTCGAAGAGATTATCGATGGCGAGATGCGCGGTTATCACAAGCCCATCATGATCGCCGGCGGATTGGGCAATATCAACGCTCAGCATTCGCACAAACTGCCGCTGCAGGAGGGCGCCCTGATTGTCCAGCTGGGCGGCCCGGGCATGCTGATCGGACTGGGCGGAGGAGCCGCCTCCAGCATGGCGGCCGGCGATAACTCCGAGCAGCTCGACTTCGCTTCCGTGCAGCGCGCCAACCCTGAAATGGAGCGGCGCTGCCAAGAGGTAATTGATCGGTGTTGGGCGCTGGACCGCGAAAACCCGATTCTCTCTATTCACGATGTGGGCGCCGGCGGGCTTTCCAACGCGCTCCCCGAATTGGCCGACGGCGGTGGCGTAGGCGCCCGCCTCAACCTGCGTGCGGTGCCGAGCGAGGAGCCGGGGATGTCGCCGATGCAAATCTGGTCTAACGAGGCGCAGGAGCGCTACGTGCTGGCCATTTTGCCGGGCGATCTCGACCGCTTCCAGGCGATTTGCACACGCGAACGGTGTCCGTTCGCGGTGCTGGGCGAGGCGACAGAAGTGCAGCAGCTGAGCGTTACCGATCCGTACTTCGACAACCGGCCGGTAGACATGCGGTTATCGGTGTTACTCGGCAAGCCGCCGAAGATGCTTCGTGACGTGCGACATCACGAAGCGAGGCCGACGCCATTTGCGACAGCCGACATCGATCTCAATGAGGCCGCCCATCGCGTCCTGCGCCTGCCCTCCGTGGCAGACAAAACATTTCTTGTCAGCATTGGCGACCGCACGGTCGGCGGCCTGTGTGCGCGCGATCAGATGGTCGGCCCATGGCAGGTTCCGGTCGCCGATGTGGCGGTAACGCTCTCGGGTTATCAGACTTACCGCGGCGAGGCCATGGCGATGGGAGAGCGCGCACCGATCGCCTGCATCGACGCACCGGCCTCGGGCCGCATGGCGGTGGGTGAGGCAATCACCAACCTTGCTGCTGCCGCGATTGACGACATGCGTCACATCAAGCTGTCCGCCAACTGGATGGCCGCTGCTGGACATCGGGGAGAAGATGCAGCGCTCTACGACACGGTCAAGGCGGTAGCTATGGAACTGTGCCCTGCCCTCGGAATCGGCATTCCCGTCGGCAAGGATTCGATGTCCATGAAGACCACTTGGCGCGATCGCAACGGCGAGAAGGCGGTCACTGCGCCGCTCTCGCTGGTCGTTTCCGCCTTTGCGCCGGTCGTGGACGTGCGCCGCACACTGACGCCGCAGCTGCGTACCGATTGCGGCGCCACCGAACTGATTCTGGTTGATCTTGGCGCAGGCAGGAATCGTCTGGGCGGCTCGGCGCTGGCACAGGCCTACAAGCAAGTCGGGGACGTCGCGCCGGACCTCGACGATCCCGCCTGGCTCAAGAGTTTTTTTTCGGTGATTCAAGAACTGAACAGAGAGGCGAAGCTGCTCGCCTATCACGACCGCTCCGATGGGGGATTGTTCGCCTGCGTCGCCGAAATGGCTTTTGCCGCACATTGCGGGCTGAGCGTCAATCTCGATTTGCTTGCGCTCGAACCGAGCGCGCTGGACGTAGACGGCAATGAACGGCTGCCCGAACTGCTCGCCGGCCGCCAGCGCGAGCGCCTCCTGGCCGCGCTTTTCAATGAGGAATTGGGTGCCGTTATCCAGACTCGGGCTGAGCACCGGGGTGCAGTTTTGCAGGCCTTCAAGAACGCAAGGCTTGCCAGTGCCTGCTTCGTGCTAGGCGGGCTAAACGATAAAGACGAAATTCGCTTCATCGTCAACGGCAAACCTATCTTCGCGAAGCGGCGCATTGATCTGCAGCGTGCCTGGTCGGAGACTACCCATCGGATACAGAAGCTGCGTGACAATCCGCTATGTGCCGATGAGGAGTACGAGCGCGTTCTCGATGTTAAGGATCCCGGGCTCACGGTTCAGCTGAGCTTCGATCAGAATGAGGACATTGCTGCACCGTTCATCGCCACTGGAAGCCGGCCACGTCTCGCCGTTCTGCGCGAGCAGGGCGTCAACGGGCACTGGGAAATGGCCGCGGCCTTCGATCGCGCAGGCTTCGCAGCGTTCGATGTGCATATGAGCGATATCATCGATGGCCGCGTTTCATTGCAAGACTTCAGGGGCTTTGCAGCCTGTGGCGGTTTCTCTTTCGGCGATGTGTTGGGTGCGGGCGAGGGGTGGGCCAAGTCGATCTTATTCAACGCTCGCGCTCGCAACCAGTTCGAAAGCTTTTTTCGGCGCGACGATTCGTTCGCGCTGGGCGTCTGCAACGGCTGCCAGATGATGAGCAACCTCAAGGAGATCATTCCAGGCGCAGAGCGCTGGCCGCATTTCGTGCGCAACCGCTCGGAGCAGTACGAGGCGCGTTTTGCAATGGTGGAGGTGCTGGAGTCATCTTCGCTATTCTTCGCCGGCATGGCGGGTAGTCGTATGCCCATCGCAGTGGCGCACGGCGAAGGCTTCGCCGAATTTGCGCGGGAAGACCAGCTCAATGCACAGCATTTAGCCACGCTGCGCTTCGTCGACAACTACGGGCGTGTTACTGAACGCTATCCCGAAAATCCCAATGGTTCGCCGCGCGGCATTACCGGGGTTACTACGGCCGACGGACGCTTTAGCATTCTCATGCCGCACCCCGAGCGGGTATTTCGCGCCGTGCAGTGTTCCTGGCATCCGCATGAATGGCGAGAGGACAGTCCCTGGATTCGCATGTTTCGCAATGCGCGCCGCTGGACAGGCTAGAAGACTCGAGGCGCCATAAGGCGGGCATGCTGACTAACAGGGATGAATGAACGCAACAAAGAGGCCCACGGCATGCCACGGGCCGTTGGTTGCGTTGCCCTTCGCTTAGTTGCGCTGATTCATTTGCCGAGGGCTTATTTGTCTACGATCTTCGCTTTGCCTTTTAGGTCGGCAAGCATTTTCTGTACTTGCTGTTGTTGCACGCGCTGACGGAAATTGTCCTTCACTTCGTCGAAGGAGGGTGCTTTCAAGTCGCGAATATCATCCATCTTGATGATGTGATAGCCAAAGTTGGTTTGCACCGGCGTTTGTGTGAACTGGCCCTTCTGCAGAGTCTTCAACGCGTCCGCGAATGGTTGAACAAAGCGAGCGGACGGGCCCCAATCGAGATCGCCGCTTTTGTCCTTGGAACCGGTGTCCTTGGATTTTTCCTTGGCTATTTTGGCAAAGTCGCCGCCTTTCTTTAGCTCTTCGATAATCGCCTTTGCCTCGTCTTCCTTGTCTACCAGGATGTGGCTGGGCTTATATTCCTTGTCGCCCAGTTGCCCCTTGAATTTCTCATACTCGCCTTTCAGTTGTTCGTCACTTACCGGGTTGTTCTTGACGTAATCCTGCACATACGCATCGGCCAGAACTTGCTGCTTGCCCATGGCAATGCGGGTCGCGACGTCGGGATTCTTTTCCAGACCTTTCTTGGCGGCTTCCTGGGATACGAGTTCAAGCAGGACCAGTTGGTCCTTCACCGCGGCGACCAGTTCTGGAGTCTCGGGCCGGCCCTGCGCTGCCTGGGCTTTCACCAGCAAGTCGATACGGCTTTTAGGAATGGCAACGCCATTCACGGCAATGGTGCCGCTGCTGGTGCCAGCTTTGGCTGTGGTGGTTGCGGGCGCGGTGACCGCGGCAGCCGGGTTGGCCGTTTGCTGCGCATAGGATACGGCGACCCCGCACACGCTGAGCGCGAGAATCAATGAGACGTAGGCTTGCTTGCTATTCATGAGGACCTCAGGTAGTTAAGTATTCAAAACCGCCACGCCGCGGCGCGCCGCACGGGTGTTCAAGACCCGCTCCCGTCGCCGATGCGAATGCAGATCAAGGCAATTACTTAGATTCATTAGGTGCAATCGCTTGAATCGCCAAGGCATGCACTTCACGCCGCATCAGGTCGCCCACCGCGTCATAGACCAGGCGATGTCTGGCGACCTGCGATTTGCCGGCAAAGCTTTGCGCGACGATGATGACTCGGTAGTGGCCGCCACCGCTTGCCGCCCCAGGATGGCCGACATGTTTACTGCTCTCGTCGACTATCTCAAGCATTTCAGGGTGAAGCGCCGAAAGACGTTCACGCAGTTGTTCCGCCATGTTCATTCAGGAAATACCTTCTTGAATGGCTTCACCGTCACCCGCGCATAGACGCCGGCGGCAACAAAGGGATCATCTGCCGCCCACGCTTGCGCAGCATCGAGCGAGGCGAATTCGGCGACAATAAGCGAGCCGCTAAAGCCGGCAGGCCCGGGATCGGGGCTATCCAATAATGGATGCGGGCCGCCCAGCACCATTCGACCTTCGCTCTGCAACGCGCGCAGACGCGCCAAATGGGCGGGGCGTACCGCCAAGCGCTTCTCTAAAGAGCCGGGAACATCTTCCGAGAGAATGGCGTAGAGCATTAGCTGGTTTCTTCCTTTTCCTGAATGTGGCGAGATAGCCAGAGTCCTTGCACGATGACAAATGCGACCATCATGCCCATGGCGCCGAAGACCTTGAAATTGACCCAGTCGTCCCGACTGAACAGCTTGGTGCTGCCAAAGAACGGGTAAAAAGCGACGAACAGATTGAGCATCCCCAAGAGGATAAAGAAGGCGATCCAACTGATGTTTAGCTTTTCCCAGACCGGCTCCGGCGCTGCTATCTGTTTTTCCATCATGGCCTTGATGAGGTTGCGCCGAAAAAACAGCTTTCCACCCAGCAAAGCTCCTGCGAACATCCAATACAGGACGGTCGGTTTCCATTTGATAAAATCGTCGTTGTGCCAGAAGAGCGTCGCACCACCAAAAACGACGATGATCGCAAAACTGGTCCACATGACCGGCTCGACCTTTCGTCGGCGAATGAGCATCCAACCAATCTGCACGACAGAGACCGCAATAGCCACGGCAGTGGCGTAAAAGATGTCTTCATCCTTCCCGGCGTATATTCCCGCCAGCTTGTAAGCGATGAAGAAGACGATGACCGGCAGGAGGTCAAAAAGAAATTTCATGACAAAAGATTTGCTTTCACAGGAATTGTGAGTTCAACGGCCCTGATTGCGGGTAGTTTCAAGGCGCGAGGGACGTGGTTCGGGTATTCCGAATAAGCGACGAGCAACCCGGAAATGCACTCAATTCATGCCCGTCCCCTCGGGTCGCGGCCAAATGGGGTGTCTCCTTCGTTGGTCGGCCAAGCTTATGAAGATATGGGCCTAAGCCCTGACACCACTGCTTCTTCATCGCCTTTTGGTCACAACGCATCGCGCGATCCATGTGAAAGTAGACCTACTATTATCCTTGCTTTAGTGCCCTAGAGTCCACTTCGCCGCTTCAGCGTCGACCAGGTCATGGTGAGCCACCCCGGAGGGCCGGAAATCGCCATTCTGCTATGATTCGGCATGGATTCGAGCAAAGTTTTTCCTTGCGCAACGTAGACCTGCATACCCACTCAAAGGTTTCCGACGGCCTGCTAGCGCCCGCGGAGCTGGTGCGCAAAGCAGCCGAACTCGGCGTCGACACCCTCGCATTAACCGATCACGATGATGTGCGCGGCCTGCCGGAGGCTCGCGCGGCAGCCATCGAAGCCGGGATTACCTTTGTCAATGGTGTGGAAATCTCAGTTAGTTGGGAGAGCACGACCTTGCATATCGTCGGCTTGCACATGGACCCAGACAATGCTGCACTTGGCGATGGCCTGTGCGGCATTCGCCTGGGCCGCGCCGAACGCGCCAAGGGAATGGCACAGGCACTGGCGGAGCGCGGCATCGAAGGTTGCCTGGAAGGTGCTTATTCCTATGCCGATAACAAGGACATGGTCGGTCGCACCCACTTTGCTCGCTACCTGGTCGAGAAGGGCATCGTGCCCGACGTCAAAACAGCGTTCAAGCACTATTTGGTCAAGGGCAAGCCGGGTTACGTCGCGCAGATATGGGCCAGCCTAGAAGATTCGGTGGCGTGGCTGCACGAAGCGGGCGGCGTGGCGGTCATTGCCCATCCTGGGTGCTACAAACTCGGTGCGGGACCGCTGCGCCGCTTATTCGGGCAATTCAAGGAAACCGGCGGGGACGCCCTCGAAGTTGTTACGGGAAATCATACGCCAGACCAGGCGCGTTATTTTGCCGGCATGAGCAAGGCCTTCGGCCTAGCCGCTTCACGTGGCTCCGATTATCACGGTCCCGGTGAAAGCTACGCGTTACCCGGACGACTGCCGCAGCTTCCGACGGGGCTCACGCCGGTATGGGAATTGTGGGCCGATTAATGCCCGCTTCGTTGCCTCCGCCTCGGGCTTGAAGGGCAGCGAACCGAGCCCCTTTTGGTCAGGGTGCGATCAAACCGTTGCGCATGGCGATAATTGCCAGTTCGGCCGAATTCGAGGCTTGCAACTTCTGCTTGATATTATAAAGATGGGTCCCGACGGTGCGCGGGCTAAGCGACAGCACTTCGGCGATTTCATTCACCGACTGGCCGCGCGCCAGCGCCAGGAACACCTTGAACTCCTTGTCGCTCAGTACTTCTACGGGGTTTCGATCCCCGGTCATCTCCTGCAAAGCCACCTGCTGAGCGATAGCGGGTTCCAGATAGGTTTTCCCTTCCGCCACCAGGCGGATGGCTTTGATCAATTCCTCAGGTGCGCTGCGTTTCGATAGATAGCCGAAGGCGCCCGCCTTTAGCACCCGCTTCGGATGCATTGTGTCCTCGTGCGCGGATAGCACGAGGATGCGTGACGACGGTTCTTTGGCAAGGATGCGGTTGATCGCTTCCAGGCCACCGATGCCGGGCATGGAAATGTCCATCACCACGACGTCCGGAGCGAGCCCCGCCATCATGCGGCACGCTTCCTCGCCGCTGGCAGCTTCCCCGACCACGTGCATGTCCGGCGCGCCTTCGAGCAGCAGACGAAAACCCATGCGCACGACTGCGTGATCGTCAACCAGCATTACTTGGATCGGATTGGTGTTCATCTGCAATCTATCTCTTCCGTAGGCAATCGCAACGGCAAGGTAACGGTAATGGTGGTACCGCCCGGGCGACTGTTCACAACCAAGTTGCCTGCCAGAGCATGAGCGCGTTCACGGATGCCAAGCAAGCCGAAGTGCGTATTCTTTGGCAGATCCCCGTCGCCTATCCCCGTGCCGTTATCGCGTACGCTGATTTCCAGCCTTTGCTCGGCAGCATCGCCGATGCGTTGCACTGCCACGTGCGCGCACGATGCGGCGGCGTGGCGCACGACGTTGGTCAGGCACTCCTGAACGATACGGTACACGGTAATGTTCACGGTTTCGCCCATGCTTTCGAGATCGTCGGCAAGTTGCAAGGTGAATTCGATTTCCGGATGCAATTCCCGCCAGCTGGCGATGGCGTCTTGCAGGGTCTCAGCGAGACCCAGATTGTCGAGCGCGCTGGGACGCAACTGCCGCACGATGCCATGCATGGCGTCGTACAGATTGCCTGCGACGCCGGCGATGGTCATGGCGTTGGCATGAATTTCGGGCGCGCTGCCGCGCGCCCGGTTGGCGATCGATACGGCGATGGTTCTGATGGCAGTGACGCTTTGTCCGAGTTCGTCGTGCAGTTCGCGCGCCAAGGCTTTGCGCTCTTCTTCGCGATGGCTTTGTATCAGCTGTGTCAGTTGACGGTTTTGCGCCAGTTCCTGTTCGATCTGCTGAGCGCGCTTGGTACTGGTAATGTCGCGCACGCTGCAGATTTGCCCGATCACCACGTCGTTGTGTGGATCGATGAGTGGCGCGGCGGAGAGCGCGACATCGATAAGGCGGCCGTCTTTCGCTAAGCGCTGCGTGATCAAATTTTCCACCGCTTTACGCGATCCGGTGACCGCGAGGGCGCGCCCGATCTCGTCTTGCCGGCCTGAGGGCGCCAGCAACGTCGCCGGGCGACCTTCCATCTCTTGCGCGTCGTAGCCGAATAGTCGAGCCGCAGCGGGGTTCCAGAACGTGATGTTCCCCGCCTGGTCGAGAATCATGATTGCGTCTGACGATTGGCTCGCAATCATGGCCAATCGCTGGTTCTCACTCATGCTCTCGGCGAGGGCGCCGGCCATGCGGTTGAAAGTCTGACCAATGGCGGAGAGCTCCGGCAAAACGAAAGCCGGCAAGCGTGTATCGAATCGGCCACGTTCCATTTCCGACAAGCCGGTGAGAATCTGCTTCATGGGTGCCAACGACCGACCGAGCACCCAGAACACGAGTCCGTTGACCAGGATGAAAAAGCCAAGTGCAATCCAGAGCAGGTTAATGAAGTCGTCCCAGGCGTCCAGAATGGAGCGGGACGGGTCGGGAGTCACTACCAGCGTGCCGCTGCGGAAGGAAATCCTCACTTCTTGTAGTTGCGGTGCCACCAGACGCGCGTACCATTCCGGGGCCGCCCGTCCGGCCTTGTAGAGCGTGGGCGGGGAAACATAAAGCTGGTCGCCGACAGCGTTATAGAGGCGAATCTCATTGGCGCGCACTCGCCCCAAGGCCCTTAGGAACCGCTCCAGCGTCTGGCTGGGTGCGTCGGTAAGTTGGCTGGAAAACAGAAAATTACCGAGCAGTTGAACCGTTACCTTGGAGCTAGCTTCGATTTCTTCGCGCACCGATTTACGCGTGTCTTCCAGGATAATGCTGCCTACCAACACCATGAAGAGCAGCATGAGCGTCGTAATAAGCAGATTGATGCGAAAGCGCAGGCTCATGAGGAGAATGGAATGCCGTATCGTTCGGTGCAGTTTACCGCACAGCTTGGGAAGATGGCTCCAAGCCGCTCCGTCCGGTGAACATCATGAAAATCATGAGGCCGTTTTGCGGCTTTTCCCGTAGTAGTCCACCTTTGCTCGGCCCAGAATAACCTCGAACCACTCGGTTAGTGGCTCTGGAATCGTCCCTTTCTCCAGTCCAGATTCGGGTGATTCAAACGGGGCTGCTTACCGGCCTATTTCCAAACCATTGAGGATACGACCATGAATTGGAGCAAACCCGCGTTTAGCGAAATGCGCTTTGGCTTTGAAGTAACGATGTACATCTACAACCGCTGAATCGCCAGCTGGTAGTGCGCGGGAACCCGCTTGGGTTCCCGTTCTTTTATAGGCTGAAGGCGCCAATGGCCTACGATCCGGCGCGGAGATTTTGCGCGTCATGAGAGTTCGGGTCCTTGGAGCAGCCGCAGGCGGCGGGTTCCCGCAGTGGAATTGCAATTGCCCCAACTGTGACGGTCTGCGCAAGGGCTCGCTCCGAGCCCATGCGCGAACCCAGTCCTCCATTGCAATCAGTGCCAACGATCGGGATTGGGTACTGTTCAATGCTTCGCCCGATATTCTCACTCAGCTTAAAGCCTTCCCTGAACTGCAGCCGGCGCGTTCGCTGCGCGATACGGCTATCTCCGCTATTGTGCTGATCGACAGTCAGATTGACCACACCACCGGGTTGTTGATGCTGCGCGAGGGCAAGCCTCTGGAAATCTGGTGTACGGACATGGCTCGCGAGGACCTGACCACAGGTAACCCGCTATTTAATATTCTCGGTCATTTCTGCGGCGTAAACTGGCACCGGGTGCCGATTACAGGCGAGGACTTCGAAGTCAAAGGTGGTGCCGGTCTGGTATTCACCGCCGTGCCGCTCAGGAGCAAGGCGCCGCCCTATTCGCCGCATCGTAACGACCCGCACCCAGGGGACAACATCGGCGTGGGCATTCGCGACGTGGTCAGCGGCAGGACACTATTCTACGCACCTGGCCTGGGCGAAATAGAAGCACATCTGGTCCCCGTCATCGAGTCAGCCGATTGCGTGCTGGTAGACGGCACTTTTTGGACCGATGATGAGATGATCCGCCTGGGCGTTTCGAAGAAGCGCGCCAGGGAAATTGGCCATTTGCCGCAATCCGGACCGGGCGGGATGATCGAGTCGCTCGAGCGTTTCGCCCGCCCGCGCAAGGTTCTCATTCATATCAATAATACCAATCCGATTTTGAATGAGGACTCACCCGAGCGCGCCAAGCTGGCAACGCATCGGATCGAGGTGGCGTACGACGGGATGGAGCTACTACTTTAGTCGTCTGAGCTTGGCCGGTGTTGGCAAAGAAACGATCGGTGAGTCAGGGCAGTCTTAATTGGGAGGTTGTAGTGGGTGTTGCGGAACAATTGCCTTGGGACAAGCAGGAATTCGAGCGCCAGTTGCGTGCCAAGGGGGACCGCTATCACATCCATCATCCGTTTCAGGTGCGCATGAACAAAGGCGAGTCCACTCGCGAGCAAGTGCAAGGCTGGGTATGCAATCGCTACTATTACCAGCTGTGCATCCCGTTGAAGGATGCTGCCATCCTGTCCAACTGTCCGGATAGAGAAATACGCCGTGAGTGGATCAAGCGCATCATTGATCATGATGGCACCGAGGGCGACGAAGGTGGAATCGAAGCGTGGCTGCGCCTAGGTGAGGCCTGTGGGGTAGCGCGTAAGGAGGTCGCCTCGCTCAATCATGTGCTGCCGGGCGTGCGTTTTGCCGTCGACGCTTACGTTAACTTCGCCCGCACCCACCCTTGGCAGGAAGCCGTTTGCTCCTCACTCACCGAGCTGTTCGCGCCGGAGATCCACAAGAATCGACTCGTCGGCTGGCCTCAGCACTACCCCTGGATTGATCCGGTGGGTTACCAGTATTTTCGCGACCGGCTCGCCCAGGCGCGTCGCGACGTGGAGCATGGGCTGGCAATCACACTGGAACATTTTTGTACGCGCGAGGGGCAGGAGCGCGCCCTGCAGATTTTGCAATTCAAGCTGGATGTGCTGTGGTCTATGCTCGATGCCATGCAATTAGCATATCCAGACGGGAACTCCATTCGTGGCTGAGCTAAGCGCAGCGAGTGTGCCGCGACTGCGCCGGCATTTTCGCCTGCAGTGGGAAGAAGCGCAGCAGGCCTTTGTGCTGCTCTATCCCGAGGGGATGGTGAAACTGTCCGGTAGTGCGGGGGAAATTATGAAGCGCATGGATGGCAAGATATCGGTTGATGGGATAGTCGCCAATCTAGAAGGCGCTTTTCCCGGAGCCGACCTGCGCAACGACGTTTTGGAGTTTTTTGAGGTGGCCCGTGAACGCGGCTGGATCGAATTTGAATAGGCCGGGGCCCCCCCTGTGGCTGCTCGCAGAACTCACCTACAAGTGTCCACTGCACTGTGTGTATTGTTCCAACCCGGTCGATTACACGCGCTATGGCGAGGAGCTTTCGACGGAGGACTGGCTGCGAGTCCTGCGTGAGGGTCGCGCCTTGGGTGCGACTCAGCTAGGTTTCTCCGGCGGTGAGCCGCTGATGCGCGCCGATCTTGAGATACTCATCGCCGAGGCGCGCCGGTTGGGCTACTACAGCAACCTGATTACCTCGGGTATTGGCCTCAACGAAAAACGCATCGCTGCGTTCAAAGAGGGCGGGCTCGATCACATTCAGCTCTCCTTTCAGGATTCAACTCGCGAGCTGAACGATTTTCTCGGCAGCACTCGTACCTTCGATCTGAAGATGAAGGTTGCCAGCTTGATCAAGCAGTATGACTACCCCATGGTACTCAACGTCGTACTGCACCGGCAGAACATCGACCATGTAGGACAACTGCTGGAGATGGCCGAGCAGCTCGGCGCCGAATACGTCGAGCTGGCAAACACACAGTACTACGGCTGGGCGCTGCTCAATCGCGACCACCTCCTGCCATCTCGTGAACAATTGGAGCGAGCGGAACGACTGACCAATGAATTCCGGGCTCGCGTCGGCGATCGCATGAAGATCTACTTCGTCGTGCCCGACTACTATGCGACGCGGCCAAAGGCCTGCATGAACGGATGGGGTTCCGTGTTTTTGACCATCACCGCCGACGGCCTGGCTTTGCCTTGCCATGAGGCGCGTATGCTGCCCGGGCTGACCTTCCCCAATGTGCGCGAGGCGGGCATGGAGTGGATTTGGTACGACTCGCCCGGGTTCAATCGCTTCCGTGGCGATAGCTGGATGAGGGAGCCGTGCCGCAGTTGCCCCGAGAAGACCAAGGACTTTGGTGGCTGCCGTTGCCAGGCCTATCTACTGACCGGAGATGCCGCGAATGCCGATCCAGTGTGCGACCTCTCGCCCGATCATGGTGTCGTGCAGCGAGTTGTTGCGCTGGCCCAGCACCCTGATGCCCCGATAGCCGCGGCGGTGCAGCCCCTCGTGTTTCGCGATGACCGCAACTCGCGACGTTTGAGCGAAGTTTAGACTCCGGGATCTGTAGCTGCCCGCCTGCGCCAAAGCGGAGGATATGGTCTTGGGCATGCCTCGCCAACGCCATTCGCCTCGCGAGTCAAGAAACTCATGCCCGCCCGACATAAGCTGGCTCCCGCCTGTGTTAAAATTTCCCCATCCAATAGTTCGGCGCGCCGATGTCGCAGTACTTCACGATTCATCCTGACAATCCCCAGCCCCGCCTCATCCGTACAGCCGTTGAGATTATCCGCAAAGGCGGGGTCATCGTGTACCCTACCGACTCCTGCTACGCCCTGGGCTGCCATATCGGTGACAAGGCTGCAGTGGAAAGAATCCGGGATATCCGACGCCTTGACGAGACGCACAATTTCACCCTGGTGTGTCGGGATTTGTCGGAGATTGCGCAATATGCGCGAGTCGACAACATGCAATACCGAATGCTGAAGGCGAACACCCCGGGGAGTTATACCTTCGTGCTGCAGGCGACCCGTGAGGTGCCGCGTCGGCTGCAGCACGCGAAGCGCAGTACGATCGGCATCCGCATCCCGGCTCACGCCGTGGCCTTGGCCCTGCTCGAGGAGCTCGATGAGCCATTGCTGTCTTCCACCTTACTGTTACCCGGAGATGAGACGCCGCCAACCGGCCCCAGTGAGATTCGCGAGCGTCTGGAGCATTTAGTCGAACTCATACTGGACGGTGGCTTCTGCGGCATGGAGCCAACCACCGTCATCGACCTGACCCATGATGTTCCTAAGCTCGTGCGTGCCGGCAAAGGCGATCTCGCGCCTTTTGGGCTTGCGGTTGCGGAGCCTTCGACGTTGAAAAGATAAGCGTCCGCCGCAATCTGTTTGTTGTCATCCTACAAGAAAGATAACGTTTGGAACTCGATATTGTTCAGAAAATCGCTATCTATGCACTGCCGGTAATTTTCGCGATTACTCTGCATGAGGCAGCGCACGGTTACGTGGCCAGGCATTTTGGTGATCCCACCGCTTATATGCTGGGGCGTGTGACGCTGAATCCGCTAAAGCATATCGATCTGGTGGGCACTATCCTTGTTCCTGCCTTGTCGCTATTCCTGGGTGGCATCCTGTTCGGCTGGGCCAAACCGGTTCCGGTCAACTTCAACCAATTGCGTCGTCCAAAGCAGGATATGCTTTGGGTCGCTGCAGCTGGACCCGCGGCGAACCTGGTCATGATTCTGGGCTGGGCGTTTATAATGAAGCTTGCCGAGTCGATGCCGAGCAATCCTTTCGCTGTACCGCTGCGGCTCATGAGTGAGGCCGGTATATCGATCAATGCGGTTCTGATGGTGCTTAATTTGGTCCCGTTGCCACCACTCGACGGCGGCCGCATTGCAGTGAGCCTGTTACCGCGGCCTGCAGCCTATCAGTTGTCTCGCGTTGAGCCGTACGGCTTCATCATCATCCTGGTGCTGCTTATGACCGGCTGGTTGGGGCGTCTCATCGGCCCTTCCATCGAGGGGACGATTCGCCAAGTATTCTTGCTGTTCGGCCTGTAGAGTATTTAGGGGGACCACCGAATCATGTACGCCGATCGCGTGCTTTCCGGCATGCGCCCTACAGGCGCGCTTCACCTGGGCAACTATCATGGAGCATTAAAGAATTGGGTGAAGCTGCAGCACGAGTATGAGTGCCTGTTTTTCGTTGCTGACTGGCACGCGCTGACCACCCATTACGACACTCGCGACAATATCGAGCAAGACACCCACGAGATGCTGGTGGACTGGCTTGCAGCCGGGCTCGATCCAGCCCATGCGACACTGTTCGTTCAGTCGCGCATATCGGAGCACGCCGAGTTGACCTTGCTTTTGGGCATGATCACACCGCTTGGCTGGCTCGAGCGCGTACCTACCTTTAAGGAACAGCAATCCCATCTTTCTGATCGTGACCTCTCCACCTATGGCTTTCTAGGCTACCCCCTGATGCAGAGCGCTGATATTCTGATCTATCGCGCCAACATGGTCCCTGTGGGGGAGGACCAAGTTTCGCATATTGAATTCACGCGCGAAGTGGCGCGACGTTTCAACCATACTTATGGGCGCGAACCGGGCTTCGAACAGAAGGCCGAAGCTGCGGTAAAGAAACTTGGCTCGCGGCGCTCCAAGCTCTATCAGGAGCTGCGCACCCGCTATCAGCAACAAGGCGACGATGAGGCCCTCGAGTCGGCGCACGCGTTACTGGGTGAAGTACAGAACTTGTCCGCCGGCGACCGGGAGCGGCTGTTTGGCTATCTCGAAGGCAGTGGAAAGATGATCCTGACCGAACCGGATGCCCTGCTTACCAAAGAGGCTCGGATGCCCGGCCTGGACGGCAGGAAGATGTCCAAATCCTATGACAACACAATCGGCTTACGCGAGGATCCGGCCAGCGTGACCAAGAAGATTCGCACCATGCCCACCGATCCTGCACGGGTTCGCCGCACCGATCCAGGCGACCCGGAAAAATGTCCGGTATGGCAGTTCCATTTGGTCTACTCTGATGAAGAGACCAAAGGATGGGTGCAGCAAGGTTGTCGCACGGCGGGGATTGGGTGCCTTGATTGCAAGCAGCGCGTCATCGATGCCATCCTCGCCGAGCAAAAACCGATCCGTGAACGCGCCGAAGCTTACATCGAAGACCCAACCATCGTGCGCAACATTGTGGCTGATGGTTGTGAGAAGGCGAAAAAACTGGCGCAGGATACGCTACGGGATGTTAGAGAGGCGATGGGGTTGACCTACGGTTAAGACCGACCTCGCTTGATGCGCCATCCGGCTCCGCCGGGAGGATGCCATAGTCCAAGCTGCGCCCCGGAAGGAGTCATGCGTAGCGCGAGCACTCAGGATGCGCGGACTCCCACCGCCCTCGATGGTGGTCGCCCCGAAGCTGCTTGGTGCGACGTGTGTTCATGTCGGTGGACGCCAACGCTGCCGAAGCTAACCATTAGCATTAAGTCAGACTTTAGGGCATGAACTAACCGTCCCTCTTATCAAGGCGTTGAATGGAAATAGCTGTCGGAAATACTGTCCTCGAGCTGGTGCACGTCGCAAAGATTCGCGGCGAGCCGATGCTCGAACTGCCGGAGGATTTGTATATTCCGCCCGAGGCGTTGTCTGTTTTTCTCGAGGCGTTCGAAGGGCCGCTGGATTTATTGCTATACCTGATCCGCAAACATTCGCTGGATATTCTTGATATTCCGATGGCGGACCTTACGCGTCAGTACATGGCTTACGTTGAGATAATGCGTTCAACCCAGCTGGAGCTTGCGGCCGAGTATCTGCTCATGGCGGCCTTGCTGATTGAGATCAAGTCGCGCATGCTGTTGCCACGTCCTCCCAAAGAAGAGGGTCCGGAGGCCGATCCACGTGCGGAACTCGTGCGCCGCCTGCTCGAATACGAGCAAATGAAGGCCGCTGCTCTGCGCATCGATGCGCTCCCCCAAGCCGGGCGCGATTTCGCATTGATAGAAGTGTGGGTCGAAGAAACGTTGACCAAGCGCCTGCCCAGGGTTGAAGCGCTCGACCTCAAGGCCGCGTGGTTGGCTTTGCTGGCGCGTGCCAAGGTGAACCGGCATCACAAGGTGAGCCGCGAGGAGTTGTCAGTGCGCGCGCATATGAGCCGCATACTGCGCGCTCTGCAGTCGCAGGATTACGTGGACTTCGCCGAGCTGTTTGAAGCGGATAAGGGAGCGCCAGTGCTGGTGGTTAGCTTTCTCGCCATTCTGGAACTTGCCCGCGAGTCGCTCATTGAGATCGCGCAAATCGGCCCGTTCGAGCCAATTTATGTTCGACTCGCGAGAGCGGCTTTGACAGAGAGAAACGTTTCCGATCTCACGTTACAATGAACGATGAAATCCAAGGCGTTAGCGCTATAGAATCCGAAGCGCAGCCCGAACCATTCAACGCGTCCCCGTCGGCCGATACAGACGATTCTGCCCCGGCACCAGTAGTCGCGGAGGAGCCGACAACAGATCGCGGACCTGCTTTGAAAGCCGCTTCCGAGGCAGCCAATGAAAGGTATAGCAGCGGCGCCGGCGAGGTCGAGGATCTGGTGCGCGCCAAACTGATCCTTGAGGCTGCGCTGCTTTCGTCGAGCGAACCGGTTGCCCTCGCCGATTTGGAAAGGCTGTTCGATCGGGAACTGTCGAGTAACACCTTGCGCAAACTGCTGGATGATTTGCGCGCAGACTGGATTGGCCGGGCAGTGGAATTGACCCCGGTGGCGAGTGGCTGGCGCTTTAGAGTAAAACCGGAATTCGCGACCTTCGTGCAACGGATGAATCCGGAGAAGCCTCCTCGCTACTCCCGCGCGGTTATGGAGACGCTGGCTATCATTGCCTACCGCCAGCCCTGCACGCGCGGCGACATCGAGCAGATTCGCGGCGTCATAGTGAGCACGCCGATTATCAAGGCGCTCGAAGAACGCGCGTGGATCGAGTCCGTAGGGCACAAGGAAGTGCCCGGCCGACCGGCGCTGTACGGTACCACCAAGAAATTTCTCGATGATCTCAACTTGCGCTCACTCGAGGAACTGCCGCCGCTGCACGAATTGCAGGCGACACTGGATATGACCACGGAGCCCGAAGCGGTTGCGCCAGATCCGCGAGTCCACTTTGAATCTACAGAAGCAACGCCACCCATCGTCGAACTAGAACCCCCTGAACCTGAGCCGACCCATGCCCCAACCCAAGCGGACCCCGCAACGCAGGCCCCAGATCCGAACTGACGGAGCGACCACTACCGGGCGTAGCGAGCAACGCTCGCCACGCCGTGACGCTGTTCCCGTGCACAATGCGTCGCGCCCTGCCGCGGGGTTTGCGGAAGCCGCAGAGCAGACCGAGAAGCTGCACAAGGTGTTGGCGAACGCCGGCCTCGGTTCACGCCGGGACATGGAATTGGCCATCGCCACCGGTCGAGTTACGGTCAATAACTATCCCGCTACCGTGGGTACACGGATCGGTCCGCGCGATCTGGTGCGGCTCGACGGTCATGTGGTTAGTTTGCGCGCTCGTGAGGCACTGCCACGCATTCTCATCTATCACAAGCCAGAAGGTGAGATCGTCAGTCGTGATGATCCGGAGAACCGCGCCACGGTGTTCGACAAACTGCCCAGAGTAAAGGGGGGCAAATGGGTTTCCGTGGGCCGGCTCGACTTCAATACCAGTGGACTGCTGATCTTCACCACCAGTGGCGACTTGGCTAACCGCATGAGCCACCCGAGCTTTGAGGTGGAGCGCGAGTACGCCGTGCGCATTATGGGTGAGTTGACCCATGAACAATGCGAAGAGCTGGTCACGTGCGTCCCTCTGGATGATGGACCGGCGAAGTTCGAATGGCTGCGCGAAGAGGGTGGTGAAGGCAGCAACAAGTGGTATCGGGCGATGCTTAGGGAAGGACGTAACCGCGAGGTGCGGCGCATGTTCGAGCACCTCGGACTTACCGTGAGCCGCCTTATGCGCGTGCGCTACGGCGAAATTCATCTATCACCGCGGGTCAAGCGCGGGCAAACGATGGAACTCACCGAAGAGCAGGTAATGGCTGTCATGACCTGGGCTGGTCTGCCGCCGCATGGCGATGCGGATGACGAGCGAGGCAATCGAACGATTCAGGCCGATGATGATCGCGGCAACCGAGAGCCACTCCCGCCGCAGCGAGAAAATCGTCCTGCACCGCGAAACCCGCGCGCCGGTCAGACACGTAATCGGATCAGGCGCGGCCCGCGCTAGCCGCCGTTAGTTCACTTCCCGCCCCGCTGCCCGGCGGCTCGCGCGACACTATGGGTGATTGCTGATGGCTGCTCGCTACGTCATCACCTGCGGCACGGCGGTTTGATGCGGCCAAGGCTAACTGCGCAAATCCCGCCGGTTCAGCAAAAATACAAACTCATCACCCCCGCTGACTTCCAGCCAGTTGAAATTCAAATCTGGGAACGCGGCTTCCAGTGTGTCGCGGTTATGCCCCGCTTCCACCACGAGTAACCCATCGTCACTTAGATGCGATGCGGCCTCACGCAGAATAAGGCGAATGTGGTCGAGTCCATCTGCTCCGCTTGCGAGGGCCAACGCCGGCTCGCTGCGGTATTCGGCGGGCAGTGCAGCCATCGCCGGGGCATCCACATAAGGCGGATTGCTTATGATCAGGTCGTAGCGGCGGCCGGCCAGCGCAGCGAATAAATCGCTCTCGATCAGTCGCACGCGCTCGCGGAGCCCATAGTCCGTTACATTGCGCGCTGCTACCGCTAGCGCATCGGATGAGATATCCACACCATCCACCGACGCGAGCGGGAAGACCAGTGCAGCCAGGACGGCGAGGCATCCGGAACCGGTGCCCAGGTCAAGCACTGTACGCAGACTATGCGGATCCGCGACCCATGGGTGCAGGCGCTCTTGCAGCAATTCGGAAATGAACGAGCGGGGCACGATGACCCGGTGGTCGACATAGAAGCGATGTTCGCCGAGCCACGCTTCATGTGTCAGATAGGCAGCAGGTACGCGCGTGGTGAGGCGTTTCTCCAACAGGTCCAGAACTTCGCCGATTTCCTCGGGCAACAAGCGGGCGTCGAGAAACGGCTCGAGACGATCGAGCGGCAAGTGCAGAGTATGCAGGATGAGGTACGCGGCCTCATCGTAAGCTGACTGGCTGCCGTGCCCAAAAAACAACTCCGCGGCATTGAAGCGACTCACAGCAAAGCGCAGCAAATCGCGCAGCGTCTTCAAGTCCGCGTTTGCGGTGACGAAAAGGGTGTCCAATCGGTTAGAGCCATAGGTCGTGCAGCCGTTAGCGCAGCAGCAAGTATTTCAGCGTGAAGTAGTAGACGTCCGACAGCCGCTCGACGTCATGAATAGAAATGTGTTCGTCGATCTGATGGATGCTTCCATTGAGGGGGCCGAATTCCGCCACTTGCTTGCTGATGGCCGCCATGAAGCGGCCATCCGACGTGCCACCGGTGGTAGAGAGATTTGGGGCGAGCGACGCCACTTCGACAATTGCTTCTGACAATGCCTGGACCAGTTCGCCTGGCGCAGTGAAATAAGGCTTGGCACCCAACTCCCAATCGAGTTCATATTCCAACTGATAGCGATCGAGAATGGCATATACCCTTTCCTGCAAGCTGGTCGGGGTACTCGCCGTAGAAAAACGAAAATTAAACATGATCTCCACCGTACCCGGAATGACGTTGCCCACACCAGTGCCTGCGTGGATGTTGGAGACTTGACAAGAGGTCGGCGGAAAGAACTCGTCGCCTTCATCCCATTCGGTACGCGTTAAGTCGGCGATCGCAGGTGCTACAAGGTGGACAGGATTGCGAGCCAAATGCGGGTACGCCACATGACCCTGTTTTCCCAGCACGGCTAGCTTGCCGGAGAGAGAACCACGCCGGCCGTTCTTGATCGTGTCGCCAAATGTGTCTCTGCAAGTCGGCTCACCGACGATGCAGTAATCCAGGACCTCGCCGCGCGAGTTCAATACCTCGACGACTTTCTGGGTGCCGTCAGCGGCGCTGCCTTCTTCGTCTGAGGTGATCAACATCGCAATCGAACCAGGCGCACTCGGAAACTCGTACAAGAAGCGCTCGGTCGCGGTGACAAAGGCAGCCAGAGAACTTTTCATGTCGGCTGCGCCGCGCCCGTAGAGTTTGCCTTGATTCTCGGTAGGTAAAAATGGATCGGACTGCCACAGTTCAAGCGGACCGGTCGGAACTACGTCGGTGTGCCCGACGAAGCACACTACAGGACTGACTTCGCCGCGTCGGGCCCAGAAATTATCCGTACGCCCGAAACGCATGCGTTGGATATTGAAGTTCACCCGTTCCAGACGCTCTATCATGAGCTTCTGACAGCCGGCGTCATCAGGAGTGAGCGATTTGCACTCGATGAGCGCCTTCGCGAGATCCAGAGTTGGGGTAAGCATTTTTTGCTTGAACTGAAAAATATCCCGTGGCGTCATGACGGAATGGCCGGGCTAGAACGGTATCCGGCGAGTGAGGATATCCTTGAACATCACCCAATCGCCAAGCAAGCTATACCACGGATACGAAAAAGTCGCCGGCCGATTCTTTTCAAAGGCAAAGTGACCGACCCAAGCAAATGCATAGCCCGCAAGAGGTGCGGCGAGGAGCCATAAGTATTCGCCACTCGCCAGAACGTAAATCAGGATCAACACGACGCAGGCAGTGCCGACAAAGTGCAGGCGTCGGCAGGTCCGATTGCAATGTTCAGACAGATAGAACGGATAAAAATCGCTGAACCTCCTGAAGCGCTCTGCCATATCAGGTGGTCGCCTGGCCGTCGTTCATCGGCTGGTTGCCACGCGTTTGCATTTGCAACTCAACCAGATGCTCCACTGTCGCTCGTAACGTAGGTCTCCATCCGAGAGCAAAAAACACTTCCGCCATGAGGAATAGGGGTGCGACGAAGATCTGAAAGAAATTGTCCACCAACGCAGGCTTGCGCCCCTCGAAGTAGTGACCGAGAAGTTGCAAGATCCAACCGCCAATAAATAAAAACAGAAAAATCGCGAACGATTGCACAAACTCAAGTTGTGCCACTTGCTCAGAGAAATAAAGCAGTACGAGGCTAAAGACGGTCATCGCTGTGGCAAGCGCAATGTCGAGCCTGAAGTAGTACGCGTGAACGATTATGACGAAAAGCATAGCGCCGGAAAGCGTAACGCCGGCGATGCTGAGACGCATCCAGCCGAACGCTACCTGCGGCGCGAATATGATGATCGGCACGCCAACGAAATGGGTCGCCCGGTTACGGGCATCGCGATGATAGGCCCCGTAAACGGACATCTGCTGCTCCAACGTCTGTATGGCATTCCCCTCTCATTGGAGCCGATTGATCAGGCTTCCCGTGTGTCAAAACACTCCCCTACAGGGACTCTTCTTATGGGTAAAGTGTACCGCGAGGGGCAGCTAGAGACAACGAACCGGCTAAAAGCAAGAGATGGATTGTTCACCGGGGCGGATCGCAACGGCGCGGACCTCGTCGCCACCATCGCGCAGGCGGGCGACGATCGAACGCAACTTGATGGCTGCCCATTCGCGCACGTGTTGGCATTGTTACGCCTGACAAACGGGCAATTAGGCGGCGCTTGATCGATCCAAAAGACGTGCTGACCGTACAACGTAGTGCGGCGCCTAGCATGCGACCCATAACGCGTGCCGCGCCGGCAAAGGCCGGCGGCGTAGAGATTGGCACCCTTCAAGTCGAGACCAGCATTCGCCCACTGCTCGGTGAAACTGGGATCCTGGCTCTGCCGTGCGCGCTCCGTGGCTTGGGCGCCGGCTTCGGCATGAGAGTCGTCTCATCTCACTGCAGCTCGTCGATCGGATGCCGGACGAGCAGAAATTACGGAATCTGCGCTTCGTTACCGAGATGTGTCGAAGACGAAGAACAATGGGAAACCTTGAAGAACTGCCTGGTGACGAGTAAAAAGCTACTCCTTGAGTCGGCCGGCGAGCGAAGTCGAAGCGATTCTGAAAAAGCTACATCGACGCGCAATACGCTCTGAGCCGAACAGCAGACTGACTAATCGGCGCCAATGCTAAAGCTAAGCTTGGTATCACCTTCTGGTTCGCCAAGCACGGCAAAACGCCGTTCCTCAAATTGAACGCAGGCATTGCTATGGAGCAGTAGCACAGTTGAGGCGCGAGTGCCGTACGCGGATGAAGCGATGAAGATCGAACCAAGCTCACGTTCCCGCTCGATTCCTACACCAGTGTCCGGCAATTCCCGGTCGGCTGGAATGCTCCGGTCCGCGAGCATGGCAAACAGTGCCTCAGGGACAATATGCGGTTGCTGCAATAGAGCAGCAAGCCGTTGTTTCGCCAAAGTAACCTTAGGCCATGGCGTATCCATCAGGTGGTTCGACACACCGTAAATGCCCGGGTGCAGTTCTTGCGGCCGGGGACCGTGGTTGCCGAGATAGTAAATGGCATTGCCATCACCCGCTACCAAATTGAAGCCTTCGTAGCGCTCGCGTTGGGAGGACAAGGTAACAAGATAATCATGTGGCGAGGCCGAGCCGGTGAGAAAGCCACTCACGAGCAATCCGCGGCTCGGTGCGCTGCTCTTCCGTGCCAGCGGGTCGCGGTAATTAGTGAGAGCGGCAAAACGGCCCGTGGTAGTGACGCCCATCCAGGTACCGCCTTTTTCGAGGTCGCGGCCGGCAAGCAAATGCGGTTGATCGGACCAGAAAGCAGCAGATTGGGTCGGGCGTCCATAAAACTCATCGCGGTTCGCCGCGACTACGAGCGGGAAATCAGGGCGAACGCGATAGGCGAAAACTAGCAGGCAGATGATCCAAACTCCACAGTACGAGCCTACAAGATTACGCTGCTGCGTCCTCGTCGTAAATCAGCTTGAAGTCCTCGAACGGTGCTTGTCCGACAATCGTTGCGGTTGCCGGACTCGACGCTGCCACAGGCGACCGCGCGGTCCGCGCTGCCCGTGGCCCGCTATTGTCATCGATGATGAGCGAAAGGTTGGTCGGCGAGTCAGCGTGCTCGAGCGCGGATGCGCGGCTAATGCGGCCAGCTTCGTAAAGACGTTTCAACGCCTTGTCGAAAGTGATCAGATCCGGGCTCAGACTTTTTTCCATGCCCTCTTTGACCAGACTCAATTCGCCACGCTCGATCAGGCTGCGGATAAGCGGGGTGTTACCTAGCATTTCAATGATAGGAATGCGCTTCCCGGTCTCGTCCGTGATAAGGCGTTGGGCGACGATAGACTTGAGACTGACAGCCAAATCCTGCAGCAGGTTCTGCCGTGAGTCGAGCGGAAACATGTTGATGATGCGTGAAAGCGCGTGATACGAGTTGTTGGCATGCAGCGTTGCCAGGCATAAGTGGCCGGACAACGAAAAATTGATAGCTGCCTGCATCGCAACAGTGTCGCGAATTTCGCCAATCAGCAGGCAATCGGGTGCTTGACGCAAGGCGCTATGCAGCGCGTCCTGGTAGGACTCGCTGTCTATGCCGATGTTGCGCTGATTGACGATGGATTTCTTGTGTTTGAACAGAAATTCGATCGGATCTTCCAGAGTCAGCAAGTGACCGCTGAAGTTGGTAATCCGGTGATCGATCATGGAGGCGAGCGTAGTCGATTTGCCTACGCCGGTGGCGCCAACGACCAGAATCAACCCTTGCTTGCTCATAATCAGATCGCTCAAAGTTGCCGGGAGACCCAACTCTTCCAAGCTCGGAATGCTGAAACCGATAAAGCGAATGGCGAGTGCGATAGTGCTGCGTTGACGAAACATGTTGCAGCGAAAGTTGCCTACCTCGGGAAGCACGACGGAGAAATTGAACTCCGGTTTTTGCTCGAACCCACGGATCTGCGCCTCGGACAGTTGCGCGTAGGCCATCTCCTGGATAATATCCGGCTCCATGATTTGTTTGCCCAGCTGTTTCATTTCGCCGTTGATCTTCAAATAGATCGGCGCACCGGCGGTGACAAACGCGTCGGACGCCTTGCTATTGGCCATGCGTTGGAGGAGAACTTTTAGCATTCCGGTGCTTCTTGCGGACACTGATGTCGCCGATCTTACGTCTGCCACTATGCCTCCCGCTATTGGCCAGTTCACAGCAAATCGAATCAGCCAGTCGCTCAGTTCGAACTAACGACTCTATCAAACTGCCGTTTCGAGTGCTACACGATTTCAGCCTGCCCGAACGAGCCTTCCTCACCCTCCCGGATGGCCCGATTTGAAGGAGTCACTCTCTTGTAGATCGTTGCCATTCAAGGCCCGGGAAGCAAATCAGTCTCCACGCAGCAGATCGTTGATGCTCGTCTTGGCGCGGGTCTTGGCGTCCACCTGTTTTACGATAACGGCACAGTACAGACTATATTTGCCCCCGTCGGAAGGGAGATTTCCGGAAACCACCACTGAGCCGGGCGGAATGCGACCGTAGCTGACTTGGTCGGTACTCCGGTTGTAGATTTTTGTGCTCTGGCCGATGTAGACGCCCATTGAAATTACTGAGCCCTCGCCGACGATAACGCCTTCCACTACTTCCGAACGTGCGCCGATAAAACAGTTGTCTTCGATGATGGTCGGCCCGGCTTGGACCGGCTCAAGCACCCCACCTATGCCCACTCCTCCCGATAGATGGACGTTCTTGCCGATCTGCGCGCAGGAACCGACGGTGGCCCACGTATCGACCATGGCGCCCTCGTCGACATAGGCGCCGATGTTGACATAGGAAGGCATCAGCACCACGTTGCGCGCAATGAAGGAACCTTTGCGTGCCATTGCCGGCGGCACCACGCGAAAACCGCCGTCTTGAAAGTCCTGATCGTTGAAATTGGCAAACTTGGATTCCACTTTGTCGTAATACCGAGTAAAGCCGCCCTGCACGGTCTCGTTGTCGCGCAGCCGAAAGGACAGCAGCACCCCTTTCTTGATCCATTGGTGGGTCACCCATTCGCCATCGAGCTTTTCAGCCACGCGCAACGCGCCCGCATCCAATTCGTTGAGCAGATGCTCGACCGCGTCGCGTAGCTCTTGTGGGGCATTCGTGGAATTCAACTCGGCGCGCTTGTCGAAAGCGCGTTCGATGGTGGTTTGCAGGTCTCGCATGATTGCCTCAGAGGGTTTTAATGAAATTGGCCATTCGGCGTGCGGCTTCGGCGCTTTCCTCGACTGTCGATACCAGCGCGATGCGCACGTAGTTTGCACCAGGGTTGACGCCGTTCACTTCACGGCCCAAGTAGCTGCCCGGCAATACGGTCACGTTGGTCTCGCGCAGCAAGCGCTGCGCGAAATCCTCGTCATCGAGCGGTGTTTGGACCCAATAGTAGAACGACGCCGGCGGCCGAGTCAGCGGCAGCAGCGGATTTACAATGGCATAGAAGGCGTCGAATTTTTCTCGGTACAAGCGGCGGTTTTCGAGCACATGCAATTCGTCGCGCCACGCTGCTTCGCTTGCCGCCTGGACTACAGGACTCATCGCCGAACCATGATAGGTCCGGTAAAGGATGAACTTCCTGATCAATTCCACATCTCCAGCTGCAAAGCCGGAACGCATGCCCGGCACGTTGGAGCGCTTGGATAGCGAACCCAATACCACCAGCCGGGGAAACGTCGCACGGCCCAGTTGGTGCGCCGCTTCCAACCCACCCAATGGCGGTCGCGCTTCGTCGAAATAAATCTCCGTGTAACACTCATCTGCAGCAATGACAAAGCCGTAATCGTCCGAAAGAGCAAACAGTTCGCGCCATTCTTCGAGCGTCATGGTGCCGCCTGACGGGTTTGCAGGCGAGCAAGTGAAGACCAGGCGTACGCGCGGCCAAACTTCTGCCGGCACCGACGACCAATCGATGCGCCATCCGGTTGCGGCCGTGGTGTTGACAAAATACGGTGTGGCGCCGGCGAGTAGTGCCGCGCCCTCGTAAATCTGGTAGAAAGGGTTGGGACAGATCACCAGCGCATCGCGCTCGGAGCTGTCGAGCACGACTTGGGCCAGCGCAAACAGTGCTTCGCGGCTGCCGAGGGTCGGAATCACCCGGGTCACGGGGTCGATCGGGGCAATGCCATAACGTGCCTCGAGCCACTCGGCAATGGCCGCACGCAGCGCCGGCCGCCCAAGCGTCTGGGGATAGCTGGCCAGTCCGTCCAGACTTGCAATCAGCGCATCGCGAATGAACTGTGGCGTCGCGTGCTTGGGTTCCCCGATGGACAGATTGATCGGCCGGAACTCGGGATTCGGCTTCACGCCGGAAAAGAGTTTTCGAAGCCTTTCGAACGGGTAGGGGTGTAGCAGGTCGAGCCGGGGATTCATGATGGACTGCGTACAGGCGAAAGGCGAGATTATACGGGGACAGGCCCACAAGGGTCATGACGCTTGAATAAAAACAAACTCCTCCCCGTTATCGGCCTGCTCTTTGGCGCGTCACTGTGGGGCATCATCTGGTACCCTTATCGCCTGCTCCAGCAGCAGGGCGTGGAAGGTGCGCTCGCTACCTTTTCCGGCTATGTCATCGCTGTGTTGGTGGCGAGCTTGCTGTTTCCGCGCGCCTGGTGCGAGTTCGCCAAGGCGCCTGCAGTGCTCACCGTGCTTGCTCTCGCCTCCGGATGGTGCAACCTCTCCTACGTGCTCGGCGTGCTGAACGGCGAAGTCATGCGCGTGCTGCTACTCTTCTATCTTGCGCCCCTGTGGACCGTTCCGCTCGCCTATTTCGTCCTCGAAGAACGTATCGGGCGGGCGGGTTACGCGGTTATCGGGCTCGCGCTGGCCGGCGCCATGATCATGCTGTGGAAACCGGCACTCGGTCTGCCCGTCCCAAACACCTACGCTGAGTGGTTGGGGCTGGGCTCCGGCTTGAGTTTCGCGCTCGCTAACGTGCTGGTCCGCCGCGCCGAAGGCTGCAGCGTGGCAGCGAAGTCGCTCAGCGTGATGAGTGGCGTTGCGGTGGTGTCTTGGGTTGCGCTCATGTTTGGCCATGCCGAGGCGACGCACAGCATCGCAGCGGTTAGCGGGGCATGGCCGCTCGTCGTCGGCAACGGCTTGGTGCTCGTCGTCATGGCGCTGCTGGTGCAATATGGGCTCACGCATACCCCGGCGACGCAGGCTATCGTCATCATGTTATTCGAACTGATTATCGCTGCGGTCGCCTCGTATTTGCTCGCAGGTGAAACGATGGAGGCGCAGCAGTGGCTAGGCGGCGCGATGATCATCATTGCCAGTCTGTTCAGTGGCTACATGGACACCCAGCCTGTCGTCGCCTAACCGGCAGCAGCAACACGGTAGGTTCCCTAGATATGAATGCCATTGCCGATGACTGAAGGTGCAGGGCTGCAGCCGATGGTGGACGCCCTCGGGCGGCTCGGTTTGCTGCGCAAGGGTGACGTGCCACGCTTTACGCCGCTCCCCGGCGGCGTGTCCTCGGACATTGTGCGGGTTGAGGTGGGCGAGCGAACCTTCTGCGTCAAACGCGCGCTGCCGCGTTTGAAAGTCGCCGCATTATGGGAAGCGCCGATCGCGCGCAACGCCGCCGAGGCCGCATGGATGCGGACCGTCGGACAATGGCTGCCCCGGAGCGTGCCGGAGCTACTAGGCGAGGATAGAGCGAGCGGTCTGTTCGCGATGGCTTATTTGCCGGCCGAGCAGTATGCAGTCTGGAAAGAGCGCTTGCGCGACGGCCAAATCGATCCCGCTTTCGCCGCGGAGGTAGGTGCTCGACTCGCCGACACTCACCGTCACACGGCAGATGACGCGCTACTCGCCAGCGCCTTCGCCAACGATGCCACTTTTGAATCGATTCGCATCGAGCCTTATCTGCGCGCCACGGCCGCTAAACATCCCGATCTCGCGGACCGATTGAACGATTTGGCCGCCACTACCCTCGCTACCAAGCGCGCCCTCGTGCACGGCGACGTGAGTCCGAAGAATCTGTTGTGCGGCCCGTGCGGACCGGTCTTCCTGGATGCCGAATGCGCTTGCTACGGCGACCCGGCCTTCGATCTCGCCTTTTGCTTGAACCACATGCTCCTGAAAGGATCGTGGCGTCCGCAATGGAGGGCGCGCTATCTGGCCTGTTTCGATGCGCTGGCCGCCGCCTATCTGAGGGGAGTAGTTTGGGAGCCGAGCGAAGCGATCGAGCGACGCTGTGCCCATCTGCTACCCGGGCTATGGCTCGCCCGCGTTGACGGCAAGTCGCCGGTCGAATATCTCTCCGAGCCGGAGGCGCGTGAAAAAGTGCGCCGTGCCGCGCGCAGTCTGTTACTCAAGCCGGTAGAACGGCTTGGCGATATCCGTAATCTTTGGGAAACATTCCGATGAACGACTCCTCCATTGTCTCCATCGTCGCTCGCCGCATTTGGGACTCGCGCGGTCGTCCGACCATCGAGGTAAACATGTGCCTGGCTGACGGCACCGGGGGGCGCGGCATTGCGCCCGCCGGCGCCTCGCGCGGCGCGCACGAAGCGGTGGACCTACGCGATGGGGGAGCACGGCTGGACGGATTCGACGTTCAACAGGCACTCGCCGGCATCAATTCCGAGATCGCCCAGGCGCTGCTCGGCAGGGACGCCCGAGATCAAGTCGCGCTTGACCAACACCTGGTCGAATTGGACGGCACGCCGAACAAGGCGCGGTTGGGCGGTAACGCCTTGGTCGCCGTCTCGCTTGCGGCGTTGCATGCCGCCGCGGCGAGTGCTCGGGAGCCGCTCTGGAGCTATGTTGCGCAAGGGCAGCCGGTGTCGCTGCCGCTCCCTGAGGTGCAAATATTCGGCGGCGGTGCGCATGCCGGGCGCCGAATTGACATCCAAGATTTGATGGTCATGGCCGCTGGCGCGCGCTCCTTTGCCGAGGCCTTGGAAATGAGCGCGGAAGTCTATCTCGCCGCCGGCCAGCTGATGGCGCAGAGCGGCCGGCGCCTAGGCGTGGCGGATGAAGGCGGCTATTGGCCGGCGTTCGCGAGCAACGAAGAAGCACTCGATATGCTGGTCCGCGCAATCGAGCGCGCCGGCTACGTCCCTGGGCAGGAGATGGCGATCTCGCTCGACATCGCGGCTTCGGAGTTCGGTGCCGACCGACATTATCGGCTCGGTCTGGACCGGCTCGAACTGGACAGCGACGCAATGTGCGAATTGCTCATCCGCTGGTGCGAGCGCTATCCCATTCTGTCCATCGAAGATCCCTTGGCCGAGGATGACACCGAAGGACTGCAGCGTTTTACCGCCGCGGTCGGTCAACGCGTGCAAGTGATCGGGGACGATTATCTGGTAACCAACGCCGCGCGGGTCGAAGCCGCTGCACGCGCGTGCAGCGTCAACGCTGTGCTGATCAAGTTGAATCAAGCCGGCACGGTGAGCGAAGCGCTGGCTGCGCTGCAGGCGGGCAAGCATGCCGGTTTCGGCACCATCGTTTCAGCGCGCTCCGGTGAGACGGAAGACACGACCATCGCGCATCTCGCCGTGGGCTGGAATGCCGGGCAACTGAAGGTGGGTTCGTTCTCTCGCTCGGAGCGCATGGCGAAGTGGAACGAGGTGCTGCGAATCGAACAAGCGCTCGGTCCGCGCGCGAAATTTTCCGGAACGGCCGCACTACCCATCGGCGGTTAACGGCTTCGCGATTCCCATCCACATCGGGTCGACTAAGGCGCTGGCGCCAGGTTCGGCCTCGCCCCGCATTTGGCTTGAAGACGATTTCGCGTATGCCGATACGGTGGGCGGCTTTGATATCCTCGGGGCGATTGCAGCCGGAAAGTCATGATGATCGGGATATCGGGGCGAATTCGCAGCAAACGCGCCGCCAATTCTGGGCCGGGCATCTTCGGCATCGAAATGTCGCTCACTACCGCGCCAAACCCGTGCGGGTCGCGAGCGAACATGTGTGAGCCATCTATTGGCTTGCTAGTTATGACATGCGAACAAGGGTGCAAGCAAACGCGTCTCGTCCGCGCAGCTAGACAATGGCGCTCAATGTCAGCATCCCGAGCGGAGCTGCGCCCGCGGTGGTTCAGGATGCCGCCTTGGGGGCGGTCTTGTTCGGCCCTACACCGAACAACTCGTGCAGCGCCTCTCGATACTCTTCGCTGCCCAGGCGGATGCTGTTGTTATGCGACGCTCCCTCGATGAGCAACAGCTTCTTAGGTGTCGGCGCAGCATCGAAGAGCGCCTGGCTGAAGCGCGACGGCACGTAACGGTCGCCCGTGCCGTGCACCAGCAATACCGGCATCTGCACCTTGGCAATCTTGTCAACCGAGTCGAACTTTTGCGACAGCAGCAGCTGCGCCGGCAGCCAAGGATAGGTGAGTGATCGGGCGATATCAGCGAGCGAGGTAAACGAAGACTCGACGATCAGCCCGCCTGCGGATGGCGCCTGGATGGGCGTCTTACTCAAGTGCGCGGCCAAATCGATGGCCACTGCACCGCCGAGCGAGTGGCCATAGATGAAGCGTTTCGCGGGATTGAGCTGCAGCAGCGACAGCCGCTCCCAGGCGACGCGGGCATCTTCATAGACTGTCTCCTCCGAAGGCAAGCCGGCGGAGCTCCGCCCGAAGCCGCGGTAATCGATGGCGAGCACGGAGAAGCCAAAATCATGCAACTGCCGGATGCGAAAGAGCTGCCCGGTGAGATTCCAGCGCGAGCCGTGCAAATACAAAAGCGCCGGCGCGTCGCGGTCTGCGGCCGGCCACCACCAGGCATTGATGTGCGCCTCGCCCTGCGCAGCAACGGCAATATTGAACTCCCTCACACCGCTCGGCAGGCCGCCATACCAACTGGCCTCGCCCGGTTGAATGCGGAAAGTAAGTTCGCGCTCCCTTTGCTCGAGCTGCCCGCAAGCCGCCACGCCGAGGAGCGCCGCTAATCCGAAGTATGTAGAGCGGCGAACCCACCTGAGGCGACACCACGCAAACAGATTAGCGAGCATTGGCAATCCTCTGACAATGCGTGAAATAACGCTTGGCATGCTGAATGGATGACACGCTGCCTGTAAGGGGCGTTAGTAAAAGCGCTTAGGGCCAAGACCCGAAATGGCCGTTCGAGTTCATTTTTTCTGTTCATTCAGACTTGGCATTCTCTCTCCTTGATGCGGAGCGAGTGGGAAGCGCCGCGAACCCGTGCCCGAGGTGTGCGCAGCGTTGATCAGGCACCAATAACTGAGAACGGGAACGAGTGGGTTGAACTGGGATGGCGAAGGGTGCGACAGGCAGTGCAGGCGCACCAGTTGTTCACGGAAAGTGGTGCGCAAGCGAAGCGATGCACACTCCGCGATTGCTAGCTCACCCTTCCCTGTCGGAGCGAGGGATCCACCGTGCGGCGCTTTGAGTGCCTCGCGTTGCCGGCTTAATTCGAAGTAGCGGCGATTATCACGTTCCCATAAATCGCCAGTCCCGCGCCATAGGCCAACGCCCTTTCCGCTCGCACCGAACACCAGAATGCTCACCACAGCGAGCGTCTAAGCCGGTTTTGAAATTGGTTATTGCTATTGGCAGCCATGAGCCAGTAGCGGCAACCCTCGATAGTGGCAGCGGCCGCATTTTGCGTTTTGCTCCGGCCGTTCACCGACGCCGTCGGCGAATGTTTGCCGGTCGTGATGACCGGCTCATAAGTCGGTAAAGTCGATATCTCCCTACGCGGTGGAATCGCTCATGCCGAAGCCGAGGAGACCAAGTGCACCGCTCGGGTACGGACCTCCGTGCGGATGGCAGCTTGCTCTCCGCGCAACACAAACATACGGGCAAGAGCGGCATCGATGCGGCTCTCGATTCGCGCGAAGGCATTGGCGGAGATTTTGGCCTCATCGCACGCCTGAAAAAGTCGGAATTTGCACCCATTGCGCGGCGCTTGGCCGGGAGTGAAACGCGGTCAGGATGAGGAGCGCGAGCAGCGCGCGCAACAGAAAAGACGTAACGACGAAGCGCCCTGGGCCGTGCGGGGTATAGCGCTTGAGTAGTCAGTGCGGTCGAATGCCTGGGACGTGGAGTTCCTCACGAATAGAGGTGTGTGTGCGAGTCGCTGAAGATGATCGCGCTACGATCGTGGGCCTCGCACCGGCAGCAACGACCGAGCTGCAAGCATCGCCGCTGCGCGATATGGCGACGCGTTTGCGCCGTGGCGCTAAGATTGACAGTCCACCCTATCAAGCTAGTGGAGGCGCATTGAGCGTGCCGTCAAGCCTAAGGCTTAGGATGGAGCCTGGATTGGGCGAGCAGGTTGTGTCGTCCACAATCTCAGCCAGGACCGGTCAGTTGGTGAGCCGGGGTGCAAAAGGGTTCGTCCGCTTGTAATGGTGTGGTGCGGGCGGGGTGCTGTCAGCGCAACGCCGCTAAGCCTCGATGAGTACCTTGAGCGCTTGCGTCTCGGCGGCGTGCCCGAAGGTCTCGTAGGCATCGAGGATGCGATCGAGCTTGAAGCGATGAGTAATGAGCAGTTTGGCGTCGATCTTCTGAGAGCGCAGAGTGTTTAGCAGCATCGGAGTGCTGACGGTGTCGACCAACCGCGTGGTGATGGTGATGTTACGGTCCCACAGGTTCTCCAGATGGAGATCTACCTTCGTTCCATGCACCCCGATGTTCGCGATGGTGCCCCCGGGGGCGACAATTTTTTCGCACAACTCGAAGGTGGCCGCAATGCCGACTGCCTCGATGACGGTGTCGACACCGCGCCCGCCGGTCAGTTTCATGACCGTCTCCGCGGCGTTGCCGGCGGCGCTGTTGATGGTCGACGAGGCGCCGAAGCGCTTCGCGACTTGCAGGCGATTGTTGTCGAGATCGATCATGATGATCTCGGCCGGCGAGTAGAACTGGGCGGTGAGCAGCGCGGCGAGTCCGATCGGCCCCGCGCCGACGATCGCCACGGTACTCCCCGGCTCAACCTTGCCGTTGAGCACGCCGCACTCGAAACCGGTCGGCAGGATGTCGCTAAGCATCACCAGCGCCTCTTCGTCCGCGCCATCGGGAATGTGATAGAGGCTTGTATCCGCATAGGGGATACGAACAAACTCGGCCTGTGTGCCGTCGATACTGTTGCCCAGGATCCAGCCGCCGGTGGTGCAGTGCGAATACAGGAGCTTCCGGCAATAGACGCATTTGCCACAGGAACTGATGCATGAGATCAGAACCCGGTCTCCCGGCTTGAACGCAGTGACTCCCAGCCCAGTCTTGTCGACGATGCCTACGCCTTCATGACCTAGAATGCGGCCGGGCTGACAGCTCGGGACGTCGCCCTTGAGGATGTGCAGATCTGTGCCGCAAATTGTCGTCTTGGTTATCTTGATGATCGCGTCCGTGGGTGCGGTGATTTCCGGTTTGGGACGCTCTTCCAGGGCTTTCTTCGCCGGACCCAGATAGACGAGAGCTTTCATAGATGAATTTCCTTTTGTTGATGAATCAGTGCGAATTGTCCTTGCGGCATTGTCGGGCGTGCCGTGGTCAGTCTACTCATTGTGCTTCTCGACCAGCTTGCCGTTACGGCGATCCCGGAGGCCGCGTTCGCTCGGAGCGGGTGCGCCCGACGTGTGATAACCGAGCTACGTGCCTTTGATGAGCACTGTGTAGTGTCCATCGAGCAGCGACGACGAGGCGAACATCGCGAACAAAGGGAAGTTGTTTCGAGAATGAGCGATGCAATAGTCAACGGAATTGTCACCAAACTACAGGAAGAATATCTGGTTGTATGTACGCGGACGAACAGAACACGCGGTTTTTGAAGCGACAAGGTCAGCCGCGCAGCGGCGAGTCCATGCGTAAATCGCCGGCCTATTCTCGATGCTGGCTCCAGCATTGGGCGCATCTGCTTTCCGGGGTCCTGCAAAACAAATGACTGTCGTGCAAAGGCTCGAGATGCCGTTCTGTCAGCGGTCAATCGCCGCGAAGAAGATTGCGCACCGCTCTGTTGCATGACCTTGGCTTGCGTGCTGCGCAGGCAGTCACCTAAGCTCTAGCGGTTGCACGAATCACAGGCGCCCCATCAGGAACAGAACAACGAAAACTAGCAGAACGAGACCCAGTGCCCCACTCGGCCCATAGCCCCATCCGCTGCTATGCGGCCATGTTGGCAATGCGCCCGCCAGCAGTAAAACGACAACAATTAACAGTATGGTTCCGACTGACATTTCATTTCTCCTTCGCGTTACCTTCACCCCATTACAGTGCGTCACGGTATAGACTGATGTCCGGCTGTTCCGGACCGCAACTACCCACGACATCGCACGCTACAGCGTTGCGGTTAAAGGTTGGGCCAGAATTTCTGCGCGGTCGGTGCGCTGTCGCGCATAGGCCCGCACTATCACCGGGCTCGTCAGGAATTGGAACCGGCCACGCTTCCGCAGCAATCGTGCTATGTGTTCCAGCGTACAGACCGGGCGAAACCTTAACCGTATCTTCTCTAGGGTAGCTGCCTGCGCTTCGCTGTCGCCGTGCGCCCTCCAGATGCACTCTCACTACTGGAAACGATGAACCGTGTACCCGTGACGTGCACGATCAGCTACCCCATTTTTCATTCATCCTAGGAAAGACAATCATGAAATATTCACTATTAGTGGTCGCTGTACTGGCAGCCCTGGCACTGGGCGCCTGCCAAAAACCTTCTGTTGTCGTCGTCCCGGCAACAACGGCCGCCGCTCCGGGGCCGGCCGGGGCGCCGGGCGCGACCGGCGAGGCTGGCGCCGCGGGTACAGCAGGCAGTTCGGGCGCCACCGGCGCCAAGGGGGACTCGGGCGCCACCGGCAGCATGGGCGCTGACGGCGCCAAAGGGGACTCGGGCGCCACCGGCGCCGCGGGCGCTGACGGAGCCAAGGGAGCCAAAGGCACGACAGGTGGTGACACGGTGGTGATTGTTCCCGCTCCAGCCGAGCAAAAATAGCATGCGAGTCGTCGGGCACTCGCTTATGGGTCGATTTTTCGGCCGGCCTCGCCCTTCTGGCAACTCAAGTGTCGAAATGACGGCAGCGTTGCGTCCTCACAGGTGCTCGGCCAAGCTTTCAATGCGTTTTGACGCCTAGCCAGGGAGAGTGCTTTTAGTCGGCTTACGTGAGAGGCGGTAAGCCGCGGAGCCTCGCCGGGTCACCCTTCATTCAGCTGTTCGATATGCAGCGTGTGGATGAAGGGCAGGCGGGCGCCGCCGCGGCTAGAATTCTCTACCGAGCCGGCTCACTTCTTTTCCAGCATTCAAGTCGCCTTTACCAGTCATCAACATTACTTATCTCTCGGCGATTCTCGGCGAGCTGGCGCCCAAGCGCCTCGCTCTCTCATCGACCCGGAAGGGACCGCCTAGCTGATCGCGCGTCCGGTACAGCTGCTTGCGTGCGTCACCTCGCCACTCGTTAACTTTTCGAGCTTGTGTAAGCGAGTTGGCACTGCGTGTGCTGCGGGCCAAGCCTAACGAGAATCCGCTGGTGACCGAGCAAGAGATCAGCGTCCTCATGGAACAAGGGGAGCAGGCCGGTGTGTTCGAAGCGCACACAGCTGGCCGTCGAAGAGTATGCCAACATCACTGGCCTGGTGTCGCCGGTTCTGGCGGCGATTGTGGCGAGATTTCCTTTGGAGGATGCCGCGGATGCCGATGCTGTGCAGCTTAGACGGCTCCTGGCTTATGGACGCGCATGCCTTAGCCCGGAGAGGTTCAGGCAATTGCTCAACGTGGACGATTTGCCGGGCGAAGCGGGCGGCAATTTTCACATGCTGGGTGGATTCCTGATGATCCACCTTGGCAGGGTGCCCAAGGTTGCCCGATCAGAGCAAATGGAATGGACTGCGCTTCGAGGTGATGGACATGGGTCGCAACCGGGTAAGTCCGGCACTGGTCGCGCGCCTGCCCGACGGCGGGCCTAAGGATACCACCCCTCATGGCCAAGCTCTATTCATTGAGGTGGGTTTGCCTCCAGTCTAATGTCCAATGAGGAATTGTGCGGTATTTAGCGATAGTGATGACATACTTTCAGCCCGCCGCTGCTTTTGGTCAGTGTGACCGAATTAATAAGATATTAATGAATAAACCAATACAATTGGTTCCTTCGAATTGAATCTTGGAAATCCGAATCATGAAATATCATTGCCTGACCGCGCTCCTGCTGATGGCCGGTGCCGCCAACGCCTCTGACATTGTCATCGGCCAGTCGACTCCCCTTAGCGGAAGCAACGCCGATATTGGAAAGGATATCCGCGACGGCGCCCAAGCGTATTTCGACAAGGTAAATGCGTCCGGTGGCGTGAGCGGCCATATGATCAAATTTGTGTCACTGGATGACCGCAACGACCCGAAAATCGCCGCCGAAAACGCCAAGCAATTGATCAGTCAGAACGCCCTGGCCCTCTTCGGTTATGCCTCTTCGACCTTGAGTATGCCCTCCATGGCGGCGGTGAAAGAAAACCGCATACCGTTCGTTGCTCCGTTTACAGGCGCCGATGCGATTCGCAAGCAGAACGACTACGTCTTCACAATCCGGGCAACCTATACGGATGAGCTAGGCAAGATTCTCGCTTATTGGACCAACCTCGGCGTCAATAGAAGTGTGGTGGTGCATTACGAAGACGAAATCGGCAAGCAGAATTTCCAGACCGTGGCGAATTACATGGAGCGCTATGGTAAACAGCCGAAAAGCATTGCCATCAAGCGCAACGCTGACGTGAGCGCGGCAACCATCAAGAGCATCATCGAGGCGGATCCACAATTTATCGTGTTGACCACTCTGTACGGACCGGGTACCCAAATCGTCAAGGCGCTCAATGCGGCGGGTAAGCTTTATCCGATCTCAAGCCTTTCCTTTGTCGGTGCGAGCCAGTTGGCTAAGGCGGCCGGCAAGGATGCTGAAGGCGTTTCGGTGGCCTTGGTAGTGCCTCTAACCAAGAAGGGCGGCATTCCAGTCGTGCGCGAGTGCCGGGACGCGTGGAGCAAGGCCGGAAATGCCGGCACCATGTCCCCAACCGGCTTGGAAGCTTGCATTGCGGCCAAGGTGCTTGTGGAAGGCATTCGCAAGGCAGGCAATGAACCGACCCGCGATAGCCTGAAGAAGGGCCTGGAAGACCTTGGACACTACGATGCCGGTGGCTTCGAAATCACCTTCGGCCCTACGTCCCATCATGGCGGACACTTTGTTGACCTAGCAGTGATCACGTCGAACGGTGAGCTGCGTAACTGAAATAGGTCCTATTCGAACGAAGAAGCAAGGCAAGCCTCTTTGTTTGGCGCTTGCCTTTTTGTTCTCCCACAGGCCCGCAGTGCACGTGTACGGGCAAGGGATGCATGCCCAAGTAACAGGGGTGAGTCATGACTTCCCCGTCACCTTTACCCTAGCCTTCACCCTGATACCGCCGTCGCGCGGGCACTGAACAAGCGCTGCCGCGCTGTCGGCGGGACCTGCGATCAATAGTCCACGAATAGTCCACGGGCGATCCGCGGGGTCAAGTCGAACAGCGCCGTCGGAATCCCCCGACTTTCGGCGGGGACCCATAAAGCAGAAGGAATGCAAATTGCTGTAGAGCATTTTTCGGCAACTTGCTAACTAATTAGCAACCGCGCTGTCTTTCGGGTAGCTCCCTAACGAACTAGGAGTCAGAAATGAAACGAAGCAGTAGGCGAATTTCCGTCAACCCGTTCGCGATGTGGACCGGACTGGCTTTCAAGACCGCTGAAATGATGATGGCTTCGGCACAGGTGATCGGCCATCGTACGAGCCGGATGGCCATGGCGGGTCCGACGCCCAATGAACGTGACCGCCGTGAATTCTCTTTGATGGGGCAGGAAAAAATGGAGGCGGCCAGCGAATCGGCCCAAGTGATGGCGCAGCACATGATAGCCATTAACCAGCAAATCGGTGCTCGCGCCTTCAGCCAGATGCTGGCGGGGGCAACCGACATGTGGTCGCTCGCCGCCAGCGTGACGGCAGGTCAAGCCTTGGTGCGGCACGCAAAACTAGTCCGTACTCTGAGCGGGGGGGCCGTGAGCGCATCGCGGCTGTCCACTTCCGCCGCGCGAATCGCTCAACGCGGTCTCAAACCAATTCACTCCCGGGCGACGGCCAATGCAAAGCGGCTTACTCAAGGGTAGCTAGACCCCAGGAGAGGTATGAGGCCGGTAAGTCTCCGCGGTGGCAGCCCCGTCACCGCGCACCGACAGGATCCCGCCCCAGCCGTTTCTCCCGTCACGATGCTCTCGGTGCTCGTGGGGGCCGTTGGCATACATCGCGAAGGCAGCTCGATAAGCTCGATAGGCGGCGCCGAGGCCGCCGTTGAGACGACGCGAGCTTCGTTAGCCGGACGCGGTTAGCGCCGCAACCCGGCATAAACCAGGCGCTCTGTCGGGAAGGCGAAACTACACGGACTGAGCGAACTGCCACGCACTCTGTCGCAATGGCTCGCGCGTAGCAAATTCGAATCGGTGAGCAACTTCAAAACAGTGGCACGATCGGCCACTCGGCGGCACAACCCGCGAGCCCCTGCTTCCGAGACGTACCGCCGAAGCTCGCGACCAGCTGGCCCGTTATTTGAGCCTCATGTCATCCTTGACGGACTTCACACCCTTGACGCCGCGAGCGACCTCGACCGCTTCGTCTTCCGCGGCCCTGGAACTCACAAAGCCGCTCAATTGAACGGTACCCTTGTACGTTTCAACGTTGATCTCGGTAACCTTCAGGCCGGGCTCATTGAGGATAGCCGCCTTGACCTTCGTAGTGATGACGCTGTCGTCAACATATTCACCGGTCCCCTCGTGCTTCTGCGTGGACGCACACCCCAGGAAGGACACAAAAACCAAGGTGAAGAGCAATGCCGAACAATACTTGAGTTGGTTCATGGTCAGATTCTCCAGGTGATTACAAAAACTAGCCTTGCTTCGATTTAACTATGATGAATACTCTTCATCCAACCCGTCCGTTGGTCTCCTTTCGCGCCGCACGCCGGTCATAACCGCCCCATCAGCAGCAGCACGATAACGATTACCAGCACCAATCCCAGTCCTCCACTCGGACCGTAGCCCCATCCCCTGCTGTGTGGCCAGGTTGGAATGACACCGAGCAACAGCAGAACCAAAACGACCAATAGTATGGTTCCTAACGACATGGCAGTTCTCCTTTGTAACGCTATCTACGAAGCACCATCTGCCGCATTGGTCCACAAGGGCAACACGGCAAGAGTTCTTGCTCTCGCGAGAGCTCAGCGCGAAACAATGTTGCCGTCCTCATTGGAAAGGATGATTTCAACACGACGATTCAATTGACGACTGCTTGCGCTGTCATTGCTGGCAACCGGATACGCTTCGCCGTACCCGTGCGTGGCGATACGATCGCGGCCAACGCCCATATCCACTAATGCCGTGCGCACGGCATTGGCGCGCCGGTCAGAGAGCTCCTGATTGATACTTTCACTGCCGGTGCTGTCGGTGAAGCCCTCAACCAGCGCCCTGCGTTGCGGGTATTGTTTAAAAAAGCCGGCCAGTTTCTCCACGCTGCGCATGCCGCCCGGCTTAAGCTGCGCCTTGTTGGTGTCGAACAGTACATCGCCGATCGTGATCACCATACCGCGATCCGTTTTCTTCGCGTTTAAATCCTTGAGTTCTGCTTCGAGTTGGCTGGCGCGCATCTCGGCGTCTTTGGCCTGCTGCTGGGACGCTTCGGATTGGTGCTGTGACGCTTCGGATTGGCGCTGTGACGCTTCCGAATCGCGCTGTGACGCTTCGGACTGGCGTTGTGACGCCTCAGATTGCCGCTGCGCTGCTTCGGACTGGCGTTGTGATTCTTCCGATTGGCGCTGCGCGGCTACTGCACTCCGCTGAGCGGTATCCGCCTCTTGCGTTCTCGCCGCAAGACGAACTTGGTCACGTGCCATGTTGGCATTTGTGACACTCATTTCCGCAGCCTTCTGTCTTGCGGTTTCCTGTGCGATCGCCACCCGTTGCTTGGCCAAATAGGCCAAATGATCGACCTCGGCGGAGCTTTCACGCTTGGTCCACGCGTCATTAGCCTTGTTCAACGCGTCGCCAGCTTGCTTCAGCTCACCGGCAGCAAGATTAACGGTTTGCGGATCGTTTTGCGCCGTACGGTATTCGCCGCGTGCCTCTTCCAGTCTGGAATTATTTGCTGGCAGCGAGTCACAGCCTGCCAGTGTTGCACTGGCTATAAGCGCTGCTAAAAACATTTGATGATTCTTCATGATCCAGTCCTTCAATGTTGGTGACTATTTGCTTTTTCGGTTAATTTCTTCGCGCAGCACCCGACTGTCTTCCTGCAACTCGTCCGCCGCCTTCTTCGCCTTGGTTGAATGCGCCTTGGTCTCCGCCAGCTGGGCATCAACCTGCGCTTCCTCGGCGAGCCATCGGGCGCGGTCGTAATCTTTCGCGGCCATCGCCAAGTTGGCGCGGTCCAGTTTCTCCCGCGCAGTCCTCATCTCCGTCGGTGCCGACTCGGTGCCCCCCGCGGTGACTGCTTGGGCCACGGCGGCCGTCGATACCGCAACCTGCTCCGTGGGAGCCGGAGTACTTGCGCAGCCGGCGATGAAGATCGCAGCGCCTGCGATTATTGGTGGCAGGCCAATCCTGGCCATACTGCGATGCGATTTGTCAGTACATAGGTTTTTCATCATCTTTTTCATCCATTGATTGAGTTAAATGTGCCGCGATCATTGCGCGTGATTCCCGACCGCGCTACCGACCACGGCGAAAACGGCGTGGCACGCAATGGGACGCACAAGCCGCACCATTACGGCGACGCACAGGCTCGAGACGGTTGAGGCCGGCGAATGCTGCGAGTCCAACGCGCTGAAGAGCCAGTGTCCGATTTACGCTCCCGACAATGCCAAAAACGAATGTCCAGAATGGACCTTTCACCTGTCCTGCGCTGCCGATTTGTAGTCCGGAATCCAGCCCATGATGGCTGCAATGGCAGCGGCACATACCGGGGTAATCGCGATACCTGCGCGCGATACCTGCGATCCACATCAAAGCGGGAAGGGATTTGTTGCCCTGTGTTTGCTGCCCGGTGTTTGCATTGGGTGCTTCCTTTGGCTTTTACCGCCTCGAACGACGCTCATACCGACGTCATCTCGACAGAAAACCAGGCTTCACGGGTGTACAGCCTCACACCCGCGTCGAGGCACTCGCAACACAAGGATGGGCCCAAAACCAGAGTCCGTCGGTGCGCTGGCGCGCATAGGGACATGGTGGAAAATGCCTCACGGATCTGTCATCCACCCCGTCGCGCAAGGGCACCAAACGACCGCCCCTTGGCCCCTAGCCGCCTCAGAACGTTACATTGGCTTCAACGTTGTCAGACTGCTCATCAAGTTTGCGGTCCAGATTGCCATCGGATACAGCGCACCTGTTTGCACGGATTGGCCAAGCCTCCAACAACGGCCTACTTCGAGCTAGACTGACGTTCCTTCAGGGTCGCGAGATCGTCTCGTGGCCAGACTTCGAATGACGGCGCGCCCTACTTAGTCCGATGGGAGCTCGAATGGGATCGACCGCTGCAGCCGAAACGACATCCACAAGTACTCCCGCGCTGCGCGAACTTGTCAACTTGCCTGGGCCCCGCGGCCTGCCGCTGCTGGGGAGCATGCTGCAGATTCGTGCGGCAAGACTGCATTTGCAGCTCGAACAGTGGGGCCGCGAGTACGGGGCCTTGTTCCAGTTCGCCATCGGCAAACGCAGATTCCTTGCCGTTACCGATCATGCGCTGTTCAGCACGGTCTTGCGCAACCGCCCCGATCAATTTCGCCGTCCGCTCAGGTCAGGAGAAATAACCCGGGAAATGGGTTTCGAGACGGGAGTTTTCAGCGCCAATGACGAGTTGTGGCGCCGGCAACGGCGCATGGTGATGGCAGCTTTCGACCCGGGCCACGTGAAGGCTTACTTTCCGGCGATCAGCAAGGTTGCTCAGCGTCTGCGCGGCCGCTGGATAAAGGCTGCACGCTCGGGTACGGCGATCGATCTGCAAGGTGATTTGATGCGTTTCACGGTTGACACCATCGCCGGCCTCGCTTTCGGTGCGGAGATCAACACGCTTGAGTCCGACGAGAACGTCATTCAGCGTCACCTGGACAAGATCTTGCCGGCAATCCACAAACGGACATTTTCGTCGTTTCCGTATTGGCAGTACGTCCGGTTGCCCGCCGATCGCCGACTCGACCGCAGCATTCTGGAGGTGCAGGCCGCGATCGCGAGTTTTATCGCGCGTGCGCGTGCCCGCCTCCGGGCCGACCCCGCGCACCGCGGGCACCCCCACAACCTGCTCGAGGCGATGATCGGGGCCGCCGACAGTGGCGACGGCGGCCTTGATGACCGGGACGTGGCTGGCAATGTTCTCACGATGCTGCTCGCCGGCGAGGACACCACGGCCAATACGCTCACTTGGATGGTCTATTTGTTGCAGCGTAATGTGCGGGCGCTGGGGTGTGCGACAGACGAGGTCCGGCACATTATTGGCGACGCCACTGTGATGACGTGGGAACAGATCGGGGCGCTCGACTACGTAGAGGCTTGCGTGCACGAGACGATGCGTCTCAAGCCGGCGGCACCCCTGATCGCCGCACAAGCCATCGCTGAGGCGACGGTCGCCGATGTCCGCGTACCGGCGCAAACTGTCATCATCGGCGTGATGCGCCACGACAGCATGAGCGATCGCTACTTCGCCAATCCGACGGTTTTTCTGCCTGAGCGGTGGCTTCCCCAGAGCGTGCCGACAAAGGCCGAAAGTTCGGCCAAGCGCGTATCGATGCCCTTTGGCGCCGGGCCGCGGATATGCCCAGGACGCTATCTCGCGTTGCTGGAAATGAAGGTGGCAATGGCGATGTTGCTCGGCTGCTTCGACCTTCAGAGCGTCGAAACGCCGGACGGTGCAGAACCCCGGGAACTTCTGGGCTTTACGATGGCTCCAGTGGGTCTTCGCATGCGGCTTAGCGAGCGCACCTGAGCGACGCCGGAATGCATCTGGCAGACCACCCGTGTGCCGCTTAGCTCAATGGTCATACGGCGCCCCCAGTGTGGTCGAAAGCGCAGGCCCTGACCAGCGCCAGCCGGTTCCGTCCCGGTTCCGCCGCCCAAACTGACGCGTGAATTGTGGGTGGGCGACATTGCCACAAGAACAGCACACGCCGCACCGCCAAGCAGACTGAAATCGCCCGCGCCTGGAAGCCACGCTGCCCCTGATCTACGATGGGATCATGCGCTCGGCAGCCAACACTCCCGGACGAGAGGTCACGCCGCGCACGCTTGTTCGCAGCGGTGACTGAGGCTACGGATGACGTGCTGACGGCGGTATTCGACGCCAATTACCACGCAATTTCTCGCGACTCTTCACCAGGATCTGCGAACGGCGACATGGATGGCAATGAGGCGAGGCGACGGGATCCGGCGCCTCGCCCGTTTATCGCGACACCCATGCAACCCAGAGTGTCGGTGCGTAGCGGCATCGTAGCGAGCGCCACTGGTACGGGTTGCAAGCGCAGATCGGCGCTGTTCGCAAATTGCAGGCAGCACTGTTCGGCCTGCCTCTAGACACGAGGTTCTCAGCCTACCTGAGATAGGTGTCAGGGTTCTAGGAACGGATCTGGTTTCGCATATGAAAGAATAAAAGCAGCCAAGTCGTCGGCCGGCGCAAAGCCGCGGCCACAAGTGCATGCACCACTATTGCTCGGACAACGCCGGTGCGCACAACGGTGAACCGCCGCCGGGGTGGACATCCCTGTCTGCCGGCATGCCCGACGATGTCCTGCTATCTCGTAGGAGACAAGAATCCCGGTAGCTTCAAAGGGCCGTCAGCAATTACGCGTTGTTGGTGTACTTTTTGCGTGCGTTCGCATCCAAGGCGACGAGCAGAGCCATGCAGCAGGGGCTACGTCGAGGGAGGTCCGCTGCGGTTATGCGCAACAAAGATTGAGGACCGGGTTCAGTGGCCCGGAGCACAGCGCGCGCAACCGGATCAAGCTTTAACTGTTCCTTGGGTAGCAGGTCGGGGATTGCTACTTGAGAGGGCAAAAGAGGGGAGGCAGCATGACAACCGCCAAGCCCACCATTTGGGCGCCCGGTGACTGGAACGCGTTTTTTGGTTTCGGCACCAATATCCTGGTCAATCTGCTCGTACTGACCGGGCTGCTGCGCTACGTACTGAAGATGCCAGACGACTTGGTGTTCGGGCGCATCCTTCCCGCCACCGGCCTGATGTTGTGCCTCAGCACACTCTACTACGCGTGGCTCGCCTACCAGGTCGCACAGCGCAGCGGTCGCAACGACGTCTGCGCGCTGCCGTCGGGCGTCAGCGTGCCACACATGTTCGTGGTGGTGTTCGTAATCATGTTGCCCATCGCGATCAAGACGGGCGATCCGATAAAGGGCTGGGAGGCAGGCCTCACTTGGGTATTCCTCCAAAGCTTCGTGCTGATGGCGGGCGGTTTCGTGGCTCCCTATATCCGCAAGATCACGCCGCGCGCCGCATTGCTGGGGACGCTGGCGGGCGTTTCGGTCGCCTTCATTTCCCTGCGTCCGGCGCTGGAGATGTACATGACCCCGGTGATCGGCGTCGTCTGCTTTGCCGTGATCCTGGCGAGCTGGTTCGGCGGCGTGCGCTATTTCCGCGGCATACCGGCCGGCCTGGTGGCGATCGCCATCGGCACGCTGATCGCTTGGGGCTCGACGGCGCTCGGCTTGCATTACGGGGGAATGAGCCTCGACAAGGTTGTCGGGTCGTTTGCCAACTTTGGCTTTTCCCTGCCGATCCCAGCTGTAAATCACGTTTTCTCCGGCTTCGAATTCATCGGTGTGATTCTGGTCACCGCGATTCCCTTCGGCATCTACGACCTGGTCGAGGCAATGGACAATGTGGAAAGTGCTGCTGCGGGCGGCGATAGCTTTCCTACGACTCGCGTGCTGACCGCCGATGGTGTCATCAGCCTGATCGGATGCCTGATGGGCAATCCGTTCATCAATGCGGTCTATATCGGCCATCCCGGATGGAAGGCGATGGGCGGCCGCATCGGTTACTCGGCCGCCACCGGTATCGTCGTGATTGTCCTTGCCTGGTTCGGCATCATCGCGCTGATCGCCTCTTTGATCCCGGTGGTCGCGATTTCGCCGATCCTGCTCTACATCGGTATGCTGATCGGTGCCCAAGCATTTCAGGAAACTCCCAAGAGCCATGCCCCCGCTATCGTGCTCGCGCTCATGCCGCATCTGGCCGCCTGGGGCAAGCTGCAGATCGATAATGCACTCGGCGCGGCGGGCACCAGCGCCGCAGCGGTCGGCATCGACAAGCTGGGGCAGACCGGCGTGCTGTACGACGGACTCGCGGTGCTCGGGGGCGGCGCGATCCTGGGCGGGCTGATCCTGGGGGCGATAGCGGTGTTCATCATCGAGCGGGCGTTCATGAAGGCGGCGGCGTTCGCGTTGGCCGGCTCCGCATTGACGTTCTTTGGCTTCATGCACGGCGAAGCTATCGGGGTCGGCCGGACACCGATGGTGGCGATTGGCTATCTCGGTGTTGCGGCCATTCTGTTTGGCTGCGCCAAGTTTGCAGCCGCCGCGCCGAAGCCCGCTGAAATACGGGAGCTTCCTGGGGCGCTGCATCCGGAATAGGAGTTTCTTGCTTGGTATCGGACCCGCGCAAGAACCGCCATGGACGCCGATGCCCTACTGCCCCGTAACCCCGCGCTGTGCCGCGGCCGTCCCAGCTTCTCCGGACAAGAGTGCGCTTGTTCAGCAATAGAGTGCCAGTAGAATATCGGGCCGATGCGAACTGTCAGCGCCGCGTCGACGCAGCCCATGCAGACGCAGAAAAAGGGCGATGGACGTCGATCTTCAATGCGGCGCAGTCGGGTATAAGTTCTCCTCGGAGGCAGAGATCTTGCGGCGGCCGAACGGACCGGCAAAGATGTCCACGTTTTCCACCGGTTAGCCGGACAGCGTTAGTGCGCTGCACTGCTCTTAAATTAGGGTCTGTCCAGTCTGTCCACATTAATAACCTCCGCCATTCGACCGAATGAAATCAATAAAGAGCTTGCTGGTTGCCAACCGTTCCGAGATCGCAATACGCGTGATGCGCGCTGCGGCGGAAATGGGTGTTCGCACAGTGGCGATCTATGCGAACGAGGACCGATTTGCGCTGCATCGCTTCAAGGCGGACGAGAGTTACTTGGTCGGTGCCGGCAAGAAGCCGATCGCGGCCTACCTCGACATTGACGACATCATGCGCATCGCCAAGGAAGCGCGGGTCGAGGCGATTCACCCCGGCTACGGGTTCTTGTCGGAGAATCCGGACTTCGCGCAAGCCTGCGCGAGCAACGGCATCGTCTTCATCGGCCCTACCCCTGAGGTGATGCGAACCTTGGGTAACAAGGTCGCCGCTCGGGCGAGTGCGGTGGCGGCAGGCGTGCAGGTGATGCCGGCCACTGGCGCACTACCGGCCGATCTCACGCAATGTCGCAAGGCGGCCGCCGCGGTCGGCTATCCGCTGATGCTCAAGGCGAGCTGGGGGGGCGGCGGCCGGGGCATGCGCATCATCGAGTCTGAGGCGGACTTGGCCGCACACCTTGAGGTTGCCCGGCGCGAAGCGCTGTCGGCTTTCGGCAATGACGAGGTGTATCTGGAGAAGCTGGTGCGGCGGGCGCGCCATGTCGAGGTGCAAATCCTCGGCGACAGCCATGGCAATTGCGTCCACCTGTTCGAGCGCGACTGTTCCGTGCAGCGGCGCAACCAGAAGGTGGTCGAGCGCGCCCCGGCACCCTATCTCGATGGGACGCAGCGCCGGGAGCTATGCGACGCGGCCCTGCGCCTCGCCCGGCGCGTGCACTACACCCATGCGGGGACCGTCGAGTTTCTGATGGATAGCGATACCGGCCAGTTCTACTTTATCGAAGTGAACCCGCGCATCCAGGTGGAGCACACAGTCACTGAGGAGGTCACCGGCATCGATATCGTCAAGGCGCAGATCCGCATTTCCGAGGGCGCCACGATCGGCACTCCGGAGTCGGGAGTGCCGCGACAGGAGGAGATCCGCCTCAACGGTCACGCGCTGCAGTGCCGAGTGACCACCGAAGATCCGGAGAACAACTTCACGCCGGACTACGGTCGGATCCCCGTCTACCGCAGCGCGGCCGGCTTCGGCATCCGGCTCGATGCTGGCACCGCCTATTCCAATGCGGTGATCACCCCCTACTACGACTCGCTACTGGTGAAAGTCACCGCCTGGGCACCGACCGCGGCCGAGGCGATCCGCCGCATGGACCGCGCGTTGCGCGAGTTCCGCATCCGCGGGCTCGCTTCCAACCTGCCGTTTCTGGAAAATGTCATCAACCATCCGCTGTTCAAGTCCGGCGAATGCACCACGCGCTTCATCGACACCACGCCCGAACTGTTCAAGTTTACCAAGCGCCAGGATCGTGCAACTCGTCTGCTGCGCTTCCTCGGCGACGTGATCGTCAACGGCAATCCGGAGATGAAGGGCCGCGTCCCGCCCGCCTTGCCCATTGCCGCGCCGATCAAGCCGCCCGGTGACGTGGCCGGCGCCATACCGCCCGGCAGCCGCGACCGGCTGCGCGAGCTCGGGGCAGAAAGGTTTGCCGAATGGATGAAGAGCGAGCAGCGCGTGCTGATTACCGACACCACGATGCGCGATGCGCACCAGTCGCTGTTCGCGACCCGGATGCGCAGCATCGACATGCTGGAGATCGCTCCCTACTACGCGCGGTTGCTGCCACAGCTGCTCTCGCTGGAGTGTTGGGGCGGAGCGACCTTCGATGTCGCAATGCGTTTCCTCAAAGAAGACCCTTGGGAGCGGCTGGTTGCTCTGCGCGAAACGATTCCCAATATTCTCTTTCAAATGCTGTTTCGCGCCTCCAACGCGGTGGGCTACACCAATTATCCAGACAACGTGGTGCGCCACTTCGCGCTGCAAGCCGCGGCTGCAGGCGTAGATCTGTTCCGGCTGTTCGACTCCTTGAACTCGGTGGACAACATGCGCGTGGCGATCGATGCGGTCCGCGATGCTGGCGCACTGTGCGAGGGCGCGGTCTGCTACACCGGTGACATTTTCGACGCGAGCCGGCCGAAGTTCAATTTGCAGTACTACGTCAGCCTGGCGAAGCAATTGGAGAAGGCCGGTTGCCACATCCTCGGCATCAAGGATATGGCCGGGATATGCAAGCCACGCGCTGCGCGCACGCTGGTCAAAGCGCTCAAGGATGAAGTGGGTATGCCGATCCATTTCCACACTCATGACACCAGCGGCATCTCCGCGGCCAGCGTGCTCGCCGCAATCGAGGCAGGCTGCGATGCTGTCGACGCCGCCATGGACGCGATGAGCGGCCTCACCTCGCAACCGGCGCTCGGCGCGATTGCCGCCGCGCTCAGCGGCACCGAGTACGATCCCGGCCTCGACGCCCATGTGCTGCACGACATCTCGCACTATTGGGAAGGCGTACGGCGCTACTACGCCCCATTCGAAGCGGATATTCGCTCCGGCACCGCGGACGTATACAGGCACGAGATGCCGGGAGGGCAATACACCAATCTGCGCGAGCAGGCACGCACCATGGGACTGGGGCATCGCTGGACCGAAGTGTCGCAAGCCTATGCCGACGTGAATCGCTTGTTCGGCGACATAGTAAAGGTCACCCCCACCTCGAAAGTGGTCGGCGACATGGCGCTGTTTATGGTCGCCAACGATTTAAAGGCCGCGGATTTGCAAGACCCGAACCGGGAGATTGCCTTCCCGGAATCCGTGGTTTCGCTGTTCAAGGGTGAGATCGGCTTTCCGCCCGAGGGTTTTCCGAAGGCGCTGCAGCAGAAGATCCTCAAAGGCAAGAAGCCACTCAAGGGCCGCCCGGGCGCCAGCCTCCCGGCGGTCGATTTCGCCGCGGCCCGGCTGGAAGTCGAGAAGGCGGCGAGCCGCACGATTACGGACCAGGCCCTTTCCTCCTATTTGATGTATGCGAAAGTGTTCACGGAATACGCAGAGCACCGTCGTCAGTATAGCGACGTGAGTGTTGTGCCGACGCCGGTATTCTTCTACGGTTTGCGCGACGGACAGGAGGTATCGATCGACATCGAGCGCGGCAAGACGCTGGTGGTCAGACTGCAGGGACGCGCGGAGAGCGAAGAGGATGGGCAGATCCGGCTGTTCTTCGAGCTCAACGGACAGCCTCGGGTGATACGCGTCGACAAACCGGGTACCGCCAAGCTCGCCGCGCACCCACAAGCCGAACCCGGCAACCCTAACCACATCGGCGCACCGATGCCGGGAATGGTGGTGACTGTCGCAGTCAAGTCGGGTCAGAAAATTGCCAAGGGTGATGCACTGCTATCTATCGAGGCGATGAAGATGGAAACCGTGCTGCGGGCCGAGAGTGAAGCGACGGTCGGACACGTTCACGTCCGCCCGGGACATGCAGTCGCCGCCAAGGATTTACTGCTCACCTTGGCTTGAGAACCACCGATCGCACGACCGGCAGTGGTTAGTCGTCAATATGGCGCACATCCCGTCGTCCGCGTTGTCCAGCCAGACAAGTTCAAGCTGAATGAAAGCTTCATGGCGAATGCGGGTTTGCTCCAGAGGCTCAGCAAAGTATCGAATTCTGTACATCAGGGCTTGCGAGTCAAGACGCGGCTCCCATCACGCGATCGCAATCGGTTGTTATTAATGCCAGGCGTTTGTTGGCAGCTAAGCCGGCGTGACCTTGAAACAATCGCTGGTCAGCTTCGCGATTGGGTTCTGTTGCAAACGCGGGGTTTCCTTCAACGCGTTAGCGCAGTCGCCCAGAAGCCCGAAACAGCGGGTGATATAAGCATGACGGACCATCCTTGACGACCTGCGGTCACTGCCGCAGATTGTCAACACCTCTTTCGACGAGCACTCTGCTCGGCGACGTTGAAGCGCCGGGTGGGCGTCGATCGTTTTCGGCACCCAAAGATTGCCGAGGAAACCGATTGCCTGCAGGAAAGAAGCGAGAAAGATGATGCAGCTCAACCCGTCATAGATGGCGGTGATGCATTTCATGATGAAGTCCTTCTTCATAGTTGCGGTTGGATCGAGTCCACTGGCGCGACCATGCACATGCCGACAGGCTTGGGCGAAACGTCGCCTTGGATCTCATAGTTGCCGCCAGAGGCGCACGGCTCGCCGGTGCTGCTTGCCGCGCCCAACAACACGGAGGCATCACGCGCCGTCGCCCTTGAATTCGCGACGCTGGATTGCTCCCTGGGCTGGCCTCATTGCTGCGACGCAGCCGACGCATTCGCGCCGATTGCGGCGTTGGAAGGTCGTCTGGAAGATGCTGCGCGATTGATGGGCTATGCGCAGCGCGTCCATCAGTCGGGCCAGATCACCCGCGATGCAAATTCGGTGCGGGCTTGTGGAACCGTCGAGGCTCTCGTGCGCTATGGCGTTGAACCTGCGCGACGCAAGGTGCTCGGTCAAGAGGGAGAGTCGCTGCGCCCCGACTGCGCTGCGAGGATTGCCTTACCGAATTGGGCGGGATAGTTAAATGATTGATTCGCCGCGTGCGTATGGTCGAAGAGTCGCGGAAATCTGGCAACATGAGTTGCACAGATGACTACAGCCAACACCGATGCTTTGCTTGAGGGTTTGTTCAACTGCGGAAGCAATGAGAAAGGCACGCCTTCGTTAAGGACCATGCCGGAGAGATTACTCGCGAGTTTGTTTCCGCGTTACGAGCGACGGGTACGGAGCTGCCGACGGCTGCGGAAGCGACGCCAGAACTGGCCCTGGTCTTTGCGGTGCTTTGCCCTGGTAGCGGCAAGGAGACGATGGGGAAAAGGGCATGTCGCTGCATAGCGAAGGCTCAGTTCTTTCGCGCCTGGGCAACCATCGTGAGGCTATCTTCCGGCTCGCGGAGGCCGCAGCTTACCTACGTCTTGCAACAAACGCTCGGCAGCGGGCCAATTTGCCCGTACGACACTGCCATCTGCCGTCACAATTGGGGTAGGCTCTCTCAAGCACTGAGGCTCCTCGAAGAAGCATTGCGCTATCAGAATAGCGAGAGAACGTGCGTAGACCCTGGCATTCATCCTGTCCTGGATCAACAGAGAGGACATCTAACTGGCTCGGAAGACTCCTCTCACGCCGACCGACCGAGCCCCTTCTCGAAGCGCACCAGCTTTCCGCCCAGCAACTTTGCCAAGCCTTCACCGCCCGAGCGCATCACCTCATCGTGGTTCCATTTGAAGATGGGTCGCGCCAGCGGCGCGATCAACGCCATCCACGGCCTGGTCACATCCACCGTCCAATCGTATCGAACAATAGTCAGCGCCCCCGCAGAGGCAAGTCGCCACAAGCCGGTGCCTTCGAGCTCGCCGGTTGCGTAACCTTCCAGCACGCGGGGCGCCTCAACGCGAGTGGAGCGCACCTCGAAGCTCAACTGGTATGGCAAGCGCGTCTTCCAGGTGAGGCGACGCACGGCGCCCACGCCATCCGCCTCGCCGGGGTCAAGCTCCTCCACGCGCGCAACGTATGGCCACCATAGCGGCCAGCGATCCGTATCGTAGATCGCGTCCCACACCGCAGCCTGCGACGCCTCGAGGTGCCACTTGGTGATCAAAACAAACTGCGCCATCGCTCCTCCCATTTGTTGCGCGCGCACAATTCATGTCGTCCTGTTTAGTGCCGTCCGGCACTGCGTTGCGGCTATGTGCGCCAACGTACCGAGCAAGTGCACTGGGACGGGTAGAGTGACAAATGGTGATGTGAATCGGTTACGCGGGTAATCGCGGTCGTTTAACCCCAAACAGAAGGTAATCTCATGAACAGCATTGTCTACATCGTAGGCGTAGTCGTCATCGTACTGGTGGTCTTGTCGTTTTTTGGGCTTCGGTAGCGAATCAGGGATCACATCGGCAGTTGTATCAGCAACGATCTGTTTCGGGACCGGGTTGGCTATCGCTGTACCCGTCATAGCGCTAGAAATGAAGCGAGAGACAGGGCAGGGTAAGAGGAACTAACGCCTTACGAATAGCGTTCATCCGTCGCGAACCCACGTGGAAACTATCCTGCGGCAGCGGTCTCAGCCGCGGACGGACCCTGTTGACCTGAACCGTCGAAGGCCGGTGGCCGAGCCAGCAGCGGACCGTCCTCATTCGGTAACGTGGCGGCGCCGCGTCCCTGCTGTTTGGGCCATTCCACGAGCCCCACGCGCGATTCGATGGTTTTAAGCTTTGTCGCAACGAGCCTGCCGCCGCTGCAATTTGAACGCAGGGGCAATGAACGCTACCATCAAAGCAGCGCCGCATTTTTATCGGGAAACCATGTGACGACCGATTCATTGGAGGGGCTTAAACGGGCGCTGCGCGAGTTCGCTGCGGAGCGCGACTGGGATCAGTTCCATTCACCTAAGAATCTGGCCTGCGCGCTGTCCGTTGAGGCAGCGGAATTGCTTGAGCATTTTCAATGGAGCCCCGATCATCAGGCGCTCCCCGCAGATCAGCTGGAAGCGATCTCGCACGAAATCGCCGATGTCTTGCTCTATCTAACTCGACTGGCGGATAAACTCGGCATCGACCCGGTTGGCGCGGCCAACGCCAAGCTCGTACTGAACGCGCAGAAATATCCCGTCGACCTCTCTCGCGGATCAAGCAAGAAATACACCGAGTTGTAGAGTTAGACAGTGGGATCGCGTGATCCTGGTCAGGCACGAGCTGAGAAGGTCAGTTTCGAGGATTGTCAATTCGGACACGGCAACTGAAGTCGTGAGCCACGGCTACGGTAGAGATACCGACTTACAAGTTCCCAATTGATGTTCTCGATCAGGACTCCATCAGGTCTTCCACGAATGTCTCAGCTCGGCGCTTCGCGACCATCGAGAGAAGGGCGCATCGCGCCTCAGGCCGGAGCGTTCGCGGGTGAGGCTGCGCCCGTGCGTAGCCCGGCTTGGATTGACACCTTGGCCGTAGGCGTTCGATGGTTCACAGTGATTAGGGCTTGAATCCGGCCTAGCCGCCGGACTGGCCGGCGCCGCCAAATGGGCTCAGGTGGAAGGGTGGTCGGAGATCAGTCGGGCATAGTTGGCCATGGAGCGGCGATACCGGGTCATATGGCGAGACAACGCCGTCAGGGCGACCGAGACCGCCTCGCGCTCACATCCCGTGTCAACGAGAGCAAGAGCGAGCGTGGCGCTGACCGCGTCGTCCAATTCATCAGACTCGAGCTCCCGCTCGGCCCTCAGCAAGGTAACGCTTTCTGCTGCCTGGCCGACGTTGCGTAACGAGCTGGCCATCTGGATCACGGCCCGACGTCGGCGTTGGCCAGGCAGGCCGAGTTCGAGAGCCTGTCGATACAGCGGCACCGCGAGATCGGAATGGCCGGTCGAGTCAAACGCCGACGCCCGCTCGAATAGCGCCAGCGCACTGTCCGCGGGCAGCTCGGCGACGAGTTGCTCCATCCTGGTCAAGAACTCTTCCTCGCTGCACTCATCGATAGATGCCCACAGGTCCGCGACCCGCTGTTCCCAGTCCATGAAGTTACTTCCTATTTTTCCATCCCAATTCGACTGCTACCGAAGACTCGCCGGGCCTACCATCCCACTTGCCCTACGCAACCTTGACCGAGCCATGCTTGCGACACACGAGTAACACCTCATCGACTTGCTCTGCTTCTATCAACCCGGGGGTGAACGAGAGGTTTTGCTGAAAGCGCACGGCCAGCGGCATGAAGATTCGGTTGTACCACCACATCGCATGGTCGCGGTGATGGGTGAGCAACCACATGCCGAAATCGATCAAACGCGACGATTTAGGTTGCATTCCGTAAACGGCGCTTTGCTCCACGGAAAATCCGTGCTCTTCCAGCTTGGCGAGCAAGCGCTGCGGCTCATAGCGACGACGGTGCCCGACAAAATCGTCAAACGCCGTCCAGTGCCCCGGATGCAGCGGCACGGAGAGCAACAACGTCGCATTGGAAGCGGCGACACGGGACAGCTCGGAGAGGATTGCATCTTCGTCGTCGACATGTTCGACGATGTCGAAAGCGCAGACGAGCTCGAATGCGCGATCCGGATATGGCAGCGCGGATACGAGCGCGACGATGGCGTTTGCTCCGCGTGCGCGCAGCTTCGCCACTGCCGGCGGGCTCAAATCCACGAAATGGGTCTCGTCGAGCGGAAGCCGTGGTCGCAAGCCCGGCGCGACTTCGAGCCGCTGCTGGCAGCGCGAGACGAGGGAGCACACGAGCGGCCACGTATTGAAGCGCTGCGGCTCGACGAGACGCGCGTCGGTCCACAGAGGATCGTAGAACCGGCGGTTCGCCTCGAGCAGGGCCGGACCGACGCGAGCAGGCGATTGCGTGGAATCCATTGTGCTGCACTCTAGCAAATGGCGGGAAAGTGAACAAATGGCGGCCGCACCGGCTGTGCGTCGGAACTCGGGTTGTGAGGACTCGTGCATCGCCACGAACTGCTTTTTGGATTTGACCGGAAAGCGCGTGACTTACTCGTGGGTCGGTCCGTGCACAATATGTCAATTGTGACATCGCAGATGTCCCGGCCGCGAGTGCCGCCGCGAGGGTACGGTTTAAAAGTTCACAATCGTTGCTCCTCAAGTCTAAAAATATCGCTCCCGAAAGGCTGTGGTCCAAGTCGCGCGGAGATCGGCTCTGAGGAGCCACGTAGTTCCGTGGCCAGGAACAAGGCAACCGAAGACCCCGAGTGCCCGTCAGTCCCCGACTCGATCCGAAAGCCGGTAGGCGGATCGTCAACATGACCACCCCGCACGGGTGGATACGGGTGTTAAAATACCAACGGACGAACGGAGGTCCCATGCCCAATCAACCTAACGATCCTGCGCAATATCTGGCGGGCATGTTTGCGGCCGGCCAGGACCTGATGCAGCGATTCGCCGGCGTTCCCAGCGCATCGACTGAGCCGGGCGCCAATCCGGCCGCTGCGTTCATGGCTAGCTCGAACAAATTTGCCGAGATGCAGCGGGACTATCTCAACCAGATGACCGGCTTCTGGTCCAGCATGCTCGGCGCCGCCACGTCCCCAGGAGAGGCCGCGCCGCCGCTCGCGAAGAATGAAGACAAGCGCTTCGCCGGTGAAGCCTGGCGTAACGCCCCGGGCTTCGACATGGTAAAGCGAATCTATCTCAGCTATTCGGCCTTCCTCCAGGATTCGGTCGAATCCGCGGCCGTGGATGACACGATCAAGAGCCAGTTGCGCTTCGCGGTGCGTCAGTTCATCGATGCCCTGAGTCCGGCGAACTTTTTCGCCACCAACCCCGAGGCGATGCAGTTGGCGATGGAAACCGGCGGCCAGAGCCTGACCGAAGGTATCGGACTGTTCTTCCAGGACCTGGCCAAGGGCCGCATCTCGATGACCGACGAATCGGTCTTCGAGGTCGGCAGGAACCTCGCCGTCACCGAGGGTGCGGTCATTTTCGAGAACGAACTGATCCAACTGATCCAGTATGCGCCGCGCACCGAGGAGGTGTACCAACCGCCGCTGCTGTTCATCCCGCCGCCTATCAACAAGTTCTACATCCTCGACCTGCAGCCGGAGAACTCCCTTGTCAGGTACGCCGTTGAGCAAGGGCATACCGTGTTCCTGATCTCCTGGCGCAACATCACCCCCGAACTCGGACACCTCACCTGGGACGACTATCTCGAGAGCGGGGTGATGCGTGCGATCGACATCGCCCTCGACGTCACCGGAGCCGACCAGGCGAACGCACTCGGCTTTTGCCTGGGCGGCACGCTGCTCGCCTGTGCGCTGGCTGTCATGAAGGCCAGCGGGAAAGATAAGGTGGCGAGCCTAACGCTGCTCACCACGATGCTCGATTTCTCGGACGGCGGCGAACTCGGCCTGCTCATCTCCGAGCAGAGCGTGGCGGCGCGTGAGGCGACGATCGGCCGGAGCGGCGTGTTGCAAGGCAAGGAGTTGGCCTTCGTGTTCTCCTCCCTCAGGGCCAACGACCTGATCTGGCCCTACGTGGCGAACAGTTACCTGAAAGGGAAGGGGCCTGCAGCGTTCGACCTGTTGTACTGGAATTCGGACGGCACCAATCTGCCCGGGCCGATGTACTGCTTTTACCTGCGCAATACCTACTTGGAGAACAATCTCAGAGTGCCCGGCAAGACGCGTCAGTGTGGCGTGCCGGTGGACCTTGCCCAAGTGACGGTGCCGGCCTTTCTCTACGCCTCCCGCGAGGACCACATCGTGCCTTGGACGAGCGCCTACGCCTCCACCGGGGTGCTTGGCGGACCGAGCACCTTTGTGCTGGGCGCGAGCGGACACATCGCCGGCGTAATCAATGCTCCGGCCAGGAACAAGCGCAACTATTGGGCCGGCGGCGCGGCTGGGAGTGTGGCCGCGCACTGGTTCTCCACCGCCCGTCAGGTTCCCGGCAGCTGGTGGCCGCATTGGGCGGCGTGGCTGGAACGGTGGGCTGGAGCCCGGGTGTCCGCGCGGCACGAATTGGGCAACCACAAATACCGAATCATCGAACCTGCGCCCGGCCGTTATGTCACGGCGAAGGCAGACTGAGCGCTCGGAGGGTGAACGAAGCTCATGGAACTGCTCAACCACAGTCTCAGTGGCGTGGGCAAGGTGCCAAGCGGTGTTGAGTCTCCGTAGGGCACTTGGGAGGCAGTGATGACCGCGGCCAACGCTACGGCAGAAAATCTCTTCAAGCTCGCGACGCGGGCGACTGCCGCAACCGCCTCCGCGTCATCCGCTAAGACCGAGCCAAAATTCGCCTCGCGTAGAATCGCTAGAGGCGCCCGCCAAGCACGCTTACACGATTGCGTCGACCAAGCGCCCGAGAGAAAAAAATGATGACAGTGCGTGACGTCACAGTCAGCGTGAGAGTGTCCCGTGCAGAGGTGCTGTGCTGCGCTCCGAATGTTACGATGTCGCTACACTCCCGCATCCAATCCCGATCGCCTGGAGAGAGATGAAATCGCCTTTCAAGACACCCGAGCAAATGCTCGCGTACAAGACGCTGAAACAGGTGCTTGCGGGAAAGCCGCCGGGTGCCTACGCGGTTGGGCCGAACGACTCGGTGTTCTCGGCGTTGCAGTTGATGGCGGCCAAGGGAACCGGGTTTGTGGTGGTGCAGGACAACGACCGCTTAGTGGGCGTTTTTTCCGAACGCGATTATGCCCGCAAGGTGATACTGCAAGGCCTGGCATCGAGGGAAACACCGGTGCGGATCGTCATGACCCAGAAGGTCGTGTCGGTCACGCTTGAGGAAACAATTCCGCAATGCATGGTGCTGATGAACGAAAACAGATTTCGCCATCTGCCGGTCATCCATGATGGCAAGATCATTGGCGTGCTGTCGGTAGGTGACATTCTCAAGGAAATTCTTGCCCACCACGAGACGTTGCTTCGCGACTTCGAACGTGAGCGCATGACCATGCTCAACCCCGGTTCGAGCTATTAGCGCCCCGGCTGGCGAAGCCAGAGCACAGTGCAATAACCGCCCCTGCAAATAACAGACACCCCAATCGCGGATGAAGTCCCGCCAGCGGAGCAACGACATGCGTACGAGCGCTGTTCGGGGACGAAGCAGACCCGGGAGAAATCGATGAGCTTTCTAATCGTCCTTGGCGCATTGATTTTCCTCATGTTCGTTGCCTATCGCGGCTACAGCGTGATCATGTTTGCACCCGTCGCGGCGCTGCTTGCGGTGTTATTAACGGACCCGACGCAGGTGCTGCCGATGTTCACCGGCGTCTTTATGGAGAAGATGGTCGGTTTCGTCAAGCTCTACTTCCCGGTATTCATGCTCGGCGCGATCTTCGGCAAGGTAATCGAGCTTTCCGGATTCTCCAAGGCTATCGTCTCGTCGGTGATCAACTTCGTGGGACAAAAGCGGGCGATGCTCTCCATCGTGCTGGTCTGCGCAATACTGACCTATGGCGGCGTCTCATTGTTCGTCGTGGTATTTGCGGTCTACCCGTTCGCGGCTGAGATGTTCAAGCAAGGCGGAATCCCCAAGCGCCTGATTCCCGGTACCATCGCGCTGGGCGCATTCACGTTCACGATGGACTCGTTGCCTGGCACTCCGCAGATCCAGAACATCATTCCGACGACGTTTTTCAAAACCACGACCTATGCAGCGCCGTGGCTTGGCATCATCGGTTCGGTATTCATCCTCGCGGTCGGCCTGACTTACCTCGACTGGCGACGGCGGCAGGCTGCAGCCAAGGGCGAAGGGTACGGCACAAGCCTGGTGAACGAACCTGAAGCGTTCGAGGAGGAGAGGCTGGCCAATCCGTGGATCGCGCTGCTGCCGTTGATCGCCGTCGGCGTATTGAACAAAGTCTTTACGGTGGCGATTCCAAAGGTCTACGGCGCGAGCTATGTGCTGTCCCTAGGCGGACACCCGGTCACCATTCAGATCGGGAGTGTCGCAGCCATCTGGGCGGTGGAGGGCGCGCTCCTAGTCGGTATCTTGACGGTGCTCGCGTTCGCGTTCAGGCCGGTGATGACGAAATTCGCGGATGGAACCAAGGCCGCCGTTGCCGGCGCGCTGCTGGCATCGATGAACACCGCATCGGAATACGGGTTCGGTGGTGTGATCGCATCGCTACCCGGTTTCGTGGTCGTCGCCGACGCTCTGAAGGCGATCCCCAACCCCCTGGTCAACGAGGCGATTACCGTGACCACGCTCGCCGGCATTACCGGCTCGGCGTCGGGCGGTATGAGCATCGCTCTCGCCGCGATGAGCGATACGTTCATTCAGGCCGCCAACGCCGCGCATATTCCTCTCGAGGTGTTTCATCGGGTGGCATCAATGGCAAGCGGCGGCATGGACACCCTGCCGCACAACGGCGCCGTCATAACGCTGCTCGCGGTGACCGGCCTCACGCACAAGACCTCATACGGCGATATCTTCGCCGTTACCTGCATTAAAACAGCGGCGGTGTTCGTGGTCATCGCTTTGTACTATCTGACCGGCATCTACTGATCCATTTTGCCGGTGTGCGTTTCAGCCGGGAGGTCATCCGTTGACACCCTCCCGCCATGAAAATGACGAGGATTCCCTTATATGGCGACTCATGCCCCGAATCGGAGAGCACCGAGATGCTCTCTCACTCGTCCTGCGGCTCTGCCCGATCTTTGGGCTTATCCCGGGACGCCTGCGACGGCAACCGTCGCGTCAACGTGCGGCACGGACCATTCAAAGTTCCGTGCATACGCGCATGCTTCGCGCCGCGTCGCGTTTCGTCGCGGCAATCGCACAGCAATGAGTTTTTTTGAAAGAGTGATGCGACGCTTTAATAGCCGCTCTTCCGTCGGCTCGCTATCGCTCCCCGGCCTGAAGGCCGAGGTCTCTTGCGGAGAACTTTGATGAGTGCAACCCCCCTTCACCCCGTGTTTGCGAACGCGTCCCTGTCGCGAAAGGGCAAGGTCGTGTCGGCGAGTGAGGCGGTGCGCTTGATCCGCAATGGCGACACGATCGCAACGGGTGGCTTTGTTGGCATTGGCTTCGCCGAGGAAATCGCCATCGCTGTCGAGCAGCGCTTTCTCGCATCGGAGGCTGAAGGCGGCGCCGCTGAAGACGGACCGCGTAATCTGACCTTAGTCTATGCGGGGGGACAAGGGGACGGCAAAGAACGCGGCTTGAATCACTTCGGGCATGCCGGCCTCGTCAAGCGGGTGGTCGGCGGTCATTGGGGCCTCGTGCCGAAACTGCAACGACTGGCTGTGGAGAATCGGATTGAGGCCTACAACCTGCCGCAAGGTGTCATCTCCCATCTGTTTCGCGACATCGGCGCGGGTAAGCCGGGAACGCTCACCGCGGTGGGGCTCGGCACCTTCGTGGATCCGCGCTTCGGCGGCGGCAGGATCAATGCGGAGACCAGCGAAGAGCTCGTTGAACTTGTCACCTTGAACGGCAAGCAATATCTTTTCTATCGGGCGTTCCCGATCAATGTAGGCATCATTCGCGGCACCACGGCTGATACCGACGGCAACATCACCATGGAGCGGGAGGCGCTGACGCTCGAATCGCTCGCCATCGCCACCGCAGCCCACAATTCGGGTGGCATAGTCATCGTTCAAGTGGAACGAATCGCGCAGGCTGACACGCTGAACCCACGCCAGGTCAAGATTCCTGGAGTGCTAGTGGATTGTGTGGTTGTCGCGGCCCCGGCCAATCACTGGCAGACCTTCGCTCAGCCCTATAGTCCCGCTTTCGCTAGCGAGATTCGGGTGCCGGTGGATTCCCTCCCGACCATGGAAATGGGCGCGAGGAAAATCATCGCCCGCCGTGCGGCGCTCGAGTTGAAGGCCAACAGTGTGGTGAACCTGGGCATTGGGATGCCGGAAGGCATCGCCAGTGTCGCCAGCGAGGAAAAGGTCATCGACCTCGTGACCCTGACGGCGGAGCCGGGCGTTATCGGCGGGATCCCTGCCGGGGGGCTCAACTTTGGTGCAGCGATCAACGCGCAAGCCATCATCGATCAGCCCGCGCAATTCGACTTCTATGACGGGGGTGGGTTGGACCTCGCCTTCCTCGGGTTGGCGCAAGTCGACCAAGAAGGGAATGTCAACGTCAGCAAATTCGGCTCGAAGATCGCTGGGGCAGGCGGCTTCATCAACATAAGTCAGAACGCGAAGAAAGTGGTTTTCGTCGGCACTTTTACCGCAGGCAAGCTGCGCGTGGCGACGGAGCAGGCGCGACTAAGTATTTTGGTGGAAGCCCCCGATCCCAAATTCGTGCAGAACGTCGAGCACCGCACTTTCAGCGGCACCTATGCTGCGTCACGCCTGCAGCCCGTGCTCTATGTGACCGAGCGCTGCGTCTTTCGCTTGAGCGAGGCAGGGTTGGAGCTGACCGAGATCGCGCCGGGAATTGATCTGGAACGTGACATCCTGGCGCTCATGGACTTTCGGCCAATCATGACTCGTCCCCCGCGGCTCATGGACGCGCGCATTTTCCGTCCGGAGCCAATGGACTTGCGCACCGAGTTGTTGGCGCTGCCCATGGAACAGCGCTTCACCTACGAAAGCCGCACTAACCGGTTCTTCGTCAACTTGGAGGGCTTCACGGTGAGAAGCCAGGCTGACATCAACAAGGTTCGCGACCTGGTCGAATCCAAGCTCGCGCCGCTTGGCAAGCCGGTGTTTGCCATCGTCAACTACGACAACTTCTCCGTCCTTCCCGACCTGATGGATCAGTACATCGACATGGTCAAGGCGCTGGTCAAGCGCTACTACAGCGGCGTAACGAGATACACAACCAGCACCTTTCTGCGCGCCAAGCTGGGTAGTGCATTGGAGCGCCGCGATGTCGCCCCACACATCTTCGAGAGCCTCGACGAGGCACGTCAGCATCTGGAGGAATTGGAAAATCGGGCTGGCTCGTAGTCGGCTCATCAGGCTTCGCTACGCGAGTCTCTCAGGATCCGTCGGGGTCTCCCCGTGTAGTTAGCAGCATGGCCGAGTCATGCCTCATTTCCTCCAGTTGTGCAAACGCCTGTGGCTGCTCTAGCTTGGCTAAGCCATAGCGCGCCGCCGGGAGTGAACAAATGGGGATCCGATCGCCTTCGTGTCGGAACTCGGAGTAGGGGGCGTCGCGCATCGCCGCGACGATTCCTTGGTGTTTCCATCCGCGAATAGGCATCAGCGCTTGCGCGCGCGCCTGCGCTATCTAAGAGCGGCCGCAGTACGAATTCCGAGGCGTTGATGTGGCCGCTTCAGTATTGACTTGTTTAAATTAAATTAAACAATCGCATAAGGCTGACCTGCGTTACCAGGCTTTATTTCTCTTTGTTGGGTAGCGAACAGACTACGGGGATACTTCCAGACATTGTGTATTGCTTTGCCACGGTTTCGACGTACGGATTGCAAGCCGCAATCTACCGTTATCCGTTACCTAAGGAAAATTTATGAAACTCCGAAAATCAGTACTTGTTGGGTTGTGTCTGGCATCGCTAGGGGGTATTTCATTACCCACGACGGCGAGCGCCGAAGTCGGTATTTATCTCAACGTTGCGCCTCCGCCGGTTCGCTATGAAGCGGTTCCGGCGCCACGCCGTGGTTATCTCTGGTCGCCAGGCTATTGGAACGCGAGCCATGACCACCACGTGTGGAAAGCCGGCCACTGGGAACATGAACGCACAGGCTACCACTTTACCCAGCCGACCTGGACCCAACGGGATAACCGTTGGCAGCTGGAACGCGGGCGTTGGAACAAAGGGGATCGCGAGGGCGACGGTGTTCGCAACTCCCGTGACCGTGCGCCAGACAATTCTGGACGGCGCTAAGCACCTGACATCGTGATGTCTTGCCTGTCCCGAAACCCCGGCCGAGACCGGGGTTTTTGTATGTACGCTTCTGTTCCCTTGCGATTGCTTCGCGCATTGACGAAGCTGTTCGTTCAAATATGTTGCGACCCGGTGTGCTCTGCGTTCCGGGACCCTTGTTGGCGAAGCCCAGGTGATGATTCGCAACCCTTACGCGTGTGGTCTTGCATCACGATCGGCAAGAACTTTTCGCTCTGGAGCACAACGTGCTCGGTGGTCAGCGCCGCCCCCGGTCTCGCTCGTTGTCGTCCGTCGCCCCTAGCTCTCGTCGCCTTGACATGAGCGACCCGGCGTCTTCAAGCACGCGAAGGCGCTCCACGACACCGGTGAAGAAGGATTGGCAAGCGCGGTAGTCAACACCTGTTAAGCAGCGGGTATATCCATCTTGGCGAGGACGCTTTTGACCTGGTCGCCGTAGCTCGACCCGCGCTCTTTGATGTCTGCGGCGGCGAGCTTGGGAGGGAACAGGTGGTCGCTCAGTTGCTCGAGGCGATCCGCGGCTAGCAGCATGGCTACATTGGGAGCGTCCATTCCCGCACCGCTGAGTGTCCAGTTCGGCATCCAGAACTGATGCAGCGCGATGGCGAGCTGAGTCGCCTGCAACTGCTCGGCCGCGCACAACCTTCCAAGCACGCGCTCCACCATTTGCGAATAGAACGTGACGGTATAGGGATCCGGCACAGCGGGGTCGACTTGAAAGCGATATGCATGGAAGCTTGCCCGCGCATAGTTATGCGCCGCCTGGTCGATATCGTGCTGCTTAAGATGTATGTCCCCCTGCACCCGGTAAACAAGGGCAATGAGCTCGGGGTCGTGTTCCGATTCACCCAAGGTCAAAGCCAGCCGGCACTGCTCTAGCGCCTGCGGCAGCTCATCGCGCTCGCAATTGTTATCAGCGGAATGGAACAACACCCAGGCGCGCGCCCAATTGTCGTTATTCATCAGGAACAGTTCGTCCGCTTCCTGATACCACTGAGCCGCGCGCGCCCGGTCAGCGCTTCCAAAGCGGCAAGCTTCGGCCAAAAAGATATCGCAGAGGCCGCGAATGTGGCGCTGCTGTCTGTCGGCAAATCCAGCAGCGTTACCATCGAGCTCGATGATTTTGAGAAGCCGCGCGAGCGAAGCTTCTACGAGCATCCAATCACCGGTGCTGCGCTCTTCGGTTTCTTTCGGATAAGCCTTCTGGAACTGGCGCAGCAAGTCTATGCCTTCGCTTCCCCTTAGAGAAATATCCTTTTGCCGCCATTCCTTAAGCAATTCGTCGCATAGGGAAAACTCGAGAAAACATCCCCACCACCAGAAGGCGTCGGAATAGGTGCGCACGAACTCCAGCATTGCCGCGGCCTCATCGCCGGTATGCGCAAGATGGTAGAGGCGATCGTCGTTCAAGGCCTGCCATTCCGGGTTCTCATAGCGGTACCACCCTTCGTAGTGCGGATTTTCATCGTATTTCTTTGAGCATTCTTGATAGTAGTCGAAGGCCCTACGATGGAGCTGTTTGGTGGTCTCGGGATCGAGCTTTTCTCTGGCATATTCCGCGATGGTCCGATGCATGGTAAAACGATGGAGCTTCTTGTCATACTCAAGAAAGCCCGCTTTGTCGAGCGCATAAATCGTCTTCGGCTGGGCGTTCGATACTCGCAGTGCGATTTCCTCGGAAAACGCATTCGGTTTGGGCCGGAAGATGGCAAGGGCCTGCAGGGTTCGGCGTTCTTCTTCGCCGTCTAACGCTTCGAAGCTCATGTCGATTGCGGCGGCGAGCGACAACGGAGTGCCCCCGGGGCGGCGCGGCGCCTTTTCCAGCGCGAGCCGCTGCTTCGCACTGGTCAAGGCCTCAAGCGCGGCAAGGATCTGACTAGGGTTGCCACTTTCCGCCTCTATTCGCAAATGATTGCCGAGCAGCACCAAGGCCAGAGGCAGCCCTCCCGCAGTCCGCACCAAATCGCGCGCGGCTGTGGGGTTCGCCCCTACCGCTTTAGGCGCCAGTTTTTCCAGCAACCTCAGACTGTCCTCGTCCTTCAACTCCTCCACATCGGCCTTATGGCAGCCAAGCGCGGAGTCTGCGGCCACCTTGGGCAAACGGGTCGTCGCCAGACGCACGCAGTTTTCGCCCAAGTCGAAAAAGGTGGTGGCATGCTCAACCCTCCACACGTCGTCGAGCACCATCAACATGCGTTTATCGCCGATTTTTTCCTGTACGGCGTCTTGCCAGTCGGCGAGGGGCTTCGTCTCCGCAAGCTCCTCCTTGGGCACGCCGAGCGCCTTCGCCCATTTCTTGAGTTGCTCCGGTAGGTCGGGCTTGCTCCCCAAGTCGGCCCAGAGCACGCCGTCGCGGAAGTGCTGTTGAATTTCCGGATCGTTTGCCGCTACGACGGCGAGCTCGGTCTTGCCGACACCGGGAAGTAGTACCAGCACCTGACGTTCCCCGGCGAGCAGGCCGGCCTTCAGCCTGCGCAGATCATCGTCACGGCCGATGAACGGATGCTCGCGGCACGGTTTCGGCGCGAGCCCTCGTACCACAGGCTTTTCAATCGTCGCTGCTGGCATCGGCGCTGGTGAGACGGCGGCGCGGAGGCAGTCCGCGACGAACTCCTTGACTCGCTTATAGACGAGCTCCTCCTTCGAGGCCGGCTTACAGATCGTGTCGTGCGCGGCATCGACCGGGACCGCCAAAACGCCGCGGATTCCTGGATCGGCGCTCGTCTCGTCGACGACTACGACCCCGTGCATTGGCTGCTTCTCGTAGAACACGAGAACCTTGCCCAGATGGACCGCATTTTCGCGGTACCAGGTATTGAGGTCACGCAGCGCGGGTTCGTGCGCGTGAAGCTCGTCCATGGTTCTGTTCGGGCGGATCAGCCAACGGACGTGCTCCAGCCAGGACGCGATACCAGATCCCGCGTGCGGGGTGGCCAGAAAAACGATTCCCCTGGTCGCATCGGCGATCATGCGCCAACCCTTGTCGCCGTAGTCGCGTCCGTGGCGCAGCATCTGCTTGGTGAGCAGTCCGCCCATACTGTGCGTGATAAAGACCAGCGGGCGCTCGCCAAGCCTATCCGCTTGCAAGCAGCTGAGCACGTTTCGCGCCCGGTCCGTCAACGGCATGGTCGTTCCCTGCTGCCATGCGCTCGCATTCGCATCGTAACCCAGCGACCAGATTCCGACGTCCGGCATATCCTCGCCGAGCCATGCCGGCCAGAATTTGTTCGGATACTTGTCCGCGCTCCAGCTCTGGCACGGGTCACCATTCAGGCCGTGAACGAAGATGAGATCGGCACGGCGGTCTTCGCGTTCGCAGCCGCTGACGGCAAGAAGCTTAGTCACGTCGAGGCTCTCCTATGGACGTTTGCGCATTTGCTTGATGAGGCATCGCCCGTCGCCCGCGGACGAGCAGACCCCGAAAACACGAGCGGAGTCCGATTGAACGCCAAGTTTCCTGAACTGCGGCCTTCGCCAGAGTCCTTGGGAAGACGCGAGCTCGCCGTCAACAAGGTTCCCCGCCTTGGGAAGAACAGGGTTCTTAACTTTGAATTAATGATAGTAGAAGGTTAGATGCAAAGCCATCGTCGGCGGTTATTTCACGGAGGAGGGAAGGGACGTAATATGTTCTCGCGCCCAAGTTCGGCCGCCGTGGGTCAGGACTTGGCGCAGGTCAGCAGCCGCATGTTGGACCTGTGCCAGGGATTCCCGGTTTCGTTTCGTAAGGGACTCTGCCGCCGGGGACCGAGAGCCGCGATTGAAAGAGGATGGCGAGACCTCTCCGTAGGTCTCGATGTAGATTCAGACGGTCCAGTCAACGTCCTTTCGAAGTGAAAGAGCAAAATTGCAGCACGGCAGTCAGCGGCCGCAGCCATAGCGGATGCGGTGGTATTCATAGAAAATTGCCTATTTTGACATCGCCAAATGGCTTGCAAGCAGCGTCCGCTTGGAACATACGGGTTGTAAAATCTTCCAATTGTGGGTTTCCGTCAGGTCTGGAAACATCGCGTCGGGAAAATGGCGTCGTTCACAGATGTCTCAACTCGGGCCAATTGCGGTCGACGCAGCCTTGACGCGCCGGGGCTTCGACATCTCTTCAATCTCCCTACTCCGAAAAAAGACCGAACGATGTGTCGATTTCACGTCCCGTTGTTCGACTGATAACTAGAAGCCCCGCACGGCGGGGCGATTCACGGACGCAACGCCAAGCCACCAAAAGTAATTAGAATGACTAAGCCACAAGTAAAGCCTATTCCAGACGGAATGCACTCCGTAACACCCCATTTGATTTGCGCCGGCGCCGCGGCTGCCATTGAGTTTTACAAGAAAGCCTTCAATGCCGCGGAAGTGCACCGGTTGCCGGGCCCGCAGGGGAAACTCATGCATGCCATGATCCGAATCGGTGATTCGGCGCTCATGCTGGTGGACGAATCCCCCGATTGGGGAATGTGGGGGCCGAAGGCACTCAAAGGTTCACCGGTTACGATCCACCTCTACGTCGAGGATGTCGATGCGTTCGTCGCCCGCGCCGTCGCTGCGGGGGCGAAGATCACCATGCCGCTCGAGAACATGTTCTGGGGCGATCGTTATTGCAAACTCGAGGACCCGTTTGGTCATCATTGGTCGGTCGCCACGCATGTTCGGGATATGAGTCCGGAAGAGTGGGAACAGGCGATGAAGCAAATGGCGGGTTAGCGGCAAGCTCGAACTCAACAGCCTGCCAGCAAAAGCGACAGGATGCGGAAAATTCCCACGCTGCTCGCTGCCAGCTAGACTGGGGTGTCCGAACACATTGCGTAGCACCGGCCGAAGCATCGCGCCTCCGGTAAATCGACTACCCTCGCAGCAAGGGAATCGAGGCGGCCACCGCACAAGGGGGTTCCACCCTTCCTTTGGCCGCCCGAGCGCGTAGCGCGCCGGCCACGCGCTCACAACCCGTACCGTCGTGTTCGTTGTATATCACGCCACCAGTCGCTCGCCCTGACCGGGCTGTGGGAGTCGTCGCCAAGGCCGCGCTGTTCAGTGGCTACGGCGCACGCCGCAGCCGCCTACCGGCTGGTGTTGGCTTTACCCGATCGTGGTACGGCGGTGACCAACTTGGGTGCGCGGCTTGGCGGCGTAAACGCATGGGAGGCGCTGTTGCGGATCCATCGACACCTTCTGGCGGTCGGTGACCGCCGATATTCAATTCGCTCACCGCCTCGGAAGCATTCTCTCGGCACTACCTCGGCGATGAAACCGTCGGCGGTATGAGCGCGTACTTGAGTTTGCCTTTGCCGATGTCTTGAAGGTTGCGGGATGCGGTATCCAGGGTTGCTTTTCCTTTAGCTCAGTCGGACCCTCGCCACGGCATGAGGAAGCGCTCGAGCTTGCCGACCAGAAAGGACAGGAATAACGCCAGAGCGATAGTCGCCACGAGGGCGGCGAATACTTTCGGAATGATGTAGAGGCTGCCCGCTTTGAAGATGGCGTGGCCTAGGCCCTCGGACGAAGACATGAATTAGCCGATGATGGCGCCGATCAGCGCAAAGCCCACGGTGAGCTTGAGTCCCGCAAAGATGTCGCCGAGCGAGGAAGGAATCACCAGCTTGCGAAAGATCTGCCACTTGGTCGCCCCGAGCGTGCGCATCAGATTGATCTGGTCGGCGTCGACGCCGATCGCCCCCTTGTAGGCAATGACCAGGGCGACCACGACCACCGACAGGGTCGACATCGCGACCTTCGAAGCAAGTCCGGTTCCGAACCAGATAATCATGATCGGAGCGAGGGCGACGATCGGGATCGAGCCCAGCGCGACGATGAAGGGCTGCACGACTCTGGAAACGAAACGCGAGTACCACAGTGCCAGCCCGAGAACGGTGCCGATCACATTGCCCAGCAAAAACCCGAGCAGGGTTTCCAGTCCGGTCACGCCGGAGTCCTTTATCAGACTGCCGTCGTTCCACATTTTCACCAGGAAATCCCATATCTCGCTGGGCGAGCCGAAGAGGAAGGCGTTCAGCGCCTTGTTCGACGTAGTGTATTCCCACGCGGCAAGCAGCACGGCGAGCAGCGCTGTCTGGCAAAAGATCACCGCGAGGCGACGGCGACTTCCGCGTATCCCGCGCCGTCTGTGGTAGGCGGTGACCGGCAGGGTCAAATCTGGACTCGGCCGCATCAGGCAAATTCTCTCGCTTCGCTCATCGATTGCCCATCTGCACATCGAGTTGGGACCAGATTTCGCGCACGTGACCGGTGAACTGCGGTGAGTCGCGCACGGCTATCATGTCGCCACGATCCGCACCCAGATGGATTTCATGGATCGCCTTGATGCGCGAAGGCCGGTGACTGAGAACGATGACCCGGTCAGACAGCGACACGGCTTCTTCGACGTCATGCGTAATCATCAGCACCGATCGGCCCTCGCTTCTAACCAGCTTCACCATATCGCTTTCAAGGATGAGTTTGGTCTGGAAATCCAGCGCTGCGAAAGGTTCGTCGAGCAGGATCACTTCAGGTTCGATGACCAGGGTTCGGGCGAGCGCGGCGCGCTGACGCATGCCGCCGGAGAGCGCGGAAGGATAGTAATCGTGAAACGATCCCAACCCCACTTTGTTGAGAATCGAATGGGCCTTTTTCTCGCGCTCTCGTTGCGATAAAGAAGTGAGTTCGAGTCCCAGCGCGACATTCCTGAGCGTAGTGCGCCATGGCAGCAGCAGGTCCTTCTGCAGCATGTAGCCGACACCTTTCGGTATACCGCGCAAAGGTCTGCCGTGCCACAACACGGAGCCACCCGTTGGAGGCGTAAGGCCGCTCAAGAGATTGAGCAATGTGGTCTTGCCACAACCCGACGGGCCGACCAGGCTGACAATTTCTCCGGCCGCCAAGCTAAAGGAGATATCTCCGATAACCTCGTTCGCCTCGCCTTCGTCTTCACCATAAGACTTGCTGATGCCGCTCACCACCAGCGGCACGGGCGTCGCCCGCAGCGCGGGCAATCTCGCCGCAATCGTGCTCACTTGCTGCCGGCGATCTTTACCGTCTTGGCTGCCTTCTCGGCGTAGGAATTATCAACGATGTCCTGGAAGGACAAGGTCCCTTTCACGTTGCCGAGGTACTTCTGCATCGCGATCAGGTTTTCCCATTGCTTCTGATCGATTTTGACGGCCTGGGCCGGGATCTTGAATTCGAGCTGCATGTCGATTGCCTTGTCCACGACGTCGCCGGGCAGATCGGGGAATTCCTTGCGCGCCACTTCTTTGGCAAATTCAGGCTTGGCATAGGTCAGCTGCGCGGATTCCTCGAAGGCATTCACCAGCGCCTGCACCACGTCGGAATTCGCCTTCGCGTATTCGGGCAAAACCATGATGCCGGTGTTGCAGAACGGTCCCATGTAACTGGCGAAATCGAACACCACTTTCGCTCCTTGTGCCATCGCCGCCGCAACCCCCGGCTGATAGGCCACTGCGATGTCGGCCTGTCCGGCGAGCATTGCCCCGATCTCCGTGCCCGGGTTGACCTCGAGAATCTTGGTGTCGACCTTCGGTTTCAGACCGTGATCTTCCAGGATCTTCTTGGTGACGCTGAAGTTGGTGTTCGGCTCCGGCGAAGTAACGAAGGTCAGTCCCTTGAACTGCTTCGGATCGGTGATCGGCGCGAGGTTCTTTGATACGCCGAAATAGTGCGCGCGCTGCACGACAGTTCCAACCACGATGCCGGGGCCGCCCCGCTCACGCGACATTTGCACCATGGTGGCGTCGCCTATCGCAAACTGCGCTGTCTTTCCGAGCACCGCAGCGAACGCCTGCGTGTCGCCGCCGGCCGCTTTGACATTCAGCTTAAGTCCATATTTCTCGAAAACCTTCGCCTGCTGGCCGACGTAAAGATTGATGTAGCCGAGATTGTGAACCGCTTCGACGAATTCGATTTCCTTAAGCGGCGCTGCCCTGGCAGATGAGGCAAAGGCAAGCGTCGAGACTGCGAGTGCCGTAGACAACAGTTGCGTCAGTTTCAAACGTGGGGATCTCATGAGTTTCGACTTCCTAGGCAGTTTCGTTGAAGGCAAGAGGAGTGGAGGCAAAAAAATACGTCGTGCCCATCGCATATCTCGTGCCAGCGCCGAGCCGGTCCTCGGTTCCTAAAGGAGAAAATAATCGGAAGAATGCCAACGCAGCAATGTCCGCTCAGTCGGGTATGCGGCCTTGGTGCGCGACGCACCAAATGTGTGCGGGCGAGACATCGAGCCTACGATGCGCGCAATTGGAAATTCCTGCAGACCAAATCAAGTGACTCGTGCTGCAGATGCGATGTGACCAGTAGCGTTTGTCAAATATGACATTGTAACTGCCTCGGGAGCTGCGGCCACTGTAAGCATGCACTAAGGGGCCAGGCATTGCCGATCTCGAGCAGGACTCGATCAGTCCGAAAAATATCGTTTCGGGAAACATAGTGTCGTCCAGATTGTCGCAGTTCGGCCAAACGCTTCCTTTCGCAACAAGCCGGTTCTCCCGGGTTGCCATTAATCGTAGAAAAGAAAGGATCGCCGGCGATGAGCTCGAAACCATTTCGTGGTGTCCGCATCAGCCGCCGCTTCAGCGTAAGGTCTGAAGCTACCTTTGACGCCTGGCTCTGTCCGATACTTATGGGCCGTTGGCTCTTTGCAAGCCCGACCAACAGAATTCTGGCAAATCGAAACAGAAGCCGCTCCTCGGGGCGTTCTCCATGCTTGAACGAGGCATTAGCGAGGATATCGACCTGGGAAGTGCCCCATTTCCCGCGCGCTAGCTGTATAACCTTTGATATCGCGCTTAAACTTGATGGATGTAAGCTTACGTTGACTCATACGCGAGCGTAGAGCGCGAGAAGAGCGAAGGCAAGTGGCGCGAGATGCTCAGTCTGCGGGACGACATCCTCGACCGAGGTCAATGAGACCAGGGCGATTTTTACCGATATGATCATCAGGGCGAGTGGTTGCAAGAGGCGATCCCGCGTTGTCGATCATCCGACCGCGTGCGCAGCCGCATGAACACACGCGACGGTTTGCCCGTCCCCCGGCGCTACTGGGCCATCCTAGCCATCGGCCTCGGCATTGCCCTGGCGGTGTTGGATGGGGCCATCGCCAATGTGGCGCTCCCCACCATTGCGCGCGAGTTGAAGACCACCCCCGCGGGTTCGATCTGGGTGGTCAACGCCTATCAGTTCACGATTACCGTGCTGCTCTTGCCGCTCTCTTCACTGGGCGATATTGTCGGCTACCGGCGCGTCTATTGCGCCGGCCTCGTGGTATTCACCCTCGCGTCGCTAGGCTGTGCCTTGTCCGGCTCGCTCGCGCAACTCACTTTGGGGCGCGTCGTGCAAGGCGTCGGGGCGGCCGGCATTATGAGCGTCAATGCTGCGCTGGTGCGCTTCATCTATCCGCGCGCGCAATTAGGGCGAGGCATCGGCATCAACGCCATGGTAGTGGCAATCTCCGCGGCCATCGGGCCCAGCGTTGCAGCAGCCATCTTGTCTGTGGCGTCATGGCCGTGGCTCTTCGCGGTTAATGTGCCGCTCGGCGTGGCTGCGCTCGGCGGTTCACTCGCGCTGCCGCGCACTCCGCGCTCGACCCATCGCTTCGACTTCGCTAGCGCAATCATGAGCGCGCTCACCTTCGGCCTGCTGGTCCTGGGCATCGACGGACTGGGACAGGGCGAAGGGCGTTGGAGCGTGATTGCTGAAGTTGCCATTGCCATCCTGCTCGGGGTCGCACTGGTGCGGCGGCA
>Ga0209118_1000028_pt1 | contig 115434 bp, 86 predicted proteins | sample BlaSpr_A8_Ref_M1_FD_187988 | JGI IMG/M metagenome (GOLD analysis project Ga0209118, IMG submission 187988) | Forest soil microbial communities from Thunder Bay, Ontario, Canada - Black Spruce, Ontario site 2_A8_Ref_M1 (SPAdes) (version 2) | ecosystem: Environmental > Terrestrial > Soil > Boreal... | reverse complement strand
AAAGCGAGCCACAGGCTCCGCTGGACTTGAGAGTTGAACATTTCACACCTCCAAAAGGGTACCCTTGGGGCGAATGGGATGAGGTGGCTGGTTTGACCCTGTCCCCACTTACCAATCAACTTCGAAATGGCGGGTAACCCTTACCTTCCATCCATAAATCGTACAGAGTCCGGTAGATGGAGTCCCTGCGCATTTGGGACGGGCGTTTCCTTCCCAGCACCGGCCTATCGGCCAGTGCGTTTTGGTCTCGCGGCAAGCGAGCCCTGAAAAATGACCCGCATGCTCTTCCCCACGGCTGTCATCCTCCCCTGTAGCTCGGGGGTTTTAACCCCCAAGGCTTTTTCCGGCTCCCCGCCCCAACCGTCTTTGGGGTCGGAGCTTCAGCTCCGACATAATGGATCTCTTTTCGGCCCGGCTTCAGCCGCTGAGGAACTGGTCTTGCTGCCGCGTCTGATTTCAATCCGACTTCCCCCAGCGTGCGGCGAAACACGATTTAGTCTCGCGGCAAGCGAGCCATGAAAAATGACCCGCACGCTCTTCACCTGGGCAGCCCCACCCCAGCAAGAGCAGCAAGGATGGGCCACCCAAGAGCGTCTTAGCGCGCCAATTGTTGGCCACCCGTCACGGAAGCTATCCGATTAACGTGAGGCATGTGTTCCTACGAACGGTTTTAGGAAATCCCGCGTATAAGAGTCTCAACCTTTGCGGATTCAACTAATCCCTCTGGTGAGACAGTGATGACGCGCTTAGCTTGGGACGAGTTCTTCACCAAGTTTGCAAATCCCTTGTCACAGGTCAGAAAGCACACGGACGGGTCAGACAAATAAATCAGTTGTTCCGCATCAAGCAGATCATTTTTGTGTTTCTCAGGGTTGTAGTTTTCATTCCCCAACGCGACCTGGAGCTTGCTTCTTTCGAACTCATGGTACGCATTCAGCGTCGATACGATTTCCGACATATCCCTGGATTTCGGTTCAGCCTTGATGCGATTGGCAATTCCTTGGAACCATGCTTCTGAAAATTTCTCACCTTCCAATCCTTCTTTTCGTGCTGCCTGGATCAACCGCCCAAAATCCTGCGCCGTTTTATCTTTCATTTTGTCCATTACATCTTTCAGTTTTCCGGCTTCGTCTTGAAGTGCTTCAGCTAACTCAGAGGCCAAGCATGTATTGAAAGCCTTTTGCATACGTTCAGTGAAACCATCATCGGGAGCGGGCTTCTTAAACCAGATACCGAATAGCGCATCGTCCGGCCATGGCAATAGTCCAGTGTGCTTGGGATTCGTCCAATTCAGGGTGGCATGAACCTGTTGTAGAACTTCATCCGCTTTCGCTATGGTAAGTTGAGACCAAACTTCGAAGACCGTGAGTGGTGAAATCAGGATTCTGTCTCTGAGTTCAGCTGGTAGCGTGGTCTTTTCGAATGCCTTCCCGACCTCACGAAAGGCAACCGTGTCAAAATAAATGCGCTCAGGCATTGTCACCCCTTTTCGGATGGTTGATTCTGATGCGAGGCGGGGCTTCGCTTGTTTTGTTTGCGCGGGTTATAGATTTCGGGCTTTATTGGAATCTCGTTCGCCGGACGGTCCATGATCTTCTTTAGCCCTTCATAGTTAAGCTTATACACCTTCCACAGTCGTTCTTTGAGGCGGGTCATTGCCTTTCTCTCGGGGATATGCGGGTTGAATTCCTCTCCAACCACTAGTCGGCGCATTTCATACACCAGATTGTCTGCAACTTGAAGGACGATGTAATCCTGATCATCTTCGTAACGCGGCGGGAGAAGCCACTTCGAGCAAAGAGGGTTCTTTTCTCGAAACTCTTCGAAAATCTGATTTGCGCTGCCCTGATATTCCTTCTGTTGGTCATAGACTGGACTTACGCACCCACTTTCCGAGCGTGGTCTGCCTTCGTTCTGGTAATCCATTATGAAACCCGACTCCATGTACACCACTTGCGCGCAAAAGTAATATGGTGCAGGGAGCGCCAGTCCAGTGCCTTTGAATTCATTAAGCAGCCGATAATAATCTGGCAAAACTACCACCGCACCGAAACCCCAGAGAAGTTCGGCTTCCAGGAAAATGTCTATGGTTTCAGTCTTTATTTCCCGGAATAGGTTCTTCTCTCTATCAGAGAACCGCGCGTGTAAATCGTTTCGATTGTCCCGAAATTTTGCGAACTGCCCGACACCTCATTCAAGCTCTGCCGCTTTGAAATACTCCAACTCATACTTGTCAAGGACCCGCTCCTTCCAGGCCCAGTCAAGATGGACACAATCGAATTGATGGCCTATGAATCCACCAATGGCGTAAGCGCGGTCATTGTCATCACTTTCGTCAAAATAGGCGGCAGCCACCCACATTCGAAAAAACTCCCCTGTAGTGGTTCTCTTCGATTATAAAATGCGCAAGAGCGCAAAGGAACGACGCGGGGCGGGCCGCGCCGGGTGCTCCGGGTGCCGGTATTGCACCTGGGGGTTTTGCCTTTGCTTTTTTCTTAGTCGCCTTGCTTTTCACCGCACCGTTCATCCCGCCTCGTTGCCGTTCACCCCTCAATTCTCCCCGTTCCGTGCACAAAAAATTTAACCAGTTGATACTCCCATGGCGGGTGGCCCGGACGTAAGCAGCGAAGATAATTTGTGGGTGCCCCACATGTCGAGGCTACACGTGCGTCTTCGGTTGGCGGTGCGCGACTTACCCGGCGGGTGGCTGTGGTTGCGGTGCAGGGGCCTCGGGAGCTGGCCGGCTCGGCTTTGTAGAACGGAGTTCTTCAAATTCGGGCTTGGTCGCAAAGCGTTCGGGAAAGTGTTCCTCATATTCAGACAGACGCGGGCAAATCAGGCGTTTGTGCGCGAACGAAAAACCGTTCTTCGTCATCTCTTCCAGAGCTTGCTTCGCAGTCCAGCCCTCCTCGGCTATGCGATAGGCGGCGATCATCATTCCGGTGCGGTCATCACCTACACGGCAGTGAACGAAGATTTTCTTGTCTGTGTTTTTTCGAATCAAGGTGAGAAAGTCCGCAAAAATTCTGTCCTTAGGGAATGAGCACTGCCAATACATGGGAACGTATTGCATGCCCAAGCTGGTCACTTCCGCGCGTTCGGCGTCGCGATCTCCGCGCAGATCGACGACGATTTGGATGCCCATCTTCGCCAAGGCCTCAAATCCATGTTTGCGCGGCTGGGCGCCCCGGTAGAGCGCCGGAGTTACTTCGACGAATTCAGGGAGTAGTTGCTTGTCGATGACTACGGCGGGAGTGTCCGCTGGGGGTTGCTGGGTTTCGGTTTGTTGCGGGGTGGGCGGTGGCGGTGGAGGCGAAGGTTCCTGGGCTTTGGTTGGTGCGCACATACTGGCGAGAAGAAAAGCTGCGAACAGGGAGATGTGGGTTTGTGCGGTCATACGAGGTCTAAGCCGGAATTTCTGTTTTGATTTCCCGGTCGACCGATAAGATACGCCCAACCCCGTCAGTATGCAATCGACCAGCCAGGTGCCCCAGGTGCCGGTGCCGTTTACCCCGACCGGGTCGGGGCACCTGGGGGTATTGCCTTTGCTTTTTTCTTGTTCGCCTTGCCGCCGCCCGCACCGTTCATCTCGCCCCATTGCCGTTCACCCCTCAATTTTCCCCATTCCCTGCTTATTACTTAACCAATCCGTACTGGCATGCTATTCTCTCCCGTGTATACCGAATCTCATCCTCGCCGAAATGCCGCCTTTGAATCCCGAATGAATCTGCGGGACGCCGCACTTGCGGCTTCCTGGATTTCTTCTAACTCCTTTGCTTCTTATTCTTTGCGCACACTTGCCTCACACTTTAAAGCAAGTATTTCACCCAACTCTTTTGGATTCACGCAGTTGCGCACACTTTGCAAAATACCCGGGATAGGGTACCCCCCTCCCTTTCTTTTTTTTCGGCTCGTTCTTAATTCGATCTCCGAAATCTGCCACTCTCGGCGGGTGGCAGAACCACCCCTCCGCTAAACTGTCTAGAATGAACACTTGCAAAACTGTATCAAAACAAACGACTTTAACTATCTTTAGAATGAACACTTATGAAAAACATAGGGGGTGGGGGGCAGTTATTGTTAACCAGCGGATTCCTATCGGCACCCTGGAGTGCGGCAGGTCAGGCGTGGCTAAGTGTGGCGGCGCGCGCGGCCTCGAGAAGTTTTTTTGCGTTTTCGCGGATGTTGCCGTGGCCGAAGACGGCGTTGCCCGCAACCAGGAGTTCCGCGCCGGCGCGAACCACGTCGCCAACCGTATCGAGCGCAATGCCGCCATCCACTTCAATCCGGAATGTCAGCCCCAGCGATTCGCGCACTTCGGCAAGAGTTTTTATTTTGTGCAGCGCGCCATGAATGAAGTGTTGCCCGCCGAACCCCGGATTGACGGACATCACCAGGACGTGATGAACCATCTCCAGAACTTCGTCAACCATGTGCACCGGCGTGGCGGGATTGATGACCACGGCGGGCTTGCACCCGTGCGACGCAATCAGCTGCAGCGTGCGATGAAGATGAACGCAGGCCTCCTGATGCACGGAAATCCAGTTCGCCCCGGCTTCGGCAAAAGCAGGGATGAAGTCGTCGGGGTTTTCGATCATCAGGTGACAATCAAGGATCGCGTCGGGAAGCGCTTTGCGGAGAGAAGCCACCACGGGCGGCCCGATCGTGATGTTTGGCACGAAGTGGCCGTCCATCACGTCCACGTGGAGCAGGGTGCCGCCGCCCTCGAGCGCAGCTTTCGCGTCGTCGCCCAGCCGCGCGAAGTTTGCGGAGAGTATCGAAGGTGCGAGTTCGATCAACGCAGGGTTCCTTATAAGAGTTCCTTGGTTTCGTCCGTGGGAGCACGCTACATCGTGCTCCGGTAAAAACCACAGCGGGAAAACCGATTATACGCGGAACGTCTTCGATGCTCGTGAAAAAGTATCAAGCGGCGCAAACTCGCGGCTCACAGCGGAATCGTACAGCGCTTCTCGCTGCTCTCGCGAGCCAGCTCCAGGATGCGCATCACGTCCAGCGCCCATTCGGGGGTCACGGCCAGCTTCCCTTTTCCGAGGATGGCATCGCGCACGTTGGCGTAGTAATCGCGGTAGTCGCCAATGCCCGAGGGGATGCGCTGCTGCGTCGAATTCTCGCCGTCATAAACAGTCAGGACGCCCCAGTCTTCTTCCGGCTCGGCGCCCCAGGGGGCATCCTTGGGAATTTCGCCGCGGCGCAAGTTGTTTTCCTGCGGGTCGAAGCTCTGCTTGAAAAACCCGCCGCGCGTGCCGTGAATCACAAAGCGCGGGCGAGGTGAAGCGGCAAGCATCGTCGAGCGCAGAATCGCTCGCAGGCTGTGCGGATAGTACAGCACGATATCGAAAGCGTCGTCGGTCACAGCGTTGTCGCGTTCGATGCGCACGTCCGCGGAAATCGCTTCGGGCAGACCGAAGAGCACGAGGGCGTGGTCAATCAGGTGCGGCCCAAGATCGAAAAGGATGCCGGTGCCGGCCCCGGATTTTTCGCGCCATGCGCCGGGACGAAATTGAGGGCGAAAGCGGTCGTAGTTCGTCTCGAAACGCACGACGCGGCCCAGCGCGCCGCCGGCTACAATCTGCCGGATGGCTTGAAAATCGCCGTCGTAACGCCGGTTTTGATACACGGTAAGCAACCGGCCACACTGCTTCGCAAATTGAACGAGCGAGGCTGCCTCCGCGAGAGTCGTTGTGAACGGCTTGTCCACAACAACGTCGCGGCCCGCGGCGAGACATTGCCGCGCGAAGGGATAATGCGTGTCGTTGGGAGTGGCGATGACGACGAGGCGAATGCTTTCGACGGAGAGGAGTTCTTCGACGCTGCGCACAATGCGCACGTCGGGATATTGCTCGGCGGCCTGCGTTCCGCTGCGCTGCAAAATCGCCGCCAGCCGCAGCCCGGGAACAGCGCGAATCACCGGCGCGTGGAAGGCGCGTCCGGCGAGTCCAAATCCGATGAGGCCAACGTCGATCATGGTGACGAAAGGAAAATGCCCGGCGCCCTCTCCGCAGCTCTTGCGCTACGGCTGAGATTCTGCGTGCGACTCACCTGGCCGCAAAGGCATTTTCTCCGCGCCGGAAAGAGTCTCCCACCCGCGGCGCGAAAGACTCCAATGAATGAACCACCCCGATGCCGCCGCGGCCAGCAGAAGCAGGAATCCCGGCAGCCATTCTTGCAGGACAAGCTCGCCAACGCCAAACATGCAGCAATAGACGAGGGCGCAGCCCATGATCCAGTCAAACGTGTTGGACCCCAGATCGCGGACAGGCCGGATTTCCGGAGCGAGTGCGGCGATGCGTTTCCATCCCTGGATCGTGGGACGCACGCGCCTGTAAAACTGCAGCAAACGTTCTTCCGGCTCGGGCTTCGTAAGCAATGTGGTGATCATCCAAACGATGGTGGTCGTGACCGTGGTGATCAGCGCGGTTTTCGCAAACACTACCGAATCGTTTCCGTTAAATTTCACGTGCCGCAGAGAAAGCGAGACGACAAACGCCGCGGTCATAGAGGAAATTTCGCTCCAGGCATTGATGCGCCACCAGTACCATCGCAGGAGCAGCACGCCGCCTGTTCCCGCGCCCATGCCCAGCAGCAATTGCCACGCGGATTGGATCGAGGTGATATTCGCGGCCGCGTAGCCGCTGAGGATCACGAGCAACACGATGAACAGTTTGCTGACCACAACATAATGTCTGTCGCTTGCGCGGCGGACCAGAAAGCGCCGGTAAAAATCGTTCAGGAGGTACGAAGTTCCCCAATTCAGCTGCGTCCCGACCGTGGACATGAACGCAGCAAGGAACGCCGCGACCATCAAGCCACGCAGGGCGGGCGGAAGAAAATCGCGCAGCACCATCACGTAACCTTTTTCCGGTTCGGCAGCAAATTCGAGGCTGGGCCGCAATCCCCCATGGGGCGAATAAACCGCAACGGCAACCAAGCCGGTGACAATCCACGGCCAGGAGCGCATCGCATAGTGCGCAATGTTGAACCACAGAGTCGCGCCCAATGCGTTTTTTTCGTTCTTGGCGCTCAGCATCCTCTGCGCCACGTAGCCGCCGCCGCCCGGCTCGGCGCCCGGATACCAACTCGCCCACCATTGTACTGCAAGATATAATATAAAAGTAATAACTGGCAGAGTCCAGATCGCGTCGGTAGTCCAGCCCAGGTGAAAAGAAGGAAAAAACGAAAGGATGGAACCCGTGGCCTGGCCGCTCGCTCGCGTGGCGTTGTCAACGTGCGACAACTGAATCTTAAGGAGAGTCATGCCGCCCACCTTGGCGACGGCAACCCATGCGAGCACGATGATCATGCTCATCTTCAGCGCGAACTGGAACAGATCGGTGACGAGAACGCCCCAGAGGCCGCCGATAAATGTGTAGAGCCCGGTAAATGGAACCAGAATCAGCACGCAGATCAAAAGTGCTGTGTGCTCGGGAGCTCCAAGAGTGTAATGAAACAATTCGCGGCTTCCCACCACGGCTTGCAACACCCGGCCTTGAGCAATGGCATCGCCGAGCATGACCGTAATGATGCTGATCATGGCCTTGATGACCCAGCCGAGAATCAGGCAATTCATCAAAGCGCCGAGATAGATGGCGCGAAACCCGCGAAGAAATGCGGCGGGCTTGCCGCCGTATCGCAGCTCTACAAATTCCACGTCGGTGAGAATCTCCGCGCGGCGCCAATAGCGAGCAAAAAAGAAAACGGTCATCATCCCGCACAGGCACTGCGACCACCACAGCCAGTTTCCGGAGATGCCATTCTTCGCCACCAGCCCGGCAACCAACAGTGGAGTGTCGGCGGCAAATGTCGTCGCCACCATGGACGTTCCGGCCAGCCACCAGGAAACGTTGCGGCCGGAAACAAAAAACTCCTCGGTGCTGCCGGCGGAGCGGCGGCGATAGTAGAGGCTGATCAGGAGATTCAGGAGCAGATAGGCGCTGACGACAATCCAATCGGTTGCGTTTAGAGCCATCTCGATTCCTTCGGTCCCTTGTAAAATGTCCTCGCTTGAATTTCAAACGGTGCTTGCGTTGGCCGGGTGACATCATCTCATTGATTCGGTTCAACTCTAGAAAAACGTGGGGCAGCCGATTGTGGAAAGAGAGGTCGCAATCCGCCGCCGGCATCGGCTATGCTAACGCAAAACCTGCCGCAGGCAGGCCGTTCGAAAGGCGCGCAATGTTGGTGATCCTCAAAAAGAATTATGAAGAAATCAGCAGCGAGGCCGCGCGCATGGTGGCTGCGGCGGTGCGCAACAATCCCGCGGCGACGCTGGGTTTGGCTACCGGCGCGACCATGCTGGGGATATACAAGGAGCTGGTGCGCCTGCATAGGGCAGAAGCTCTCGATTTCTCACGCGTGGTGACATTCAATCTCGACGAATATCTGGGGCTTGCGGCGGACCATCCGGAGAGCTTTCATTATTTCATGCGCGAGAATTTTTTCGCGCACGTCAATATTCGTCCCGAGAACACGCACATCCCCGACGGGAAAGTCAGTGGAAATTACGAAAAATATTGCGCCGCGTATGAAGAGTCCATCCGCAAAGCCGGGGGAATCGATCTGCAATTACTGGGCATAGGGCGCAACGGCCACGTCGGTTTCAACGAACCGACCTCGAGCCTGGCTTCGCGAACCCGCCTGAAAGTCCTGAACAAAGAAACTCTCGAGGACAATCGCAAGTCCTTCCCTCCGGGCGAAGAAATTCCGCGTTGCGCGATCACCATGGGGATTGGGACGATTCTCGAAGCGAAAAAAATAATTCTGCTCGCGACCGGCGCGTCCAAAGCGGATGCGGTCGCCAAAGCCATCGAGGGCCCCGTTACGTCTTCGCTCACCGCGTCCGCTCTTCAATTACATCCCGATGTCACATTTATTCTCGATGAAGATGCGGCTTCGGAATTGACGCAGCGCGAGTATTACCGCCAAGTCCTGGAAATGACAAAAATTTATACGCCAAGCCGGCTGGAATAGAAACGTAGACATCTTGCCGACCAGGAAAAAGAAATCCCAAACGCTATGTGAACAACACACTCCTCATCGCCGGGGTTGCGCGGCGTCTTCTTCAAGGATGGAATCGAGCGTCGAGACAAACAGTTCGGCATCGGCTTCGGAAAAAACAAGCGGCGGGCGGAGCTTGATGACGTTGTGATGTGGACCATCCGTGCCGGTGAGGATGCCGCGGTCGCGAAGCCGGTTCACAATATAGGAAGCTTCGTCGGGCGCTGGTTCGCGGGTCGCAGGGTCACGCACAAAATCAACGCCGAGGAACAGCCCTGAACCGCGGACGTCGCCGACGAGGGCGTGGCGCTCCTGTAATTTCCGCAGTCCGGCGATCCAGTGGTTTCCCACGCCCAGTGCGTTCGCTTGCAAACGCTCTTCTTCGAGCACGTCGAGCACGGCTAAGCCTGCAGCCGCAGCGACAGGGTTCCCGCCAAACGTGCTGAAAAATTCCATCCCGTTGCCGAAAGAAACGGCAATTTCCGGCGTGGTGATCACTGCGGCCAGCGGAAAACCATTGCCGATCGGCTTTCCCAGCACGACGATATCGGGGACGACGCTTTGCGTCTTAAATCCCCAGAAGTGCGTGCCGAGCCGTCCAAACCCGACTTGCACTTCGTCCGCGATGCAAACACCTCTGGCGGCGCGCACGTGGCGGTAGACTTCGGCGAGATAACCTGGCGGAAAAACAATCTGCCCGGCGACGCTCGGCAGCGTTTCCGCGATATAGGCAGCCGCGCCGCGGCCCTCGGAGCGAAGCCGCTCCAGGATTTCGGCGACGTGGCGGGCGTATTTTTTTCCTGCCTCCGCATCGCCGCGCCGATAGGGTCCCCGATAGTCGTCGGCGATCGGCGCGACGTGAACCCAGGGCTTGCGCCCGCGGCCGCCGGGCCCCCCAAATTTGTAAGGGCTGATGTCGATCAATGTGCTTGTGTGGCCGTGGTAGGCGTGCTCGAGGACGATGACATCTTCCTGGCGCGTGTGCGCGCGGGCAAGTCGTAGCGCCAGCTCGTTCGCCTCGCTGCCGGAATTGACGAAGTAGCAGACGCGCAGAGACGCAGGCATGTAGCGCGTGAGCCGCTCGGCGTAGCGGTTCACGTAGTCGTGCAGGTAGCGCGTGTTGGTGTTGAGAACGGCGAGCTGCTCCTGTACTGCGCGGACAACGCGCGGGTGGCTGTGTCCCACCAGCGGAACGTTATTGTAAACGTCGAGATAGGCGCGGCCGGTGTCGTCGTAGAGATACTGCATACGGCCGCGCACAATTTTGAGCGGACGGTGGTAGGAGATGCTGAGATTTTTCCCGAGGAGCGATTTTCGCAACGCAAGAGTTTCGTAGGCGTCAGGCTCTTTCGCGGGAAAGCGTTCAGCGGGAATTCCGAGCAGTAGATTGGGATCGGGGGAAAAGCTTGTCCAGACGGCGCGCTCGCTGGCGCGGGCGACGCCGGGAAAATTCGCGCCGCGATCGAGCAGATCGAGAATGATTTGGAAGTGGAGATGAGGAGGCCAGCCGCCATTTTCCAGTGCTGTGCCGACGCGGGCAAACTGCTGGCCCTGTACGATCGCCTGCCCGACTTCTAGATGGCTGAGCGTGTCTTTGCTCAGATGGCCGTAGAGCGTGAAGAATTCCTGACCGTCTCCGGTGGCGTGCCGCAGGATGACCACGGGCCCGTAGTCCAATGGCGCGTTGTTGTTCGCGACGGTGTGGACGACTCCGGCCACAGGCGCATGAAGTCCCACACCGGGTTCGACGAAGAGGTCGAGGCCGAGATGGATGGTGCGGCGTTCGTCGGTTGGATTGCTGCTGTCACCGAAAAGCTGTGAGGTGTACAGAAGCCGTGGCTCATTGTACCGGCCAATGCCAACGCGCACGGTGGCGCGTTTCATGTCCTCAAAGATTTTATTCGTGAGTGGAGCCATCTCTGCATCTTGAGGATCGGCTCCGAGATACGCGCTGCCAACGCTTAGATCAAAGACACGACAGGGCTCCGTTCGAACGTCCACGTCGAGGATTGGCGCGGCTGTCTTGACGTTGTTTGCGAGCCAGCGTCGGATATTTTCGCTTTGCGGCACGGCGGGCAATCCACACGCCGCGCGAAAACTATAGTGGGCAAATCCAGGATGAATCCGTGCGAGACGTTCGAGCGCGTCCCAGGCAGGCGCTTCACTGATGGTGACGTAGGGATCGTCCGGAAGGAGAGTCTTGCGATGAGCGGAATTCACAACGCTCACCGCCAGCCGCATGGCAATCAAGGAATAGAGCGCGGCGAGCTCGACTTCTTCCAGCGGATAGACAGAGTGATAGCCTCGCACGACAGGGATGGCGGCCTGCAGCCGATCTTCCTTTCCAAGAATGATGTATGCGCAGGCGACCGCGAGCTCCGAAATGGTAAGACTATGGTGCAGGTCCCCGAAGTCGATTACTCCGGCAATTTTTCGCGGTTGCGGCCAGGGAGGGCCGACGAGAACGTTGTGGTCGTTGGCGTCTCCGTAGATGACGCTGCGGCGCAGGCGCGGCAGCGCCGAAACGACAACTGTTTCGTAAAGGCCGAGAACACTTTCGATGAGAGCGCGCCGCGAGGGATCGGCAATGAAGCTCAAATAGTCCCGGATCCAGCCGGCGCGCGCCAGATTCCATTTCAACTCACGTTCTAGGGAAGCGTGCGAAAAATCCTGAAGAGCAGCGTCCATCTCGCCGAGATAACGCCCGAGGTTTTCGCACAACTCCGGATCGTGAGGACGGGCATCGGCAAGCACGGTGCCAGGCAAAAATGTGAGCAGCCATACCAATCGCCCGGAGCCATCAGCTGTCTGAGCCTTCTGGAACGTCTCTCCACTTCGCGTCGGGCAAACACGCGGCACGGCAAGGTGCGGCGCGCGGCGCGCCAGGTGCTGCATTGCACGGCACTGCATGTCAATGAAGGACGGCTCGCGTCCCGCATGCATGATCTTGAGGACGTAGGCGCGGCCATCGTCCGCTGTGAGATGAAAATTGTCGTCGTACTCGCCGGGCAGGGCGCGAGCTCTGGCTTCCAGACCGAATAGATCGCGCGCAAGCTGTATTGCTTCCGCTTGGGTGACGGGCTGTGTGACACGCGCTTCAGGCAACATGGATCAAATCTTATCGCGAGTGGGATTTGGTAGCGATACCGGGACTCGAACCCGGATTTTAGCCTTGAGAGGGCTACGTCCTAACCTTTAGACGATATCGCCAGAGTCTTACTTGAGAATCGCGCAAACGCAAAATCCAGCGCTGAATCACATTTTCGCACGGACGATCCGGTTGATCAAGGAGGAGGCGGGAAATGCGCGACGCAGGCAGGCCTACGTGATAGAAGCAAAGGCGTTTTTGCGAGACCGGTTAAACCGCGGCGGCGTCGCCCTTCCTTCGTTGGAGCGGACGCAGGGTGAAGAATTTGTGCCGGCAGGGTTCGCAGCGCATGGCCGGCAGCCTGAGAATTCGCCAAAGTGATGACGCTAACCCGGAGACGTGCTCTCGGGAAATACGCTGCAGATCGAGGTTACCGCAAACGGAACAGTGCGCGTAAAACAGATGGTGAATCGGAACCGCGCGCGCATGAAATCGCGCCCCGCAGGACATGCAGCGCCACGGCAACAAGCTTGCAACACTGAAGAGATAATCAAGCGCGGATCTCCGCCGGGAACGCCGGATCCCTTCGGAATTGCAGACGGGACATTTCATTCGGATAAGGGGAGCGGGATCATTTTCCCGGCTAGGATAGGCGACGCGCCGGTTCACAGCAAGGACGAGTTTCGGCCGGGTCACGGTACAATGAAGAGCAGGAGCGGTCATGGCCGATTACACCGTTGAGCATGCCCGGGCGGGCATCCAAACGAAATTGCCAAAGCTGGAAACCTGGCCAAACCAATTTCCCGGCTACGTGATCACGACGAGATTTCCCGAGTACTCCTCGGTGTGCCCCAAGACGGGCCTGCCAGACTTCGGCACAATCACGATTCAGTACATGCCAAAGAAGCACTGCCTTGAGCTGAAAGCCCTGAAAATGTACCTGCTGGCCTATCGCCAACTCGGCATCTTCTACGAAAATGCGGTGAACAAGATTCTTCGGGACATCGTCGAAGCGGTCCGTCCGGAATGGTGCGTCGTGCGCGGGGAATTTACCCCCCGCGGCGGCCTGACCACCTCGGTCTTTGCCCGGTGGCCGGGCGGGGTTACGCCCAAAAGTGGTGAGAAGGGGCGCAGAGGCAAAGCCGGCTGAACGGGGATTGGACACGCCGAAGATTGCAGGCGATAATTCCCGAAGGGTCCATCAGCTAGCGTGGAACCAAAATCTTAGGAGGGGGAATGAGTATTTCTCCAAACGTTCCGAGTCCGCAAGAGTCTTACCAATACGAAAACACGGGCACACCGCGTTGGATCATCGTGCTCTTCGTCATCCTTTTTGCCGGGGTCGCGGCGGTTGGCTACACCGGTTATACCGCGCAGTCACGTCTGGAGGCAGACCTCGCCAAAGCGCGAGATCAGAACAAGGTTCTTTCCGCGCAGCTCGATCAGGCCAATTCGCGTCTCGCTGACCTGAAGGGCCATATCGAGGTCACAGAGCAAAAGGTCGGCATGACCCAGGCCGAGCTTGCGCGAGCAAAGAGCCGAGCGGAATCGATCCTCAAAGAGCAAACTGCTTCCGATCAAAAACTAACAGCACAGCTGACCCAGGTTCAAAAGCAGAACGAAGAACAGATCGGCGCCGTGGCGAACGAAGTGGGCGGCGCGAAGAAGGATATCGAAGCCACCAAGAACGACCTGGAAGCGACAAAGAGCAAGCTGGACCGCGCCACAGGTGACATGGGCGTCATGAGCGGACTGATCGCGCACAACCGTGACGACCTCGAGGAGCTTAGGCGGCGGGGCGATCGCAATTACTACGAATTCACGCTGAAGAAGACCAAGACACCGCAGAGGGTCGGGCCGGTGCAGGTCAACCTCACAAAGACGGACCAGAAGAAATCCAAGTACACGGTGACGGTTTTCGTGGATGATCGCGCCATTGAGAAGAGAGACAAGACCGCCGGCGAGCCGGTGCAGTTTTACGTCAAGGGCGGCTCGCGCATGGCTCCTTACGAAATGTTGGTTTTCGATGTCGGCAAGGATCAGGTAACCGGCTACCTCTCCACACCAAAGGACACAGGCGCTGGTGCGGTACCAGCGGCGGCGGCCGCCAAGCCGCAGTCTTAGCGCGCAGATAGTGGAATCGAAGACATGCCCTGTTCCGCGTTTTGGAAACTCCGAGCGGGACAGGGCTTCTGTCTTTTCCGGCCCGACGATAGGATTTAACGAGGGCCTGTTCTCGGCTCAGCGGCTCTGCACCCGGGGGAATTTCAATGCAATTCGTAAGCCGACGGAAAGTCTTCCTTCTCCTTCTCGTTACTTTGCTCTTCGAACCCGGCCGTGCGTTCGCGCAAGCTCCTTTTGAGCCTGCACAAATGCCTGCGCGCACTGCAATTTATCTGATCTGGCGGGGCACTCCTTCTTCTGAGGCGGCGAAGACCAACGCTTTGCTTTCCTTGTGGGGAGATCCCGACTTTGCTCCTACACGAGCGGCATTGATCGATAGCCTCTTGAGCGGCTCGGCGAAAGACACTGCACGGCCCGCAATGACGCGAGAAGAACTCGAACAATACTCGACGCTGCTCGAGAATCCCTTCACGATGGGTTACATCAGCGAGCCGGAGAAACACGCTGAGGCACTAGCCGCGGCGGAAAAATCCAAAGCACCAGCGCATACGTGGGCCGGCACTTTCTTCGTCTACGACCGCACGGGAAAAGAAGCCTTGCTGACGAAAGCCGTGATGCGGTTGCGCGCGCAAGAAAAAGATCCGCCGCAAATTTCGCAAATTCCCGTCGGCGGCACGCAGGTATTGAAAGTCGAGCGCAAGACCGGAACCACCTACTGGGTCGAAAATGGTAAATATGCTGTCAGCGCGAATGAACGCTCCGTCCTGGAGGAAATCCTCGGTCGGCTGAACGAGAAAGCGCCGGCGCGGACGTCCCTTGCGCAAACAGCTGCTTACAAAGAGGCCGAGCCCCTTCTTGGAGGAGGCCTGCTGGAATTTTTTGTGAGTGTGCCGGGATGGAAAGATCTCGCGCCGGAGGCCAGCGCATCGGGATTTCGTATTCGGCCGGTCCTTGAGGCACTGAAGATCGATTCTGTCCATTCTCTTTGCGGCCGTGTGACGCTCGAAGGGACGAAGACTCGCGTGCAGGGCGCTGTGTTAGGCGACGCCGCAGCCGGAACACTGTTCGATATTTGGGCCGAAGGGCAAAAGCTGCCGGCTTCTCTGGCCTTCGTCTCACCCAGCACGATTTCCTACAACGAAACGCAGATCAACACGCAGGGTGTGTACGAGACGGCAAAACGCGGGCTTCGCGCTACTTTTCCGCAGGGCCAGCAAGGCAATGCGGATGTGCTCGAAACTGTCGCACAGACGCGCCTCGGAATGCCCCTGTCCGAAGCGCTGGCGCTGTTTTCCGGGGAATTTGCGTCCCTGCAAACGAGTCCCGCGATGGACCCGGCCGCTCAAGTTATCTTTCTGGGCATTCGCAAGAAGCCAGAAATTTTGAAGCTCATCCGCACGATTTTCGGCGACCGGCTCACCTCCGAGCGCAATGAAGGCGACACGACCTACTTGAAAATCTCACTGCACGGAGGACAGAACGACGCCGGCGTCGCGCAATGGAACTTCTATAACCTTGCGGTAACTCCGGATGCAGTTCTTGGCGCCAGCCGCAGCCAGACACTGCGCGACCTGCTCGCCCAAAGGGCGCTGACGCCGGCCGGAGCAGGATTTGGGGTCTCGCCTCAGCTACAAAAGGCCCGCACCCTGTTCCCTGAAAAATTGAGTGCCGTGAGCTTTTTCGATTTTCAGAAGCTTGACTGGCAGGCTTGGAGAGACCGTTGGATTGCCGAAGCAAAAAGCGCCGAAGCCCGGGCCGCCAAGGGCGGCGGCAAAACTGGCAATCCTCAAGGATTGGATTGGCTGAAACAGATCAACACGCTGGTTTTCTCCCGCCATCTGCACTTCGCCTCAAGCGCCTCATGGAAAGATGCCAAGGGACTTCACTACGATGGGTGGCTCGAATAGCGGAGTGATGCGACTGCTGCGCTTTGCCTGGCTGGCGCTGGCCAGTTTTTGCTTCTGTGTTCAGGCAATTCCTTCGCGAGCACAATCGCAACCAACGACTCCGTTGCCCCAGGGAGCGATTCACGTCAGCGTGGATCGCGTCAACGTCGGCGTGATCGTAACCGACCCTAGAGGCCGGTTCCTCGAAGGTCTCCATCGCGAGGACTTCGTTGTGCTTGATAATGGCGACCCGCAGCCCCTCACAGATTTTGCTGCCGTGGAAGAGCCGGCTCAGGTGTTGCTGCTGATCGAAGCGGGGCCTGCAGTGTATCTGCTGGAAGGGGGTCACGTTCAGGCAGCCTACTCTCTCTTGAATGGTCTTTCCGCCGGCGACCGTGTCGCGGTCGTGAAGTACGCCGATGCACCTGCCGCGATTGTTGATTTCACTCCGGACAAAATTGCCGCAGCATCGGCCCTCGATGGATTGAGCTTTAATCTTGGGTTTGGTTCGCTGAACTTATCCTCGAGTGTATTGACGGTCCTGGATTGGCTCAGGCAGGTAAAAGGCAAGAAGACCATCGTGCTGCTCTCTACCGGTGTGGATACTTCGCCGCCAAATGAATGGGACGCCCTGCTTCAGAAGTTGAAGACAAGTGATGTGCGCATTTTGGCAGTGTCGTTAGGCGGCGAGCTGAGGAGCCCGCAGAACGATCGAAAAAAGAAAACCTCGCTGGATCATACTGCTCCGGGATCGCCGCAATTTGATGAAGCGGATCGGCTGTTGAAGGGAATTGCGGGAGCCGCCGGCGGCCGTGCCTATTTTCCGAGAAGCGCGAAAGAGTTCTCCGCAGTGTATGCGGAGATCGCGCAGCTCGTTCGTCACGAATATAGCTTGGCATTCGCGCCTGTACTGCGTGACGGAAAGATTCATTCGATCGGCGTGCACATCAGCCCCGCTGTTGCGGCGAATCCATCGGTATCCAACTATCGCGTGGATCATCGCCAGGCGTACCTTGCTCCGCCGCCCGATCCACAATAAACAACGCGGGACGGACGCTCGTGGTGAGCGAAGCCGAATCATTCCTGACTAAATTCTTCGCTTCCTCTTTTCTGGCCATCCTGTCTCAAGTTGTGGAATAGTACCTTCGAACAAATTCAGCCGTTATCGGAGGAAGAGAATTTATGCGCAAGATCTGTTTAACCGGAATGGCGCTGCTGCTGGTGGCAAGCTGGAGCGCGGCGCAGGAAACTCCGACCGAACGCGAAGCCGCGCGCGATGTGGTGAAACAAATTAATGCGCTTGGCGGATCGCTTGGGGTGCCGGCGATGGTGGCGAAACTGACGGCGGCGGACAAAGCGCGCGACGAGGTGCTCGCTCGCGCCAAGCAACTGATGCAGACCGAATTGCTCCCGATGAGCGACTGGATCACCCAGCACCCCGAGATTGGCTTCCAGGAAACCCAGGCGGTCGCGAAACTCACGGGCTACCTGGCGGCGCATGATTTCGAAGTCACCATGCCGGTGGCCGGATTATCCACCGCCTTTCTTGCGAGATATAAGCACGGCACGCCCGGACTGAATTTGGGCGTCATCCTGGAATACGACGCGCTGCGCGGCACGAAGGGCGCATTTCACGGCGACCAACACAGCGCACAAGGGCCCGTGGGGATGGCGGTGGCGGTGGCGCTCGCCGAATTCCTGGCCAGGACGCACACGGCGGGCACCGTCACCGTGTATGGAACGCCCGGTGAAGAGATGAGCCCGCCCGAGGCCAAGACCGCGATGATGAAGGCCGGTATTTTCAAGGGCGCGGACATTATCGTGCGCAGCCATTCCGCGGCGACGACCTCGCGGGCCGCGCCGGGGTTCGGCACCTGCTGCATGAACATCGACGGTGTGAAATACACTTTTTACGGCGCGCCCGCGCATCAGCTCACCGCGTGGAACGGGCGCAACGCCCTCGAAGCGGTCATCAAGCTCTTCAACAATATTGACAGCGTGCGCAGCAATATCCGTCCGGAAGCGCGGATCCAGGGAGTGATCACCGAGGGAGGAGCGGCGCCCAACGTTGTGCCGGATAAGACGTCAGCTGATTTTTATATTCGCTATCCGGATGGGGTTTATCTGGCTCAGGTTACGCAGTGGGTGGATGACGCGGCGCGCGCTGCCGCGCTGGCTACAGGAACGAAAGTCAAAATCGAGCATTACGGAAGCGATCGCGACGGCATTTCCCTGTCGTCACTCGAAGAGCTGGCCTTCGCGTACATGAAACAATTGGGGGCCACGGGCGTGGAGCCTGAACCCGGAAAACCCAAAGGATTTGAAGAGACGGGCAGCGTTTCCAGTCAAATCGCCGGCATCGGGGTGAGCGCGAAATCCTCCAATTTCACGAATCATACGTACGGAATGGAAGCCGATGCACTGACTGACGTCGGCCATCAAGGATTCCTAATCGACGCGGAAACGATGGCGGCAGTCCTTTATGATTTCGCAACGCATCCGGAATTGCGCGAATGCGTAAAAACCGAATTCACGCGTATCCAAGCGCTTTTCGGCGAATACCAGAGCGCCCTCCAGAAAGCCTATCCAAAACCAGAGGTGCCCGAACCGCAGCAGTGATTTCGCTGCGAACCGTTTTAATTCCCGAGCGTGTGCATATTTGAGTACGCCGGAATGGCGATGGGAAATGCGAATGGCGGTAGAGAACCAATCCGATAACTGCGTTGTCGCCGCGATTTACTCGAATTCTTTCAGAGTTTTGGCCATGTCGCGCAATCTCTCGTCCACAAGCGCAAAAATAGTCGCCGGCTCGAAAGTACCATCTCCGTTTTTCCGGCCCGCAGCCAGGCCCGTCAAAATTTCGATACCCTCTTCGACTTTCGCGACCGGCCAGATATGGAATTTTCCGGCGGCGACGGCTTCCAGCACGTCATCCCGGAGCATCAAATCCTCGACGTTCGACGCGGGCATCAGGATGCCCTGCGTTCCAGTCAGTCCCTTGATCCGGCACACATCGAAAAATCCCTCGATTTTTTCGTTGATGCCACCGATCGCCTGGATGTCGCCCTGCTGATTCATGGATCCGGTCACGGCGATGTCCTGCCGCAGCGGCATCCCCGAAAGCGCCGACAGCAAAGCATAAACTTCCGTTGAGCTGGCGCTATCCCCGTCGACACCCGAATACGATTGTTCAAAGCAAATGCTCGCCGCAAGCGAAAGCGGCTTATCCTGCGCAAAGCGGCTGCGAAGGAATCCCGCAATGATGTGCACGCCCTTGTCGTGAAATCGCCCGCTCAGATTGGATTCACGCTCGATATTGATCAGTCCCGCCTTGCCCATAGCCGCGGTCGCCGTGATGCGCACCGGTTTGCCGAACGAATATCCGCCAATCTCCAACACGCTCAAGCCATTCACCTGGCCGACGTGCGTGCCCGAGAGATCGACCAGGAGCGTCCCCTCCTCGATCATTTCGCGAATGCGCGTCTCGATCAGGTTGTGCCGTTCCATCTTGGAATTCAATGCGCTCCGGACGTGGGCCGCGCGCACCACGTTTTCACCCGCCGCCGCCGCGGCATAATGCGCCTCCCGGGCCAGGTCGGCGATATCCACAAATCGCGCGGTCACCTTATTCCGGCGGCCCGCTTTACGCACACCGTATTCGAGCATCGCCGCAAATGCGCCCCGGTCAAACGGGCTCAAGTTTTCTTTTTCGCATAGCGCGCGCAGGCGTCCCGCATATTCGGCGATCACGCCGTCGCTCATGTGCATCTCTTCGTCGAACTCCACGCGCACCTTGAAAATCTTCCGGAAATCCTCTTCGTATTCATACAGGAGTTCGTACATTTCGCGGTCGCCGATTAAAATCACCTTCACGTTGATCTCTACCGCTTCGGGTTTGAGTGCGCTCCCGCCGAAGGGATAAAACATTTCGAGCGGCTGAATCTCAAGGCGGCTGTGGTTCAGCGTGCGCTTGAGCGCGCGCCACACACCCACCTCCGAGAGCGCTTCCATCGAGTACATGATCAGAAAGCCGCCGTCCGCTCGCAGCAGCGAGCCTCCGCGCAGATCCATGAAGTCGCTGGTCCAGCCGCCGCGGGCGTCGTAAGCGCGCTGGATGGTTCCGAACAAATTCGCATAGGTCGGCGTGGTCTCGAAAATTACCGGCGAGGTATCTTCGTCGTTGTGTGCGAGAATCACGTTCACGCCGTACACGCGGAACGGGTCGCGCTCCGGAACCCCGGCCTGCTTCGGCAGACCGTCGGGATTTTCGCCTTCCTGCTCCGTTTCTCCTTCGCGCTCCTTGAAAGGATCGAGGTTGTCAAGCACGTGATGGCGCACTTCTTCGAGATACTCGGAGACGTTCGTTCCCGGATATTTTTCCTTCAGCTCTTCGATGACACCGTCCACTAATACCGAAGCGGCCTCCTGCTCGAGGTAGCTCAGTTCGCTGGCCAATTCGCGCGAGAGTGTCAGCGTTTTGCGGTAGACAACCGTAAACTCCTGCCGGAACTGTTCGTACTTGCGTTCGATATCCTCTGCGACCGGCGCATCCAGCTTCCCCTCGTGCACCATTTTCGAAATGTCCTCGATGGGCACCATCTGCCCATCGAGCACGGGAAAAATCTCCGGAAGCGCCACCGCGCCCACCTGCATATGCCCCAGCGCAAACTGTTCGCGCGCAATCCGCCGTGTGAAATCGTCCATCAACTCTTTTTCTCGCACGGTGAAGCGTTCGACAATCCGGCCTTTCTGCCTCTGGAACGGCTCGCCTTCGAATACCTGGGGAATTCTCCGTCGCAGAAAATCGATGCCCGCCTGCATGTCTTTCTTGAAGGAATTGGCCTGGCCCCGCGGCAGGGAAAGCAGCCGCGGCCGATCGGGGATTTTGAAGTTGTTGACGTAGCAACGGTCGAGCGATGGCTTGGTCTGCGGGTGTACTTCCTCGATCATCCGAGCGATGGTGCCGCCTCGGCTCGTCCCCGCAAGACCGCAGACGAAAGCGTTGTAACCCGGCGCGGAGAGCTCCACGCCCATTTTCAGGGCGCGCAGTGCGCGCTCTTGCCCGATGAACCCTTCACGCAGCTCGGCCTGTGCCGTTGTTTCGAACGGGATGCGCGAGGGTTCGCAGCGCCAGCGCAGCTTTGCCGGTGGCAGTTCGATGTGCGCCGCAGCGGGTTTTGTAATCGAAGGAGCCATCCGAGGCGGGTACTCTAGCACAGGCGCGCTGGGCCGCACGGATTTTCGCGCCGCGTGTTACGAACTAGGCGCTGTTACGGCGTCGCGATAGTTCATGTAGACGCGGAAAACCCCCATGGCCGCCGCCACGATGGTTGGTCCCGCTACGAGTCCCAACAGTCCAAACACTTCGATGCCGCCGAGTACGCTGATGAAAAGCAGCAATTCATTGAGGTGCGTGCGGTTGCGCAGCAGCACCGGCCGGAGGATATTGTCGGCCACGGTGGAGACGCCGCCGCAGATGGCCACCACCAGGAGGCCCCGGCCCCAGTGGCCACTGAAACCCAGCCACAGCGCGCCCGGAACCCAGATCAACGCCGAACCCACCACCGGCACCAAAGAGAAAAATGCGATCAGTACTCCCCAGAACACCGGCGACGCAATGCCCACCAATGCATAGGCCGTTCCTCCGAGAAATCCCTGGAGCGCCGCGACCAGCAAGCCAACCGCCACGCTCGCAAAAATCAGGTCCTTCGATTCCGCGAGCATGTCCTTCTGGATCGCTTCGTCAAACGGCAAGAGATGCCGTACCGCATGCACGATGCTATCTCCGTCGCGGAACATGAAAAACAGCGCGAAGATCAAAATGAAAAGATCAACAAAAAAAATGAAGGTGTTCTTCAGAAGCGCGGCAAGTTTTCCCGCCAGAAACGCGGCAAGTTTTTCCCCGCCTTGCCGCAAAGGTTCTGAAAAATCCATCGAGCGCCAGGCCGCCGGAAGATGGCCGCGAAACCAGGCCATGACGTGGGTGGGCACCGTGAGCTCCGGATTCCGCAGGGTATTCTGCAAACCCGCCGTCGCGTCGATCGCTTCGCGCGCGGTGTACGACAGCACCACCAGGGCAGGCACGATCAGCAGCAGCGTAACCCCCAGGGTGCTCACCAGCGCTGCGGGTGTCGGACGAAGCCGCCGCTCGATACGCTCATGCAACGGATAAAAGAAAATCGCCAGCACCGCCGACCACGCCAAGGGCACTAGGAACGGCTCCACGATCAGGAATACCAGGTAGCCGAGAAGTAACAGCGCCCCGTACGAGAGCACGGTCGTTAACCGGTCACTGGTTGTCTTGCTGGACGGCGAGGGTGTTTTCATGCGAAGTATATAGAAGAGCGTCGAGGGATTATTGACCCCGGCCCTGCCGGGGTCTCGCAATTCCAGGTCGTCCGGTACAAATTGAGCGAACTGAGCATGGGGTCAAAAACCATTCCGCTTACGACCTACCAGTTTCGCCTTCTTGCTGTACTTGCTTTAATCAATTTTGTCAACTTCGCGGACCGCCAGGTCGTGGTGCCGCTTCTGCCGCTTCTCCGGCAACAAATGGGAGTGACGGACGCGCAGCTTGGTTCGCTGCAAACCTGGCTGCTGGTGGTCCTGGCGGTCGTCAGCTTTCCTTCTGGATTTCTTGCCGACCGCTTCAGCCGAACGCGCATCATCGCCGGTGGCGTCGCTTTCTGGAGTCTGGCTACCATCGCTTGCGGCTTCGCTCCTACTTTCCTGCTGCTGCTCGTCTCGCGCGCCCTGATTGGCGTGGGGGAAGCGTCTTACGCTCCCGCGGCGCAGTCCATGATTTCGGATTCGTTCCCGCACGAACGCCGCGCCCTGGCCCAATCCATTTTTGCTTCTGGCATGCTGCTGGGCGGGGCCGCGGGACAGGCCTTCGGCGGCGTGATGGGTGAGGTGCACGGGTGGAAATACACTTTCATCATCGTCGGGCTTGTTTGCATGCTTCCCGGGCTGCTGGTTCTCAAATTACAGGAACCTCCACGCCGACCCCGCTCGGAAGTGGTGCCCTTAACCACCCTGCTGAGCGTCCCTGCGTACGTGGCGATGATCATCGCCGGCACGTTCATTACTTTTGCGAGCGTGTCGTTGCTCACCTGGGGCGTCGATTTCGCGGTGAACTATAAGGCCTTCAGCATCCGAGAGGCCGCCGTGTCGCTTTCGATTGTCGCTCTGCTCTCGCTGGTGCTCGGCGTTCTGACAGGAGGTTTTGTCGCCGACCGTCTCCAGAAAAAATTTGCTTATGGCCGCATCATCGTGATTGCCGCGGCCTTCTTATGCGCCGCCCCCTTTGTTTTGCTCGCCATTCAATCAGATGAAAAATGGATGGTTCTCGCGGCGCTCTTCATCGCGGGATATTTCATGTCCTGGTATCACGGCCCGGTGACGGCAGTCTTGCATGATTTGACGCCGCAGCGCGCGCACGCCACGTCCATCGGCGTGTATATGTTCGTCACGCAACTCCTGGGAGCCCTGGGGCCTCAGCTCATCGGCAAAATATCCGATGTAAGCGACCTTCAGCTGGGCCTCCAGGTTGCCGTAGCAGTGATGGTCGGTGGTTCGCTCTTGATGTTTCTTGTGATCTATTTCATACGCCGCGATGGTTTACACCATCCCCGGCTCGCCGCATTTCACGCCGAATCCGGCGATTAACTTGTCGAAACTTACTTGATGCCGACCTGCGCGATCAGCCGCAGCACATCGTCGTGCGCCACGTCATAGAGCGGCCGCTCGTCTTCTTCCTCGAGCCGCTCGCGCAGATATTCTGCGGCCACGAAGCTGGCCTCGCGATCCGTCAAGTCGCGTCCGCTGCGTTCGCGAAATTTCACGAACGCGGTGTGCGCCAACCCGACCACGACGGCTCCGCCATCCACAAAAAACTTCACGTCAATGGTATCGCTGTGGCGCGTGGCGATGCCGTTCCACATGTGCGAGAAGCGGCATTGGTAGAGGTGCCCGCTCAGCTTCGAGGTCACTTCAAATGCGCCGATGAACTGGCTCATCGCGCCGGAGTTCGCCAATGAGGGATAGGTAGGCACGCGGTCTCCTTCTTTCTCCTTGCTTTTGCCTCTTTAGCGGCTGACCGCTGCCGCTGATTCCGAATGTGCGTAGCTGCGGATCGCCGCCGCTACTCCCGCGCCGGCGGGCACGCGGTAGCCCTGATCCTGCAGCACTTTTTCAAATGCCGAAAGGAACAGCAGCACGAACGGTTTCTGGCTGCAATATCCCATCAAACCCACGCGCCAGATCTTGCCCTTCACAGGGCCAAATCCGCCGGCAATCTCGATATTAAACTCGTCGAGCAACTGATTCCGCACCTTCGCATCGTCAACGCCGTCTGGAATCATGACCGCGGTGACGGTCGGCAGGCGGTCCGCCGGATTTTTCACCAGCAGACCAAGCCCCATCGCCTCCACACCTGCGATGAGCGCTTGCTGGTTCATGCGGTGGCGTTCCCATCGCGCCTCCAGCCCTTCTTCCAAAACAATGCGCATCGCTTCGCGCAAGCCATAAATCAACGAAATCGGCGGCGTGTGGTGGTACAGCCTCTCCTTGCCCCAATAATTCATGGCCGTGGAAAGATCGAAGTACCAGCTCTGCACTTTCGTCTTCCGCTTGCGGAAGACTTCCTCAGCAATGGGGCTGACGGTGATCGGCGACATCCCCGGCGGCGCGCTAAGGGCCTTCTGCGATCCGCTGAAGCAAATATCAATCCGCTCGCGATCGACATGGACTGGCACCGCCGCCAGCGACGCCACCGTGTCCACCACCAGCAGCGCGCCCAATTCATCGGCAACTTTGCGGTAGGCGTCGAGCTTGGTGAGCACGCCGGAAGAAGTTTCGCCCTGCGCCAGCCCGATCATCTTGATCTTTCTGCCTTTGCCCGCTCTGCGTATGTCCTCCGCGTCCACCGGTTTCCCGTACGGCGCCTCGACCTTCGTCACCTTCGATGATGCCCTCGTCGCAATCTCGTACATTCGATCGGAAAACACGCCGTTGACCGCCACGATAGCTTCGTCGCCCTCTTCGAGAGCATTGACCACTGAAGCTTCAATCCCGCCTGAGCCGGACGCCGAGAGCGGCATCGTCAGCCGGTTTTCCGTCTGGAAAATCTGCCGGAGCAGAAGCTGCGTCTCGTCCATGCAGCCCCTGAACCAGGGATCGAGGTGCCCCACCAGCGGCGCCGCCAGCGCCCGGTACACGCGCGGGTCCACCGAGGATGGACCGGGCGTAAGCATCAATCGGTAGGGAGGATTGAGTTCGCCGACGTGTTGCGTCATGATCATTGCCCTTCTCTGCAGAATCTTGTAGCGGCGAGTTTATCTCGCCAGCTTTCCTCTTTCCCGTGCCACTGGCGGGCTCGCCTTTCTAGCTCCAGGATCGCCCGCGGGTGCGTTCTCTGGGGACGCTTGGGAGCGCGGCGCGAACCCCGATTTTCCCGCAATCCCCGGGGTCGCGCAACCGACAATTTGGCTGGGAACAGGCGTCAGGTTTGTGGGTCGGACCTTTAGGTCCGACATAACCGCCCCCACCGACCCTCCACCTCTCCTTGTCGCTCAGGGGCTTTAGCCCCTGAGGCTTTCTCTTCTGCGGCCTCTCCCTCGCCAGCCCGCTTTCAGAGTAGTGAATGCTTGGCGGAATGGATCTGAGAACCTTTGTAGCGGCGAGTTCACCTCGCCATCTTGCTCTGCTCTATGGGGGTCGGAGCGGAACTTGTCCTGAGCGGAGCCGAAGGAGCTCCGACATAACCGCTCCCACCGACCCTCCACCTCTCCTTGTAGCTCAGGGGCTTTAGCCCCTGAGGCTTTCTCTTCTGCGGCCTCTCCCCCGCCAGTCCGCTTTCAGAGTGGTGAGTGCTCGCCTGAATGGATCTGAGAACCTTTGTAGCGGCGAGTTCACCTCGCCATCTTGCTCTGCTCTTTGGGGGTCGGAGCGAAACTTGTCCTGAGCGGAGCCGAAGGAGCTCCGACATAAGCCCACCCCACCGCCGTCATTCCGAACGAAGCAGGCCGACTTTTTCTTCCTCTTTCACTCCCGTGAAAGGGTCGGCTTGCGCAGAGAGACCTCTGCGCCATCGCTCACGTTTTTTGTGACGATGAAATCTCTCTTCGCTATGCTTTCATCACACCGCTTCACCCTGGGACACCACCGGGTACGAGTTCAAACTGATCTATAGCTTAATAGCCTGGCTGGCGCGAAAAAACTTCGCCCCGCACGACGCCCTACCGCGTGATATAAGTCAAATTGTCAGTCTTTAGCGACTTGATTAATAACTCGGTGGGAGAACGAAATCAGAATGACGCGGGATGATACCAGCATCGACCGCAATGGCCTCAGCGCGTTGGTACATGCCGGCATCGAAAGACTGCGGGCAAAACTGCTTGATCTTTCGATGGCAAATCGGCTCTTAAACTTCAAGCATTCCGACAAGTCGAGAAACCATGTTCGCGTTATCGAAGAAATTCCCGAATTCCTTTTTGAAAAGCTTGATGAAGGCAAAGCCCTCGCGTTCAATTGGATTGAGGAACCAGATTTTGAGCCGCCCGAAGAGAGGACCGCAGAGTTTGTAAGAGTCTTCAAGCTCGCGAAGGAAAGCGATGAGACGTATCTTGAACAAATCGAGAAGTTGGGAAACCGCCCTACGAGACGACGAATTGCAAAACTTGAGCGTGATTTGCGCGATCGTGTCAGAGCTTCTCTCGGGCTACCTGTCCGAACAAAGCCCACGCCGGCTGAACGCGCAAGAGAGCTAGGTCTAAATCCTAGCTACGACTTGCAGGAGAAACCGCTGACGCCGACTCGACTCCAAACTGACCTGAAGATACAAACGCTTCTTTATCGCGAGGGGATGGATTCCAAACTGGCAGCCATTCGTGAAACTGACAAAACACTGCTAGATGACGCTGGAATCAACGCCTTATACGCTGCCTTCGGATTCGTAGAATGGTACGAATCAGCGGATTCCGATCTGGCAGCATTTGCGCCGCTTGTCTTTCTTCCAGTTGAGATACAGCGGACATTAGAAGATGGCCTGTACAAATACGTTCTCGCACCTCGAGATGATGACATAGAAACCAACCAGGCTTTTGCGGAGCTTATCAAAGCCACCGTAGGCCTAGAGTTGCCTCCCTGGGATCCGGATGCGAATCTCACCGATTATTTCGGCAAAATACAAAAGTTGTTGGAATCGCAACGGCGATGGCGGTTTCATCGATGGGTCACCGTCGGCCTCTTCACGTTTGCCAAGCTCGCAATGTACCGGGACCTAGACCCAAAACGCTGGGTCAATACAATCGCCCTTGAAAACCATCCAATCCTGGATGACCTCCTTGCGGGAAGAGAATCCGCACCTGAGGTGACGCTCGCAGCTGACTATGAAATCGACTCTCCGCACATATCGAGCAAGAGCCACTGTCTCGTAACCGACGCGGACTCCTCCCAGCACAGCGCAGTCATCGACGTCCTGGAGGGAAAGAGTCTTGTAATCCAAGGGCCACCAGGGACCGGAAAATCTCAAACGATTACAAACATCATCGCTTCCGCAATGTACAACCGAAAGAGGGTTCTGTTCATTTCGGAGAAGATGGCCGCACTAAAAGTTGTGAAAGACAAACTCGACAATTTTGGCCTCGGGCATTTTTGTCTTGAGGTGCATTCAAACAAGACCAGGAAAACTGCGGTTATCAAGTCGCTCGAAGAACGACTCAATTTTTCGGGACCACCATTTGACGGCAGCAAGCTTCGCCAGCTTCTCCAGGCGCACGAACAAGCTCGCGACGAGCTTATTTACTATGTCGCGAAAATGAAGGAGCAGGTAGGCGAGACCGGACTCTGCGTTTTCGAGATTCTCCGTGGCAATTCTATTCGCACTGGTCTGGCCGATCGCCTGCCAACAGCTTTGCGCAAAGCCCGCATTGCCGAACCATTTAGAGTGACGGAGTTCCTGAGAGACGAACTAAAGGAACTTTCTCGCGACCTACAAGCGCGTGCCTCCGCCATTAACCGATGGCAAACACTATCGAATCATCCGTGGCGTGGCATTCAAAACGACACGCTGGATATTTTCCAATCAGAAGAGCTGTTGTCGAGCTTGGAGCATTGGAATGAATCGCTTGAAACGCTGAAATCCAGAATTCACAGTGCCTCTGCTGAAACAGGTTGGAGAATCGAGCCATCCTCCCGTGCGTCTGCGGATTACGTCAACAAGATCAAGGGCTTGCCCGCAGTTCCCGAGAAATTGCTCGACGAAGTTCTCCGATCTACCAGAAAGGCACCGCAACCAACACTCTTGCCGGATGCACTGGCTCAAATCGAAAGACTCCGCGAGGTTCGTCGTGAGATCGGCCAAGTTCTGGCAGACGTGGACGCTTCCATTGAGTTCGGAGACGAACGTCTCAGGGAGCTCACTGAGAGGTCTCGTGCACTGGGTCTATGGAGCCTGACGCTCCCGGCCATCGAGAAACGGAATGAAGAAAGACACCAGATAGCTGAGATGGCAGAGAAAGCGGTGAGCGCAGGATTTCATTTGGCTGACAGGCTTGGGGTCTCCAACCCGCGAATCTCAGACCTCCAGAGCATGGCGAGGGCGATCACGCTATTGAAGCAAATTCCCCAAAAGACCCTAGGCTTCCGAGATCCTCTCGTGATCGCCGAAGGTAACTTAGACACCCTAGAGCGCGGTGCTCAGGAAACAGATTCCCTCCTAAAATCCAAGGCTTCGATCAGTGCGGAGTTCCAACTATCGCCAGTTCCCTCCCTTACGGAAATTAGCAGAGCATCTAACTTGTTGCTGACGTCAGGTTTTCTCAGGACACTCCTCAGTTCAGAATGTCGCGCGGCCAAGGCCCTGTATAAGAACCTGACCGCAGATAGAGCTCGCCGTAAACCCAAGAACCCTGGCCAGGCGCTGGCAAGTCTCGCGGAATTCCTACAGCAGAAGCTAAACCTTGAAGCGGATCGAAAACTAAGACTCGTTGCTGGAGTTTTTTATCGCGGTATGGACACTCAGTGGCGCGAACTAATAGCCGTTTCGCGATGGGCGACAGAAGTTCGGCAGACATTTCCAAGTCAAGCAGCCACAAAAAACCCTCTGTCTGAAGTCTTGCTGCGGGGCGACCTCCCCAGGACAGACGCCATACTCGCGTTTGCTCAAGCTCCTGAATACGACCTCATGCTCCAGTTGCTTTCTGTCCCAGACATACCCCCTGAAATGCCCTTAGCCGACGCTATCGCGGCGACAAAATCCGCAGCCGCTAGGACAGAAGAAATTGTATCGAAACTGAGAAAGTTAAGAGCTAACCCAAATGCAACTATTGCCGACCTTTGTGCGGCGACCGACAAGCTAGTGGAGGCAAAAGGCTTAATACAAAGTCTTAGCAGTCCGGAAGTAGCTCAGATCCTCGGATCTGCTGGCACCCTTTGGATAGAAAAGATTGACGCGCTGAGAGATACCTTGCAGTTCTTTAATGCATTGGTTGAGAGAGACCTCCCGGAGGTGTTTTGGGAAACGATCAGGAATCAGTCCATTCATGGCTCGGTCGAACAACTGGCGCGGCACTCGGACGCACTCAATGATGCGCTGAGCGCGGTCGGAGAACACCAAGATAATATTCAGACATTAGGGCATCTCAACGCCAAACTCTGGAGCGGCAGCAGCGATCTCGCGGACATCCCCACTAATCACCTTCAGGATCGCATCGACCGTGCACTAAACAATAAAGACGCTCTTCAACCCTATCTTGACTTCCTGAGGATTGAGAGAAATGCAAGAAGCAGCTCCATGGGCCCTATTCTCCCGCATGTTCAAGATGCCCCCACTCCCTATGAGCAACTGTGGGAAGCTTACGAGTTTATTCTCTACCGCACATGCGCTGAAACCCTACTAGCTGAGAATCCTAAGCTTAGTTCGCATTCTGGAATGTCACACGATCAGCTTCGGAGAAAATATCAACAACTAGACCGAAAGATACTCGAACTACGGAGGCAAGAAATAGCTCAATCCCTCCTATCGAGACCCGTCCCGGCGGGTGTTGGACGGGGGAGGGCCTCTGAGTTCACGGAACTAGCATTGGTGCGGCGACAAATCGGACTTCAGCGTCGACATGTTGCACTGCGAGAGCTGTTCCGGCGAGCTGGCAATGCGATTCAAGGTCTCAAACCCTGCTTCATGATGAGTCCGATGTCCGTCGCGCAATTTCTCGACCCAGCAGGATTACGATTCGATCTGGTAGTTATGGATGAGGCCTCACAAATCCGGCCCGAGGACGCGATTGGAGCAATTGCGAGGGGTACACAAGTCGTTGTTGTGGGTGACCCTCAGCAGCTACCGCCAACACCCTTCTTTGAAAAGGTCGACCGAGATGAAGTAATGGAAGAAGATTCTGACGAGGCAGATGTACAAGACCTGACTAGCCAGGAATCGATCCTCGACCTCGCGCGTGGGCCGTATCAGCCCGTGCGCCAACTACGGTGGCACTATCGTTCCCAACATGAAAGTTTGATCGCCTTTTCGAATCGTGAGTTCTACCAAAACTCTCTTATCGTTTTTCCTTCACCATTTGGCACTCATGCCGAGTATGGGGTCAGATCCATCGAAATCGACGGAATATATGAAAGCAGCCTGAACCAAAGAGAAGCCGAGGCAGTCGTGTCGGCCACACAGGAGTTCATGCGCAATTTCCGCGATCGATCACTGGGAATTGTCGCAATGAATAAGCCGCAGCAAGAACTCATCCAAAGAATGATGGACGATCTCTTCGCGACCGACGTCGAGGCAGAGGCGTACCGCATCCGTTGGGAGAATACTCTTGATTCGTTCTTCGTTAAGAACCTTGAAAACGTCCAGGGGGACGAACGGGACGTGATTTTCATTTCTACGGTGTACGGAAAAGACGCAGCCGGCAACTTCTTTCAGCGGCTCGGACCTATAAACGGTGCCCATGGCCACCGAAGACTGAATGTTTTGTTTACCCGGGCAAAGCAACAGGTATGTCTTTTCACATCGATGAAATCCAGTGATCTTCGGATCGAGGCTACGACTCGTTGGGGAGTAAAAGCTTTAAAGAATTATTTGGCCTATGCAAAGGACGGGCATCTCGAGCGTGCTGAGATTACTAACAGAGAACCAGACAGCGAATTCGAACGTTGGGTTATGCAAAGACTACAGGAACGCGGGTACGAAGTGGTGCCACAACTTGGTGTGGCGGGGTATTTTATAGACTTGGCGGTTCGTCATCCCGATCGCAACGGATCTTACATCTTGGGGATTGAGTGCGATGGCGCAATGTACCATTCAGCTCGTTCCGTTCGGGACCGCGACCGTCTCCGACAGGAAGTTCTCGAGAGACTGCGCTGGAGGATTTATCGAATTTGGTCGACAGATTGGTTCCGCAATCCGAAGGCTGAAATTAACAAACTCGTCGAGGCTATCGAAGAATTGAGGCACCTGCCAAAGACCTAGCAAGTGCTGGGTGCCCCACGCGCCGCATTTGCGCGTGGGGATTTCGGCGCCTTTTCCACAGTTCATTCGAACGGTACCAATAAAGTAATTGACACGCAGGGTACTTTTCTGCTATCCTCTCCCGTGTATATCGAAGCTCATCCTCGCCGTAACGCCGCCCATGCGGCTTCCTGTTTTTCTTCTAACTCCTTTGCTTCCTATCCCTTCCGCACACTTGCCTCACACTTTAACGCAGGTGTTTCAGCCAACTCTTTTGAAATCAAACGCTTCCGCACACTTTGCAAAATACCCGGGATAGGGTACCCCCCTCCCTCTATTTTTCTCAACTCTTTCTCGATTCGATCTCCCCTATTTCCCGCCGTCCATCCCTTTTCTCTTCAACCGCTTACAAAATGCTCCTCCCGCAACTCCTTTGCTTTGACAACGATCCATTTTCATGGGAGGTGGGGGGTAGTATTGGTCTTTTTAACCAGAAGCCTCACGCTGCCCACGGTTGACCTCTCTTTATGTTCGGGCTGGAAAAAAGAAATGGGACAGGCGCGAACGCCTGTCCCACAAATCGCAAGAGGTCTCGCCCTAGTGCCGTTTCAACTTATTCGGACGAGTATTCCCGAAACGAATCGCTCGAACGTTCGGATGGAAGCCTCCAGCCAACATTCGGTTCAAATAGTTGGAACGGTACTACGCGGCGACTCTTTGTTCGGAAAGCAGATGCGGAGGCACCTTGCGGAGGTCCCACACAATCCCCAGCCAGGAGAGCATCTTCAGCGTGTAGTAGGTGATGTCGATCTCCCACCAGTAGAAGCCCTGGCGGGCCGAGGCCATGAAGTGATGATGGTTGTTGTGCCAGCCTTCGCCGAGCGTCAGCAGCGCCAGCAGCCAGTTGTTCTTGCTGGTGTCGGCGGTCTCATAGCGCCGCGAACCGAAGAGGTGCGAGAGCGAATTGATCGTAAACGTATCGTGCCAGAGCATCACGGTGCTGAGGCAGAAGCCCCACACAAACAACGGCCATCCGCCGATGAGCACCAGCGCGGCGCCCAGGGCGACCGGCGGCACCAGATGATACTTGTTCAGCCAGCGCAGCTCGGGATATTTGGCGAAATCGCCGATGTAGTCGATGCGCGTATCGTTGTACTTGTCCGAAATGATCCAGCCGACGTGCGACCAGAAAAATCCGAACAGCGTCGGCGAGTGCAAATCCAGTTCCTGATCCGAATACCGGTGATGGTGGCGGTGATGCGCTGCCCACCACAGCACGCCCTTTTGCGAGGAGGTCGTCGCGATAAACGCGATCACGAATTGGAATACCCGGCTGGTCTTGAACGCGCGGTGCGAAAAATAACGGTGGTAGCCCGCGGTCACGAAAAACATGCGCACCAGGAAAATACCCAGGCAGGCGAAGAGATACGACCAGTGAAAATGAACGAAAAATATCCCGAAGGCGAAGACGTGAATCAGCGCAAACGGCAAGGAAAGCAGAACCGATATCCGTGAGCCATTCGGCAGCGGGATTGATAATGCGCGTGACGCCATCCAGCAACTTCCTCCGCGTCCTGGGGACGCTTAGACAGATTTTCTGCGAGCGCGAAACCCAGCCGGAGCTTGGCGAAACGGCTCAACACCATAAGTCTACGGGTTTGAAACGTTGCGGTCAAGACGTACTGAAGTACAGGTAGTTCGTAAGTTGGATGCATTCCCCTCACGCTTGGTTATCGCGCGGCCGGAAGAACTCTTCTCGCAAATGTGCTATCGTCCATTTGCACAAACTAAATCAGGAGCTTTGACTCAGCACAGCGTCTGGGTCGCACATCACAATGGCCGAACGCCCCGTCCTCGCCGGACTCATCCCGCAAACGGTCGTTCTCGACGACGGCGACCAGGTCTCTTGGATCTCCGACGCGGGCAATCTTCGCGTGGAATTCGACGTCAACCGCTGCCCTTTCTCTTCCAATGTCTTTCAGGCTCCTGCCGGCATGCGCCTGCTCAGCGGGCCGCCCCGTCCGGGGACCAAGGCTGCTACCTACAAATACCGGCTCTGGCTCAACGACCAGATGGTCGGCCAGGGCGAAGTCATTCTGCGCGAAAAATAGTCCTCGAAGACAAACTTGCCCGGTGCGGGACTTCAAGGATGGGAGAAAATTAAGAACAGGCCGCTCAATAGAAATAGCAGCGGCAATACCTGGCAATTGGTTCGTAGGCAAAAGTCGCGTCAGTCGCTGGCCGCGGCGCTGCGCGTGCTCTCTACGGATTCGGCCAGTCCCCGGCGCATAGGTCCCAACACAAAAGCCGGCACGGCGCGCTCCGGCGTGAGCGAGACATTGGCGGCTTTTGGCGGGAATTCTGTGCGCCGATCCAGCTTCAATCCTGCTTCGCGGAGGAATTCCGCGGAAAAGCCCATGTCCTCCGCGCGGTCCACGCCCCAAAACCACAGCTTCTCTTCTTGGCGCTGCAGAAAGTCCAGCGCTTCCTCAAGCTTCTTCATCGCGCGATCAAAAGAGGATGCCAGGAAAAATACTCCGAGATGCCAGGCGTGGCGGGGATAATGCGCATGGATTCGGACGCAGTATTTCCCTCCCTGGTTGCGCTCGATACTGCAACGGTAGTCGTTGCGCGCCGAGGTTGTGCGTGCGGCCGCTTTTCTCAAGGATCCCTGCCTATCGTCTTTCTGACTCCAGCCATTGCAGGCCGGTCAAGGAGAATTGTGATTCGAAATTTGACCTCTGAACCGAGGGACTGGATCGCCAAAACTGGCATTCCGGGTGAATTTCGAACCCTTTGGGAGACACCAATAGGGTATCGGGATGCGATGGGAAAGACAAGCCGCCCTTCAAATTTAAATAAGTATTTTATTATCAGTAACTTATACTAACCAAGGTCCGTGAAGTTGCGGAGTTTCTCCGGCATCAGCTTCAGCTTCCCTTCCTGCTTCAGGCGGGCTTCGAGGGCCGTTCGAAAGGCATCGAAGGCCAATCCGCGCTTGTTTTGCAGGACCTGATCGAGAAGTTCCTTGCGCTGTTTGTCAAAGTCGGCCGGGTTGGGCTCTTGTTTTTCTGCAATCCGGTAAACGAGCCAGTTGGCGCCCAGAGTCAGCGGGCCGCCAACGTCCCCCTGTTTCATCTGAAAGGCCGCATTGAGCTGCTTACCGCTGGCGACACCCGAGATGCTCCCGTTGCGGGCGATGGGATCGCTGGTCTTGGATTCCAACCCGAGGTTCCTGGCTGCGGCGTCAAACTGCTCACCCGCCTTTACGCGCGTGAGCAGGTCGGCTGCCTTTGTGCGCGCGAGGTCGGCGGATTTCTGCTGCTTCAACTCCTTAGAGACGCGCTCGCGGACTTCTTCGAGCGAGCCCTGGTGAGCCGGCTGGACTTCCTTCAGCGAAAGAACAACGTAGCCGCGGTCCGTGCGCACCGGAGCACTCAGTTCTCCGGACCGCAGACGGAAGATCGCATCCTTGATGTCCGGAGAATTGCCGAGTTCCAGCAGAGGGTCGGTTGCGCTCACTGGGCGGGTTTCCGCGACCGTCAGATGGAACTGCTTCGCCAGATCCTCGAGTGAGGACTTGGGTGATTTGCGAATCGCGGCGGAGAGCTGATCGGCTGTATCAGTTGCCAGTTTGTCGGCCTTCGACAGCATCAGCGGGGCACGGATGGAATCCTTGACCTCGTCGAAGGACTTCGTGTGCGCGGTCTCTTTATCCAGGACTTTGATGATGTGGAATCCATACTGTGTCTTGACGAGATCGGAGATGCTGCCTTTGGGCAGGCTGAAAGCCGCCTTTTCGAACTCCGCGACCGTTTGCCCTTGCACTATCCAGCCCAGATCGCCGCCCTTGCCCTTGGTGCCAGGATCCTCGGAGTTTTTTTTCGCGAGGTCTTCGAAATTCCCGCCCCTTTTTGCCTGCTTTAGAAGGTCTTCAGCCTTCTTTCGAATCTCTTCGACCTCAGCGTCCGTTTTACCGACGGTCATCAGCAGGATGTGTTCGACGTGCACCCGATTGGGCTCTTGATATTGCTGAATATTCTGCTGGTATTGAGCCTTCAGCTCGTCATCGGAAACCTGGACGCTCTGCCGGATCTGGTTTACGTCCACGAGCCCGTAGCGAACGACCCGGCGCTCGGGGACTTGATATTTTGTCTTGTTCTTCTCGTACCACGACTTGATTTCCGCTTCTTCCGGCGTAATTTTCGCTTCCAGCTCTTCCGGCTTGATCAGGGCGTAGTCCAGCTTTACTTTTTCATTCCGATAGCGGAATTCATCCTGCAATTCAGCGGGGCTTGCACTGATCCCGTCCGTGACCAGCTTGCGGAATTTTTCCTCCAACAATTCCTGCCGGATCAATTCCTCGAATACGGGGACCGTCATCTGAAAGCGTGACTGCACCTGGGCCGCGTATTGATCCATGCCCACGGGCGTGTCGCCGTTGAACGCAGTAGGCAGAAATTGACGGATACGATCCGCAATCTCATCCGGAGAGACGTGGATACCCAGGCGTTTCGCTTCGTACTCAATCTCTTTCTGGAAAACGAGTTGTTTCAGAATCTGCTGGGCATAGAAGCCTTCCATCTGCTTCGGCAGCTGATTCCGCTGCTCGACTTCGTTGATCTGCTTGCGCACGTCCGCAACCGTCACGGTCATGTCGCCAACCTGTGCCACGCTATCCGTGGAAACCTCAGCCGTGGAAGGCCCCTGCGGCACGAGATACAACAACATGCTTAGGGCGATTAGCCCGATCACGCCGCCAAGGATAATTCGATACCCTGTCTTACTGCTTCCAGCCATCCGGTAACTCTCCGTAATCGGTGGACAAACTTCATATTATAGGAGATATACGGCGTGCGCCTCAAATAGAATCCTAATTCGCATTTGGGCCGGGAAACTGGGAGGGGAAGTTCTTCATCTCACCCCCAAGAGAATGCGCACGCGGACGGATCGAATCGGACTGACGCTTATGCTGCTGGCGCTAGGTCTGTTTGCGGATGCGGGATGGCTGTCTCCCAAAGGAGCGCAAGAGACGCCAAAGGTCGCGCCTCCGACTTTCTATCGCGACGTTTTGCCGATCTTGCAGCGGAGTTGTCAGGCGTGTCACCGTATGAATGGAATCGCCCCGATGTCTTTCGAAACTTACGAGCAGACTCGACCGTACGCCGAGGCAATCAAGAACACGACACAGGAAAAAGCTATGCCCCCGTGGTTCGCTGATCCGAATATAGGCAAGTTTTCGAATGACCCCTCTCTAACGGCCGAGCAGATAGCAATACTGAAGGAGTGGGCAGACGCAAGAGCTCCGGGTGGAGGACCTCAGGATGGCCCGCCTCCGCTCAAGTGGAGCGCAAGCTGGAGCATTCCGCGGCCCGACCTAATTTTGAAGATGCCACAGAGAATCCCGCTCCCCGCGCAAGGTGAAATCGAATACACCTATGAGATCGTACCGACACATTTCTCAAGAGATCGCTGGGTACAGATGGAGGAAATTCTTCCCTCGCTTCGTGCCAATGTACATCACGCCGTCGTGTACGTACGCCCGCCCGAGTCGAATTGGCTGCGTCACGCACCAATTGGCAGGCCGTTCACGGCATCCAGCCTCTCAGAAGAGGACGACCGGCGCGGCGCACACTGGACAGACAGCGATATCTTGCTGGTCTACGCACCGGGAAGTTCGCCCGACGAGTGGCCGGCCACGATGGCGAAGTTCATTCCAAAGGATTCGGACCTCGTCTTCCAGATGCACTACACAACGAGCGGCAAAGCGGGAATGGAACAAACAAGTATCGGCCTGGTTTTTTCGAAACAGCCACCGCAGCAGCGGGTGCTTACGTTGCAGCTCACGAACGACCACTTCGTGATTCCTCCCGGAGCGCCAGACTACCGAGTCGAGGCCCGAGGCACGCTTCCCCAGGATGCGACACTGCTCAGTTTTTTCCCCCACATGCACCTTCGCGGAAAACGATTTGAATACAACATCGTTCATCCGGGCCGGACGCCGGGACAAAACATAGAACCGTTGCTCCGAGTGAATTATCATTTCCACTGGCAGATGAGCTATCGGCTCGCGGTACCCCGCATCCTTAAAGCTGGGACCGAATTGCAGGCTGTCGCCTGGTACGACAATTCCCGCAACAATCTTCACAATCCGGATGCGGAAGCCGCGGTCCGTTGGGGAGACCAAACGTACGAGGAGATGATGGTCGGATTTTTTGATGTGGCGGTACCAGCATCCCTCGACAAGCAGCACTATTTTCTCAGACAGTGAATGCGTGTTGACCGCGTTACGGGCCAGACTGAGGAGAGACCATGGAAATCAAGAGCGAATACGTCACATTGAAAGTGAGCGACGGGACGACGATGCGGGCCTGGGTAGCGCAGCCTTCGACGGGAGCTGCGCACCCCGGCATTCTCGTTTTCCAGGAAGCCTTCGGCGTGAACGCCCATATCCGGGATATCGCGGGGCGGTTTGCGAGCGAGGGCTACCTGGCGATCGCGCCCGAGCTGTTCCATCGCACCGGCGCCGGCTTTGAAGGCCGGTATGACGATTTCCCCACCGCAATGCCGCACATGCGCGGCTTGACGGACGCCGGCATGGAGGCGGACCAGCGCGCGGCACACGACTGGCTGCGCGTGAACGGCGCTGCGAATTCCCGGATAGCAGCCGTGGGCTACTGCATGGGCGGCCGCGCCGCATTTCTCGCCGCGCTCAGGCTGCCGTTGGCGTGCGCGATTTCGTACTACGGAGGAGGTATCGCGCCGAATGCGAACAATCCTGGTTTGCTTGGGCGCGCCAGGGAATTGCAGGCGCCAATGCTAATGTTCTGGGGAGGACGCGACAAGCACATCACTCCAGATCAAATTCGCGCGGTGACGGACGCGCTACGAATCGCCGGAAAGAGTTTCGTGAACGTGGAAATTTCCGATGCAGACCACGGCTTTTTCTGCGATGCGCGAGCCTCTCACAATCCAATTGCTGCGGCCCAAGCCTGGCCGCTTACCTTGGCTTTCCTCAACACCCACCAGACTGGAAGCCCAGCAAGCGCGTCGGTTGGTTCCTAATCTAAATCAAGAATCGCAAGTCCCCGACTGCTTCCCAGCTTTCGAGACTACAAGGCGACCCCATCTGGTACTTGTACGTGAGTACAGGTAGCGGCTATTTGCAATTTGACTACGCTGTCGCGCGCAGTTTGGACGCCCGCAAAACGCTGTGCTAAATTCAAAATTTGAGGCAGTCGCTGCGCAAGCACACGTGACCACACAGACACCCACGGAACCCAAACACACGCCAGGCCCTGCGGCGCAGCCGAAGATCCATAGGGTCGAGGTCTACTGGACCACGGTCACGTACAAGACCGTGGCAGTCTACGTAATCTTGATTGCGGCGATCATTCTTGTCGCTCTCTCCATTACTCTACCCAACTGGTATTCTGCCGCGTACAGCAAGCTCTCCAACGCCGTGGGTAACCCGGAAGCGGAAGCCATCAGCGTAGAACAACGGCAGGCAAAGTTCGTCAACCTCGACGGCAAGGTGCAGGTGAAGAAAGTTAACTCCGTTCAATGGGTCGAAGCCGACTTCCACACGCCGCTCGACAAGGGCGACCTTATCCAGACGGGGTCAGACGGCGCCGCACGAATTACTTTTGCAGACGGCACGGAGTACACGGTGAAGTCCGATACGCTCGTTACCGTCGAAGAGAATTCGATGGGTAATGACAAGCCGACCAGCGTGGCCATGCGCATCAACACAGGCGCGGTGGACCTGGCAACCCCCAATTGGTCGTCACCGGATTCGAAGGCGGCGGTCAGCGTGGAAGACGCTACCGCACAACTGCACTCCAACAGCCGCGCGGCAGTCAAAGCAGACCCGGAAAAGAAGGAAAATGAGATCGTGGTCTCCGGCGGAAGCGCGGAAGTCAAGCGCGGCCAGGAGACGGTCGAACTTGCGCAATGGCAGAAAGCCAACATTTCTACTGGCAGCCCCATCCAGAAGTCCAACGTGCTTGCCCCACCGGATCTTGTAGCACCGCTCAATCTTGCGCCGATTGTCGTGGAGAATCCGAAGACTTCGTCCTTACAATTCGAGTGGAAAGCGGTTCCGGACGCTGTGTCGTATACTCTCCGCATCAGCACAACGAAGATGTTCACCAAAACAGTCACGGATGCAAAGGTCAACGGTACCAACGCGGAGATCACGGGACTCGACGGCGGCGATTATTTCTGGAATGTCTTCGCGACGGACGCGAAGAAACAGAACAGCGAAGTGAGCGAAACGTTCAAATTCACGCTGGCCACCCAGGGCAAGACCCAGGAGATGGTTCTGGAGATCGTCAGCACGCAGATTCACGGCCGCGTCGTGGAGATAATCGGCCGCACGGAACCCGGCGCCGCGCTTATCGTGAACGGACAGCCCGTGCCCAACATTACGTCGGACGGCAGCTTCCGGCATTTCACGGAGCCGCTGGAGCCGGGCCCGCATACGATTGTGGTTATTGGACAGAATCGCCGCGGAGGCACGGCGAAACAGCAGGTGTCCATTGTAGTGCCCAAGTAAAAGTGCCGTAGGAAAAGTTTCCGAAGGAAAGCACGCGCCGCACTTTGCGCTGGCTGCACAGTCCGTGGACAATAGCAGGGGTGACTGCGAAGCGCTCCCCATGCCCAGCGGACGGCGGAGAGGATTCCTCCGCGAAGGGAAGCAGCAATGAATAAGAACGGATACAACCTGAGGTCGGTGTTCAGTTTGTTTTCCTCCGACCTGGCGATCGATTTGGGCACGGCAAACACGCTGGTGTTCTCCGCCGGCAAAGGGATCGTGGTGAATGAGCCCTCAATCGTGGCCATCAACAAAGCGACCGGTGAAGTCGTGGCCGTCGGGCGCGAAGCCAAGGATATGCTCGGGCGCACGCCGGGCAACGTTGTGGCCATCAAACCGATGAAGGACGGCGTGATCGCAGATTTCAAAGTCACCGAGAAAATGCTTACCTACTTTATTCAGAAGGCGCACAACCGCCGCGTGCTGGTGCACCCGCGCATCGTCATCGGCGTGCCGAGCGAAATTACGCCGGTGGAAAAACGCGCCGTACAGGACTCTGCCTATCGCGCACGCGCCAGCGAAGTTTTTCTTGTGGAGCAAGCCATGGCCGCGGCCATCGGGGCGGGGCTGCCCATTGAAGAGCCGTCGGGCAACATGGTCGTGGATATCGGCGGAGGCACGACCGATATCGCGGTGATCTCCATGAGCGGCATCGTTTACTCGCGCTCCGTCCGCGTCGCGGGCAACGAAATGGACGAAGCGGTGATGCAGTATCTCAAGCGCAAGTACAACTTGCTCGTCGGCGAACGCACCGCGGAACAGATCAAGATGGAAATCGGGTCGGCTTATCCCCTGGAAAAGCCCCTGACGATGGAAGTGAAGGGGCGCAACCTGATCGAAGGCGTGCCGCGCACCGTCACCATTGATGACAGCGAAATCCGCGAAGCCTTGAGCGAATGTGTGGCGACTATTTTGAATGCCGTGCGCGTGGCGCTGGAGCGCACACCGCCCGAGCTGTCCGCCGATATCAGCGATCGCGGAATCGTTTTGACCGGAGGCGGGGCGCTATTGAAGAATCTCGACAAGCGCATCCGCGAAGAAACCGGCCTCCCGGTTTCCATTGCCGATGATCCGCTGGCGTCGGTGGTGCTGGGCACGGGCAAGATGCTGAGCGACTTTAAGCTGCTGCGCCAAGTTTGCATCGACTAAGCCTAGTGAGTGCAAAGGTGAACGGCAGAGGCTAGAGCCTGTGCCGCCGAACGCAAATGGTCGCCATCCCTTCTCGCCATAAATCACTGGTTCTGCTCGCCGGGGTCGTGGTCGTGCAGGTGTTGTTTCTGGCGGTGCAGATCAAGCGCGTTTCGCAGGGTCGCCTGATTCGCTCCTGGACCGTCGGGGCCATTTCGCCCTTTGAACGAACGGGAGCATGGGGCTTTGGCAGAGTTCGCAGCGTCTGGAGGCACTATTTCGCGCTGCAAGACGCGTCCCGCGAAAATGAAAGTTTGCGGCGGGAAAACAGCGCGCTGAAGCTGCAGGTCGAAGAACTCAGAAGCAAAGCCGGGGAAGCCGACCGACTCGCCCTGCTCATCAATTTCCGGCAGCTCAATCACAATGTGCCGATGCTGGGCGCGCGGGTCATCGGCGCGAGCCCGGATACCGCGAGCGAAACCATATTTCTGGACCGCGGCGAGCACGACGGTATTCGCCGCAACATGGCGGTTATCACGCCGGATGGTGTGGTCGGCAAAATCATCGAGGCATTTCAGAATTCTGCCCAGGTGTTGCTTCTTACCGACAAGGATAGCGGTGTGGGGGCGATGCTCGCCGATTCCCGCATCCAGAGTCCTGTGGGCGGCACGGGTGAGCCGCTCCTGGTCATGAAATATGTGGCCAACGACGACACTGTGAATCTTGGCGAGCGCGTGGTCACCAGCGGCATGGACCGCATTTTCCCAAAGGATCTCCCTGTCGGCACCGTCACGGAAATTAAGCCCGGCAATCCTTTCAAACTCATTCGCGTGCGGCCCGCGGCAAATCTCGAGCGCCTCGAAGAAGTCATCGTCCTGCTTACACTGCGTCCCCTGGAAGTGCATAAAGAGGCGGAACCTTCCACGTCCGATGCCGCGGAAAAAACTGCGTCCGGGCATTCAACGACGGCGAAACCATGATCAACGACACGTTTGACCTTCGCAGCGCCGAATCACACATCGAAGTACATAAATTCCGAACCGGCGCCGTGGCTGCTGCAACGATTTTCTCTCTAGTCGTTCAGGCGCTTCTTCCGGTTTATTTCCCGAAGGCAGATATACTCGATTTACCTTTGCTCATCACCATCTATTTTGGCTTGAGCCGGCGCAATCCTTCGACTGGATTGCTCCTCGGGATGGTCATTGGTCTCTTGCAAGACAGTCTGAGCAAGTCCCCGCTAGGACTCTACGGCATCGCCAAAACCATCATCGGGTATACCGCTTCCTCTATCGGTGCACGTCTCGACACCGAACATCCCGCCGCGCGTTTCGCGCTGACTGCTGTCTTCTTCGGTCTGCACCAGGGCGTTATCGTGCTGATTAGGCGCCTGCTGCTGGCGCAACCCGAAGCCTGGTTCACGGCGCGCCTCGGCATCGCGGCGGGCGTCAACGCCATCGTGGCTGTGTTTCTCTTTCTGCTCCTCGACCACCTGCGTAAACCATCCTGAACGATTTCCGAATTCCATAATTGGAGAGCAGACGCTCCCGTCTGTGCTCCGTCGTAGGGCGGAGGAAACTAGCAGGTCAGCAGAAATTGTTTGAAGTCCTCGTAGGCGCTGGACATTGGGAGGGAGAGCTTCTCGCGTTTCAAGTATGCCGCAAGACGATCGGGGAGCGGTGGCGCGACACCAATCGCCTTCTCCACGACCTCCGCGAATTTTGCGGGATGAGCGGTTGCCAGCACCAGTCCCTGCGCTGGCTCGGGATGTTCATGCTTGTAGGCCTCCCAACCTACTAGGCCTACTGCGGTGTGCGGGTCCGCAATGTAGCCATAGCGCTGATGGACGGCCTTCATTTCGCTGAGCGTTTCTTCGTCCGTAGCGCCATGACCCCAGATTTCGCGCTGGACATATTCGAGCCGGTTGCGGCAGAGATCGAGAAGCCGCGGGAAATTGTTCGGATTGCCGACGTCCATGGCGTTCGAATAGGTTGGTTTGGCCGGCCTCGGATGAAATTGGCCGGTCCGCAAATATTCCGGCACGACGTCATTCACGTTGGTCGCGGCCACAAACATTGCCACGGGCAATCCGATGCGCTTGGCGAAGATTCCCGCGGTGAGATTGCCGAAGTTTCCACTGGGAACGGAAACGATCAGCGGAACCGACGCCACCGGCAACTGCCGATAGGCCGCCACGTGATAGAACATCTGCGGCAGCAAGCGCCCGATATTGATGGAATTCGCGGAAGTGAGAAACGCTTTTTTGTTTAGCGCTTCATCGGCAAACGCCTGCTTCGCCAGACGCTGGCAATCGTCGAAGGTCCCGGCCACTTCCAGCGCGGTAATATTTTCGCCGAGCGTGGTGAACTGTTTCTCCTGCGGCTCGCTGATGCGCTTCGAAGGATAAAGAATCACCACGCGAATTCCAGGCACGCCCAGGAAACCGTGCGCCACCGCGCTGCCCGTATCGCCGGAGGTTGCAACCAGCACGGTGAGCGGGCGCGTTTCGCCCCGCACGAAGTAGCCCATCAACCGTGCCATGAACCGTGCGCCGAAATCCTTGAACGCCAGCGTCGGCCCATGGAACAACTCGAGAATATGCATGCCCGGAGAGAGCGAGACGAGCTTTAGCGGAAAGTTGATCGCTTCGCTCACCACCTGCCACAACACTTCTTCCGGAACTTCCGCCCCCGCAAAGGGCCTCACAACGCGAAAGCAGACTTCCGTAAACGGCAGCCGGCGAAACTCCTGGAGCTCTTCCGGCGAACGCCGCGCAATTTCAACCGGCATGTACAGTCCGCCGTCGGGCGCCAGCCCGCGCAATACCGCGCCTCGCAGGGACGTGAGCGGCGCCTGCCGCGATGTGCTTCGGTATCTCATTCGAAAATTCTCATCGCGAGCTTGTGAGCCGGTCGTGGATCATCTTGAGGAATGCCTCAGCGCCCAGGGAAGCATCGCGCGAAATGTCGCGCAACTCTGCGACCGGCAAGGTGCAGTGGGCAAGCGCTTCGTAGCTTTGACGCCGGGCCACAATCAATGCGGGATAGCACCGCGCAACGGTTTCGTGCGGGGCTTCGCCCGCTCGCGGCTGAAAGGCACCGCGCCAAAGGACCGGCTTGGGATCCGTCAGATAGCGCTCGATGAGGAGTTGCTGCTCGGCCGCCGACGCCGCCAGATAGACCACGGTCATCTGCCGCCGCAGCCGCATCAGCAAATTGTTTCCCGTGTGGATCACACTTCCGGTCGTATCGAGAATCAGTTCCTGCTCCCGTTTCTTTTCCAGCGCGGACAAGATCTCGTCAAGCGTGTGAATCTCTTCGGCGAGATAGTCGGCTTCGCGTCCGGCATAGCTGGGACTATCTGGCCAACCCATCCACGCAGCAACGCCGTTGATTCCTGCATAACCGGCGGCGGCGAGCCGAGTTGCCAGGCGCTGCTCGATGCGGTCGTCACAGGAGACGGTGGGGCGGCCGGTCGCCGCTAACCGCTTTGTCCAGAAGGTCTTGCCGGAACCCGACATTCCGATAAGCGCCAATCGGAGCGGCTTTTCTCTATGAGTTTCTTGTGTCATGGGCGAACTAGCTACGATAACTTGCCCTCACTCAACGAGCAAGAAGCACAAATGTCCGCGTGTGCCGGAATCCCAGTGTATTCCAAGAACCTGTACTCCAGGACGGCTTGCATGCACCATCTCCAAGTGCTACTTTTGCTTGAGCTTCCGCGGCGCACGCGCTCCGGAAGTCGAGCGGTGATTCGGGAGCCCCGAGGGATTTTTTTCAGCCATTTTGGCAAAATTTTCGACGGACATTTCGAGACCGCCCTGTGGAATTTTCGTGACGCGAGCATTTTCCGGTGAAGCCGGAACGGCCCCGAGAGGATCGGGGCAGGGCTTGCCATGAGCCCTGAGGAAAACGTCGATCGCTTTGCGGTCACCCAGATAAGCACTCGCGCGCGGGGTCTTTCGTGTCGTACTGGTTTCGTAACGACAATCGGTTGCCGCAAGGCCGGCTGGCCATCGCCTCCTACCTCATCGTGGGAATGATCGGTCTGCTCATCCTGGGTTTCTGGAAACTCCAGGTCATTGATTCCGACAGATATACCTCCCTGGCCGAGCGCAATCGTGTGCGCTCGATTCCGATTATCGCGCCGCGCGGGCGCATGCTGGATCGCGACGGCCGAGTGCTCGTCGACAACCGGCCATCGTTCAGCGTACTGCTCCTTCGCGACGATCCCGCTCTGGTAGACAAGTATCTTCCGGCGGTCGCCGACGGGCTGGGCATCTCACTCGACGATTTGAAGGACCAGCTCAGCAGCACGAAAAATCTCGCCAAATTTCAACCCATCATCATTAAACCCGAAGCATCGGAAGCCGATATTGCGTTTATCGAATCGCATCGTTCGGATGTTCCGGTGCTTGAAATGATCAATGTTTCCCGGCGGCGTTACCTCCCCGGCGGTTTCATGGCCCATGCAGAGGGGTATGTGGGTGAAGTGAGCGAACAGCAGATCGAGGCCAGCAACAGCAAGTTGCGCCCCGGCGACTTCGCCGGCAAGAGTGGCCTGGAACGCCAGTACAACGATTTGCTGATGGGCACCGACGGTATGCGCCGCGTTATCGTCAATAGCGTCGGGAAAGAAGTCGGCCGCCTTTCGACTCAGGAGGCCATTCCGGGCAAGCAGATCCAGTTGTCGATTGACTACGACCTCCAACAGGTGGCGGAGCAGTCTTTGGGGGCGCGCCCGGGCGCGGTTGTCGCCCTTGATCCGGGGACGGGAGAAGTTCTGGCGATAGTGAGCCATCCTGCGCCGGACCCCAACGATTTTGCAGTGCGTGTATCGAACGAGGAGTGGGCACAGCTCAACGACGACCCGCTGCGCCCGTTGTTCAATCGCGCGATTCAGGCTCAGCTTGCTCCTGGCTCTGTTTTCAAGATTGTTACAGCAACTGCGATGCTTGAAGACAAAGTCCCTCCGGAGAACTTCACCGCGTTTTGCCCGGGCTACGCGACGTTTTACGGCCGGCAATTCAAATGCTGGGTGTACGGTAAGAGTTCGCACGGAGTAGTGAACCTGCACAAGGCCATCCTCGAATCGTGTGATGTTTTTTTCTACAACGTGGGAATGCGGCTGGGCATCGACCGGCTCTCTTACTACGGCAGCAAGCTGGGAATTGGGCATAAGACCGGGATTGATCTCCCTTCCGAAGAGGCCGGGCTGATGCCTTCGGAGGAATGGGTCGAGAGGGTCCAACATCGGAAGTGGTATGCCGGCGAAACGATCTCCGTGTCCACGGGGCAGGGCGCCGTAACCACCACGCCGCTGCAGCTCGCCCGGATGATTAGCGGAATCGCCATGGGCGGCGTTTTCAAGCAGCCGCATCTTTTGAAAGACGCGCCGAACGTTGCAGAAGAGCGCTTCGACCTTTCCGAGCCGACCGTGGAAAAAATAACCGACGCGATGTACGGCGTGGTGAACGAAGACGGAGGCACGGCGAGAAACGTAAGGCTCCCGGGAATCGAAGTAAGCGGAAAATCGGGGACCGCCCAGGTGATCGGGTATGCGACCCGCAACAGAATGGGGAAACAGAAAAAATTCGAAGACAATGCCTGGTTTGTGGGTTATGCGCCGCGGCGCAACCCTGAGATCGTTGTCTCTGTGCTGGTGCAGGAAAGCGGAAAACATGGCGGCGAAACAGCCGGGCCGGTAGTGCGCGATGTGATCAAGGCTTATTACGACAAGAAAGCGAAGAAGACTGAGGGTCAAGTTACGGCCGAAAGCGCGAAACCGGGTTCGGGGAACGCAAGAGCCGCTGCGCTTGTCGCGCCGCGGGTCCCTGCGATCAAGGAAGACGAGACGGCGGGGCGCGCGCCGGCCGAGAATCGGAACGAGCGATGAAAGACGCACCCGGAACGCGTGATTACGACTGGTGGCTGCTGGTTATTCTCGCAACCATTTGCGCCCTGGGCGTGATCGAAATTTATTCCGCCACGCACGGCAGCGCGCTCGCCGGGATGCACATGAAGCAGCTTCGCTGGCTCGTCGTCGGAACGATCCTGATGCTGGTGCTCTCGCGGGTGGACTACCACATCATTCTGGATCAGGCCCTGATCCTGTATCTCATAGGCCTTGTGGCGCTGGTGGCCGTCCTCCTGGTAGGACATACACGGTTTGGGGCCAAGCGGTGGATACCCGTCTTCGGGGAATTTCTTCAGGTGTCGGAATTGGTGAAATTGATTATAATCATAGTGCTGGCGCGCTTCTTTGCGGAAGTGCGCACGGATGAGCTTTCCCTGCAGGATTTGATCAAGGCGGGGCTCATCGTGGGCTTGCCGTTGGGACTGATTCTGAAGCAGCCCGATTTGGGAACAGCGCTGGTGCTGGTCCCCATGCTTGTGGTTGGAGCATACCTGGCAGGCCTGCAGTGGCAGCATGCAGCGATATTTTCGCTGGCTGGAATCTTGTTGGTTGGGAGCGTCTTCTACCCACCCGTGAGCCGGCATATTCTGAAGCCGTACCAGAGGGATAGAATCACCTCCTTCCTGCACCCTGAAGATGACGCCAAGGGGTCCGGTTACCAACTACTGCAGTCGAAGATTGCCGTGGGTTCCGGCGGTTTTTGGGGCAAGGGGTTCGGCAACGGCAGCCAGAATCAATTGGGCTACATTCCTGTCCGCTATTCCGATTTCATCATGTCGGCGTGGGCGGAAGAACAGGGATTCAAAGGCGTGCTGCTCGCCTTAGGGCTGTATATGGCTCTGCTGCTCCGCCTGGTGCAGAATGCACAGCGCGCGAAAGATCGCGCGGGAATGTTTCTGGTCATGGGCGTGGCTGCGGCGCTGGGTTTCCATGTTTTGGTGAACGTGGCTATGGTCATCGGCGCTATGCCGGTCACCGGCATCCCGTTGCCGCTGATGAGCTACGGGGGTTCGGCCACGTTGTTTGTATTCCTGGCGATTGGTCTGGTAATGAATGTCCGGCTTCGCCGCTTCGTGAACTAAGCCAGCCGCCAAACCCGAGCGAAGTGCCTGAAATCAACCAGGTCTCGCCGGTCAGGAAATTTAGGATTTCAAGAGTGAGGACAGCATCGTCCGCCGCTTGCCCGGGAAGCTTCCGGCAACGGGCCAGCCTCGATAGACTGAGGAATTCTCTTCCCTCTGGCTTCGAACGCAAAGCCACTTCAATAGAAGTGTGGCCCACGTGTGTCCCGGTGCAAACCGCACCGGCGCCCATTTACCGGACCCCCGACGGGCAGAAGCTCGCGGCGATGCGTCCCGTGCCCCCCGATTCGATCGGGGCCGCACATGACAAGGAGTTTTCATGTCGAAAGAATTGGTTATCTCCGCGGCCTCCCACGAACGGCGGGTCGCGATTCTCGAAGAAGGTCAGTTAGTCGAAATCTACATCGAGCGCGAAAAAGAATTCGCCCTCGTCGGCAGCATTTACAAAGGCAAAGTCACTCGCGTCCTGCCCGGCATGCAGTCTGCCTTCGTTGATATCGGCCTGGATGGCGACGCATTTCTATATGTCAGCGACGTTTTCGAAAACCTCGAAGACTACGATCAAGGCCACCCGATTGAGCAAACGCAAGTCGCCCCTCTTCTTGCGCACCCCGAAGCGGGATCCACGGTAGATATCTTGCCCGGGGAATCGCTTGCGCGGGCGAGTGGGCATCCCGTCGAAGGCGCGCATGAAGAAATCCATCCCGAGGATTTCAGAGCGGAAGGTGGCAGGCCGCTTCAGGAGACTCATGCCGCTGGACCGGAACAGCCCAGCGCTGAAGCGGAAGGATCGCACGAAGAAGCTCATGCGGAAGCTGGAGAGGAGCGTCAGCCCGACTCCAATGCCTCCGCGCCGCAAAATTTCGCGCCCCGTTACAACCCGACCCAGAAATACGCGCCGCGGGGCGAACGCAGCGGCGACCGTGGCGGTGACTCCGGCCGGGGCCGGGGCGGGCGCTGGGGCCGTCGAGGTGGACACCACAGCGGTGGCCGCCGACCGGGGCCTGGTGGACGCAACCTGCCTCCCTCGAAGTATGCCTCGCCTCAGGGAGGGGAGTCTCGCGGCGGTGAATCCCGCAGCTACGACAATCGCGGCCAGCAGTCCCGCGGCTTCGATACCAGGCGCTCCGAAGGTCCCCGCCAGGGCGGGCCTCCGACGTCGTTCGAAAGCACCGAAGAGCGCATCCTGCTTCCGGGCGAGTCGCTGGCAAAATATCGCGGCAAGCCCCTGGCGGTATCCGCTCCGCCTGTTGCCGAACACGATTCTCCGGAGGCACAGACCGGGCCGGAAGAGTCCACGCCACGCGCAGCTACGATTGCACCGACCGGTTTGCCCGGCAGCCCGAATCTTCCGCGCAGGTCGTCCGGCGGCTTGCCCCGCTGGGTACTTGCAGACGCCGGCGCTGAAGCGGCAGCCGCGGCAATGCCCGTAGGCGAGCCTGCCTCCACGCAGCAAGAAGAAGTTCACGAAGCACCGGAAGCGGTCCGTAGCGACGCGGAGTTGAGCGAAGACCAAGTCGCCGCACTCGCGACTGATCTTGCTCAAGCCAAACACGAAGAAACGCAGGAACAGGCGGAAGCCGATGCTGTCGTCGGCGGCGCCGAATTCGAGGAAGAACCCGAAGAAGAATCCGAGGAAGCGGAAGAAAATTCTTCCGCGGAACCTTCGGAGCTATCTGAGGAGGAAACCGAAGAAGTCGAAGAGCAACACGAAGCCGAGCGAGCCGAGGCTGAAGCCGACGCCGCGCACGAAAGCGCCGAGGATGCCGGGGCCTTGGGTGAGCACCCAGAATCTTCTCCCGAAGAGGCAGAAACTCCAGCAATCGAAGCTGCCGCCGGCGAATCGAACGCGGAAGCGGTTGCCGCCAGAGAGGAAGTCAGTTTGCTTCCGGGAGAAACGCGCGCTCCCCATCTCGGCGGACCCTCCGAACCGCGGGAAGATTTCCCACGGGATTCCGCGCGCATCGGCGGCAACCCGCGCTCCCGCTTCCAGCGGCCGTTCCGCGGCGGCCGCGAGAATCGTGGCGGGCGGCCCGAGCGCGGCGGACGGCCGCGTTTCGAACGGGGTCGCCCGAGCGGCCCGAGGCAGGATCGCGGCTATCAAGGCGGGCATGCCGGCCCATCGCGGCGGCCGCAGCTCATTTCCGAAATGCTCAAGGCCGGCCAGGACATCGTGATTCAAATCGCCAAGGAGCCTCTCGGCAAGAAGGGCGCGCGCATCACCAGTCACGTCGCTTTGCCGGGCCGCTTCCTGGTCTATATGCCTACGGTCCATCACACTGGCGTTTCGCGAAAAATTATCTCCGCGGATAACCGCTCGCGCCTTCGCCGCCTTGTGAGCGAAGCTGGCGGCGCTTATCCCGGCGGCTTCATCGTGCGCACCGCGGCGGGCGGCGCCACGGATGATGAAATCCGCACCGATATCGAATTCCTCGGCAAGACCTGGAACGAAATCAAGCAGAAGAGCGAGGAGCGCAAAGCACCCGCTCTTCTTCACCGCGACCTCGATCTCGTCGAACGTATGCTCCGCGATTATGTCAGCGATGATTTCACCGCCATTTGGATTGACAGCGAAGAAGAGTACGGCAAGGTCGTCGAATTCGTCAGCCGTTTCCAGCCAAAGCTGGTCAACAAGGTCAAGCTGTACACCAAGGAAGCGCCCATCTTCGAAGAGTTCGGCATCCAGCACGAACTCGACAAAGCGCTCCGCGCCAAGGTTTGGCTCAAGTCCGGCGGCTACATCGTCATCAACCACACGGAAGCGCTCGTGGCCATTGACGTCAACACGGGGAAATTCGTCGGCAAGGGCTCGACGCGGCTTGAAGACACCATCGTCAAGACGAACCTCGAAGCCGTCAGGGAAATCGTTCGGCAGATCCGGCTGCGCGACCTCGGCGGCATCATCGTCGTGGACTTCATCGACATGGAAGAGCGCCGCAATCGCGAAAAAGTACTGTTCGCGCTGCAGCAAGCCCTCGAGCAGGACAAGGCTCCTTCAAAGGCGCTCTCCTTCAACGAGTTCGGCCTTGTCTGCATCACCCGCAAGCGCACCAAGCAGGCGCTCGAGCGCGTCCTGTGCCAGCCGTGCCCGTATTGCACCGGTTCGGGCATGGTCAAGTCCATTCCCACGCTGTGTTATGAAATTCAGGCTGAAGCACGGAAGATGGCTACCGCGGGCCACGAAGGCCCGAATCTTACGCTCCGCGTGCATCCGGAAATTGCCAAGGCGCTGAAGACACGTGAGTCCATGCTCATTGACGAACTCGAGCAGACCACGCACAAGCACGTGATCATCCAGTCCGACGCCACGCTCCACTGGGAGCAGTACGACATCTACTAGAGATTTGCGGTGGATTGGAGAGCTGCCTGCCGGTAAGAGACGATGGAGAGTGCGCTTTGGCCCGGCCGGATCTGTTTCGATGGTGGAGCTGTTGAACTAACTGATGTCCACTTCCAGGCCACCTACCCAGCCGGCCACCAGATTGTAGATGAGCGCGCCAATCGCCGCAAAAACGCCGCCGATCAGGCCATAACATATCGGAAAGAAAATGATCGCTCCAAACCCCATGCCAAGGCCAAAAAGCTTCGCGCCGGGCGCGGCGGATTGACCTAAAGCTCCCCCGAGCGAGCCCAATATCGCGGAAATGGAGGCCGCGAATATTCCGAGCACCAATCCCAGGAGGGCGTAGGTAATGAGGCCTATTTTGAATGCTGATCCCGGACCGACCCGCTTGAGGGTTGCCATGAGAGCCTCCTCGTCCAAATCAGCGGGATGCTAACAGAACATTCACGCAACCACTAGCGACAAATCGTGGCGGCTTGTTTTTCCGAGTCACCAGTCGCACATTTCCCGTGTGCTATGATTTCTCCATGCCAGCGCGCATCCTCGACGGAACCAAAATTCGCGATCAAGTTTTCGTCGAGTTAAAGGATGAAATCGCGCGCTTGGCTGCCCAGGGTATTCACCCCGGCCTCGCCGCTGTTCTGGTTGGCGAAAATCCTGCTTCGCAGGTTTACGTCAAAAGCAAAATCGCAGCCTGCGAACAACTCGGCCTGGCAAGCTGGCTGCACGCTCCTCCCACCAGCATCACAACCGGTGAAATGCTAAATCTTGTCGACGATCTCAACCGCGACAACGCCGTGGATGGGATCCTCATCCAGCTGCCCTTACCTTCGCAAGTCGATACAAAGCGGGTCCTGGAGGCTGTCGGTCCAGCAAAAGATGTCGATGGGTTCCATCCGGTCAATCTCGGCCGCCTCGTGAGCGGGCGTCCCGGCCTCGTCGCTTGCACTCCGGCCGGCTGCATGGAAATCCTCCGCCGCAGCAACATACCGATCGAAGGCGCCAATGCCGTTGTCCTCGGCCGGAGCGACATTGTCGGCAAACCAATAGCTCTCTTGCTCATGCACGCCAATGCGACAGTCACCATCTGCCATTCGAAGACGCGCGATCTTTCGGGCACCGCGCGCCGAGCTGACATCCTCGTCGCCGCCATGGGCAAAGCCGGCTTCGTTCAAACGGACTGGATTCGTCCTGGCGCCACCGTTATTGACGTCGGTATCAACCGCGTCACCGACCCCGTCGAAGCGGCGCGCCTCTTCCGCGATTTTCCCGATCGCCTCGAAAAATTCCGCGCCAAATGCTCAACCCTTGTCGGCGACGTTCATCCCGACGCTGTGAACATCGCCGGCGCGCTGACGCCGGTCCCGGGGGGCGTCGGCCCGATGACCATCACCATGCTCATGAGCAACACGGTGAAGGCAGCCCGGCTGCGCCGCGGCTCACCCAAAGATTCCGCGGCTCAAACGACGGCCATTGCGCGATAATCCACGACCATGCTCCGACTTGGCCTCACCGGCGGCATCGCCAGCGGCAAAAGCGCCGTTGCCGCGATGCTGCGTGAAATGGGATTCCCCATCCTCGACGCCGACTCGCTTGCGCACAAGCTGATCGAGCCCGGCCAGGCCGCTTATGACGAAGTCATCCGCGAATTCGGGCCTTCCATCACAAGCGCAGATGGCCGCGTGGACCGCGCCAGGCTGGCCGCAATTGTCTTCGCGGACCGCAGCAAGCTCGACCGCCTCAATTCAATCGTCCATCCGCGAGTCGAAGCCGCACTGCTTCGTCAATTTGAAGAGTGGGAGCGCAACGGCGTTCGCGACGCTGCCTTTGTCGAAGCGGCGCTGATTGTCGAGGCCGGGATCCATAAGAAGCTTGACGGCCTGGTCGTCGCGTGGTGCGAACCTGCGCAGCAGCTCGAACGCCTCCGCGCGCGCGGACTCAGTGAGGAGGAAGCACGCCGCCGCATCTCCATGCAACTTCCTGTGGCCGAAAAATTGCATTACGCCACCGAGAAAATAGATTGTTCCGGATCGCTCGAAGAAACCCAACGACAGGTTGAGGCCCTTGCCGCCAAACTTCGCCGCACGACCACGCACGCTTAGGAAATTGTTATCACGGCCGATCTCGCAGTGATTTCTTACCGGCACGCACCGGACCAACCTCTCCCGGAGCGCCTGTCTCGGCCTGATGCGATGAACGTCCCGTGATTTTTCCTTATACTATGGTCATTGAATAGGTCTTCAAGGATGGACAACATGACGGCAAGAGCAGCGAACACCTCGCGCCTTATTCTCGGCGCGCTCATCCTCATTCTGGGCGCTTATTGGGTCGGAGCACGCTTTGGCCCGCGCCAGCCGGCGAAAGTGGAGGCCCTGCCCCTCGCCCGCGCAAATTCCGGTTCATTAAAAGATGTCGCCGCCCGCGACGCCGCACTCACCGAAGATGAAATTCTCAACGTCCGCATCTACCGTCAAGCATCGCCCGCCGTCGCCAACATCCTGACCAAAGCCACCGAGTACGATTTCTTTATGGATCCGGTTCCTATCGAGGGAGCCGGCTCGGGTTTCGTCATCGATCCCCGCGGTTACATCCTCACGAATTTCCATGTTGTGCAGGAAGCTCAATCTATCGAAGTCGTTCTCGGCGACCAGTCCCGCTATCCCGCAAAGTTCATCGGCGCCGATCAGCGCAATGACGTTGCTCTCATCAAGGTTGATCCGAAGGGTAAGCAACTCGCCTCTCTTCCGTTAGGCGATTCCAGCGTTCTGCAAGTCGGACAAAAAGTCCTCGCCATCGGCAATCCTTTCGGCTTCCAGAGCACGCTCACGACCGGCGTTGTCAGCGCCATCGGCCGCACCGTCCAGACCAGCCAAAGCACTTTCATTGATGAAGCCATTCAGACCGATGCCGCCATCAATCGCGGCAACTCCGGCGGCCCGCTCATCAATACTCACGGCGAAGTTATTGGCATCAATTCCGCGATCTACACGCCCACCGGCACCACCGCAGGGATCGGCTTTGCGATTCCCATCAACACCGCCAAAGCCATCGCACACGATCTAATGACGGATGGACGCGTCCACCGCGCCCTACTCGGCGTCGAGACGCTCCCCGTGGCCGGCTGGCTTTCCGAGGCTCTGGACTTGCCCGTTCAGGACGGCTTGCTGATCGAATCCGTGACCCGTGGCGGTCCCGCTGCTGCCGCAGGTCTGCACGGCGGCGACCGCGTTGCCCAAGCCGGCATGCGCCGCATCGCAATTGGTGGCGACGTCATCGTCGCCATCGACAGTCAGAAGGTGAGCAATCAATTTGATTTGAACTTGATTTTGAACCGCAAACGCCCGGGAGATACGGTGAACGTCTCCGTTTATCGCGGCGGCAAGAAAATGGACCTTCCCGTCAAGCTTGGCGAGCGCACCGGGAACTGAGTCGGACCGGTAATCCTGCCTGTCCTCTCTGTGATTCACGAATTGCACTCGGGACGAGTACTTGACTGGGTTTCTATCTTCGAAATTCTGCTCGATATTTTTCCCGCTCCGCGTCATTCAGTGAAAACCACTTTTCCGCAATATCCCGCACGCGCTCTAGCTCGCTCTGCATTTCCGCGTGTTTCGCATCCAGCGTTTCGCGGTCCGCATCGCCCGGGACGTAAATCGGTGGCGCAAAAAGCATCACCGTTCGCGAGAATGGTCTCGGCAAGAGAAAATGGTCCCACGTCTTTTCGAAAGTCTTCCCGCGCTCCACGCCGATGTGAAACACGAGCACCGGGCAGCCTGTCTTGCGGGCCAGCATGACCGGTCCCGGCTTCGCCACGTAGCGCGGCCCGCGCGGCCCGTCGATGGTAAACGCGCAATCCAGGCCCTCTTCCAGCCGGCGCGCCATCACCGCCAGCCCGCGCAATCCCCCTCGTGATGAGCTTCCCTGCGCCGTGCCAAATCCCAGCCATTCGATCACCTTGCGCGTCCATTGCCCGTCGAATGCAGTCGTATTCATCACCACCACGCCGCGATTCCTCCCCCACCACGCCACGGGAATGATCACCCTATGCCAGAACGCCCAGATGCATCGTTTCTTCGCCGCGTAGATACGTTCAGCGTGCTGCCAGCCCAGCACTTCATACCGCAGCGTAAGCCCCAGCGTTCGAATGATGCTGTAAACGGCCGCTGCGATGATCGGAATTTGAACCCGCCGTGACCACGGCAACTCAGGCAGTCTCGCGTCGTAGTGCAAGCCGACCGGTTCCTGCCCCGGCTCGAGTTCTGCTACTCGCGGAGAATCGTTCGCTGCGTTCGGTGACGCCATCGTCGTATAGTATAGAGGAGGTGACCTTACGGAGGGCGGCTTGCCTTTGCCGTCTTCGATTTAGCGTTTGAAGCGAGCGGCATTTATCATCTCGGCCTGAGATCAGCATGACGCGTCCACACAAATTCTTCGTACCACCGCCGATCCTCTTCGCGCTGGCGTCCGGAGCAATGCTGCTCATGGGAACCTCTCTCCTCCTCGCCGCCCCACCGCCCGATGAGCCTCCTTCCGACATCGTAGGCGTCATCGAAGGGGATGCCATCGCTGTTTCCGGCCGCATGAACGTGGAAGTCGTGCACGGTCAGGCGAAAACCGTCCTCCGCAGCGGCAGCGACGTCCGCGTCCAGTCCGGCCAGGCACGCATCGACCTGGTGGAGGGCGGCAACATCGTCATCTGCGGACCCGCGCATTTCTCTGTCCTCAAATTGGCCGGCGCGCTCACGGTCGCCCTCGATTCGGGCATCATTCACGCCCAGATTGCACGCGAGCCCGTGCTGACCGTTTATACAGCACAGATTCAAGCCAAGCCCGTCGCGATCGGGGATGGCCCGCTGGACGTCCTTGCGGGTTTCGACGCAGCAGGCGCCCTGTGTATCCGCGCGGCCTCCGGCGCCGTACGCATCGAGCAACAGCTCACCGGGCAAAGTGTCATCGTCCCGCAGGGCGGCGACGTCCTTCTCGCCAACGGCCAGCTCGACACGCTTCGCACCACTTCAGGCCACTGCTCTTGCGAATTGCAAGTCGAGAAGGCTTCGCCGCCTCCAGCCCCGCCTGCAATTACACCCGAAGTCGGCGTTCTCGCCAGCAACGAGGACATCCCCAAGAAACAAGTTGAAGCAACCCCGCAGCCACAGCCGCCCGCCAAGCAAAAGGTGGCCGCGACACAAGAGCCGATCTATCAGGTTTTCATGCCGCCGCTCGCCTACGACTCGAGCGCCAAGGTTCAGCCTGATTTCGATCCCAAGTTCATTATCCTGGTGCGCCGGGTCCGCGTCCGCTCAACTCTGACCTTCAAAGGCCGCGTCCAAGGCGACCCTGTTATCGCGGCGAGCAACACGGCACCTCCCAATTCAGCCGCGGCCAACCCACATTCAAATCAACAAACCACCCCCAAGCCAGCCACGACAAATCAAAACGTCTCCATACTCGACCGCGTTCGCGCCTTCTTCCGCCGCCTCTGGACCCACAGTTCCTAATTCATTAACGTTAGAGCTTTGCGATGTACCGGGCGATTGGACATTCGAGCTAGTCGTCCTGTCCTTTCGTGCAGGTATCGATGTGGCCGCGCGTAATGTTTCGAAAGCGCTTCCTTCATGCTATTTTTGGTCTTGAGGAAAATGCCTTCCTCACTCTTGCGGGCGTGACGGGCACAGTTGAGCTAGATAAATTTTCACAGGAGTGTTCCAGTGAGGCCGATTATTGCCCATCGCGTCAGATTCAGATCTCTCTATGCATTTTTCTCTTCCCTGAGCGTCGCCCTGATCCTGGCCGGCTGCGCTGGCGGCTCTTCTGCCCCGCCCCCGCCGCCTCCACCCATTTTGAGTGTCTCCCTCTCTTCTACGAGTGCCTCGGTTCAAGCAGGTATTGGCACGCAAGGCTTCACGGCTACGGTGCAGAACGATTCGCAGAGCAAGGGGGTCAACTGGACACTTACGCAGTCCGGCGCAAGTTGCTCACCCGGTTGCGGCACAATTTCGGCGACGTCCAGCGCCTCGGGTACGCCCATCACTTACACAGCTCCGTCCAATCAGCCCAATCCTTCCGACGTTATGCTCACTGCCATTTCCGTCGCCGACAGCACAAAAAGCAAAGCGGCGACGATCACGGTGACACCCAGCGTTGCGGTGAGCGTGTCGCCCGCGCCAATCAACGTACAGTTCAATGCGATAGAAGACTTCACAGCTACGGTGCAGAACGATTCGCAGAGCAAAGGCGTTAAGTGGACACTTACGCAAAGCGGCACAAATTGCTCACCCGTGTGCGGCACACTTTCGGTGACGTCCAGCGCTTCGGGCACGCCCATTAGATATACGGGTCCGTCGAGCGTCCCCGCGAATCCATCTGTGACACTGACGGCGACTTCGGTAACCGATACGGCCAGGTCTTTCCCCGCTGCGATAACCGTCACGATTAACCCGGGAAATACGGCAGTCGCGGTCAGTCCAAAACGCGCGGCGATTACGAAATGGCAGACACAATCGTTTGTGGCAACGGTGACGGGAGCGAACGATATGACCGTCACTTGGAAAGTTGATGGCATGCTGGGCGGGAACTCTGCTTCTCTTGGTACTATCGATGCGAATGGGAACTACAAACCGCCGATCTCCGGCACCATCGGCGGCAGCCACACGATTACCGTCGTGAGCAATGCGGATGTCACGAAGAATGTGATGGCGCCCATCGGTGTGACCGACCTGCCGGGCGTTTACACTTACCACAACGACGTCTCACGGAGCGGCGCGAACATTCAGGAATTTGGGCTGACCACATCACTGGTCACTCAGGCCACATTCGGCAAGCTCTTCTCGTGCAACGTGGACGCCGCGATCTATGCCCAACCGTTGTGGGTCGCAAACCTCACGATCGGCGGCGCGTCGCACAATGTGGTCTTCGTCGCCACCCAGCGCGACACGGTATACGCATTCGACGCCGACAGCTCCAGCTGCCAGAACCTGTGGGGCAGCCCCAAGAGCCTCATTGCCGCGGGCGAAACCTGGGTCACTAGCGCGGATGAATCGGGCTGCGGCGACCTCGAGCCAGACATCGGCATCGTGGGAACGCCGGTTATCGATCCATCCACCAACACCCTGTACGCTGTCTCGAAAACTAAAAACAACACAGGCATCGCCTACCACCAGCGCCTGCACGCTCTCGATCTCCTTACGGGAAACGAAAAATTCAACGGTCCCATTGACATCCAAGCCACCGTCTCGGGAAGCGGCGGGGGCAGCTCGGGCGGTTCACTCAGTTTTGACCCCTTGATTAACGGCCAGCGCCCAGCCCTGCTACTCTCGAATGATGCGGGGGGAAAACACGTCGTAATCAGTTGGGCGTCGCACTGCGACTTCGGCCAGTTTCATGGCTGGTTGATTTCTTACAACGCGGGCACGCTCGCTCGTGAAGCCGTTTTCAATGTTTCTCCAAACGGCGCCTTGGGTGGTATCTGGATGTCCGGCAACGGGCCGGCAGCAGATGCAAGCGGGAACATCTTCTTCGCAACCGGCAACGGCAGTTGGACCGGAACTGACGCGTTCGGCGACAGCATCGTCAAACTCGGGCTCCAAAGCGGAACATCCTTCACAAACCTCGACTACTTCACGCCTACTAACCAGAGCGCTCTCTCTGGCTCCGACGAGGATCTGGGCTCGGGGGGCCTCCTCTTGCTTCCCGACCTTTTAGGACCGCATCCGCATCTTCTCGTTCAGGTTAGTAAGGACGGCGAGATCTACGTTGCGGATCGGGGAAACCTGGGCCACATCCTCTGCCCGAATAGTTGCAGCAGTACGGACACGCAAATCGTGCAAGAGCTGCCGGCAGGAACTCTCGGCGGCATGTGGGGCTCACCCGCGTACTGGAACGGAAATCTTTATTTCGGCGGCAGTGGCGACAATCTGAAGGCCTTTTCCGTCAGCGCGAACGCCGCGTCACCGATTTCCAACAATCCGACATCGCAAAGCTCACATGGGTTTGCTTTCCCCGGGCCAACGCCGTCCGTTTCTTCGAACGGAAATGCGAACGGGGTCGTCTGGGCACTCGATAACAGCCAATACTGCACCAGACAGTCTCTGTTATGTGGACCGGCGGCGCTATTCGCCTACGACGCAACGAGTCTGGGCAACGAGTTCTGGAACAGTTCGCAAGTCGCAGGCGACCAGGCGGGGCTGGCCGTGAAATTCACCGTCCCTACCGTCGCCAACGGCAAGGTCTACATCGGAACGCGGGGCAATGACACAGGCGCCGGCACATCGTCCATTCTCGGCGAACTTGACGTCTACGGCTTGAAGCCGAACTAGCGCAGCATCTTTTTTCTGGACAATTCATTCCTTTTCGAGTATCTTTTGCCTTGGTTATAATTGCATTTGCAGTGCGGCAGCCGGGCTGCCGCTTTTTCGTTTTCGGCCCTAGAATCTCAGCAGCCCATCCGAGCTCTTGGCGTTACGCACGAACCAGGGCCGATCCCTATAATTATGTTAACCCCTAAGCCTTTTAGAATGCACACTTACAAACCATCTCATAAGTGTTCATTCCAAAAGGCTTACAGAAACACTAAGTCCTTTAGAATCAACACTTATGAAAAACATAGGGGGGAGGGGGTATCCGATTCCAGCTCTCCAAACGCTTGGGTTTCGACGCCCTTTGTCTCAGGAATGAGGTCTTGAACGGGAAGACCGCTCCTACATGCCCTCGTAGTTGGGCCCGCCGCCACCTTCCGGCACGACCCAATCGATAATCTGATAAGGGTCCGCGATATCGCAGGTCTTGCAATGCACGCAATTCGCGGCATTGATTTTCAGCTTCACGGCGCTGCCCTCTTTCACCATTTCATAAACCGCCGCGGGGCAGAAATATTGGCAAGGATTGCCGTATTCCACCACGCACTTCGTCGCGCACACGTTCAAGTCATGTACCACTAGGTGGCATGGCTGATCCTCTTCATGCCGCGTCCCGGAGTGATACACGTCCGTCAGGCGGTCAAATGTCAGCTTTCCGTCGCCTTTGAATCGTTCCGGGGCAGCGCGCCCATTGATCTTTTTGTACGCTTCATGCCCCGCGTGAGCATGCATCGGATCGATCAGCCCGCGCCCGCCCGTTAGGAACTGCAACCCCGTCTGAAAAAAACCGGCCAGCATTCCGTGCTGGAACGACTGGTGAAAATTCCGCACCTGCCACATTTCTTTTTTGATGTAGCTCTGGTCGATCTTTTTCGGAAAGGCGCTAAGAGTCTTCGCCGAAGTATCCCCTGTCTTCAGCGCCTCAAATATTGTCTCCGCCGCCAGCATCCCGCTCTTCATTGCCAGGTGAATACCCTTCAGCCTCTGCGAATCCAGAAAACTCGCGGAATCGCCGATGATCAACCCTCCGTCAACGTAGGTGCGCGGTATTGCGTACCAGCCGCCGTACGGCAGCGACTTCGCGCCATAGCGCACCAGCTTTCCATCCTCCAAAATCTTTTTCACGAACGGATGTGTCTTCCAGATCTGAAACGCTGCATGAGGATCGAACTGCGGATCGGAATATTCCAAGGCGATGACGAGCCCGATCGAAAGCCGGTTGTTGGAAAGCCCATATATCCATCCGCCGCCGTACATATCCGTTGAAACCGGCCAGCCCAGCGTGTGCGCCACATAGCCGGGTTGAATGCGCCCCGGCGCGACGTCCCACAACTCCTTGACGCCGATTCCGTAACTCTGCGGATTGATGTTGTCGAGCTTTTTTTGCGCTACCAGCTGTTTCGTCAGCGACCCGCGCGTTCCCTCGGCCAGCACCGTCACCTTCGCGCGCAGCTCGTACCCCGGCGTGTAGTTGTCTTTCGGCTTGCCGTTCTTGTCGAGCCCCTTGTCTTCTGTGATTACGCCGCCAATCCCGCCGCCCTCATAAATCAAGGACGCTCCGCCAAATTGCGTAAAGAGATTTACGCCTTCCTTTTCGACTAGCCCGCCGAGCCACTTCGTCATCTTGCTCAGTGATACAACATAGTTGCCCTTGTTCTTGAATGGTGGCGGCGTAATTGGAAACCGAAACGAACCACCTTTGGTGAAGACCAGCGCTGCATCGTCCGTCACCAGCGTGTCAAGCGGAGCCGTCTTCTCAAATTCCGGCACCAGCTCCGCCAGCGCTCTCGGATTCATGATTGCGCCCGAAAGCTGATGCGCCCCGATCTCGCGTCCCTTTTCCAGTACGTAAATGTTTTCTGCCGACAGCGCGGGCTTGTCGCCAGCTCCGTTGTGTTTCTTGATGAGATTCGCCAGATGCAGCGCACACGAAAGCCCCGCCGGCCCCGCACCAACAATCAATACGTCCGCCTCCAGTTGTTCCCGCTGCACGGTCATGCCGTTCCCCTCGTCGATCTTATCAAAGAGTCTGTACTCGACGACGATTAGCGCCTCTTTTCAAACTCATCGAGGGATATGCCCAACTGGCGAAGAATCTTGTAGAAGAGTGGTGGGCCAATTTCGCGGCCTCCGTGCACAGGTATTGTGACGGCACGACCATCCGAATGATTCCAGCGTTCGTGACCACCTGTAGTGCGGGTATGAACGAATCCAAGGAGTCGAGCGACGCGCTGAAAATCGCGCGCCGTCGCACTAGGCATTGACTATCTCAGTGGTGTCGGCGGGGAGCTTCAGACCCTTTTCTCGATACTCTTCGGCGATCATCGTGAAAACCCGTGTCAATTCGGCGAGCGCCGCTTCCCGTGTATCCATCAGCGCATAGCAACCCGAAATAGCAGGGATCTCGGCAACCCAGGAACCATCTGCCTGCCGATAGAGAATCGTTTTGTAATTCTCGAGCTTCATGGCGTAAGGAAAAGTATACGCCAAATTCGCATTGTCAAGGGTTTATGCCGATTTCGCCTTTTCCAAGGCCTCCGTCAGCGCAGGCATGATCTCGAAAATGTCTCCGACCACGCCGTAATCCGCGATCTCAAAAATCGGCGCGTTCGCATCTTTGTTGATCGCCACAATTGTTCGCGCGCCCTTCATTCCCACAACGTGCTGAATCGCGCCGCTAATCCCAAGAGCCAGATACAGCTTCGGCGCAACCGTCTGTCCCGAACTGCCGATCTGTCGCTCCATCGGGAGCCATCCTTCATCGCAAATCGGCCGCGACGCCGCAATCTCGCCGCCAATGGCCTTCGCCAGCGCCTGTGCCAGGGGAATATTTTCAGGCGCTTTGATGCCGCGCCCAATCGCTACGATCAGCGGTGCCTGCGTCAAGTCCACCGCCGATTTCGCTTCCTTGAACAATTCCAGCGGCTTCGTTCGGATCTGCGCAGCATTCAGCGTCACAGCCACTTTGTTCACGGGAGCTTTCCCCGATGGATGCGCCGCCAGCAAATCGGAACGGAACGCCCCTGACTGAAACGACGCAAACCACGGCCCGGCACCTTGAAACGTCACATCCGCCGCCGTCTTGCCCTGGAACATCTGCCGCACGAACACCAGCTTCCCGCCTTCATTCCGGTAGCCGACGCAATCGCCAATCATTCCCTTGCCGAGCATCGCCGCCAGCTTCGGCGCAAAGTCACGCACTTGATACGTGTGCGGAAACAAAACCAAATCCGGCTTCGCCGCACCAATCGCCTGCGACAGCGCCACGCAGTAACCGTCCGGCGTGTAGGTTTCCAGCAAATCATGCTCCACCAGCAGTACTTCCGCTACCTTCTTTCCCGCCAATTCCTCCGCCAGCGCGGCAACATCTTTCCCAATCATCAGCGCGGTCACCGTGCTCGAAGTTGCCACTGCAATTTGCTGCGCCGCCACCAGCGTCTCAAAGCTCGTGTTGTTCCACTTCCCCTGCCGAAGTTCGGTGATTACAAGAATTTTCATGGCTAAATCACCCGCGCCTCAAACTTGAGCTTCTCCACCAACTTCGCCGCCACTTCCTTCGGCGTTCCCGTCAAAAACTCCGTCTGCTTCGTCTTCGCCGGCACGTAAATTTTCTCAATCTTCTGCGTCAGCTCGCCGGACGCGCCCAGCGACTCCCGCGTAATCGTCGCAATCTCTTTTTTCTTTGCCGCCATGATGCCCTTCAGCGTCGCGTAGCGCACTTTATTGATCCCTGATTGGATCGACAGCACCGCCGGCAGCGGGCACTCCATCCACTGGAACCAGCCGGCCTCGAGTTCTCGCTTCAGCTTCATTCTTCCATCGGTCACTTCAATCTGCATGATGATCGTCGCATGCGGCAAATTCAGCAGCGCTGCAATCAAAACGCCCGTCTGCCCGAACCCGTGGTCGTCACTCTGCAATCCCGTCAGCACCAGGTCCGCTTTTTCTTTTTGAATTGCCGCGGCCAGCGCCCGCGCCGACCCCAGCGGATCGAGTTGCGCAAAATTGTTATCCGCGATGTGTATTCCGCGGTCCGCGCCTTTCGCGAGCGCTTCCTTAATGGTCTGTTTCACCCGCTCCGGCCCCATCGACAGCGTAATCACTTCGCCGCCGTGTTTTTCTTTCAGCCGCAGCGCTTCTTCCAGCGCGAAGCTGTCCGGCTCGTTCATTTCAAACCCGATATCCGACTCTTTGATCCAGTTCCCGGCAATCGCCAGCGGCGCGTCCTTTGCCGGAACCTGTTTGATGCACACAATAATGTTCACAGAATTTTTCCTTCTTGCTCGCCTGTCATCCTGAGGGCATCCGACGAGGATGTCCGAAGGATCCCAACCTGTCCGGAACCTGTGTATGCGTTACGCGGTGAAATTCTTCGGCGAACTCCGGTCCGCATCAGAATGAAGACAAATGTTTGGCGCGAAATAAGATTTATTTCCCCGACCAGCGCTTGAATATCAGCGCCGCGTTCGTGCCGCCAAATCCAAACGAATTCGACAACGCATATTCCACCGACGCCTTGCGCGCCACATTCGGAATGTAGTCCAGATCGCACTCCGGGTCGGGAGTTTCCTGGTTTATCGTCGGCGGCAGGATCTGATCCCGCAATGCCAGCACACTGATACCCGCTTCCAGTCCACCCGCGCCGCCCAGCAAATGTCCTGTCATTGATTTCGTCGAGCTGATCGGCACCTTCTTCGCACGCTCCCCAAACAACCTCTTCAGCGCCCGAGTCTCGATCGCGTCCCCGATGGGTGTCGAGGTGCCATGCGCGTTGACGTACCCGATGTCTTCCGGAGCAAGCTTGGCATCCTTGATCGCGGCCTTCATCACGCGGTACGCGCCGTCGCCATTCTCCGCCGGCTGGGTGATGTGATACGCGTCGCCGGACATTCCATACCCGACAATCTCCGCCAGGATCGAGGCGTGGCGTTTCTGGGCGTGCTCGAGCGTTTCCAATATCAGGATTCCCGCGCCCTCGCCGACCACAAACCCATCGCGTCCCGCGTCAAACGGCCGGCTCGCGTGCGCCGGATCATCGTTCCGCGTCGAAAGCGCCTTCATCGATGCAAATCCGCCCACGCCCATTGGCGTTATGGTCGCTTCCGTCCCGCCGCAGATCATCATCTCGGCCGCGCCACGCTCGATAATCTTGAAAGAATCCCCGATGGCATGTGCCGAAGCTGAGCACGCTGTCGCCGTCGCGGAATTCGGCCCGCGCGCGCCATAGCGAATCGAAATATGTCCCGAAGCAAGATTCACGATCGCGGAAGGAATGAAAAACGGGGAAATCCGGTTCGGCCCGCCCTGTATCAACTTGATGTGTTCGCGTTCGATGATGTCGAACCCGCCGATGCCCGACGAAACGTAAACGCCCACCTCATCCAGGTCCGAATCTTCCTTCTTCCAGCCGGACATCTTCACCGCAAAATCCGCGCCTGCCAGGGCCAGTTGAATGAACCGCCCCATCTTCTTCAGTTCTTTTTTCTCAATCCAAAGGAACGGGTCGAAGTTTTTCACTTCGCCAGCAATCTTGCAATCGAACCCTGCCGGATCGAAATGCGTGATAGGCCCAACGCCGCTCACCCCGGCCACGAGGTTTTTCCAGCTTTCCTCCGTGCCGATGCCCAGCGCGCAGACCAATCCAACGCCCGTAACGACTACCCGGCGAGTCAAATTCCCGATGCTCCCTGTTGAGGTGGTAATTTCGTGGCTTACTTACCCTTGGAGTGTTTGTCGATATAATCCACCGCGTCTTTCACGGTGGTCATCTTTTCCGCGTCCTCGTCGGGAACTTCGATCCCGAACGCTTCTTCGAATGCCATCACCAATTCCACCTGGTCGAGCGAATCCGCCCCCAGATCGTCCACGAAGGACGCGGTCGGCGTCACTTCCGCCTCATCCACGCCGAGCTGTTCGACGATAATCTGCTTTACGCGTTCTTCCACGCTGGCCATTCCTATGTCCTCCGCGATCTGCTATCGCTTGGTGTGCCTATTACTTTAACCGATGAACGCACTGCCCGGCGAATCCGCCGCCCCACAGCCTCTTTCTTCCCCTCTGGATAACCTGCCCATTCTAGTCATGCCTCCCCGCAAGGTCAACTTTGGTCCCCGTCGTCCGGCTGCTCTTGGCCTAATCATCTCTGCGGCAGTCTCTTCTTCTCTGCTCTCTGTTTTCTGTGTCCTCTGTGGTGAATTCCTTTCTTCCTACGCCAAATACATCCCGCCATTCACATCCAAGACATGTCCGGTGACGTACCCCGCCTCGTCGCTGGCCAAGAATACAATCGCTGCCGCCACGTCCCGAGCCGAACCCATCCGTCCTAGCGGAATCCGCGTCTTCAATTCTTCTTTCACCTTGTCCCCAAGCACGTCCGTCATCAGCGTCTCGATAAACCCAGGCGCCACCGCATTCACAGTAATGTTTCGCGAAGCAATCTCGATCGCAATCGCCTTCGTCAACCCGATCAGTCCCGCCTTCGCCGCCACGTAATTCGCCTGCCCGGCATTCCCCATTTCCGCCACCACCGACGCAAGATTGATGATTCGTCCCGCCCGCGCCCGCATCATCGTGGGCAAAGCCTGCTGAATGCACAGATGAGCGCCCGTCAAATTCGTCCGCAGCACTGCCTCCCAATCCGCCAACTTCATCCGCACTGCCAGGGCGTCGCGCGTAATCGCGGCATTGTTCACCAAAATATCGAGCCGCCCGAATTTCTCGACCACCTGTTTGAATCCCGCCTTCACCTGCTCGGCGTCCGCTACATCCATTTTCACAGCCAGCGCTGTGCCGCCCGCCGCGGAAATCTCGCCGACCAGCGCTGCCAGTTTCTCTTCATTCCGCGCCGCCACCGCAACTTTCGCCCCCGCGGCCGCCAGCGCCAGCGACGTCTCGCGCCCAATCCCCTGCGACGCTCCCGTCACCACCGCCACTTTGTCCTTCAAGCTAAACATCGCGCCGTCGTGCTTCTCCCTCTCGCCACTCGCCACTTATTCTTTCCTCACGCCACATCCGACGCCCGCGCTCCCGCAATCTTTTCGATCGTCGCCGCCAGACTCTTCTCGTCCTCCACATTCAGCGCCGCCACCGACCGCTCGATCTGCCGTAGCAGCCCCGTCAACACGCGCCCCGGCCCCACTTCGACAAACGTGTTCACACCCTCATCGATCAGCAGCCGTACGGACTCTCCCCATCGCACCGGCATCGACACCTGTCGCACCAGCGCTTCCCGCGCTTCCTCGCCGCTCGTCGTCGTATCTGCATCAACGTTCGTCACCAGCGGCACTTGTAAATCCGAAAACTGCGTCGCGCGCAAATCCTTTTCCAGCCGCTCCTGCGCCGGCATCATCAGCGCAGAATGAAACGGCGCCGAAACCGCCAGAATCACCGCACGCTTGGCCCCCAGCTGCGAAGCGGCCTCCACCGCTCTCTTGACCGCGCCCGCATGTCCCGAAATCACCGTCTGCTCCGCCGAATTCAAATTCGCCGGCGCGCAAACTTCGCCGTTCGCCGCGCGCTTGCAAGCATCCAAAACCACTGCCGGCGACAATCCCATAATCGCGGCCATCGCGCCCGCGCCGGCCGGCACCGCTTCTTGCATGTACGTGCCGCGCTTGCGCACCAGTTGCACCGCATCCGCAAATTTCAGGCTACCCGCCGCCACCAGCGCCGAGTATTCGCCCAGGCTGTGCCCCACCACGTAATCCGGCGCAATTCCCTTCTCCGCCAGCACCCGGTACACCGCCACCGAGCACGTCAGGATCGCCGGCTGCGTGTTCGCCGTCTGCTTCAGCTCCTCGTCCGTGCCCTCAAAACACATCTTCGAAATGGAGAAGCCCAGCACCCTGTCCGCTTCATCGAAAACGCCTCGTGCCGCGGGATATTTGTCCGCCAGCTCTTTTCCCATGCCGGGGTATTGCGAAGCTTGCCCCGGAAACATAAATGCGACTTTACCCATCGTTCTTACCTCTGTTGCGCCGCCAGGCGCCTGCACTCGCTTAACTGAAGTGCGCGGCCGCGGCCGATAGCTCCTGTTCGATTTTTTCGTTCATGCGCGCGCGTGCGAGTCCCGCGGCCACGCGAATCGCGTTTTTCACCGCGTTGGCGTTCGAACGCCCGTGTCCGATCACGCACACCCCGCGCACTCCCAATAGCGGCGCGCCCCCGTACTCTGTGTAATCGATCTTCTTCCTCACTCCCTTGAATGCGCCCTTGGAAAGCAACGCGCCGAACTGCGTCACCAGCGAACTCTTCAACGACTTCCCCAGCAAGCCGAATAGCTGAAACGCCAGCCCCTCGCAAATTTTCAGCACGATGTTTCCCACAAATCCGTCGCAAACGATTACGTCCACGTCTCCGGTAAAAAGATCTCCGCCTTCGACGTTTCCCACATAGTGCACCGCGCTTTTCTTCAGCCGGGTGTGCACTTCGCGGGTCAGTTCGTTTCCCTTGATCTCTTCTTCTCCGATCGAGAGCAACCCCACGCGCGGCCGCCGGCTCCCGAACGTCGCGCGGTAATAAATCTCTCCCATCACGGCGAACTGCACCAAATGCTCCGGTTTCGAATCCACGTTCGCGCCCACGTCCAGCAGCACGGAAACGCCGCCCTTCGCGTTCGGAAACGGCGCCGCCAGCGCCACCCGGTCCACGGACTCCAGCGTTCCCAGCAAAAATCTCGCCACGGTCATCACCGCACCAGTATTTCCGGCGCTCACCAAGCCGTCGGCCCTCGCTTCTCGCACCAGCCGCGCCGCCACGTGCACGGAGCTGTCCTTCTTTCGCCGGAACGCCTGCGCCGGATGGTCTTGCATAGTGATCACCTCGCTCGCCGGCACCACCTCGATCGGCAGGTTGGGTTCCGCGTGCTTCGCCAGCTCTCCGCGCACCACATTCGGCTGGCCCACCAGCAAAATGCGCACGCCGAACTCTCGCGCGGCCAGCAGACTGCCTTCGACTTCGGGGCGGGGCGCATGGTCTCCGCCCATGGCGTCAACGGCGATGGTGATCATGGGATTTTGCCCGCAGGCTAAAAAGACAGACGAATCTTACGCTTTCGTCTCTTTAACCGCACGGCCCTTGTAGTAACCGCAATGCGGGCAGGCTTGGTGCGGCTGCTTCATCTCGTGGCAGTTCGGACACTCCCCGAGCGCCGGCTTCGTCAGAAAGTCGTGTGCCCGCCGATTGCTCGTTCGTCTCTTGGAATGCCTTCGTTTTGGGTTAGGCATAGCAATACTCCTCTGTCCCACCGTTAGCGGGCGGATTGTATGGGCTTTTCGCCCTGAAAGCTATCTTTTCCGTCTTACTCGGAACTCTCTTGACGCTGCCCTCTGTTCCTTAACCCTCATTCCGACCGGAGTCCCGACGATTTCTGTCGGGAAGGAGTGGAGGAATCTCTCTTCGATTGCCGTGCACTCATAAAACACAAATACCCGGTAACCTTCTGATATACGCTGAACTATTGTTTTTTCAGCCAGTCCTGCTTGAGGCGCGCGAGTGGGGCCAGGCGCGGGTCCGTCGCGTGGGTCTCACAGCGGCACTCTTCATGGTTCAGGTTCGCCCCGCAGCTTGGGCACAAACCCCGGCAGTCGCTCCGGCAAATCACCTTGAGCGGCAACGCCAACAGCACCTGTTCCTTCAACACATCCGCCAGGAAGAGTCCTTCTCCTTCGAAAAACCCTATCTCCGTGTCGTCGTCCTTCAACCGGTCTTCTCTTGGCTTCAAATCCTTCGTCACCGGCCGGTAAAACAGGTCAAAGGCTCGGTTCACATCTTCGGTCACCGGCTCTAGGCACCGCGCGCACACCAGCTCGATCTTGGTTTCAAGCGTACCCGTGATGCGGATCTGACCTTCCAGCAGCTCCGCCGTCGCCGTCACTTCCAGCTGCTCGGTCTGCTTGATCTCCGCCGTATGATAATCGATGCTCCCCGGCGCGTAGTTCCTCCGGATGCGCAACTTGCGGACGGCAAGATCCTTGACGTCAAGGAACATGTCTTCGGCGCCTCCGGCGCGTACGCTCATGCTTTCCCATTATTGAGTCGCCCGCCCCTCAAGTCAAGGAACAGCCCTTTTCACATACTTTGATTTGCGCCCTCCTGGTCACCATTGCGTTCCAGTACTCAGCGCCTCTCTCCAGCTGAACACCAAAGAAAAGTTAAAATCCTGAAAGACTGGCTCTCCCGCCTTCTTTAATCCGTGGAGGTAATGCTAGAGGCAAGGTCTCAAATATAAACGTCCTGTGAATATATTATGAATGTTTGTTGACAAAAGACGCGGACGCGCTAGACTCCGTGGCAATGAGCGGCTTGGCTAACCGCTTAGAATTCTTCGGGTCAGGTATCAATTTACTTAGTGGAGGGTTAGTTATGCGCAAATCTTTCTACCTATTTTCCCTGGTGACGCTCCTACTCAGCATGCTCTGGGCGAGTCCAACTAATGCGCAAGAGCGCAAGGCAGCCATCACTGGCCATGCGACCGATACGAATCATGACCCCCTGGTAGGCGCAAAAGTAGAATTGCAGCCTCTAGGACAAACGGCGGTGACGGACGCCCAAGGCGCGTTCAAAATTGCCGACCTGGCTCCCGGCGAATACACGCTCACGATTTTGTACGTAGGATTCACCCCGTACACCAAGAAGATCACTGTCGCTTCGGGCGGCACCGCAATCGTCGATGCCGAACTCCAGATTGAGACGGTGACGGAGCAGGTCATCGTTCGCGGGGAGCGCGAACGCGGCGAAATCGAAGCCCTCAATCGTGAACAGACCGCCGATAACATCGTCCAAGTCTTGCCGGCCGAAGTTATCGTGAGCCTGCCGAATGCCAATATCGCGGACGCACTCGGCCGCCTGCCCAGCGTTTCGCTCGAGCGCGACGAAGGCGAAGGCAAGTACGTCCAGATCCGCGGCACGGAGCCACGGCTCAGCAACGTGACCATTGACGGAGTGCACGTGCCCTCTCCCGAAGCGGTGCGCAACGTCAAGCTGGACGCCATTCCCGCTGACCTCGTCGATTCAGTTGAAATCAATAAAACCCTTTCGGCCAATCAGGAGGGCGATGCCATCGGCGGTTCGGTGAATCTGGTCACCAAGAAAGCCACCGACCAGCCCTACATCACCTTGCTCGGCATGGGCGGCTATACTCCCATCGCCGGCGGCAGAAAACTCGATCAGTTCACGGGAACGATCGGCAAGCGCTTCGGAAAAGAGAAGCGCTTCGGCATAATGTTCGGCGGCAGTTACGATTGGAACGGGCGTGGTTACGACGATGTGGAACCGGCGCCGACTACCGTGGCGATTGGCGCCAACCCCGCGGTTCCCGTTTTCGCCGGCGAGGATATTCGGGAATACTGGTACGACCGAACTCGCTTCGGCTATGCCACCAGTGCCGACTACAAGCTGGGCACCGGGTCGTTTCTTTACCTCCGCGGATTGTTTTCCCAATTCAAAGACATTGGACAGGATTGGATCTATTCGCCGACTCCGGGCGTCTTCACCTCCCCCACCACAGCGGACAATACCGGCAGCATGGTGTTCAATCATGTATATCGCAATCCGTGGCAGCAGATTTTCAATGTGACCGTAGGCGCGCAGCACACCTTCGGATCCAACTTAATCGGCTACGAAGTCTCGGGGGCCCAGGCGCGCTATTCGGGCGGATTTCCAAGAGCTGTCTTCAACGGGCCAACGGGAATCGCGTTTGGGCTCGACACGTCCAATCCTCACACTCCCAAGTTCCCGGTGCTCGATGGCACCAACATTTTCGATCCGACCACGTACTCCCTTGCCCAGATCCAGTACAACAGCAGGCCCATTTCCGAGCAGGATTTTACGGGGAATATCTGGTTGACGCACCAATACAACATCGGCACGCATTTCGGCACGTTAGAGACGGGCTTCAAAGTGCGTGACGCGCAGAAAAAACAGGTGGACGCGGAGTTGTTCTACAACTTCAACGGCAACGCAACGATGAGTCAGTTCCTGTCACCCTTTACGAATCCAGACTACTACCTCGGTGCCTACAAGTACGGACCGACAACCGATTGGAGCAAAATTAACTCCTTCTTCCTCGCCAACAATCCGGCACTCTTCACCTCCAACCCTAACGCCTTCCACCACCGTTCGGATTCCAACAATTTCTCCCTCTCCGAACGCGTCTACGCAGGCTACGTGATGAATACCATCACCATCGGCCATGTCCGCTTGCAGGGTGGCCTGCGCTTCGAGGCAACCCAGGGCTCCTTCCTCGGGACTCAGGCAAATTTCGATCCCAGTGGAACTTTTCTCTTTGACTCTCGAGTGCCTGGCGAGCAATCTTATCTGGACGTCCTGCCGAGCGTTCAACTCCAATACAATATCAACGGCTCCACGAACATCCGCGCAGCCTATGGGCGCGGCATCGCCCGGCCCAACTTCGGGGACCTCCCTCCGTTCGCAAACTTGGATCAGGGTGGTGTAGGCGGAACTACGCGAGTATTTACGGGAAATCCAGCTCTAGTGCCGACGCATGCCAACGATTTCGATCTCTTGGTGGAACACTACTTGAAAACGGTGGGCATCATCCAGGCCGGTTGGTTTTACAAAGCCTTGACGGATCCTATTTACGTTGTGCAGACGGTCCCCACGACCGGGCAGTTTGCGGGGTTCAAAGTGACTCAGCCGATCAACGGCCCGAGCGCGCACATCCAGGGCATCGAATTTTCTTGGCAGCAGCACCTTAGGTCTCTTCCAGGCCTGCTGGGTGGCATAGGTGTGTCCGCCAACTACAGCTATACGACGTCGCAAGCCAGCTTTCCCGCCAGCTTCGGACGAACGGACAAGCCGGCGCTCCTGCGTCAGGCGCCAAATAACTGGAATTTTGACATCACGTACGATAAGGGCCCGATTTCGGCACGCATGGGCCTCTCACACAACGACGCGAATATTTTCGCCTACCAATTCGCAGACGGCGCGCCTGGTGGCATAAAAGGGCCACTCGGGGACGTCTACCTCTATCCGCACACCCAGGTGGACGCACAGGTGATGTATCACTTGCCTCACGCCCATGATTTTCAGGTGATCGCTTCGTTCCTCAATCTTACGAATGAAGTTTTCGGCTTTTATTTCGGCAGCGAACAGTATCCAGCCCAGCGCGAATACTACAACCGTACCTACTCCTTCGGCCTGCGCTGGACGCCAGCGCTCGGGCGGAAATGACCAGTACTCTGGCGAATCCGTTCATTTGTAAAGAGATTGGTCATTAGATTGATTTTCTCCAGTCCGCGAGCCGCGTGCCCACACGCACCCGGCTCGCTTCAAACAAAATTTTCTCATTCAGGCAGACGTCGCGTCGTTCATTGCTGCTATGCTACGGCTTTGGGGAGTGATCTCGATGAAGCTCCGCCCGCATTTCTTTCTTGCTCTCGCTTTGTTCTCTGTTAGCTTCACTCTGATACTGCGCGCGACTAGTTCGCCGTCCGCCGCCCCCAGCGTCGAAAATCCCACCTGTGAGCTCATCAGCCCCGGCGTTTACCGCCTCGACTTTCAGGCAGCATCCGGAGCCGGCCCCGTCCAGGTGTTTGCCAGTTCGCGCCCGGACCGCATCGATTCCGAAAAGCCGCTTCTCACCATTCGCCAATCGCCAGCTGAAGTCTCGGTCCCGGAGCGCTCCGGCCGGATCTACTTTCACTTGAAGCCCGCCTCCGGCCCCACCCGCGTCGTCTCCGTCCGCAGGCTTCCTCTTGACGGCGCAAAAAACTTTCGCGATCTCGGCGGTTACCGCACCGGCGATGGCCGTTACGTCCGCTGGGGCTTGGTCTACCGTTCGAATTATCTCGTGGATCTCACTCCCAAGGATTTTGCATATCTCAACGCCCTCGGCATCCGCCTGATCTGCGACGTCCGCAGTGAAGCCGAGCGGGCGCGCGCCCCGGATCACTGGGTCGGAAACACCCCGGAGTTCTTCTCCATTCCCATCGGCCCCAATCGCGATGGCACTCTCACTTCCGAAGAGCTCAAACAGCGAGTCGCGGCGCTGAACAACGAGAGCAAGAATTCCACTCGCGGTTACGATAAGCTCGCAATTGATTTTGCCCCGCAGTTCGGAAACATTCTCCACCGTCTCGCCGCCGGCGACCTGCCCGCCGTCGAGCACTGCAGCTCCGGCAAGGATCGCACCGGCGTATTCAGCGCGATTCTCCTCACCGCGCTCGGCGTTCCTCGCGACACTGTCATTCGGGATTATCTTCTGACCACGCGGTACTTGCTCGCGCCGGACAGCATCGAAAAAACCACCGCCGATCTCCAGAAAATCCTCGGCCTCTCCGCGCCTCCCGATGCCGCCACGGTGCAGGCCTTGATGACCACCAAGCCCGAGACTCTCGATGCCACATTTGAAAGTCTTAACAAAACTTACGGTTCCTTCGATGCCTATCTCCAAAACGCATTAAAAATTTCCAATTCCGACCTAGCAGCCCTCCGCCAGCGCCTCTTGGAACCCTAGTTCCCTCCGCTCAATCACCCCCCACGTCCCCCGGTGTGGTTCACGAAATCAGGCAAGACGATTTCCAGCTCGGATCTGGTACCTCCTCGTTGTGCCCTTTTTCTTATCAACCCGGGCTAGTACCGAGTGGTTATCTTTTGGGGGTACCAGCCTGAAAGTACTATTGTCGCTTCGAATCCCAGTGCTACTCTGGCCCTCCACCCTTCCTACTTCAACTCTGCGCCAGCCCCCCTCCTTGGTGCCTGGAGGCATCTCGTGGACCATTTTATCGATCGTTTTGTGCGGGACCGTCGTCTCTCTACGCGCTACGTTTTAAAAACCCCCATGCGCTTTCGCATCCGCAAGTCTTCCATCCCCGAACAAGGAGCCGAGACGGACAATGTTTCCGAGCGCGGCGTCTTTTTCGCTACCAAGCTCCCCATGAGCGTCGGCACGGCCGTCGACCTACTCCTGAAAATGCCGGAAGTAATCACCGGCAAGAAAGCCACCGAATGGCGCTGCACGGGTCATGTCGTTCGTGTCGTGCCCCAAAGGTTCCCCGAGCAGAATCTCGGCGTTGGCGTTGAATTTGACTTTTATGAGATCTGTCTGGCCTAGCGTGTCTCCCTCCACGGCCGCGCATGTCTGCTAGGCCATGACATCGGTGGAATATCCGGTCTTTCGAGACTGTTGGGGTGGGCACGGGTCACGCAAATTTCCGTGTGTGAGGAGACGAACGATTAACATGCAAAAGCGCGCGCTTATTGTCGACGACGAACCAGACACCTGCGAACTCATCGAGAAAGTCTTGGGCTCCGCCGGGATGGAATTCTTGACGCTCACAAAGAGCCTCGAAGCGCCCGGAATTCTGAGCGAGGGGAAATTTTCTTTGGTGTTCCTCGACCAGCGCATGGCTTCCCCCGATGGCCTCGATCTCACGCGGCAGATGCGCGATTCCGCCTTCAACCACATGACTCCGATTATCATGATCAGCGACGACCAGCGCCCCGGCGCTTTGGCCAAAGGCTTTCAGGCCGGCGCCAGTTTTATCCTTTACAAACCGATTGACAAGGATCGCCTTCTCAAACTCGTTCGCGCCACCCAGGGAAACATGGAGCACGAGCGCCGCAAGATTCGCCGTGTCCCGTTGCGATCCAGGGTTTGTCTGCGGAATGGCCGGCAGGAAATCGAAGGCGAGACCGTGGACATCAGCATGGAGGGTCTCCTCGTTAAAGCTCCTCGGACTTTTCCAGTCGGCTCCTTCGTGGATATCCGCTTGGATCTGCCCAAGAATGTGCAGCCCATCGTGGGCGCCGGCTCTGTTGTGCGCCTCGCCGCGGGAAATCAGATGGGTATCCACCTGGGCCGCTTGCCATTCGTCGAAAGCCAGCGCCTCCAGGAGCTGCTCTTGCCCCTCATCCCTCCCGAAATAGCCCGCTGCGCCGCCAGCGCCTTCTTGCCTCCAGTTTATTCGCGATGACCTCTTCACCGTCGCGCGCTTTATCTGCGGCGAATCCCCGCAGTGCGCGTTTCTCAGGCGTCCAGACCTATGGGACGACCGGCAACGTGATATGCGAAGGCATCGCCGGTGAACAATAGATGCGCTGCATTGCCTTAGTGTAATCAGAAGCGCCGGCTTGATAGATGCTCCCAACAAACTTTTGTGGATTTCGGTCGATTATCGGGAACCAGCTCGATTGAATCTGCACCATGAAGCGATGACCCTTCAGGAACACATGGTCGTGGTCGCGCAGAGGGATGTTCCACTCTGTCGGCTTTTTGGGCGTCAGCGGCCCGGGTTTTTCATAGCTAAGCAGATACCGGCCCCGCCGGACTTCCATGGCAATGGGCAGCTCGTATCCGTTCAGAGATTGCGCGTACTGCCCCGGCTTGGGTCCGGCTTCGGGATCCCAATCATTTTTCTGCGCATCGTCGGGATAAACGTCAATCAGCTTCACAATGAAATCGCTGTCACTTCCGGATGTGGAAGCGAAAAGATCAGCCGCCACCGGGCCCGTGACCACCATATCGTGGTCGAGCGGTGCGCTCACGTAAGTCAAAACATCGGGCCGATGATCGACGAAGCGCTGGTCCGCCACTTCCCAGGTCCGCCAGTCCCCGCCAGGATACGTTGGAGAAATGGGCCGCTGCCGGTACGGCACAGGGCTGGCAGGGTCAGAGACATATTCGCGGTATTGCCCAGATCCTCCACTCCCCGATGGCGTAGTGAACGACAGCGTGCCATCCGCGTGCAGATACAGATTCGTCTGGTGCGCTTCCGTGGGTGGCCAAACTGCATAGGTATGCCAAGTATTTGAACCGCTCTGAAAGGTGCTCGCCTGCCAATCCGGTTTCTCGCCCTTCCCGTGCAGGTAATAGCGAAAGAACGGAGCCTCGATGTTTTCGCGAAACTCACGCGCAGTCTCGTGTCCCCCAAAAGGGATAATGCCGATGGCCTCTCCTTTCCCGCCCGCCCATTGGCCGTGATACCACGGCCCCGCAACAATGAAATTCGTGTGGTCGGGGTCATGCTCCTCGGCATGGCGGAAAATCTGCCACGGCCCCCAGGGATCCTCCTGATCCCAAAAGCCGGCGACATTCAGGTTTGGCACCGTTGAAGCATGGAGCTGCCTCACCCACGCTTCTTTTTTCCAGAAGTCATCGTAATCCGGGTGCTCGATCGTCGAATTCCAGTACGGAATGGTGCCGTGGAGATACTTCGCGTTGATATTGGAGAGCGGACCGAGCTCGAGATACCACTGATACGTGTCGTAGGTCTCAAACTGGAAATTCGTGTTCTTGTTCTTGTCGGCCTGTTCCATCACCGCATACTCGAAGTCGTAGCTCTCGCGCAGTGCGCCGTAGCGGTGGTCGTCATCATTCATCCACTGATCCACCGGCGACGCCTGTTCGCTGATCGCCTTCAGCGCCGGATGCGGGTGGAGTAGGGTCAGCGCCGTCGTCAAGCCGTCATACGAGACTCCGTACATGCCGGCCTTCCCGGTGTTGTTCGGAACGTTTTTCACCAGCCACTCGATGCTGTCGTAGGCATCCGTCGTCTCATTGGTGGCCTTGGGATCATTCAGGTCGACTTCAGAGGATAGTTTGAACACCCCCTCGGACTTGAATCGCCCCCGCAAATTTTGGATCACGAAGATGTAGCCATCCTGCGCCAGCTCCTTCATTGAGGACGGCATAGGCGCGGGCGGTTTTTCCGGAACTCCATACGGCGTGCGCCGAAAGAGGATCGGCAACGGCCCATCCTGGTCGACAGGCGTCAGGATCACCGTTTGAAGATGTACTCCGTCCCGCATCGGGATCATCACTTCCTGAAGTTTGAAAACGGGCTTAGCCTCAGGCTGCTGTGCCGGCGCGGAAACCGCCATCAGCACAGTCAGAGCGAGGTAGATCGCAAATGGACGCATCTAATCTCCTCCGGAATGTTTTTCAAGAATGACGAAATATTTGCAGCAAGCCAGGGCGAGTATATATCAATCTCGCCTGATGCTGCGAAATGGGCGCACAACAAAGGAGTGGTCTCTCACGCCCTGAGCTTCTTCCGTTGCCTCTGTAGCGGCCACCTTCTGAGGCGGGCAGCTCTTCTTGCCCTCGCCCTTTCCGCGAGTGTCATCCCGACCGGAGCGGCCGGCTTTTTCCTTCGCTCGCGACAGCGAGGGCCGACCGCGCAGTGGAGGGATCGTGGCTGGACGTAAGCTCAGGCACACTCGTCGGAAACACCTCCCTACCTCCGCGAAGGTCATCCCGAGCGTAGTGAGGGACCTGCTGTTTCTTCGCCTCCACTCGCCCTTCCCCCGTAGGGGCACGATACATCGTGCCCTCTCCCGCTCCCCGCCCCGCCGACCTTGGGGGTCGGACCTTTAGGTCCGACAAAACTGCCGTCCCACCTCCACCACTGTCATTTGCGCATTTTGCATCCCGGATGATTTTGCGGGACCGAACGGAGCAAGCCGACTCTTTCTTGCCTTCGCCCTTTCCGCGACTGTCATCTGCGCCTTCTGCATCCCGGATGGGGTTGCGGGACCGACCGAAGGGGCGCGTCTTTTGCGGCCCGCAGTGGAGAGATCGTGGCTACACTTAAGCACGGGCACGGTCGCCGGAAACATTTCGCAACCCACCCCGCCACCTTCATTTTTCCCAAGCGTCAAAGGTGCCAGCGACGAGCGCTCGCCGCGCCGCCGGCGCCCCGAGTCTTATCCGGAGGAATCTGCTTTTCACTTTGCCTGTAGACGTCTCTCTCCACCCTTGGGAACTTGCTATGCTGCATTAAAAGCCTCGTTAAGTAAGAGCTCAATGAAGTTCAATACTATTGACTTAACTCGGACGTACCCACCCTGTACTCTCCGCCACAACTCAGGAGGTTCGCATGCTTCCTCCCCTTCGGAATTGTCTCGTTCTCCTTTGCTTAGCTCTCCTTCTCGCCCCGCTCGCTACGTCGCAGCAAACGCCCTCATTGCCGCTCCCTGCTGCCGCCGATCAGGAACAAATCGTCCCCTACTGGACGACCGAGACCGGTTGGAAAAGCGAGCTGCAACTCCGCAACAATCAGGTCGGCCAGGATCTCACCGTCACTCCCATCCTGCGAATACCGGACGGAGCAGAGACCGCTCTGGCGCCGGTCACGATTAAGTCCGAAGAGGTCACATCCATCGACATTGAAGCGGCCATTGGCACCACCGCACCCCAACTAGTCGAAACCTACGGCTCCCTCGTTCTCCGCTATCGCTCTCCAGGTTCTCGCAGCCTCTACGCTTCTCTGATGGTCCGCAATATCGGCCATCCCTTCGCTTTTCACATTGACGCCACGATAGAAACGCAAGACCTTCAAGCGGGAAGCCGCGAGGGCGTCTGGTGGCTCCCGAAGGAAACAACCAGCGACTATCTGATTCTCACCAACCAGGGCAAAATCACCCTTCCTCTTGATTTGTCGCTCTACGACGCAAATGGCAGAGAGAGCAAGCAGCAGGTCCTCCTTGGCCCGCACGAAACCAGACGCTATTCCGTTCGTAAATTAATCCTGGCTGCCGGGCTGAGTGGTTCGTATGGCGGCATCAAGGTCTCCGCCGCCGCGCACTCTGGCTCCCTCGACACACTACACTTCCTCTTCGACGAGACCGCTGCATTCTCTGCCATATTGAAGATGTTCGACCACGACCCAAACGCCAAGCTGAAAGAGAGGGACTTCGCAAAGACAGCGGTCTGGACGTTACGTGCTCCCATGCTGGCGCTCTCGAATCCTGATCCATCTTTGGCGTTCCCGCCCGGGACCTCGCTCTGTCCGCAGCTTCTCATTCGGAACACCACAGGCAAGCCCGTTGACGCCGCTCTGCGTTTCAACTGGCGCGCCGACAGCGCGTCCGGCAAAGCAGCCGGACCTGCCCTGCGTTTGAATCCCTATGAGACCCGCCGGATTGATGTCGCGGCGCTTCAAAGCAACGGGCTGCTCCCTAACCAGGCAAACTGGACTTCTGTGACGCTCACCACGAACAGCCAGCCAGACGAGGTCATGGCTGTTGCCGCCAGCTTTGACGACACTTTGCGCTACGGCGCCCAGACTCCCTTTACCGACCAACTCTCCTACCGCTGGGAGGGCGGCATGTGGGAATACGACGCCTACCACAGCTCCATCATCACTGCGGGCAACGGCGGCACCAAGCCAGCCCTGGCGGCCTTCACCATCTTCTATAATCAAGGGACGGAGAAATACGAGTTGGAACAAACCCTCCAGCCGGACGAGCAAATGTGGATTGACGTGGGCAAGCTGATTCGCGAGCACGTTCCTGATAAGAACGGGAAAACCCTTCCAGCGGACCTCAGCTCGGGTTCCTACGAAATTCGCGATCTCACCGACATCGGCATCGGCAGTCTGTTCGAGGGCAAACTCATTTATGACAAAACCTACGGCCACGCCACCTATGGCTGCTCGCTCTGTTGCACCTATGGTTCTCCATTCTTGGCCTATGATCCGCTCGGTATACCGTTCACAGGCGATTCCCAAAACGGGGTCTGGGCCTATGAGAATTGCTCTAGCCACAACCTGGATGTAAGCAGCTATTTCATGAATAATTGGAGCACGGTCAACACCGCCATCGCTACAGTGAACGGTACCGCACTCCACCACGGCGTCGGTGTCGGCTCGACAACTTCAAACACGCATGGGTACCTCGTATACGGAACTTCTCGACTTTGTCCCTCAAGTCTTCGCTCTCCTAGCGGCGGCGCCAATGTCACGAAACTGAGTTGTACGTCCTCGGTCGCTCGCGGTGGCACAGCCACGTGCACTGTCAGCCCTACCGGGGTTATCGTCTCTAGTTGGAAATTTACGGACAGCAGCTACAACACTGTCACTAGGTCTACGAACACTAGTAGCCTCACTTGGTCCGGAACCGTGGTCACGGGAGGAACAGTTAGCGTAACGGCCGCCTCGACGCCATTATTCGCGATCATCACCGTCACCAATCGAAACTGGCACACAAGTCCGGCATCTCACGCAGAGGTTCCGAACGGAACCTTCATCACACTTCCCGTGCCGCCTCAAAATACGGGTACCGACTCCGGCCTGGGCTATTTTCAATGGCACTATGTGCTCAACTCAGGTTCTCAGGGGCTTCAGTATTCGACCATCAATGACAATGGCCCTAATCAGGGCTACACTTACTGGCCGTCAAATCAAATTTTCTCAACTTGGAACTTTCAGTATGAAATCAATTCCGACCTTGAAAATACGGCTTCCACGTTCTATCAAAAGCAGTGCGGTAACAACGGAATTATCACCGGGAGCAATTTGCTCGCACAGACCAATCGTCATGAATGGAACAGCTCGACACAGAGTCACTATGCCTTTTACTCCAATTCGCTCAACTCAAGCTCCAACAATCCCGGGGACTTTCTTGAGCAGCAAACTGCTTCTCCAGGCGCTAATCTCAACACCTTCGCCAACAACTCGACATCTGGGATCAACAGTCGCTTAAGTACGGTCACATCCGATTCGGAAGTGCAACCCTATCCGGTCAATTACAGCGAGACAGGAACTCCGCTAGGAAACATAAATTATCCGCCATATTCGCCTACGGCTTGCCCGTAAGAAAGAGAACTAATGCAAGGACAGACTCGTGTCGCAGCACTATTGAGGCGTTTATTCGGCATTAACCCGTCGAACGATGTTGCTCGACCAACCCAAAAAGACACCATTATGCTCCATATACCTTTTTCAAATAAGGGTGCACGCCTCCTCACAATACAGATGGTTCTCGTCTGCCTGGCGGCGAGTATCACAATAGCGATTACAGCATTCGGAAGACAGGGGAGCCAGGAATCGCAGACTTCGGGCGTTCTTGACTTAACAGCTGAGGTCCCCCGCAACGAACAGGGCTATCCAGGTATTCCCGGCATGTCCGGTGGGGGAGGTGGGTGGCGGCCTGGACCCACCGATACCCAGCGCTACCGGCTGCCTCTCGCCGTGGAGATCCTCCATGCCTCACCGAACAAGGATGGCAATTTTGTACTTGAGATACTGGTACGAAATACTGACAGCACACCTTTCGATCTACCGAATTCCCGTAACATCACAGCCGTTGAAAAACCCGGGAATAGATCACGGCGCGTTTTCTTCTTTAGGCTACAGCCGGCTGGTAGGGGCGCGCATAGCGGCGACGCACTAGGATCTGCGGCAACCGGCGCTTCGACAAGCATACCCGGTTCCTTCATTTCGCTCGATCCCGGCAAATCCCTACGACTTCTGCTTCTCGCATCGTCGGAGTCAATCAGGCGATCGTTTACCCGAGAATCCGAAAGATTAGCGGTCAAGGTCACCTGCGATGAGTGGAGGCTTGACGACAACAGATTTTTCCTGAGCGGGATATCCGACGAGCTTGCGTCTGTAAATACGCTGCAGTTTGCCTTGCGTGGTGATCAAGTAGCTCCTATTCAACCCTGACGAATTTCAAAGAGGCTGTGGCTGTCAACTCCGCGTTCCCAGTTGAATCTGCGGCGGGTCGCACACCCCTAACGCGTGGGGGGGACTTTATGTATCCCAGCTTTCGCGCGTCGGGAAAGATGGGGTTTTTGAAGTGGATGGTTTCGATGAACCCTTGATCCCCCTCCATTTTCCCCAGTGCCAATTCGAACAGCTCCAGCGCCGTCGCGAGCACGTTCAGGACAAGAACGGGAAGACCCTTCCTGCGGGCCTCAGCTCGGGCTCCTTCGAATTTCGCGACCTCACCGACATCGGCATCGGCAGTTTGTTCGAAGGCAAAGTGATCTATGATAAAACCTACGGGCACGTCACTTACGGCTGCGGATTCTGTTGCCCCTACCAAGCTCCATTCCTGGCCTATAATCCTCTCGGGATAGCCGGGTGCCCCGGGTGCCGGGTTCGCACCTGGAGTGGACCATCCTTGCGTTCTTTGCAAGGGTGGGGCCTTTCCCGTTAAACCTTCCCCATTGCCGTTCACTCCCGAATTTTCCCCATTCCCTGCTTATTACTTAACCTATCCGTACTGGCATGCTATTCTCTCCCGTGTATACCGAAGCTCATCCTCGCCGAAGTGCCGCCTTTGCATCCCGAATGAATCTGCGGGACGCCGGCCATCTATTTCCCGCCATCCATCCCTTTTCTTTTCAAATAATTACAAAATGCTCCTCCCGCAACTCCTTTGTTTTGATAACCATCCATTTTCATGGGGGGTGTATGCCCCCCCGTCCCTTACCGATGCCGTTGCTATCCCGTTACGCTCCAACGGAAACGCTTCTATCCCCTTTTTCTTTGTGCCGTTACGGACTCTTTCCTTCACAACGAGGGGGGTACACCCCCCTCCTTTACCCGGAGCGTTCTCCGCGAAGGGCGCCATCATCCCCGCAAAGGCTGTACAGTGGGTGGAAGACATACCGGGTCATTCCAGCTCCGCATCCATTTTTGTGTGCCTTGCTGGACTCTGACGGAGGAAACGGCATGCCATTTGGGTCGGCGAAGAGGAACCTCGCCAGAAGTTGCGGAATCACTTTTTTTTTCGCGTCCTTCTTCTGTGCAGCCGCGCTTTTTTCACCCGCTTTTGCAGGCGCGAACCGCGTCCCGGCTTCCGCACCCGATGACGCCGCTGACCTTCGCTCCGCCAAGGAAAGTTTCGACGCCGGCGACTACGCCTCCGCGCGAAAAACTTTGCAGGCTGCCCTCGAAAAATCCGCTGCCGATCCCGAAATTCATTTCTGGCTCGGACGCTCGTCTTACGAACTTTTCGATTTCAATTCCGCCGCCGCTTCCTTCGAGCGCGCCAACGAAATCCAGCCAAGGAGTTCGCTCTATCGTCAATGGCTTGGCCGCGCCTACAGCGAAAAAGCCGACCGCGAACACAGCCTCTCTCTCGCCCACAAAACAAAGAAAGAATTTCAGTCCGCCGTTCAGCTCGATCCCTCGAACGTTTCCGCCCGCCGCGATCTTGCCGAATATGAAATGGACGCTCCCTGGATTGCCGGCGGCGACAAGGACGATGTGCGCAAGCAGGTGGAAGCCATTGCCGCTCTCGATCCCGTCGAAGGCAGCCTCGCCCGCGCCCAGTACCTTTTCCATGTTGAGAAAAAACCGGCGCAGGCGGAAGAAATCTATCGTCAGCTCTTGCGGCAAAAACCGCAGCAAATTCAGCCGTACTTTGAAATCGCCCGCTTCTTTCAGGGCCACGGCCGCCCCGCCGACCTCGAATTGGCCATTCAGGCCGCCGCAGCAATTGATCCCGCGGACCCGCGCCTCAATTATTTTCGCGGTGTCGCACTCTTTCTCGAGGGGAAAGACTTGCCCGGCGCCGAGCGCTTCTTGTCTCAGTACCTCCGCACGGCCCCGCAGCGGAGCAATTGGCCGTTTCATGCTGATGCGCTCGAATGGCTCGGCAGAACGCTCGAAGCGGAAGGCAAGCGCGCCGAAGCGATCGCGCAATATCGTGAAGCGCTGCGCCTCGATCCCAGGCACAAATTCGCGCGTGAGCGCCTCAACAAACTGGAGAAAACCTCGGACTAGAAGGAAGAGTATGTTGCGAAGACTTTTTCAGCACAAAACAACCGGGCGTCACTCGATCCTGCATACCAGAAGAAGTTCATTTGCATACGGACATACGAGTCCCGCCGCGCCGGGCCGCTCCACCACCACCCAATCGACGCCGTACCGCTGGTTCAGGCGCAGAAAATTTTCGTACTGGAATTCTTCCCAGCCTTCCTGGGCCTTCGTTTGTTCTTTCCATTTTCCCGCGAGCGCGGGAAACATGCTCGCGGCTCCGCTGTCTTTGACAGCGTCCGCCAGCATGCTCCGCTGCGCGATTGCGCGGAACCCCTGTTGGTCTTCGCCCGGCAGCGCCATATGTTTCGGGTCGAGCGCAAAGTATGCGTCCTCCGGCGTGTTCACGCGAATCCACTCGAACGCCTGCACCCATGGATTTCCAGAGGCGCGGCCCGGGAGTTCCAGGTGCGCTGTTGCCGGCGATATTTCCTGCTGCGCGTACGCCATCCCTGCGCAGAGCGGCACAAACAAAACAGCCCAGCGCCAGATCCGGCGCTGCAAAACAGATTTACCGAGTAGTCCGCCGATGAACAAAAACATCAGGATGTATAGCAGGTGCAGATACCGCAGCGGCTGGATTTCCGCGAGATTTTCAAAATGCCCCGGCCTCGAGACAACCAATGCCATCGCAAAAAACAGCGCTCCGTAAAAAATCAGTGCGCGGCACACAAGATTCGTCGGGCCGAGCGCGTAGCGCCGCGCGATGCGTGCAAACCACGCAAGAATCGCGAACGGCGCGAGGAGTCCCAGCCATTCATACCACGCCCAATTGGTCAGAAAAAAATAAGGACGCGTCTGCAGAATTTCCCGGTACTCGCTCGTCACCGGCGGAAAAAATTGCTGCGGAAGCGCCGCAACCGATGCCGCCGCGCCGGCGGACTTCGTGCGGAATTTCAGCAGCAGGATTATCCCGACATATACTGCCGCAAAAACCGCCATCAATGGATGGATTGCGGCCGTGAACAAAATCCACATGGCCGCGGCGATATATTTTTCTTCGAGCGCTTTGGCTACACCGAGCAGCGCGCCGGGCGTGGAAAGGGATCTCGTCGTGAAGTACGGATCCATGAGGAAGAGCCGCGTCCCCGCGACCGGGATGCTCAGCAAACTTCCCACCAAGGCAACGCCGCACCACGCGGCGTGCTTTTCCTCAAAACATAAACTAGCGATGCGCCAGCATCCCTGCAATAAAAGGAAAATTGAAAAAAAATGCCATGTCAGCAGCGCGGCGCTGAGCGGCAGGTGCGTGACGCGTAGCGATCCTGCGATCAATTGCGGAAAAAATGTCATGCGCGCATGCGACTCGAAAAATTCCACGTTGTATGGAAAAAGAGAGGGATGGAGAACTTTCAGTATTCCGGGAGTGTAAATTTCCGCGTCTTCGATGGCGGGATGATATCCGTGAACGATGATTGCCGCGATGGTGAGTCCGGCGAGAAGCAAATAATCTTTGCCTCGCGGCCGAACTATGTTCAAGCCCGCGCCTCTTTGGCAAGTGCGGCTTCCATCTCTTGTGTCAGCGCGGAATCCGACAGCTTTCGCCCGTGCGGGTCAAAAATCGGGAAGTGTCCCAGCCCGTGCTGTTGCCGAAAAAATTTCAGGGTCGTGAGCAGAACTCCGAAGCCGTAATTCATGCTCCTTTTGAAGTTAATCGAGGATGCTTCCGCGAAATATTTTGTCGGGCACGACACTTCGCCGATGCGAAAACGAAAATAGACGCACTGAGTGAGCATCTGGCTGTCGAAAACAAAATCGTCGGAATTTTCGAGCAGCGGCAATTTCTCCAGGACGCGGCGGCTGAACGCGCGATAGCCGGTGTGATATTCAGAAAGTTTGGCGCCAAGAAAAAGATTCTGGATCGCCGTCAAAAAACGATTGGCAATGTATTTGTAGCGAGGCATTCCACCCGATAGTGCGGTGCCGCCGAGAATGCGCGAGCCAAGCACAACATCGTAGACGTCGTAGGCCAGCATGCTGGCCATGGCCGTTACCAACAGCGGGGTATATTGATAATCGGGATGCACCATGATGACGTGGTCCGCGCCGGCCTCCAGCGCCATCCGGTAACAGGTCATCTGGTTGCGTCCGTATCCGTAATTTTCGTCGTGCACAAATGTACGGAGGCCGAGTTTGCGCGCCAGCGCCACGGTTGCGTCGGAGCTGCCGTCATCCACCAAAATGCGGATGTCCACAAGTTCGGGCAATTCGCGAACGGTCGCTTCCAAAGTTTTTTCCGCGTTATACGCCGGCAACACAACGGCGATGCGCTTGCCATTGATCATTATTTTTTCAATTCACGCTCAACAAGGATGGTTCTCGAATCTTGCCGCACCAATATGTGAGCTGCTCTATTACCGAGGATAGCCGCCAACCGCGATTCCGACAAGAGACCTGGCATCAGTAAGTATTCTTAGTATCACGTTCCCGCCCGATGTTCCAGCAAATGCTCTGGATTATTTTCAGGCGAGCCTCTGGAGGGGTTAGTTTCTTGAATCAAGTGTCGTGCCGCGCGTCTTGCGCGTAGGCCGGCGAACCCGGCAGCGTCTCTGATTGCCTGGCGCCGTCATGGAAAGGCAGTCTCACGGTAAATTTGGAACCGCGACCTTTCGCGGTTTCACATTCGATCGATCCGCCATGCGCCTTGACGATGGCTTGCGCAATCGCCAGACCCAGGCCTCCGCTCTTTGCCCCGCCCGTGTCAGGCCCAACTGCGCGGAAGAAGCGCTCGAAGATATGCGGGAGGTCTTCCTCAGAAATCCCGATACCTTGATCCTTGAAAATCAACTGAGCAAAACCGTCGACTTTTTTCAGAGAAACATCGACTTGAGTGTGAGAAAGAGAATACTTGACCGCGTTCTCGAGAAAAATCAAACAGAGCTCGCGAAGGAAGGCCTCGTCTCCGATGATGGTAAATTCCCTGGAGAGAGAGCGGCGAATGGAGATGTGTTTGGGCCTGGCAAGCGGAACAGCAATTTCGCAAGCTTCTTCCACGACCTCATCCAAATAGACGAGCTCCCTGCCCAGCCGAAGCTGACCGGCGTCGGCCATCGAGAGCGTAAAAAGGCCGGCAACAATTCTGCTCAATATTTTCAACTCTGTGTCGATGACACGCAGCGCTTTTTGATATTCCTCGGGAGATCTGGATTCGGAGAGCAAGAGTTCCGTCTCTCCCTGAAGAACGGAAAGCGGGGTGCGCAGCTCGTGGGAGGCATCGGACACAAATTGGCGAAGTTGATTGAGAGCGGAGGTAACGGTCACGAAGAGTTTGTTGAAGGTTGTGGAGAGGCGGCCGAGCTCGTCGCGCGGATTGCGCACAGTCAACGTCGCATTGAGCTGCTGCTGGCCCGACTCGGAGATTTTCCGCGTCAGCTCAGCGGCATGCCGCGTCAATTCGATAATGGGCCTCAGACTCCGTCTGACATACCACGCGGAAGTCAGGGCCATGAGAGAAAGACTGAAGGCAAGCAGGACGATCAAAATTCTCCGGAAATTTCCCAGCACAAATTCCGTATCGGCAATCGACTCCGCAATGACCAGAGCCTCGGATTTGCCGAGCATTCGAAAGGGTACAATCGCAGCGCGGAGGCGCCTCTTGCCGTTGTCATCGATGGTGCGGTAAACCGGATCGGAATTCGGCGGAGGCATGGGGCCGAGATCCAGAGTGCGCCCCTGGAGATTTTTCGATTGAATGAGAACCTGGCCGGACTGATCCACCAGCTCAATAAAATCGCCGGGGATATCGAGCCTGGAAATATCCTGTTGCTCTTTGGGATTGTCGAGCATGTCCACGACCATCGGATTCGCCACTTCCCATAAACGACGATCCAGCTGCGCGCGGACTTCACGGGAAAATACGGAATAAGTGACGAGAGAAGTGCCAGAAAGAAGAACCGCCACCACGATGCAGAACAAAAGCATCATGCGGACGCGAAGGGATTGAGTCTGAATCATTCGGCGGGTCTCAATCGGTAGCCGACGCCGCGGACAGTGTGAATAAATTTGGCCTGCTGGTTCAGCTCGAGTTTTTGCCGCAAATGGTTGATATAAACATCAACAAGATTTGTTTCGGTGTCGAAGCCGTAGGACCAAACGTGCTCGATGATTTCCATGCGAGTGACCGGATCGGGAGAGCGCAACATCAGCAGCTCGAGGAGCGAGAACTCCTTGGGGGTAAGCGGGATTTCATGCCCATGGCGCCGGACGACGCGGCGATGCCGATCGAGCTCCAGGTCGCCGCAATGCAAAGTGGCAGCGCCTTTGCACGGCCCACGCCGCGTGAGGGCCCGGATGCGCGCGTGGAGTTCAGCCAACGCGAAGGGCTTCGTCAGATAGTCATCCGCGCCGGCATCGAGGCCTTCGACGCGCTGGTCCACAAGGCTGCGGGCCGTCAAGAAAAGAATCGGGGTTTCGATGCGCAGCTCGCGTAGCTCCCGGCATACCTGGATTCCCGTGATCGTCGGCAGACGGATGTCCAAGAGGATGGCATCGTAGGTGAAACGCGGGGCGAGTTCCAGCGCTTTTTCGCCATTTTCGACGACGTCCACCGTATAAGCTTTCTCACGGAGCGACCGCGCGATAAAGCTGGCGACTTTGCGTTCATCCTCTACGAGAAGAAGGTGCATCGAATGCTCCTACAGCAAAAGGAGAGAGCGCCAAGTTGGAATCATAATACTCAACAAATGGAATGCCAACGAGGACCTGATGAACACTGATACGTATGCGAGGATTCTCGCGGGTACGAGCCCCAGCCAAAGGAAACGGGGCTCGCGCGCGAAAGCGTGCGAACCCCGCGCCCGATTACGGCAATTACCCCAAGTTCATTTTGCGCCGGGGTGCAGATTGAGTTTTTGGACGCGCCAGTTTAGGAGTTCGGCTACGAAGAGCGTGTTCTCCGACGGGCAGGCGATTTCGTGGATCCAGCCGAACTGCTTGAGTTGCTTGCCGGCTTGGCCGAGGACGCCGAGGACTTTGCCATCGAGGGTCATTTTGTAGATGCGGCCGGGGAAGGCGTCGGAGGCGTACAAGACTTGGTTCGGTCCTGGCGTGATGCAGATGGCCCAGGGCGCGCCTGGGCTCATGGTGGGATTGCCGGCGGCCATGCGGATGCCGATGGGCGGACGCGCGTTGGGATCGACAGGAACATCGATGGTGAACTGGCGGAGGAATTTTCCGTCGCCGTCGAAGACCTGGATGCGGCGGTTGCCGCGGTCGGCGACGTAAATGTTGTCATGCGCGTCGGCGGCGATGCTGTGCGGCACGTTGAACTGGCCGGGCCCGCTGCCCGGTTCGCCCCAGGACTTCAGCCAGACGCCGTCCTTATCGACTTTGGCGACGCGCGAATTGATGTAGCCGTCGCTGATGTAAGTGTCGCCGGCGGCGTCCCAGGTCACGTCGGTGACTTGGCGGAACATCCCGTCGACCGGAGGAAGCGGCGGCTTGACGTGCTTGAGCGGCTCGGTGCCTTCGTCGGAGGCTTCCTGGCGACGGCCGAACACCATGACCACGCGCCCGGCGGGATTGAACTTGATGACCATGTCGGTGCCTTTGTCGGTGACCCAGATGTTGTCTTCGCGATCGATCTTTACGGTGTGTGCGAAGCCCCAGGCGTAGAGATGGTGGCCGATCTCGCGAATGTATTTTCCGTCGGGAGCGAATTCAAGGAGCTGCGCGGCGGCGGCACCGTAGGCGGGACCGTCGGTGCCGCCGCGAGAAAAGACGAAAATGTGTCCCTTGGAATTGACGGCGACGCCGGAAGCTTCGCCGAGATAGAGGTCGTTCGGGAGCTTGAGGAGATCGGGCGTGGAGTCGAAGGGAATTTCCGGGACGGATTCCTGGGACAAGGCGCGCGGCGGAATCGCCAGACAGCAAAGAAGAAGCAACGCAGGCCAATACGAAACGAGAAACGCACGAGCTTTCATCACAGCCTCCTCGACACGGGTTTGCCGGTGCTTGCGGCAACGGCAGCAAAATTATTGCGACGTCGTAGCAGCTACGAGCCTATGGCTTCGCGGCCGGCTCGAGAACCAGACGATCCTTGGCTTCCTTATCCACCGCAGCCCGAGAGTAGAGCATGGGGAAATAATGCGTCTGGTCCCAGAGCGGCACCAAGTCAGAATAATGCGGACTGCCTGGCTGACCGCTTTCTCCCGGAGCGTTGGCGACGACTGATTCATCCCAATTCCCGACGTCGAGAATTTCGCGATAGCTCGGGCCACTGAGCTGGTCGAAGTTTTCGCCGATGTAGCTGGTATTGTTGACGGTATAGGAATCGCCGGGACGAGGGAAAGGCCCGCTGTTGAAGAGCGGCCTGGCGCCAGTGAGAAGTTCGAGCGGGTGATGGAACGTCACCGTGTGCAGGCGCCCCCAGGACCAGTAGGAGGGTTCCGAGCCTTGAAGCGATTTCAATTCCTGGACGGCGGACTTCAGAGTATCCAAAAGCAGCAGGTCACGGGCGGACTGCGGCTGTGCTCCGAACGTTTCCTGATCCGGATGTTCCAAGCAGTTGAGAATTACGGTAAGCGGCAGGCGGCCTTGGAGCGTTTTCCAGGCTTTCTCCGGCGCCAAACGATGGAGCATTTGCTTTTCGATCTCGATTTGCCAGAGCTCGTAGAGCGCCGCAGCGGGTGACTCGCGGTCGAGGACGGCATTCCAACGAAGTAGCATCTGTGTGGGAGGATCGTCCGAGCCACGCGCGGCGGGAGTCAACAATTGCAGCAGCTCGCGAGCCGGAAGCGAAGTGACGTCGGCTTGCAACTGTTCCATATCTTCGCGCGCGAACTTGTGCCCGCTGCCGATTGTCTGACTCAAAACTTCCTTGACCCGGTTGGCGCGGTACGGTTCGACCCATTCAAATCCCACGTTGTAGGAAAAGTTGTCGGGGGTCATGCGCTGGTTGGCGGTGACGACGAATCCGCGCTCCGGATTAAACTCATGCGGAAGTTCCGGCACAGGAACCCAGCCCGACCATTCGTACCCAGAGTCGCCGGGCACAGGCATCGTGCCGGTAAAGTTTGTGCGAATCGGGGCCATGCCCACGGAATGTTCGCCGATGTTGCCCTCGACATCGGCGTAGATAATGTTGTGGGTCGGCAGCTTCCAGCGCTTCATGGCTTCTTCGAACTGCTGCCAGTTCTGGACGCGATCGAGCGTGAGGCTGGCCATGTAACCCGCGGTGCCCGGCTCCGCTCCGACCCAGCGCAGAGACAAGGCGCGATGTGTGGCGGCGTCTTCCCAAAGCACGGGACCGTGCCGGGTGAACTTCAGGTCGAGGGTCACATCGGGCTTGCCCTTCACGCGGAAAGTGGACTGGCGGAGTTCCATCAGTTCCCAGCCCTTTTCGGTTTTGTAGCGGGAGGGATTTTCCGAATCGAGTTTTTCGAGATAGAGATCCTGCTGATCCATTCCAAAAATTGTCCATCCCCAGGCGATGCGCTGGTTGTGGCCGTCCTGCACACCGGGAGTGCCGGGCTCGGTGGCGCCGATGACGTCCCAGCCGGGGGCCACGAGATGCACGATATAACGCAGCGAAGGAGACTTATCCACGGTACGGTGCGGATCGTTGCTGAGAAGTGGGCGGCCGGATGCGGTCAGCTTTCCGGAGACGACCCAATTGTTGCTGGCCCATTTGGCGCTACCCTGCTCTTCGGGCAAATCGAATGCGGCCGCCAGATCGGGAGGCATCGTCAGGGAGCTGTCGCTGCCCTGTAAGTTGCGGAGCATTTCGGGAGCGAGTTCAGAGAGATCCACGCCAGGAAAATTGTCGAGCTGAACGGGGGGATCGAGATCGAGCAGGGCGGAAGCTTTCTTGGCTCCGAGCAAGGTGACGAGCTTGGCGTGGAGGAGCTCGGTGACGGCGTTGCGCGTCATCGGAAAGCCGGCCATGCGGCTGAGACAGTCCTGCGGCTTCCAAGGCTCCGGTGCAAATCCCGCGAGCTGAAATTCGAGCGGCAGGCCCGGGCCACCGGGAGCGGTTCGGAGAGCAATCTCGGCGTTGATACCCTGAGTGAAAGCCTCGAGAATTTGCTTCGCGTCGGGGGCGTAGCTCGCGTATTCGCCGGACATGGGGCCGCGGTAGGCGAGGCGCCTGGCGTTGATGTCGCGTTCGAGGTAAGCGGGGCCGAAAATTTCAGCGAGGCGACCCTGGCCGACGCGCTTCCAAAGCTCCATTTGAAAAAGACGATCCTGAGCGGCGACGAAGCCTTGGGCGAAAAAGAGGTCGTGCTGATTCTGGGCGTAGATGTGGGGCACGCCCCAGGGATCGCGGAGAACGGTGACGGGATGCTCGAGTCCGGAGAGTTTTAGAGTGCCGTTGGTCAGGGAGAGAGCGGAGCGGGCGCGCTGTTCGAGAGATTGTTTGCCGGCGGACGAGAAGAGGGATGCGGCGGCGCGCGGGGTGCGGCCGGCGGAATGGATTGCCAGATACGCCAAGCTCAGAGCAGCCAAGATAACAAGTACGATTTTCCAGGGAGGCCAGGGTTTCATTGCTGCGGAATCTCCTCTGTGTTGCGCTGCGATGTTAGCGGATGTCGGAGCTTGACTGCAAGAGAGCCAGCGGGGTGCGTCGAACGCCGCGCGGCTAGCATAACCGAGTCCCGGGAGGAAAGGGAGGAGGATCGCTGATCCAGATAGAAGCCATCTCCTAAATAGTTGGATTGTGCGTCCCGCCAAACCCCAGAGGTTGAAACCCCTGAGATGGGGGCACTTTTCGGCACGGCCGAAGCCGTGCCCTGAGGTAACTTATTTATGAGATAGCTCATTGTAAAGAATGGGGAAACAAAAATTATGTGAAGTGGAAGAACTTGGCAGGTTGTGTACAATGCCGCTGGCCTGGAAATCCGGGAAGTGGAAGGCGGCTACAGAAAAGGAGTGGTGCAATGAAAGGGAATCGCAAGAAAAAAAACCTGATCACGCGAAGAGAAATGATTGGTGCGGCTTCGTTGGCCACTTTTGGCGCGGCGATGCTGTCTACGTCTGAGATGAGAGCCCAGGAGCAGCAGACGTATCAGGTGGGCAAGGATCCCGGCAAGCACGAACCGATCCCGGACTTTAAGTTCGACCTAGAGGCAAACAACGGGTGGGTTGGCGAGGCGGGATCGGCAAAGGAAGCTACTGTTGCCGAGTTCCCCGCTTCACAAAGCATCGCGGGCGTTTCCATGCGCCTGAAACCCGGCGCCATCCGTGAACTGCATTGGCACGCCATCGCCGCCGAATGGGCTTTGGTCATCACGGGAACTGTGCTCACAACAGCCATGTCGCCGAATGGCCAGCCCGCCACGGACATTTTTGGGCCCGGCGATATTTGGTATTTCCCCAGGGGCCACGGTCACGCACTCCAGAACATAAGCAATGAGGAAGCACATTTTGTGCTGGGTTTTGACGATGGGCACTTCTCCGAGTTCGGCACGTTCAGTATTACAGATTGGATCGGGCACACCCCTCAATCTGTGCTTTTGCGCAATCTCGGGCTCACTTCCGGCACAACAGCGGGTTTGCCAAAGAAAGAATTGTACATTCTTTCAGGCAAGATACCGTCAGTCGTTCCGGAGACGTATCTGGCGGATGATTTGCAAACCTCGCAGAACCCTCACAAATTCCGCTTGAACAAGATGGCTCCGTTGCTGTTCCCGGGCGGATGGGAACGAATTGTCACGGTGAAGGAATTCCCCATCAATACCACGCTGACGTCCGTCCAGCAGTATCTCGAGCCGGGCGCCCTTCGCGAGATGCACTGGCATCCGAATGCCGACGAGTGGCAGTATTACCTCAGTGGCCGCTCGCGTGTCACCGTTTTCGGCGCGCACGGAAGGGCCAGAACGGAGGAGTTCGGGCCGGGGCAAATCTGTTTTATTCAACAGGGCTTCGGTCACTATGTCGAGCAGGTTGGCAGCGAGCCGACAATTTTCTTCGCGCTTTTTAATAGCGCAGTATTTGAGGATATCTCCATCTCTAAATGGCTGGCAGGAAATCCGGCATCGTTGATCGCGGATAACTTTGGCATCGCGAAGGAGGAAGTCGGGCGCTTGCCGAAAAAGGTGCTGGGGATCATCAAATAGGTCTCCCTTTGGATCCGCGGGCACAGCGCAGAACGTTCCGTGCAAATGCGGCCTGCGGTTTGTGCACACATGGTCGAATGCGGTGAAAAAGTTTTCGCGAAAGATTTATTGTCGGAGAAGCGGCGGGCGCGGAAAATTTGAGCGAGAGGGATATGGTGCGCCTAGTGCGATTCGAACACCCAACCTCTGGTTCCAGAGAACACGAAATTGTCTTGACGCGTTATGAAAATTTTGGAGTGACTATCTCCGTATAGCAGTTACAAGGTTGCCCCAGCCACTTGGGCGTACGCACAAATGGATGTCAGCATTACAGATGCCAGCACCACCGAGACAACAACGGTAATGCCAATACTCTTCGACACTGTTCGACTGACCATGAACTACCTCCACTCTGACTCTGGACGCTTTAGCAAAGCAAAAGCCGCTACCAGACGAACTTTATAGCAAACTGAATCTGCCTCGAAGTAGTCGACGTACTGTTGAGCTGACCAGCACCGCTGACGGGAGCACCGGTTCCGTCGAATATCACGTTGTTGGCTGTCGGTGGATTGAAATTGGAGTGGTTCAGGCTGTTGAAAATTTCCATTCGGAACTGCACGTTGAACTGTTCGGAGATGCGTTTGATCGGATTGTTCTTGAATAAGGAGAAGTCCAGATTGACCAATCGCGGCCCAATCAGAGTGTTTCGCCCACCATTCCCCATTAGATTTCCGCAAGTACCCGCAATGCCCGGGCTCCCCAGGTCCGGTGGGTTGAGAGTAGGGTCAGGAAATCTAAAACCAAAGGGTTGGCACTGCCCAGCCAAAGACGGCGGCTGAGGCGGAAGAACGAAGCAGTTCAGGTTGAGGTAGTTGAAACCACCCTGGATAGGGTTGCATCCCTTTACGCGGTCCGGCAAGCTGAATTGATCGGTGCTGTTCATACCGAGCGGATCCGGCGCGATGATCGCGGTGAATGGCAGGCCGCTGCTCGCCTCAAAAATTCCGCCAAACTCCCATCCGCTCGCCGCCCAGCCTACGGGGCCGGTGAGGTTCTTGGAGCTCGGAACGTCCCATGTGTAACTGACGGTTAATTTATGCGACTGATTGAAATCAGAGAGGCCCCGCCGAATCCCCTGGTCGAAGAACAACATACTGGTAAGACCGTTCTGAAACTGATCGCCATCCGTCGAACCCGAACTGCTGTCAATGGCTCTGCCAAAGGTGTATGAGGCTTGCGCTTCGAAGCCGTGACTCATCCTCCTCTTGAGTTGAAGCTCCAGGGCGTGATAGAGGGAGCTCGAATTCCAGCTCGTGAGCGCGATGCGAGCGAAGTTCGGGTTGAATGTCGGCAAGGTTGGTGGGGCCGAGTTTGCGTCCGGCGGCGGGGGCCGAAGGGGCCAGAGATAGCCGAACGGTGTTTTCGCAATAGGCAGCACCATGTCGGAGTCATCCGTTTGAAATGTGTTGTGTACTGCGTGCGAGCCCACGTACGCAGCCATGACAGTGGTGCTGGAATTGATCTCGCGCTGAATGTTCAGATTCCATTGCATCACGTAATTCCGCGGCGGCTTCTGCTCGATGAAAGCTGCTCGGTTCGCAGACAACTGGGTCGAAAGCATATTGAACGCGGCGGTCGGAAATAGCCCGGGCAAATTCGCGCCATTGGCTGAGAGGGAAAAAGGAATCGTTCCATCTACTGTGTGCCGCAAGTTCGCGGGAAGCACCAGCACGTCGAACATCCCGAAACCTCCGCGGACGGCGGTTTTGCCGTTGCGGAACGGGTCCCACGAAAAACCCACCCGTGGCTCGAAGTTCCGTAGCGAGGGATTCGCGAACAAAGGCGACCTCACGAGTACCGTGGGGTCGGTGAGATGTAGCAGTGAAGCGAGTTGACCATGAACCTCAGTTGGGACAGTCGCCATCTCGTAACGCAGTCCAAGGGTAAGCGTCAGGTTGGGACGGAAGTGGAAGTCATCCTGAGCGTAGGCGCCAAAGATGGTCTCTCGAACCCCCTTCGGTGTTGACGCCTTGTCGGCCGTGAACGTGGCAAGACCGTTGGTGAGAAAATCCTGAAGCGATTGAAAATCGAACTCCCCCCCGGGGCGGGAGGGCGTGAATTGGTTGCTTTCGATCCGTTCCACGTTGGCGCCGAACTTGAGGGAGTGCGTCCCTTTCGTCAGAAACACGTTGTCATAACCCTGCCAAGAGTTCCAATGATAGACCGCAGGCTGTGCGGTGCTCAGCCCTCCGGAGAAAAGCGTCAGTCCGGGAACGTTGATGACTCCCGCTGAATCTCCCGGCAGGAAGCCCAGGAGGGGATCGGCTGCAATCTTCGTGATAGCTTTGCTGCCCGCCGGCGCGGCCGCAAAGACTCGGCTATAACCTACCCGGAGGGAATTCCCCAACGACGTGCTAAACACGTGGTTCTCCTCGATCGTTACGAGCTGGCGCCGTGCGCGATTTAAGAGGAGTTTGTTCTTGAACTCGTCGTTCTGCGAAGAGGGCGAGTTGTCGAACATGTAGCTGCCCGACAGATTGTCCTTATCCGAAAAATGATTGTCGATCCGCGTGCTAAAGTAGTTCTCGCTCGTAATCTGCGACCCGCCGAAGGTGAAGATTCCGGTGTCGCCGTTACCGATTAAGCCGTTGTTCACATGGGGAAAGAAAGCGAGATATGGCAAAACTGCTTTGCCTATGCCCGTCGTCGGGTCCGGATTGAGAGCGCCGGTAAGAATAGTAGTCGTGCAGGGATTCGTTGGATCCCCTAGTGGGATTGAGCACAAAGTCGAAGGCCCCGCGGTCCCACCAGGCCCAGTCCCGATCCCACGGACAGCATCCGACGGTACGTTGTCCACAATGCTCGTGCCCAGCGATTGCCGGAGTCCCTCATACGCGCCGAAGATGAAGGTCTTGTCCTTACGGATGGGGCCTCCCGCGGACACGCCGAATTGATTGCGGTGGAATGGCGGCTTCGAAGGCAATCCGGGTGCTGCCGGAAAGTCAAACGGGTTCCGCGCATCCAGAACGCTGTTGCGCACAAACTCGAACGCGCTTCCATGAAAATCGTTCGTGCCGGAACGCCCGATGGCGCTGACGATGCCTCCGGATGTTCGCCCGTATTCCGCGGAATAATTGGTTGTCAAGACGGAGAACTCTGAGACCGCATCTACCCCCAGGTTGCCCCCCAGGATGCTGCCCGGCGACTGGTTGGAATAGTCGTTGATGCTGACCCCGTTCAGGAGGTAGTTATTCTGCTGCGGGCGTCCGCCGGTAACGCTCAACTGGACTCCTAACCCGCGCCCCAGCCGGTCGGGGCTGGCGACACTCACCATTACGCGGATGGTATTAACCCCAGCTTGCAAGGCAGCCAGGTCCGTCCAGGAGCGGCCGTTCAAAGGCAATTGGAGAACGGTGTTCGAATCGATTACCCCGCTAATGGTTGATGACGCCAATTGCACATCAGGAGCGATTTCCGAAACCTGAACCTTCTCACTGACGGTCCCCACCTTCATGCTGAAGTTCAGCACTTGCTGGGCTCCTACGGCCAGAACGACATTGCTTATCACCTTGGTATCGAAACCCGCGGCTGTGACGGTCGCTTCGTAAGTACCTGGCAACAGGTTTGGCGCATTGTAGAGACCTTGCGCATTCGAGGCGGCATTCGTGGTCACACCGGTCGCCACATTCTTAATCGCGACCGTCGCGTTGGGAACGGCGGCAGCGGAGGCGTCTGTGATCGTGCCAGATAAGGTCCCGCCAACAATTTGCGAATAGACAGGCGTGGATATTAGAAATCCTAGCGTCAAAATCAGCGCGTGTTTACAAACGGAGAAAATACTTTCGGGATTGTTTCGACTCAGCATGGTCTTCTCCTTTTGATCAGCCCGTCATCGAACGCCCGGTCACATGTAGCGGTGACGTACCCGAAGGGTGCTCAGGCAGCAATCATTCCCAGTGATGGACGTGAAAGCAAACACGAAGCGCCACATTGTCACGCTGAACAGAGGGCACATGGCGTACCTTTGCTCGCGGTTATGGCGCAAGGATTAACTTTCGATTGCAGAGATTCAAGTCGAGACACAAAAGGTGCGAACAAATCAGACGCCCATGCTTGCAAAATGAAACATAGGTCCACGGTTAGCCTATTTAGTCGCGAGGGTTTAGTTGACTATCCGCCGAGCCCACCCCTGAACTCGGTAGATTTTGGATTTACGCCAGCTACGATACTCCGACGGATGCGGCGTACCATTAAATTTTAATTAATATTGCTTCATCTGGGGACGCTCGCCGGCCAATCGGGCTCCATCCTTCCCGCTCGAGGTTCTAAGAGTCCAAAGCTGTGGTCAAACTTCACGTCCAGGGCGCGATCTCTTCGAGGCGGCGTCTCTTGGGCTCGACCCCAAGGACCAGGACGACGATTATCTGACCGATCAGAAGGCCGATCATGAGCCAAAGCACGCCGCCAACTCCATAGGACCTGAACAGCGCGACAACAATAAAGGGCGTGACAATTGTGGCGCCTCGTCCAAAGGTGTTGCAGATTCCCGATGCTCGCAGGCGAACCTCGGTCGGAAATAGTTCCGGAATGTAAATTGCGAATAGCAGCGTGACGAGGACATAGATTGGGATGATCAGTATAAGACCTGAAATCACCAATGCGACCGGATCTTTAATATAGGGATAAAGTCCGCCTACCAAGATCGTAAGCAGCGAAGCGCCGATGATGGTTGGCTTGCGGCCCCAGGAGTCGGAGGTAAATGCTCCAATTGCCGACCCGATCGGCGCGCCGAGAGAAATCAAAAGCGAATACCCGAACGAACTTGCGATGCTGCGGCCTTGCTGAACAAAAAATGTCGGCAACCAGGTAACAAAGCCATAGATCAATGTGTTCACGACAATGAGGGTGGTTGCTCCCACAACCATGCGGGGGAGAAGTGCCGGGCTGATGAGTGAGGCAAGGTCCCGCGAATGCTTCACCGGCGCGGCTGACTCAGGCGGAGGGAGCGAAGTAAATTGGAGCGAGACTTCCCTTTCGATGCTCTGCAGGATCTTGTCCGCGTCTTCGATTCTGCCCACCGATTCCAGCCAACGCGGCGACTCCGGCAGCGCCTTCCGTAAATACCAGACCACGAGTGCACCCAACCCGCCGAGCATGAACATAACCCGCCAACCGAACTCTGGGATGATAAGGGTGCCGGCCAGCGCGCTCACCGGGAGCCCCGCCACCACGAAAACGGACATGCCGCCCAGCCACCTGCCTCGCGCTTGCGGTGGGACAAACTCGGTCATCGTGGAATATCCGACGACATTTTCCGCCCCCAGTCCCAGGCCCATGATGAAGCGCAGCAGGATGAGCATCCGCATGGAGGGCGCGAATGCCGAAGCGATGGATGCAATACCAAAGACGGCGAGATTCGCTTGATATGTGAAGCGTCGCCCGTAGCGGTCGCCGAGAAAACCCGTCAGAAATGATCCCAGCATCATTCCGAGAAATGTTATGGAGACGAACTGCGCGTTCTGACCCAGAGTGGAGAAACCGCTTTTGAGTGTCGCTCCAAGAACGGTTGCAGCAAGATAGATGTCGAAGCCATCGAAAAACATTCCAATGCCGATAAGCCACATGATCCGGCGATGGAACGAGGAAATCGGAAGCCGATCGAGACGCGCGCCGGCATTGGGCGTCACAGCGGTTTCATTTCGCCTTGGCGAGAAGAGTCATGCTGCCAACTGTCAAAGCGTCTATGGCCAGACGGCAGTTTTGGTCAAAGGAGTTTTGCTGCGCAGTGAGGAAAAACTCCTTGCACCGCCGCACGGCCTCAGGATCGAGCCGCAAAATGCGCTCGACGAGGGCATTGGCATCTGAGGCAAGGCGGTCCGCCTGGCTGACTTGCGAGATAAGGCCGATTTGCAACGCACGTTGTGGATCGATCGGATCACCGAACAGAACAAGGGGGAACGCGCAGCGAGGCAGCGCGTATTCGCCGAGGTATGCCATGATGGCAGCCGGGGCGAGGCCCGAGCGCATTTCGGGAAATCCCAACGACACATGTTCGGCAACGAGGACGAAGTCACACACGATCGCAAGTCCGAAGCCGAAGCCGAAAGCGTCGCCTTGGACCTCCGCGACGCTGATCAATGGCGATGTTCTCAATGCTCGCTTTAACTCGATAAGCCGGGTTGATTCGTGACGAACCGTCGCGACATCGCGGCCGGCGCGTTCCCTCCCCGTGCAAAAAACCTTGCCGCGCGCCCGTATACGCAAGACCCGAGCGCTGGGCTGGGATGCTTCGGTACGAAGCACGGCCAGCATCGCGTCGAACATCGGACCGGAGACTTCGTTGGCACGCTGGGGATTATCCAGAGTAAATGACAAGACGTCCCCGGCCCGTTCGATGACCATCCCAATCGGGGCAAGGAAGCCGGAAGATTCGATTGTCTCTTGGTTCGACATGGTGGACACGCTATACAGGCAGCGCCGTCGTGTCAATCGATGTCATAAACAGCGAATGCCTGTTCAACGCGCCAGAGGAAATTTTTCGAACGGGAGAATCCAAGACAAAAGCGGAAGGCCTACACCGTCCTCATTGTGTTTGTCCTCTTGATTTTTTGCGCGTTCTCATTCTCCAGTGGGTCCGACAGTGAAGAAGCGGTGACTCTGCGTGAGGTCGTCGAGCGCGCAACGCTCTGGCCGGTAATCTCCGCAACCGGTTTGGCGTACTTCATGGGTCTGCTAACGCGTTGAAAATAATGGCGCGCCTGGGGCGACTCGAACGCCCGACCTCTGGTTCCGGAGACCAGCGCTCTATCCAACTGAGCTACAGGCGCGCAGCGCTTGGACAAACACTCTACGCAGATTTATTCTAACCTTGATTGGACGACTGCACCAGAGTTAGTCGCTGAACGAACGATTGCATGTCTGAGCGAGGTGTTCGTGGAGTTGATGGGGGAAAGAGTTCAGCCCCTGGCGTGTTCCTTGATTTGCTTCGCCAATTTTTCTATTTCTTCAGCCTTTTTGACCAGGGCGATGGAAAGGACGGCGGTCGCGTCCGTCTTCTCGACTTCGGTCTTAAGCTCTTTGGCGAGCTCAAAGAGTTTCTCAATATCCTTCTTTATGGATTTCTGGTTTTGTTCGAGCATAGACTTCGTGGTGGAGCTAGACGGGTTGGGAGGGCCCTGGGATTGTTCCTCGCCACGGGGCTGTGGCGGAGGAATGGCTGGATTTTGGGCGGAGAGTGATTTGGGGCGAAGGCAGATGACGCCGATAGCGGTGAGAAGCTTCAGCAGCAGTTGGCGCCTGGAATCGGGCATGGATTCCTCCGCAACATTGGAGCAGGACGGCCTGCGACTTGCGGCTCCAATCCGAATGCTATACTTTCCCTCGCTGAGAAGATGATGTCCAGTACCTCCATGCACTGGCCGGAAATCACTGCCTCCGGCGTGCTCGCCCTCGTCACCATATTTGTCATCGCGCTGCTGCTCAACCGCTTCCTTCGCGTGATGACCAATCTGATGATCAAGCAGGCAGCGACTCAGGCTCGAGCGGCGCAAGTGCGCGAACAGCAGACGCGCACGCTCGCGGGGGTGCTCTACGGCGCAGGAAGCAAGATTGTCTGGGTTGTTGCCGTTCTCACCGCCTTGCCCAGAATCGGCGTGAATCCCTTCCCTGCCTTGACACTTGCGGGCCTGGCCGGCGTCGCTATCGGTTTCGGCGCGCAAAATCTGATCCGCGATCTCATCACGGGTTTTTACATCATCCTCGAAGACCAATATGTCGTGGGCGACACAATACAAATCGGAGATACCACCGGGCGGGTCGAGCATCTGACGCTGCGCCGGACGGTGGTGCGTGACGCTCGCGGGGCGCTGGTCACCATTGCCAACGGGGAGATCCGCACAGTCGGAAACCTGAGCCGGGACTGGTCGCAGGCCTTCGTTGATGTTTCACTGGCGCCCGAAGCGCCGCTGGAGCGGACGCTGCAAGCGGTGGAAGCAGCGGCGGCGGAACTGCGCGGAGATCCGGCGTGGTCCCTGGCGCTAGTGGACGGGCCGCGAATTCTTGGGATTCAGGGATATGACCCGAACGCCTCAACAGTGAGGTTGCAGGTGAGGACCGCGCCCACGCGCCAGGAGGAGGTATCGCGCGAACTCCGGCGGCGGATACAGCTTGAATTTCAAAGGCAGGGTATTCCCCTGTCAGGTGTGCAACGCGTTGAACTGGTGGCTGCTCCTGCTACCGCGCGAGAGGCAAAGCAGCCAGGCCCGGTAACCCAACGCTAGGAGGATCGAAATGGCTCAGATTACGTACGACGAAGTGAACCTGATGTTGCGGCTGTACGACATGCGCCGCGAACCACGGCTGCGCCAGGCGAGGGCATGGTTTGTGGAGCATTTTCATCCGGTTTCGCCGGAAGAGATGATGCAGAAATATCCACAGGGGAGTGAAGAGAACACCTACATCCGGATGGTGATCAGCTACTGGGACATGGTGGCAAGCATCGTGAACCGGGGACTGATCAACGATGAGCTGTTTTTTGAGAGCAATGGGGAGATATGGGTGGTGTGGGACCGCATGCGGACCATCGTGCCGACGTGGCGCGCGGCATTCAAGAATCCTCACTTGTTCTCGAATATTGAAGAAACATGCAAGCGACTGGACACGTGGCGCGAGAAGCGCGCTCCCGGATCGACCAGCGCAATGCGGCAGATGATGGAACAGATGCGGCCGAAGGGAAAGGACGCCTGAGGGCGTCACGAGGGAATAGACCCAACGAGGCGGAGCACGATTCAGCGGGCGCGGCCGGGCGAGGCTTGCTGGGGAGCCAGGGAACCTTGCGGGAAAGAATCGCACTTGGCAACTTTGCAGCAATTGCGGCCGGCAGCCTTGGCAGCGTAGAGGGCGACGTCTGTTTCGCGGAGAAGATGCTCGAGGGGGCGGGCTTCCCAATCCTTGCTGGAGAGCACGCCGAAGCTCATGGTAACGGCAACAAGTCCGCGGGAGGTTTGCACAGGGTCTTGCGCAATGGATTTGCGAATCTCCTCCGCTCTGGCGAGAGCAAAGGAAGCATTGCAGCTGTTAAGAACAATCAGGAATTCTTCTCCGCCGTAGCGGCCGACAAAATCGTAGGAGCGCACTGAGGCAAGCAGTCGGCGAGCAATTTCCTCTAGGACTTCGTCCCCAACCATATGCCCATAGGTATCGTTCACCTTTTTGAAGTAATCGACATCCCCCATGAGAATGGAAGTGCATCCTTGTTCGCGCTGAATGCGCACCAATTCGCGGCCGAGCAAATCCAGAATTACTCCGCGGTTGAAAAGGCCCGTGAGGGTGTCGTGAGTGGCGTTGAAGCGCATGTCCTCGCGGGCTTCGACGAGCTTGTCTTCCAATTGGAGGATGCGCTGACCCGTTCGTAGGCGCGCCTTCAGCTCCTCGGGGTCGCAGGGCTTAATCAGATAGTCGTCCGCTCCGGATTGGAGGCCCTGGACGACGTCCTGCTTGGATTCCTTGGAAGTAAGCAAAATCATGTGGACGTAGGAAAGATTGCGAAGGCGCCGGACCTCGCGACAAACTCCCGGACCGTCGAGTTCCGGCATCATCCAGTCCAGCAGCGCCAGGCGCGGGCCGTCCGGTCGGCATAATTGCTCGGCGGCTTGCCGCCCGTTTTCCGCGGTAATCACATCGTATCCGGCGCGCTGAAGAATTTTTTCCAGGAGTTTTCGTGATAGCCGATCATCATCGGCGATAAGGATATTCATCGGCGAGCTCTTTGCAAGTAGCTATCCACCATCGGCATGAGGTCCGCGACTTCCTGTTCCAAAAGGGTCAAGGCGTCTTTCAGGCCGGCTCTCTCCTCATGGCGTCCCATCTGTTCCAAATTCGCAGCGGCATCAGCGGCGCGGTCCATCGACAAGTTGGAGAGCATTCCCTTCAAGGTGTGGCTTGAGGCCTGTACCTGCTTCATTTCCGAGTGAAGTACGGCTTCTTTCAAAGAAAGAAGATGCCGCGGAGAATCTTGTTTGAAAATTGCAAGCAGGTCCCGCAGGAGTTCGCGGTCGTTCTCCACGCGGTCGAGTAAATTGGCAAAATTGAAAGCAGGTGCAGTCATATTTTGCACAGGTTTTTGCATGGCGTTTCCCCTCTGACTAGAATCGATTTTCGTCACGCGTTCAATCTCACTACTGTCGGATCGGCTTCGAGACTTAGGCTGCGTACCCGGTCTTTGAAATGGCAGCGATGTGCCCGGCTCCATTCTTTTTATTCGCTGCGGCCAGCTGTTTCCAGCACACGAGAATCGCGCAACCGACGTGCCAGATAACTCTCGAGTATTGCATCCAGTTCGGGCGGCCTGATTGGTTTGGAAAGGTAGTCATCCATGCCGGCGGCTAGGCAGCGCTCGCGGTCACCTTTCATCGCGTGCGCCGTCAACACCACCACCGCTAGGCGCGTACCCGTACCTTTTTCTTTCTCACGTATGGCCAAGGTAGCGGCAAGGCCATCCATCTCTGGCATCTGCACGTCCATCATCACCAAATCGAAGGTTTCTTTCTCCAGGGCTTCCAAGGCCTCGCGCCCGTTGCCCGCCACCACTACCCGGTGTCCTCTCTTTTCCAATAAGCTCCCCGTCAGCCGCTGGTTCACCGCATTGTCCTCGGCCAGCAGCACGCGCAGAGAAGCCCCTCCAAAGATTGGCGATGAAGAAAAACACACTTACCCCCATAACTGTGACGGCAAGACTGAGGCCAAAAGAAGGGTGGAGGTACAGTTCAAGAGATTGAAAAGATGGAAGTTGCCGAATTTCAATTTGGAAAGCGAGGATGCATAATTCCCAAGTTGGAACAAATCCGGCGTATTGGTTCAGGAAGGGACAGTACACCTCCAGGACGAATCCAATTGGACGCGAGAGTCCTCAAAGGAAATTGTGCATCTCGTGATAACTGCTGCAGAATTCTGCGTGCTTGCCTCCAATCTTCGACAGAGTGAAATATCCGGCCATGCAAACGGGGTAATCGGCGGGCATTCAAGATCCTCTGATGAAGAATGGAGCCGAAATATCGTTTTGCTCTCGCACAGCAAGCCCTCTCCTTTCCAAAGAGCGCGCGTCAAACAACATTAAGTGGCGTGTCCATAAATAGATTTTTGTCGGGGAGTTCTCTGGCCCGGCAGACAAGAAATTGCGCCTGGAGAATCGCTTGACAGTGCGAAGTGTCTGGTATACAGACAAGTGCAGCGCAGCATTTGTTCCACGGAGTGACACTTCTTGGGGGGTGACATGATACGTTCGAAGTGGAGTTGTGTTTTCGCATCCTTCTCGCTCGTGCTCCTGCTCGTGTTTCTCTCGGCCAGCGCCCCGGCAGCACTCGGTCAGGCCGTGACCGCAACGCTCTCTGGGAAAATTGCAGACACTTCAGGTGGAAGCATAGCTAAAGCGGCCGTTACGATCTCGAATACGGCGACGGGATTTTCGAGGACGACGCAAAGCTCGGAGGCCGGTGAGTACACGATTCCCGCTCTTCCAGCCGGGGAGTACAACGTTACAGCGGATTTTTCCGGCTTCGGTAAGCAGACAAAAAGCATCACCTTGCAGGTGGGCCAACTAGCATCGCTGGACTTTGCCCTGAAACCAGGTGCGGTTGCGGAAAAAGTGGAGGTGGAGGCCACCTCTGAGCTTGCAGAGCCGACGCGGACGCAGGTGAGCACCGTCATCACCGAGCGCCAGATCATCAATCTCCCAGTGAACGGGCGCGAGTTCATTGACTTCGCGCTGCTTTCTCCGGCCGTGGCCATCGGAAACACCACCTCCGGCAGCACCGATGTGATCGTCGAGCCGGTGACCAAACTTTCCTTCGCAGGACAGAACATTCACTACAACTTCATCGCCGTTGACGGCGCCGATGATATTTCCACCGCATCAGGGATCCAGCGTGGGACGCCTCCGCAGGAATCCGTTCAGGAGTTCCGCGTTATCAATACGGACTACTCGGCCGAATTCGGACGCGCCACCGCCGGGATCGTGAACATAATCACGCGGAGCGGCACCAACGAATGGCACGGCACGCTCTATGAGTATTTCCGGAACGACAAGATGGATGCGATCAATCTCCTCCAGGCGAGCGGAGCACATGTGCTGCGACAGAACCAATATGGCGCGGCTATCGGTGGTCCACTGCAGAAAGATAAGAGCTTTATTTACGCAAATTATGAGGCTCAGCGCCGCGGTGAGTCACCTTTTTACAATTCGGCCGTCCTTACGAATATCAATCTCATTAATCAGGTCAAGACCGTGGCATACGGCCTGCCCGCAGAGCCAAATCTGGGGGGTGTATTGCGCACGAATGACACGGACAATGGATTTGTCCGGCTGGACCGGCGTTTCGGCGAAAAGCACAATCTATACGCGCGTTACTTCATCAATGACGGCCGTCTTCTCAATCAGTCGCCGCTTAACGACGGTTTTGACCTCCCATCCGCATTCAAAGACAGTTTTTACCGCGACCAATCCATTGCGGGGACACTGGCTTCAGTGTTCAGCCCGAAACTCGTGAATGAGCTGCGCATGCAGTTTGCGCGGCGCTCATTCGATTTTCCCACGGTCACGACCCAACCACATCTCGAGCTAGCGAACACGTTCACTACTGGCGTAAATCGCGGTAATCCAGATTCTTACCGCGAGTCGCGGTATGAGCTTGTGGATAACGTCACGCGAACAGCGGGCAGGCACACCATTTCATTTGGTGGCAATTACAATTGGGTGCGCACCCAGGAATCTTTTCCGCTCTTCTATCCGTTTGAAGCGGACTTCCCCAATCTCGGCGCCTTCCTCGGCAACGACGGAGTTGTGCCCGGATGTACACCCGGAATCATCGCAGCGGGCTGCCAGCATCCCAGCGCAATCGTTTTTGAGCGCTTCCAAGGACCTACCTTCACGGAGCAAACACTCAACACCTCGGTCTTCCTGGGCACACGGTACACAGCTGCAATCCACAATCAGGCCCAAGGTTCGCTCGACCACTCCTACGACGGTCTCTACGTTCAGGATAAATGGCGCGCGACAAACCGATTGACCTTGAATGGCGGCCTGCGCTGGGAATGGGAAACGTGGCCTTCGAACGTGCTCAATACGCAATGGAAGAATTTTGATCCGCGAGTGGGCCTAGCCTATAGCGTCGGCACAAAACGCAATGTCGTTGTCCGCGCGGGATTTGGTTTATTCCACGGAATAATTCCTGCTCCTCTCCTTGACTGTCAGATACCTTCCTGCGGCGGAACACTCGGTAAGTATCCCGGCCGTCCTTTCGAGAATTCACTTGCCGCTAATACGCGGCTTTTTGCCTTTGCCAGCGGTCCAGGGATCACGGCAATCGGATTATCACAACTCATGACCACGGGCACATATCCCGATGCGGTCCCATTTCCCAACGTGTGTTTTTCAGGGGAAACGACGCTCTCCCAATGCGGGTTTTTTGGGGACGCCACCGTTGTGCGATTTGTGCAGGACCATAAGAATCCGTACGGAATCCAGGGAAGCCTGGCCATCGAATTCGAACCACTGCCGGATACATCGGTGAGTCTGAGTTTCCTGCATGTGCGGGGCGTGCATCTGGGAAGCTTCTTCAACGTAAACCAGCCCGATCCGACCAACCAGCCGACAGACCCCCTCTTGCACGATTCACAAGGGCGAGCAGGGGTGAAGAACAGGTATTGCTCCGTACTTGCCGCGTGTCCTTTCACTCCGGGAACACGTGATCCGCGCTGGGGTTTTTACCTCGAAGCAACGTCGCGGTGGGATTCTGTGTATGACGGCTTCCTGCTCAGCGTGAACAAGCGGTTGTCCCACAATTTTGCCTACGGGATCAGCTATACGTTGTCGAAGTCGATTGACAACGGTCCAAACCCGAGCTTCGTGTTGGTTCCGCAGGACACTAATAACTTCAAAGCTGAACGCGCACTTTCCTCGGATGACGTTCGCCAGCGCCTTGTTCTGAACGGAACGGTGAGCACGCCGAAGACATGGAACGCCTTCGCGCGAGATTTTGTCTTCGGCTTGATTGCGACGGTCCAGTCGCCGATGCGCTTTACGAAATTCGCTGGCTTTGACGCGAATGGCACTATCTTCGCTGCCAGCGAGCGAGTGGGGATCGAGCCTCGTAATACGTTTGTCGGGGATAATTTCCGTTCCGTTGATTTCCGCATTTCGAGAGCATTTCCTTTCCGTGAAAAGAAAAGTCTGGAAGTCATTGCCGAGGCTTTCAACCTTTCCAACACTCTAAACGTCCGATTCTTTAACACCGTTTATGGTGCGGCGGACTTCTGCCCCTTTGACCCGACAGCGTTCGGATGCGGGAGCGGCCCGTTCTTCCAAGAAGGCTCGCCAAACCCTCTCTACGGGACGCCGCGCGCCGTGAATAACCCGCGCCAGATTCAACTGGCATTGAAGTTTAACTTCTAACAGTTCCGAGGCACTCTGTGACAAAATCCGGCCGCGGCCCCAAGCCGGGGCCGGATTCATTTTGGAGGGACGTTGAGCTAATTGTTTGAACAAGAAATTCATGCCCGTTGACCCGCACGATTCTCGCACAGACTCACTCGGAAAAACCTTCGACTCTTTTGCGCCGCTCAGCGCCCGGCGCCTTCTGTTGCTAGGCGGCATTGGCTTAATTCTGATGGGGATGATCTTCGGTGACGTGTTCGCCGTATTCGTCCTGCACCAAAACGCAGCGCGTGTGGGAGCCAACCTGGCGGCAGCGGCGCACGCGGCCTTGGCCAGAGATGCCCGAGCGGTGACCGCTAATTTTCAAAATGTCGGCTCATTCCTCGAGAATCGTGGCACGAAAGTGGACACGCATGTCCACATGATTGGTTTCGGTTATCTTGCCCTGATGCTCGCTATTGTGCAGCCTTGGATTGCGCTGCCTGAAATCACTAAGCGCCGTCTAGCGTGGATGTTTCTCTTCGGGGCAGGTTTGCTCCCTGTCTGCGTTTTCTTGATTCATTACGTCGGATTGGATTACAGCCCGCTCTCGACAATTGGATGGGCCAGCATTCTGGCCGACCTCGGCGGCTTATTCGTTATCGTCGCCACAGTCGGTTACTTCGCAGGTTTCTGGAAGTATTTCAGGAATGCAGAACGCATGTCCGTGCAAGACGACCTGACCGTTATACAGGAAACTTCGGGCCGCGCGCTTCTCGCAGGGGGATTGTTGTTGATCCTGCTCGGATTTCTTCACGGAGCGTACTATGCAGCTGCCGACTTGTATAAGCACGAAGACCTGGATTACGACATTCTCGTACAAATGAGTTCGGGAGCGGCGACGGGAGATACCGCGGCCGTTGATGCTGCGCTGGCAGATTACGGACAGCTTCAGGGCGAAAAGGCGGTAAACATCGCGGCCCATGCCCACAGCATCGAGTTTGGTATCTTGGCGATGCTGCTGGCATTTTTCCAGCCATACGTAAGTCTCCACGAAACGTGGAAGCTGCGATGGACCGGCGTGCTTCTGTGCGGATCGGTCCTGTTGCCCGTTTGCGTGCTTCTGGAGCTGAAATACGGGCTCATTGCGGGAGGGCTGGCGGATATCGGTGGCTTGCTCGTCATTGTTGCCCTGCTGGCGATGTGGGCCGGAATTCTGCGCTACACCGGTGGACTCGACGCGGCAGCAGGAGGAGCACCATGAGCGGGGCGAGGCGGCTTCTCTTGTTTGGCGGTATCGCTCTGGCGCTCTGGGGCATGAGCTACGGCCTGTGGTATGCCGTTTTCTCCGAACACCAGGCGCTGAACGGTATTGGCGCCTCACTGACGGCAGGATTTGTGGGGTCGGCGGAGCGGAATTCGGTCTCTGCTGCTTCGGCCCTCTCACGATACCGCGAAGCGAAGTATATTTACGACCGACAGGTTGATGTCCACAGCCACTGGATCGGGCTTGCCATGGTGCTCATCGTGCTGGGAATCGGCTTCGACCGCGTAGGGTTTTCGAAAAGGTGGCGATTTCTCTTGGCGTTGGCACTCTTTCTTGGGGCGGGTCTATTCCCTCTGGGTGTGTTGCTCCAGACGCTGAGTCACGGCCCTGCACCGAGGGCGATTGCCATTGCGGGATCGGCACTCGTGATTGCTTCGCTAGCGGGATGCACGATTGGTTTTGCGCGCAATCCAGCGTCTTCGAGGGAATGAACGCCGCGTGGAATTCATGGCTCCCGGCGAGATAGGAATTTCCGCAAGCAGAGTTGGTACGATCGAGGGTCGTCGAAGTCATCAAGGATGGCGTTCGTGCGGGCATCAAATGTTCGAATGCGCTTCGGATCGCGGTAGATCACCTCGCGGGCTGTCTTCGCTTGAAAAAACTCTTTGCGCAGGGCCGCCGAAATAATCACCGGATGACCGTCGACGCGCTTGTGGCGCGGCATGGCGATGTGCTGCTGGGCGTTGCGCTTTCGAAATGCTCCTACCAATTGCCGGATTGTATTTTTCCGAAGCAGCGGATGGTCAACTGGGTAAATGAGAAACGCCGCTTTCGCAGGAACATGTTCGAGCGCTTTGAGAAGCGAGCTGAGTTGTCCATGACTCCATGTGGGGTTGAGAATTACGCGAGCTTTATCGGGCACGGCAGGACGCACGCGTTTCGCATCGCAGCCCAGAACGACCAGTGGAATTTCGAGCCATTCGCAGTTCTCGACGGCGATGGCGAGGGCGGTCTTGCCGCCGAATGCTGCAAGGGGCTTGGGGAATGGCAAATGTTCGGAGCTGCCCGCGGCGAGAATGATGGGCACTATTTTTTCTCGGAGTTTCATCAGGAAGGTTGTCAAAGAATAAGCGAGGCCGCATAGAAACACCAGGCACAATCAAACCAATACGTTTTTCGCGCTTGCGGGGGCCGGCGAAGCGACTGCTCCGTCTTGCTACTCCTCACGATTCGAAATAGAATGCGGCTAGCGCTGCGGCCTTGCCTATGATTTACACGGAACGCGCGGCCCGCAACCCCGCGCAAGGGGCAATCAGGAACGACTGTGTACGCATATCCCTTTTCCTACCATCGCGCCGCGTCTCTCGAAGAAGCCGTTAAACTCCTCCAGCAACTGGGTGAAGATGCCCGGTTGATTGCGGGCGGCCAAAGCTTGATCCCGCTGATGAAGATGCGTTTGGCCCGGCCCAGCGCGCTGATCGACCTAAATTTTTTAAAAGGACTCGATGGCATCCAGCGGCACAACGGCGAATTGCGTTTTGGTGCGATGGCACGCCATGCCGACATCGAAAATTCCGGGGTGGCGGCGGCCGTCCCCATTCTGCACGACTGCGCGGCCGGGATAGCGGACGTGCAAGTGCGCAATCAAGGGACAATCGGCGGGTCATTGGCCGAAGCGGATCCGAGCGGTGACTGGGGCGCGGTGCTTCTCACCCTGGAGACTTCGGTGCGGTGCTTTGGGCCCAAGGGCGAGCGGACGGTACCGCTCGCAGAGTTTTTGAAAGATGCCTATACCACTATTCTTCGACACGACGAGATTGTGCACGAGGTAATCGTAAAGGTGCCTCCGAAAAACAGCGGCGGAGCCTACGTGGCGTTTAAGCGCAGCGCGCCGGTCTACGCGACAGTGAGCGCTGCGGTACAGCTCACGCTGGACGGCAAAGATGGTTGCAAGGATGCACGAGTGGTGCTTGGTTGCGTGGGATTGACCGCCATACGGGCAAGAGACGCAGAGGCTGCGCTTCGCGGAAAACCGCTCAATGACAAGACCATCCAAGCCGCCGCGGAAGCGGCGCGTAAAGTGGCGGAGCCGCAGAGCGACATGCGCGGCTCGGCAGACTACAAGCGGGCGCTTGCTGCCGCGCTCGTGAAGCGAGCTATTGGCATCGCGGCGCGGCGCGCGCGGGGCGAAGATCTGGAGGCCGGACACGAATATGCCGGACGTTAAAAACATACTCGTGAGGATTCGCGTGAATGGGGAGCAGCGCGAGGCAATGGCCGAACCACGCACGCTACTGGTCGAATTTCTGCGCGAGCAATTGAACCTCACGGGCACGCACATCGGTTGTGACACGACCTATTGCGGCGCATGCACCGTTTTGCTGAACGGCCGAACCGTGAAATCGTGCACGCTATTTGCTCCCATGGCCGATGGCGGGGAAATTACCACCGTCGAGGGGTTGGCGAAAAATGGGGAGCTTCACCCGGTGCAGAAAGCATTCGCGGAGTGCCATGGGTTACAGTGCGGTTATTGCACGCCGGGACTCCTTCTTTCATCGCTGCACCTGCTCACGAGAACGCCGAAGCCCACGGACAGGCAGATTCGCAAAGCTATTGCCGGGAACACCTGCCGTTGCACAGGCTACCAGAACATCTTCAAAGCGATTCGCACTGCTGCCGCTGTAATGGAGAAGCGCTAGGCATGCAAATCAAATTTGGCGGCGATTTTACGGTGAAGAAAAAGCCAGAAGAAGTGTACGACTTTCTGGTTGACCCGAACCGTTTCTGCCCGCTGCTTCCTGATTATCAGAGTATGGAAATCCAGGACGGCAAGAATTTCATTGTGAAAGTGCGGGTGGGCGTCTCTCACATTCGCGGAACTGCCGCGGTAAGAATGTCGCTCGTCGAAGCGGAACGCCCCAAGCAGGCGGTCTATGAAGGGAATGGTGAAGTACCGGGCGGGTCCGCAACCATGCGGGCAGGCTTTGCACTTGAGGCGGCGCCGGGCGGCCAGACAAAGGTTATCTGGAAGGGACACTCGAGCGTGCTTGGACGCATCGCGTCCCTCGCCGGAGGATTGCTGGAGCCGCTGGCTAAAAAGAATGTGCAGAAATTGATTGATGGACTGCAGAAAGCTCTCACGTAAACACGGGAAAGAGCGATGGCGAAGACGACGCGCCCAAGATCGTTGAAAAGGAAGCCGAGGGCGAGACTTCGTGTCGAAGCAGTGCGGAGCCGCAACAAGTGGGTCGGCCAACCTATTCAACGCAAAGAGGAAGACCGGCTAGTGCGCGGCAAGGGCATATTTGTTGACGATCAGAAATTGACCGGCATGCTGCACATTCGCTTTGTGCGGTCCACTTATGGTCACGCGAGGATCGTTCGTGTGGATGTTTCGAAAGCCGCGGCACTGCCCGGAGTAATCTGCACCCTTACCGGCGCCGAAATCAAAGGCCTGGTGCAGCCGTTCATCGAGATCGGTCCAGGCGTAGGGCAGAAGATCGCAGACTATCCGATGGCGGTGGAAAAAATCGTGTACCAGGGTGAGCCGGTAGCCGCAGTCGTGGCCGAGACGCGGATGGCAGCGGAAGATGCTGCAGAACTTGTCGAAGTGGAGTACGACCCTCTGCCACCGGTCATGACCGCGGAAGACGCGCTGAGAGACGAAACCCTCGTCCACCCGGAAATGGGCACGAATCGCAATTGGCACGGTTTATTTGAATACGGCGAGGTTGAGAAGGCCTTTAAGCAAGCGGCTCACGTCGTTCACATCGGCAGGCTGCACTTCCATCGCTTTTCAAGCACGCCGCTCGAGAATAACGCGATGATCGCGGTTTGGGATTCACGCGCGGATTGCATCGATTACTGGTCGAATAATTCCTTTCCGTCGTTTGCAGCGCAATTTCTTTCGCCCGCTCTGGGTGTGCGAATAGATCAGATCCACATGAAAAGCTTCGACATCGGCGGGGGCTTCGGGATCAAAATCACCAACTACCCGTACATGGCAATGTGCGCGCTGGCCTCGCGGAAGGCCGGCGGGCGGCCCGTCAAATGGGCTGAGACTCGCACGGAACACATGCAGGCCAGCGCGCACGGAAACGAGCGGACGTTTCTCGATACGCGAGTGGGGCTGGACAAGAACGGTGTAATCACTGCGATCGAATCACGGCACATCGACGATTGCGGCGCTTATCCGCGCTATGAGCCGCTGGGCTGCGTCATCTGGGCTCAGGTGCTGCCGGGCGCCTACCGGGTCAAGAATATTCGGATTGACATGAATCAGGTGGTGACGAACAAGTGCCCGGTGGGGCCAAATCGGGGCTACTCTCGCATGCAGCACCTGTGGTTCATGGAGCGAATCCTCGATATTTGCGGACACACGCTGGGAATTCCTTCTGATGAGATGAGAATGCGCAATTACATCCGCAAGGAAGAAATGCCGTACAAGACTCCGAACGGCTGCATATACGACTCTGGCGATTATGCGGGGATGCTTACTCTGGCAAAAAGGCTGATCGGCTGGGGCGACTGGAAGAAAAAACAAGCCGCTGCGCGCAGGGAAGGCCGCTGGATCGGGATGGGAATAGGCTCGACGCTCGATTCCGGCACAAACAATTTCGGGCAAGCGCGTATCATCAATCCTGCAGCGCCTTTTTCTGGACAATCGAAAGCGGCAATCGCCAAGCTCGACATTTACGGTGAAGTTGTCGTGAGCATGGGCTCCGTGCCTCAAGGACAGGGGCACGAAACGACAGCGGCGCAGGTGGTTGCCGATGTCCTGAACATTTCGCCGGATCTCGTCAGAGTGAAGCCGGGTTTCGACACGGAGCAGAATGCCTATACCGGCCACACCGGCACTTATGCCAGCCAATTTGCAGTCACGGGTCTCTCCGCCATTCACGGGGCCGCAACGAAACTCCGGAATGAGATGAGCCGCCTGACGGCTTGGGCGCTGAAAGCGAAAGAGAAAGATCTGGAGTTCGGCATCGGCGCGCAAGGACCGGAGGTACGCGATAAGCGCACGAAAAAATCCATCAATTACTGGGCGCTCGCGAATCTCGTTAACGTAAATAACGCCGGAATGCCGGAAAAATTGTGGGATGTGACGTTAAACTGCCGTCATGTCTACCATGCGCCGTTTAACGTGCCCGACGTCAAACGGAAATATGGCAACCTCACGCTTACCTACGCCGCGCAGATACACGCGGCGGTGGTGGAAGTAGACCGTGATA
>Ga0209118_1000027_pt1 | contig 117471 bp, 108 predicted proteins | sample BlaSpr_A8_Ref_M1_FD_187988 | JGI IMG/M metagenome (GOLD analysis project Ga0209118, IMG submission 187988) | Forest soil microbial communities from Thunder Bay, Ontario, Canada - Black Spruce, Ontario site 2_A8_Ref_M1 (SPAdes) (version 2) | ecosystem: Environmental > Terrestrial > Soil >... | reverse complement strand
CGAGCGCTTGGCGTGGCCACGTCAGCGACCCGCCGATCGCCTCGCCGGCAAGTCATCCTGATGGATGACTACACGCCCAAGGCGGCTGCCTACTGGTGGGCGGTCGTGCTCTCGGGTGCATTCGTTCTACTACTTGCGGCAGCGGATGTCGCGAGTTTGGAGCGCGTGGTGCTGAGCCAAATTCTCCTCGGTAGCGCAATCGCCGCGCTCGCCGGATTTTTTCCGGTGCGAATTCCGGGATTGAAAACCTCCATTGCCGGAGGAGAAATCTTCATCTTTCTGATCCTGCTTATCCATGGCGCGCCGGCGGCGGCACTCGCCGCGGCGGCGGAAGCGTTGGTGGCCGCGTGCGCGACGTCCAGACGTTGGACGAGCCGCATTGTTAGCCCGGCGATGGCCGCACTGGCCATGTTCTCATGCGGCAATGTCTTCTCAGCGGCACGCCTCTGGTTGAATGGGCACGGCCTGTTCAGCCATAGCGCCGTCTTTTTGACGGTTGCCGCGTTTACCTTGATTTATTTTGCCGCCAATACGTTGCTCACCAGTTCGCTGATTTCGCTGAAGCGCAACGAACCGCTCAGTCTCCGCCGCTGGTTGGAAAACTATGGATGGGTGGGCTTCGCCTATTTGGCGAGCGGGTCCATTTCAAGTTTGATTTTCTTGAGCTTTACCCAGTTTGGTGGCTCCGTTCTATTTGCCACCGTGCCAATTATCGCGATGTTTCTTTCAACGCTGCATTTTTATTTCCGCCAAGCCGAAGCCAACGAATCGGCACGCCAGGAGCGAACGGTGGCTGCGGAACGCGAGACGATCGTGGCTGCGCGCCACCTCGAGCAGATGAGAGATAGCGAGCACCGCTTTCAGAGCGCGTTCACTCATGCGGCGGTCGGGATGGCGTTGGTGTCCCCGGACGGCAAGCTGCTGCAAGTTAACACGGCCCTCGCACGCGTTCTCGGAGCGTCTCAATCCGATCTCACCGCGACCAGTTTTCGCGACTTGGCGCACCCCGACGATGTCGAGGTCCTGATGAGCGAACTGCTGCGCTTGCAGCGGGGAGAAATCGATGCGGTCGAAATAGAGCTGCGCTGCCAACACCGGCAAGGACTCGACGTCTGGGCTTCGCTCAGCGTGGCTTTTTTCCGCGAACCGAATTCGAGCGCGCCCTGCCTGATCATTCAAATGCAGGACATTAGCGCGCGTCGCCTCGCCGAGGCACAGCTCTATCACATCGCGCATCACGACAATCTGACCGGGCTGCCTAATCGCAGTCAATTCAACGATCAATTGGTCCGCGCCATCAGCCGTGTCAAACGCCATCCGCAACGGATCTTTGCAGTCATGTTTCTCGACTTCGACCGATTCAAGATCATCAACGATAGCCTGGGTCACAAGGCGGGCGACGCATTGTTGGTGCAAGTAACGCGGAGGCTAAAGATGAGTTTGCGGCCTACCGATTTTATCGCCCGTCTGGGGGGCGATGAATTTGCGATCCTGGTTGAAGACCTGAGCAAGGAATGGGAAGCGATTGAACTCGCCGAGCGCTTGCAGCAAACCCTGCATGCGCCCATTCAGCTGGGCGAAACCGAGGTTCGCACCAGCGCGAGCATCGGCATCACATTTAGTTTAGTGGGATATGAAACTCCGGAAGAGGTACTGCGTGACGCCGATATTGCAATGTATAAAGCAAAATCGCTGGGCAAGGCGCAATACGCACTGTTTAACGCGAGCCTGCATGAACAGGTGTTGAGCCAACTGCATCTGGAAGGAGAATTACGCGGCGCCCTGGAGCGGGCCGAGCTTCGTCTCGCCTATCAGCCCCTCTTCTGCCTCAAAACCGGTGCTCTCATCGGGTTCGAAGCGCTTGCGCGCTGGAATCACAAGCAGCGCGGGATCGTGAGCCCGGCTGAGTTTATCGCTGTTGCCGAAGAAACCGGTCTCATCGTTCCCCTCGGGAATTGGGTACTGCACGAAGCTTGTTCGCAGCTCCGTCAGTGGGAACGTCTCGGCGGCGACATCAGCGGGCTAAAAATGCACATCAATGTTTCGGCCCGCCAATGGACCCAGCCGGATTTCGTACGAACGATCACCCAAACGTTGCACACTGCCGGCATCCGGCCGGAGCGCCTGACGCTCGAGATCACCGAGAGCGTTCTCATGCAGAATATGCAAATCGTACTGCCCGTCTTGCATGAACTGCGCAGACTCGGGGTGACTCTCAGCATCGACGATTTTGGGACCGGGTATTCGTCGCTTAGCTACTTGCATACGCTGCCGATCGATTCTTTCAAGGTGGACCGGTCCTTCGTTCAACGCCTGGCCGACGATGCCGAAAGCGACGAAATCGTACGCACGATTGTGACGCTGGGACAGTCGTTGGGGAAAGTCGTGTTTGCCGAAGGCATCGAAACCGAGGGCCAGCTCCGACGCCTGAAAGAGTTGAAGTGCGACAACGCGCAAGGCTACTTCTTCTCCCAGCCATTGGAACCGCACCTGGCGGCGAACTTTCTCGTTCGTCAGGTATGTTACGCGACGGCATAACCGAGCCATAGCCAATGCACGCGCCCGCGGCCTGATCGGTGTCCGATTCCGGAGCGATCAAGCCGCGCCCTGACGACTGGCGGCCGCTGGCAGCGCGGGCCCAATCAATGGGCTACTTCGTCTCGCTGATTTTCTTCAAGTTGTCCAGGCCGGCCTGATAGACCGCGCTGATCGTGTCCAGGGCCGTCTTGTCATTCTCATTGTCCCCGGGCTTCGCGCCAGTGTTTTTGCGCTTGAACCGGCCTGACCAGGTCACCGTGCTTTTGTCTATACCGGCGGGTTTGACAGAGACCGTTGAGGTGTAGTCGCTCACCGGCAAGACCCCCTCCACGATCGCGTACTTGAAGCTGCGTCGGTTCGCGCTAAACGCCAAGAGTTTTTCCTTGATGGTTCCGCCGTCCTTTAAGGTGAGTAGACGCACGGCTCCGACCTTGTTGTTGTCTCCCTCCACGATATCGTCCTTGGCGACGGCCGGGTGCCAATTGTTAAGGCCGTTGAAGTCCTTGATTTTCGCCCAGACCTGGGCTGCAGGAGCATTGATCGTAGCGCTCTTGGTGACGGCGAGGGGAGTGGCAGCGGCCCAACTTGACCCCGATGTTAAAAGAAACGAAGCAAAAGCTGCGGTCACAATCTTTTTCACTAACTTCTCCTCATATGAATGGTTTTCTTGCAAAGCGACAGCCTTGAGGTGACTTTGCTACGTTGCTACAACACCATGCCGCTCCGACTTGGCATGTTCCTGGAAGAGGCGATCAAGGCACTCATGGTCGACCCGCGCACAGCCGCGCCAATTGCTGGCCGTGGACGGTACGCGGGGTCCGGTTGGCTTGGTGCTGCTGGCAGCAACCGAAGGTCGATCGACCGATGACGAACTCCCCAACCCGGTAATGACTCTATTTAATTTGGTTTGTTATTGTCCATTGGTTAGCGACATTAAGCGCTTTCCGCAGTGACCCCGGTTTCACCTTCAAGAGGGCGCCGGGGAGGTACACGAGGGAGAACCAATGCGATAAAAAATAGAGTGTACCAAGACCCTCCTTGAAGGGCTACCGTTCCTAGAGCCTCAGGCACCGATTTCAGCCCGGCCGAAGACCTTCTGAACCCGTCTGCGACAAGTGCTGGTCAACCTGCCGGACAACGCCATCAAGGTCTCCAGCGGCCGCGAACGGCCCGGGCAAGTCGCGCTGCGCGTCGTGCTCGTCGAGGGCAGGGCATGGTGCGCGACGGTCGAGCTGATCGTGGTCGACGACGGCATCGGCACAGACGAAGCGACCCAGGCGCGCTTGTTCACGCCGTTCTCGCAGGCCGACGTTGCGGCCAACCGCCGCCAAGCCGCGCCGCCACCGAGCCGGCTGGTCGCGCTGGTCCAGACGACGAACTCAACCGCAAGCGTGATCCTGCGGCATTTGCATCTGCTGGGCATGGCGCGGAGTGGTCGTGAACGAGCGAGGCGCTCGAGCGCTGGCGGCCGCGCCGAGGAGCCCAAGGGGCGGCGCACGTCCATCATCGTACTGAGCGCCAACGCGCTGCGCGGCGAAGAATTGCGCTGCCTCGCCGCCGGCGTGGATACTGATCTCACCAAGCCGGTCCCGCTGCCGCGGCTGAGGGCGGCGATCGGAGAAATGGCTCGGGCCCCCGCGCACCGCTCGCGGTGAGCGCATATTATGCAGGGCAAGGGTGGATGGTGCTGTTGGCCGGAATCGAACTGGCGACCTATTGATTACTACGCGGAAACGGTCTTAGGACGCTCGCCGCACTTCCCAAGGGATCGCCAGGTGTTTACTTTCTCCGCGAATCCCCGTGGAGACGCCAGTAGACAAGGAACGAAGCTTGCATGTGGGGTGCGTCGATGCTGCTGCCGCAGTCCCGCTGAACGATCTGCTATTCGTCGCTGTCGATTCGACGTAAGCCATCTATAGGCGCAGTTCCAAATGAGGCGGTGGAACAGTGCCCGCGACAGAACCCTTGCATGAAGCGGTGTGGGCGCTAGTCGAGCGCGTCCGGTAGCAGGAAGCGCAAGTCGTGAGTGCGCTTGAAACCGCGACGGCCCCGTGGGCGACATATCGACCTTGATATCACCTCACCGCCGCGACGGGCGCTTACGACTTGCCGGTTTTGACAAGTGGCATGACTTGCGCCTTGTGCTTGTCGCTTATATGCAAGACCCATTCAATACCTACTAGCTAGCAGCGCGATTGGCGCAACGTTTAGGTTGGGTGGTAGTAGGGGGATATCGGCTCCTTCAACCATTGCATAACAGTTTTCGAAGATTCAGCGCCAAATTGGGATAACAACTTTGATGTCGGGTAAGTCAACAAACGCGAGAAACCTAACGTCTGACTCGCGCCAGCGCCGCAGTAACTTGCGCGGCGCGCTACTTACGCTCATGGCCCAGATCAGCAAGTGTTTCAAAGTCGCACTGTGCGACTTGACCAAGTTAGTCACGTTGGCAGTCTCACGTTTCGACAGACTGCCAGACTGTTCAGCGCGACGGGCAATCAAAAATGGCGAGCACTCGCTGCTCCAGGTTCGACGTTCTTCCTCTTGTGCAAACAAGTTCCGGGCGGGCCATCCAATCTTCCGCTTTGGTCAGTTTTCTTAGCGCATAATCGGGATACACGCGAGGGAGAACAAATAATGAACATAATCGGGCTCGTCGTACTGCTGTTATGTTCGAGCGCGTCCTTGGCAAGTGAGTGGCATATTACGGACGTTGGGAGTCATGAGGCGCTTTACTTCTACGATGCTGCCACGCTTCGTCACAATGAATCCACCATCACCGTGTGGCTCTCGGTCTATGCAAATCCGAAGACTACGAATCGCGTCGCCATGCTTAAAGAAAAGGACGAAATCAATTGCACTTCTGGCCAAGACCGCGTATTAGAAGTCGTTTCTTATGACACGGACGAGCGAATTCTTGAAAGGGTTGATACTCCAACGAAATGGAAGGAACCGGTCCCCGACACGATGGGAGATCGGTTAGTGAACGAATTTTGCAAGGCTGACTTCGACCCGCATGATACGGAGTCCTTGGTTCCCGATCCGGCATCGCGGTCGAAATGGTACTTCGATAGCGTAAATGAGCGTCAGTCGCAAAAGAAACACTGAAGAAAACGCCAGATAGGATGGGGAGTAGTTGGGGTCCTACTGCTCCAGGTCTGCTGTCTTTTCTTGCGTGAGCAAGTTCTCGGGCGGGTCAATCAGCCGGATGACCGTCGCCTTATTCCATAGACCTTCATGGGTCTGCTGCATCGCCGGGAAGGCGTCTGTAATTTGAGTGAGTGTGGTCGAAGCGTTTCTGCCACCATCTTTAAACGATGCACCGGACTGGTAGCACGCAGCGCTGTCCACAAAAACGTAGCGGTCATGGAAACCCGGTGACGAACGTATCGTTATGTTTGCGCCAGATTGCAGCGCGAAGGCCTCCACAGCAGCAAGAAGAGTTGCTGGCTTCTCGCGCGCGAGCAGGCGGATTGTTAGCCCCGGCTTGGCGTGTACCAAATAGCGAGAAACGAAATCCGCGTCCAAGTACGGATCGACGAAAAACGTATCCCGCCCCGCCGCTTCGATAGTCTTGCGGATTTCATCGAAGTAATCAAAGACCATACCATGCCCAATCGCGACATTCGGTGGGCCTGTTGTCTGCATTCTTAGATCGTGCCGCGCCTGGTGCAGCGGTGTCAGCAATTGACGTAATGCGGGCGCTGCGGCTCTTACATCGTTACCTTAGATAGCAGCCAAAAAAACATCAACACGGAAGCGCTTAGACGATTCCCATTCGTTGATGACCGCCGCGATTCGTCCCAACCAAGACAAGTTCTCTTGCGTCTCATGTCGCAGGGTTTCCTGGGGCGGCATGGTCCTCAGCAAATCTTCTACCTCGGCGAGCAGTTGTTCCTTGGTCATCGCCCGCCGCTTTATGGAAGTGAGGTTCCTTAGACAGGGCTGGCACGCGGCTTTTGTATAAGCGTGGAACAAAAACAAAGGCTCAAACGATGGCATGGACCCCGAATCGGACGGGTTATAGCTCTAGCTGGCGCCCACCGCGTCGGCAGCACACTTAGTGAACGATTTTTGCAAGGCTGACTTCGACGCGCATGATCCGCACTCTGTAGATCCCGAATCCATCACGGTATGCGAAATTTTATTTCGATAGGGTCAATAATAAGAGGCAGCCGCAACAGAAACACTGAAGGAAACGGGCCTCATCTACGTAAGTGTCCGCGAAACCACATCTTGACGGGGGGTTCATTTTTCAACTGGCTCACCTCTTGGATTGCCGCAAAGCGCGCCAGCTGTTGATCTGTTGATCTCGGACCTCTCCCGAAGTAGAGTTTTATTAGAATTGGGGGCCGCGCAAGACGGACACTGCCAGAGAATACTGTATCGGACGAGGAGGCGACAATGAAACCAGGGAGTTTCTTTATTGCATTAGCGGTCCTTGTCTCATCTGGAGGCTGCTCGTCGCAACCAGCATTCCAAGATCCCTTCACTCGTCCCCAGATCGATTGGAAGCCGAGCCTCGTGCTCGCTATCGGGGAAGCCGAGCGCATACTGGGGAATAAGAGCCATCTGGAAAAGGTCACGGCCTACCTGCACGAGGGAACAAGGGCCTACCAATCGTCCTTTCGCGATGATTGGCTCGACCCTGCAACGGGCAAGACAGGGATGTTGGGCTACATGTTTGAGGAATATCAAAGCGCCGAGGCTGCCAGGTCTTTTTTGGTTTCCACATTGAAAGCGAACCGCCTGAGTCCCGAGGACGCCATTCGCATGGAAGGCGGCGCCGAACTGCACTATTTTACTGGAAGCGATGTGATCCGCATGGTCATGATCCTGAAGGAGGACCGCCTGATCCGCCTCAAGGTGAACCCGGTGACGAGCCACTACAGTCTCGTGGAATTCCGGAAGGTGGCCGCAGAGTTGGCAAAGCAGCTCTGAGAGTTGAGTCACTAAGTTGATCGTTGCTATCGATGGCTATATCGGCCCACACAAATGGGCCGATTCTACTGCCCGTTGATGGTGCCCTCTCCATCGATGGTGCCCTCTCCATCGATGAGGGACTCAATGTTCGCGTACGGGCATGGATCTCTCCCTGGTAGACGGTTTCATCCACAATCTAATCGACTGCGCCAGCCCTACCGTGTTGGCGGAGCCAGCCGGCGATACATCTTCAGTGTGATGGGCCGGGGCTGGCAAGGTCCGGGGCGTCTGCCACAAGCTGCCCGGGCTGGCGGTCAAGGGCTTCGGGTTCCAAAACCATATCCGCCCTATTTAGCCTTATCAGCGCCTTGCTAGCGTTTGTCTGATAAAGAGGTCTGGCGCTAAGTCATTAAGTTGTGGTGCTGTTGGCCGGAATCGAACTGGCGACCTACTGATTACGAATCAGTTGCTCTACCAACTGAGCTACAACAGCGCAGCGTCATAGGATAGCAGAGGATTAAAGAGGCTCAAAATGAAGCATCATCGATTCAGCTCACGGTAGCTGCATCAGCCCACCTGACAGGCGATCGTAATCGGGTAGCGGTATTCAACTGGAGTCTCATGTCGCCGTCCAATTTCCATTCGACATTTCGCAACCAACGGGAAGCGTGGATGACTTCAATCGTAATTTCCGAGTGGTTTACTCAACTATTAGGAGACATTATAATCGCGCAACTTCTAAGGACTGCGCATGAATCAACGAGAAAACCAGCTTCCCATTCCTGACGTTCAAGGCAGCGTCGACGTGCGGCAGATTGCCATCGATCGGGTTGGCATCAAATCCATTAGGCATCCGGTCCGGATACTAGATAAAGCCGGCGGGGTGCAGCATACGATCGCGACCTTCAATATGTACGTACACCTGCCCCATCACTTCAAGGGGACGCATATGTCGCGTTTCGTGGAGATTTTGAACAGCCACGAACGGGAGATTTCGATCGAATCGTTCGGTGCCATGCTGCAAGAGATGGTGCGGCGCTTGGAGGCGGAAGCGGGGCACATCGAGATGAGCTTTCCCTATTTCGTGCACAAAGCTGCGCCGATCTCCGGGGTAAAGGCGCTACTCGACTATGAAGTGACTTTCGCGGGCGAGATTCGAGAAGGAAGGATTATCCATACCACCAAGGTGGTGGTACCGGTAACCAGCCTATGCCCGTGCTCAAAGGAAATTTCCGATTACGGCGCGCACAATCAGCGTTCCCATGTCACCATCACCGCGCAAACGAACGACTTCGTATGGCTCGAGGAGTTGATCGAGATCGCCGAAAAGCAGGCGTCGTGCGAGGTGTATGGACTGCTCAAGCGGCCGGACGAGAAATTCGTCACCGAACGCGCCTACGACAACCCGAAGTTCGTGGAAGACATGGTGCGCGATATCGCCGCCGTGCTAAACGCCGATCCCCGCATTGAGGCTTACGTCGTAGAGTCGGAAAACTTTGAGTCAATCCACAATCACTCCGCCTACGCGTTAATTGAGCGCGACAAACGGCAACAAGCGCTCGCCGATGGATTGGCTCGCACCTTTCATGCTGCGTAAACGGGCGCAAATATTTGCCCCGGTGGCAAACGCGTCGCAGTCTCGTCGTGCCGCGTTGCTACTTGACGGTGGCGATCGCCAGCAGGACAGGTAGCCTCGCGCGGGACGCCTGGGTTTCGTCGCGGAGACTAGGCTGGCAATAGCGCACGTGGGCCTACCTCAACCCCTGCCGTCTAGTAGTTCTTGGTAAGCGTCAATGTGGTGCCGTCGCGCTTCATTTCCAGACGGTTCAAAAAGCTCATCCCGAGCAATGTGACGGACATGGTCGGGCCTTCTATGACCACTCCTTCCACCTGAGTCAGCACGATGTCTCCCACTTTGACCCTATCGAACATCACTCGATAGGCGCTCGCCGTGCCACCAGCGGTTGCGATGCTGCCGGGCTCTCCGCGCAGATAGTTCACTCCCAGGCGGCGTGCTTCGGCCACGCTCATTGCGATGCTGGTTGCGCCGGTATCTACCAGAAATTGAGTGGTCGCGCCGTCGATCGTGCCCGAAGTCACAAAGTGGCCGCGCCCGTCAGCGACCAGGGTGACGCTTGGCTTGTCCGGGGCGGCGAAATGCGCGGAAATGGATTGTCCGAGCTGCAACGTACGCCATTTGCCTTCGATCTCGAACACCGCCGACTCGCCCGTCGCGGAAATCAGCTTGACGCCCTCCGCAGCGCTTTGGCCGACGCTCAGTATTCGCGCTCTACCCCCATTGATCTCGACCAGCGCCTTGTCCGGGAAAAGGCCTACGACGTTCACTTCTACTGCCATTGCCGCGATCGTGAAGCAGCAGGCGACCAGCGTGGCCGGAAAAAGGAACAACCTGCTAATCGGATTGTGGCTCATGACACCTACCGGTTATGTCACCCATTGCGCCGCAGGCTCAATGGGCCATCGCCACTTCGGCCTCGGGCATTAAAGGCAGTCGCGTATCAAGGATGCGGGTGGCTTCAGTGCTATTGACCGGTCTGCTAAATAGAAAGCCCTGGCATTCCTGGCAGTCGTTGGCTCGCAGGAAAGCGAGCTGGTAGCGCGTTTCCACACCCTCGGCGATGAGGTTGAGCTTCAAGCCTTTCGCGATCTGTATCATCGCCGTCACAATGGACGTTTCGCTTTGGTCGACCGAAATGTCGCGGATGAAGCTCTGGTCAATCTTGATCGAATGGATGGGTAGATTCTTCAGACAGGAAAGGGAGGAATAACCCGTGCCAAAATCATCCACCGAAATCTTCACGCCGATCGATGAGAGTTGGCGCAGTTTGTCCCGCGTCCTCTCGATGTCCTTCATCATCGCGCTCTCGGTGATCTCAATCTCGAGTTGTTGGCCTTGCAGCCCGATCTCTCCGAGCAGTTGAGTCATGCTCTCGAGAAAGTTCTGACTTTCGATTTGCTGGGCAGAAAGATTGACGGCGATGCGCATGGGCAGCATCCCGGCCAGTTGCCACGATTTGTTTTGCGCGCAGGCGGTACGCAGAACCCAGTCTCCGATGGCGCCGATAAGTCCGGTATCTTCCGCCAGCGGGATAAACTCCGCCGGATGAAGCAGGCCGCGCTGCGGATGATTCCAACGAACCAACGCTTCCATTCCGACAATCTCGCCGCTGAAAGTATTTACCTGAGGCTGGTAATACAATTCGAGTTCATTGTTGCTAACCGCGCGGCGCAGATCGCGCTCCAGCAATAGCCGATCGGAGTAGGCGGAGCTTTTCACCTGAGAGAAAAAAGCATAGTTGGCACGGCCCAGGTCCTTGACCTGATACATCGCCATGTCCGCGCTCTTGATCAAGCTATCCACTGAATCTCCGTCTTCCGGATAAATAGCGATACCAATACTGGCGCTGAAGAAGTGATCTTGCCCGCCAAGATGAAACGGTCGGCTCAATACATTGAGGATTTTCTTGGCCGTGTTGGCGGCGGCTTCGTGGCTTAAGATCTGCGGCAAAAGCAAGGTGAACTCGTCGCCGCCCAGCCGCGCGAGCGTGTCTCCCTCGCGCACGCACTTGCCGAGCCGATTGGCCACGCTCTGCAGCACCTGGTCGCCGACTAAGTGCCCCATGCTGTCATTGACTGTCTTGAAGCGGTCGAGGTCCAGGAACATGACCGCGAGTTTTTGCCGGCTGCGTTTGCCTTGCGCAATGGCAAGATTCAGGCGGTCTTTGAAAAGCAGGCGGTTCGGCAGCCCGGTTAGGAGATCATGATAGGCTTGGTGATAGATCGTTTCTTCGGCCCGCTTGCGGTCCGTGATGTCTTTGGCGACGCCGTAAGTTCCCACGAATCGCGATGGCGAATCGGGCGCCGAGGTCGCGTACATTCCCATGGAGTTCAGTTCGATGGTGATAAATCGGTTTTCGTCGTGCATCGGTGGACCGCCGTTCTTACACCGCAGACGCATTTCGATACCCGCCGTAGCCCGATCCCCGGTGCGCCGCTCGTTAAAGGTAAACCGCGCTTGCGCGATATCTTCCGGGAAAATGATCGTGGTGTAATGCTTGCCGATCAGTTCGATCTTGTCATAGCCAAGCAGACTCTGAACCCGATCGCTCAGGAAAGCGAAGCGGCCATCCTCATCCAGCGTGTAAATAAGGTCGGGGGAGTTGTCGACGAGGTAGCGATACGACTTTTCCGATTGCTCGAGCCTCCGGTGGATGGATTCATTTTCGAGCTCCAGCCGACGCTTGCCGAGCGCGTTCTCGACCGTTTTTAGAAGTTCTTCGGGCTCATAGGGTTTGCGCAGAAAATCGTAGGCGCCATGGCGCAGGGCCTGCACTGCGGCGTGGACGGTGCTATCGCCGCTAACCACAATGACAGCGACCTTTGGATGCTTTTTCAGCATGTGCTCCATGACGGCATACCCATCCATGTCGGGCATGAACAGGTCAAGCAGCACAAGATCGTAGTCAACTTGGTCAAGCAATTGTGCGGCGCTGCGGCCATTGCCGGCTAGATCTACCGCGTAACCTTGCAGTTGCATCAGTTCGGCGAGGCTTTGCCGCAATCTGGGCTCGTCATCAACAACGAGCAGCCGAGCGATCTTGTCGCCCACCTTCATTTGGCTTCCCCTTTGGGCCAAAGGCCCTACCACCTGCGTCAGGATCCTGCGGGTAGCAGAATCAGAAAACGCGTGCCTTGTTTATCGTCGCTCGAATAGCGGATCGCGCCGCCGAGCTCGCTTATCAGGTTGTTCACGATCGACAATCCCAGACCGAAGTGCTCGTTGCCTTTGCTGGTACGTACGGGTTCGAACAGCCGCGCCTTCACCTCGGGCGGCAAACCCGGACCCGTATCCGCTACTTCAATTGCCACGTAATCTGCGCCGGCGTGCTTGACGTTGGCGCGCGTTGAGATCGTTATCTCACCGCCGTCCGGCATAGCTTCCGCCGCGTTCTTGATCAAATTGATCAAGATCTGCTTCAGCTTATCCTTGTCGCAGGGAATTGGCTTGACGGTGTGATCCAGATTGGTTCTCACGCGGATATTATCATGAACCCAAAGCGGTTCATCGGTGATTCTCAGCAAATCGAAAATGAGTTGATTGACGTGCAAAGGGGCCGGAACAGCGGACTGGCCTTCACTGGCGTCCGCAAGGCCGCGCAGGATGTTGCTAACCCGTTCAATCTCTTCTTCGATTACGCCGAAGCCGAAGTGAGCAGGATCTTCCTTCCCCAGCTTGGCGCCAAGGATCTTGATATAGTTTTTCATGATACCGAGCGGATTGTTGACCTCATGAACGATCCGTCGCAACTGCCTCACCGTGAGTGGGCTTACTGGGCCGCTCGCCTCCGCCAGCCCAGGCATTTCGGCGTGCGAAAATCTGAAAACGATTTGGGCTAGCTGCCTTGCGAAGGCCATCAATACCGCCTGCTGAGTTTCGAGGCGAGCAAACTCCGCCTTATCAACAGATAGGACGAACACCCCCAATGCCACCTCGCCGTGCTTGAGCGGCAGGCATAGCATTCCTTCCGCACCGAGCAGTGTAGCGATCTGGTCGTCGACGACACACGGTTCAACACGATCATCAAAGCTATGTCGTGGCAGGTTGGTATTCAAGCACTCGGTCAGCAGACTGTGCGGACCTTCCAGGGGTATCAATAGCTCGCCTAGGCGCACCGACTGACCGTGGGCCGGCACTCCTCTGAGCAATTTCGTCTCTCGCTCGAAGATGAATGGCACGGCATCATGGACACCAAACAGCGTGCGCAACGGATCGCGAGCAGTCGTCAAAACTTGTCGCGGATCGCGGGTTGCAGCCAGTTCATACTGCACTGCATTCAGCAAGTGTACTGCGCGCAGGCTCTGAGTGAGCGGCGTGATGTCCGCAAAAGCATTCTCTAAAGACGGTGTGTCGAGCGGACGGCCCGGATCTAGATCCAAATCAGCAAACACTTGTTCGGTCGCCTCGTGCACATTCGCGATCAGCCGCAGGAGCTCTTGCTCGTCCAGACCGAAAAAGACCCTGGCGCGCTCTATCTCGCTTTCGCCAAGTTTGTCGCTCAGTCGAGAGTGCGCACAAAGGTTGACCATCTTGATGAGCGGGTGCGCCAACAACGTGGCGCCTTGCGAATGATGCTGGTAGCGCACGGCATCCCCGATGAAAGAATCGAAGTGCCAACCTCCGATCACCTGCTCCGCAACCTCGATGTGAGTTGCACCAAAGTGGGACCTTTCTGCAGCGATCAGGTCAGAGCTCGTTTTATTCTGCTCCAACAGAAGGGCGTACGCCTGCGGGGAATTGCTAAGCAAAACGAGTTGCCCGAGATCGGCCAGCAATCCTGCGGTGTAGGCTTCTTGGGGATTCGGATAGTGGATCTTGAGCGCGATCTGCTGGCAAAAATAAGCGTCACGTATCGCCTTGTGCCACAAGCGAGCGAGATCGGACCCTCCGCTGCGTCGCTCGGACTGCATGAGGGCGGCGTTGGAAACGAGAGTGCGAATCGTGTTCCAGCCAAGCCCGGCCAGTAGTTTACTGACCACGGCGAAGCGTCGATTTGCCGTCAAGGCGAGAGCCGAGGCGGCCTCCAGCAACTGCGCGTACAGGGCGGGATCAAGCAGTGCAAGCTGCGCTGCATGCGCGAAGGTTTCGTCTTCGCGCACACAGGCATCGAGCATTTGCGCCAGCACCGCGGGCAGAGACCGCGCCGCCATGAGATCGAAATGTTTATTGTTAGGGGGCATCGTTATTATTGGTCTTTTTGGGATGTCCCACAGCGCAAGTATTTGCGCGCCGTTTACTGACGCCTCAAACGCCCGTGCTACGGTCTTAAATCATCATGAGTTACTTCATTCTAGGGGTGAATCGGCGGAATGCAAGCAAGCTCAAAGGCTTAATCCCTTAAGCCTAATACGACGCGCGACGCATGCCAGCAGAAGACGACGAATGTTAAATTCTGTGGTTGACGTCTTTCCCTGCCTCCATGGGTGAGGAGGATTGCTGGAGCTAGCGATGCATGTCCGCATCGGTGAATGTTTAACGCAGCGTTTTGCTCACGATCATGCCACCCACCGCAATCGCTACATCGCCATTCTCCTATTGAAAGGCCTGCAACACCTATCGGCCGCGTTGCGCTGTCCTAGAACCGCATGGCGAGCGGGCGGAATGCATTGCCCGCGCGCTTAGGATCGCGCCGCTTGAGCGGCGGATCATCTGTCATTTCTAGTTCTATTTTGCAATCATAAGTGAAATAATGGCCTCTCCTGTCGATAGGGAGGGGCTATGGCCAGACGTGCGGCAGGCGGGGAGTTTGTCGAGGTAGCGAGAACACGAATCCAGCAAGCCAGGACAATCGGTGAGTTGCGCATCGCGCAAGCGGTGTTCTTGCCATTGGAGTTCGGTTTGAGTATCGAGCAGACCGCTGGGGCCCTGGGTGTCTCACGCGGCTGGGCGTGCCAGTTGCGAGGACGATTCGCCAAGATCGAGCGTGGCGAGTTGAGGCCCAAGGCGGCGCGTGGCGGACGGCGGCGCGAGAACCTCACGCGCGAAGAAGAACCGGCCTTCCTGGGGCCGTACCTTGAGCAGGCAAGAACCAGGGGCGTGCCGGTCGTGCCCCCGGTCAAACAGGCCCTCGAAGCTCGGCTGGGCAGAGCGGTGGCATTGTCGTCGGTCTATCGACTATTGCAGCGCCATGATTGGCGCAAACTCGTCCCGGACAAACGCGACCCCCAGGGCGATGGGGCGGCGCAGGAGGAATGGAAAAAAAACTCTCCCCGAGGCTCGTCGAAATCCTCGCGCAGTTCGAAGCGCAAGGGCCGCTCCGGGTGATGTTCCGGGACGAAGCGCGCTTTGGGCGGATTTCCGATACCCGGCGCTGCTGGTGTCCCGGCTCGGAACGTCCGCTGGTCAAGGCGATGCTGACTGAGGAATATACCGACGCCTACGCCGCGCTCTCGCCGCGCGAGGGCCAGCGGGACAGCTTGATCTTGCCGCACGTCGATGGCGAATGCGGGCAAGTGTTCCCCGACGAGGTGGCCCGCGCGCTATCCGGGCGAGCGCATCGTCATGGTGCTCGACGGTGCCGGTTGGCATAGGGCCATGCGATGGAACGACGTCCAACCTGCGTCTATGACTGCTACCTGCTGACTCGCCCGAGCTCAATCCGGTAGAAATCCTGCGGGACGAGGAGCGCGAGGAATTCTCTCACAACCGCTCGTTCAACAGCATCGACGCGCTCGAAGATCAGCTCGAACTCGCGCTATCTATGTTGGAGCAAGACCATGCCCGGGTTCATTCGATCACCGGCTGGCCCGGGATTATTAATTCACTGTCGATTGCGAAATAAAATAGATGGGCTTGCCCCGCTGGCAAGCGTGCGATTGCGCACCAGCGCCCCAAGGCCGTCCTCGGCCGGCCCGCTATCCTTCCCCCTGAATGGCGGGGTCCCTCGCGGAAATCTGGATGAAAGAGCGGTCTAGTCGCGAAAATTGGTAAATTGCAGGGGAAACTGCAAGTCCGCTTTACGCACAAGAGCGATGGTTTCCTGCAGGACGTCGCGCTTGGCACCGGCGATACGCACCGCTTCGCCTTGAATGCTCGCCTGTACCTTTAGCTTGCTATCCTTGACGAGCTTGACGATTTTTTTCGCCAGCTCCGTCTCCACGCCCACCTTGACCGTTTCCGTCCGCTTCACCTTGTTGCCGGAGACCTTCTCGACCTTGCCCAGGTCCAGCGATTTGATGTCGATGCCGCGCTTCACCAGCTTCGTGTTCAAGACATCCTGCACTTGATCCAGTTTGAATTCGTCATCGGCATAGACGGTCAACGTGTAGTCGGATTGCTCCACTCGAGCATCGGATCCTTTGAAATCGAAACGCGTACTGACTTCCTTGTTGGTCTGTTCGACCGCGTTCCTTAACTCTTGCTTATCGACTTCGGAAACGATGTCGAAGGATGGCATGGTGAAACCTCAGTTGGTTGACAACACGCATGGGGTGGCAGGTTGCGGTGCAACCCTTGGGATGGGCTGCAGACTTGACTTCAGGAGCCGAAATGGCAAACGTAGTCCAGCATTTCCGTGGTTTCGATGTCGAAGCCACTCAGGGCTGGCACGGAGAACTGCTCTCCCGCGCCGTAGCTTCTCCACTCCTGTTCGTTTTTCAATCGCACCCGGCACTTGCCGGCGTTCAGCTCCATCGTCTCCGCCGCCCCAGTATTAAAGGTGAGCGTTGAAGGAAAAATTACGCCGATGCTCTTCCGCGTGCCGTCGGCAAAGATAACGCTGTGGGAAATGCATTTCCCGGCAAAGTAAACGTTCGCCCTTTTAGCGACCGAAACACTATCGAAATTAGACATTTCGACTCTTGCGTTTCCTGAGCTTGGCCGCAATGCGCATGCGTAGGGCATTTAGCTTGATAAAGCCGCCCGCGTCGGCCTGATTATAAGCTCCTGCATCGTCCTCGAAAGTCGCGATGGTGGAATCGAACAGCGAATCAGTCTTGGAGCTACGTCCCGCCACGAGCACGTTGCCCTTGTAGAGCTTGAGCCGCACCCAGCCGTTGACCCTTCGCTGGCTGTGGTCTATCAGCGTCTGGACTGCCTCGCGCTCCGGACTCCACCAATAGCCGTTATAGATCAATTCGGCGTAACGCGGCATGAGCTCATCCTTCAGATGGGCGACTTCGCGGTCGAGGGTGAGCGATTCGATGGCGCGATGGCCTTTCAGCATGATGGTACCACCGGGCGTTTCGTAACAACCGCGCGACTTCATGCCCACGTAACGGTTCTCTACCAGGTCGAGCCGGCCGATACCATGCCTTGCGCCGATCCGATTCAGCTCGGTCAGCACTTGCGCTGGAGACATTCGTTGCCCGTTAATGGCGACGATATCGCCCCTCTCGTAGTCCAGCTCGACGTACTCCGCAGCATCCGGCGCGGCCTCCGGCGAGACCGTCCAGCGCCACATGTCTTCTTCCGCTTCCCGCGCCGGATCCTCGAGGGCGCGGCCCTCGAACGAAATATGCAGCAGATTGGCATCCATGCTGTAGGGACTGCCGCCCGCCTTGTGTTTCATCTCGATCGGAATACCATGCCGCTCGGCGTAGGCAAGCAGCTTCTCACGCGAAGTGAGGTCCCACTCGCGCCACGGCGCGATCACCCGGATGTTTGGCTCCAGTGCGTAATAGCCGAGCTCGAAACGGACCTGGTCGTTGCCCTTGCCGGTCGCTCCGTGAGCAACCGCGTCGGCATGGGTTTCCCGGGCAATTTCGATCTGCCGCTTGGCGATCAATGGCCGGGCGATGCTGGTCCCGAGAAGGTACTCGCCTTCGTAGATGGCATTGGCACGAAACATCGGAAAGACGAAATCACGGACGAATTCCTCGCGCAAATCGTCGACGAAGATTTCTTTGATCCCCATCGCCTTTGCTTTTGCCCGCGCCGGCTCCAGTTCCTCGCCCTGTCCGATATCGGCAGTAAAGGTCACCACCTCGCACTGGTAGTGGTCCTGCAACCACTGGAGAATGACGGAGGTATCCAGGCCACCGGAGTAGGCGAGCACGACTTTTTTGACATCACTCATAGAGATTTTCTGCACATAAATTAGCTGCCGCACCGCGCTCGGGCGGCCTAAGCTCGCGTGGCAAACCGCCTCGATGTTGTTGCCATCGGGGTCGAGCACGAAGCCCCCGTAGTAGTTTTCATGATAGTGCGGTCGCGGCCCGGGTGCACCATTCTCCTTCCCGCCGGCCGCTCGGGCGGCGCGCGGGAAACTGATCCACGATGAGACGGTTTCAGCACGGAGGCAATATGAATCGCGGGACGGTTCGCCGCGCCGCGACCAATCCAGAAGTCCGGCTTGGGCGGTACCCCGAATCCGGCGACCTCAGTGCTGCCCAGCGCCAAATACGACCAGCACCCGGTATCCGAGCGGGGCGGGCGCCTTCTCGTAAAACGCCTTGCTCTTGGCAAAGTCACTGACCGTGAGTCCCGTGTGGTCGATCATCGTTCGCTCCTTCCCGATACCGCTGTCACACTCAACTCATACGTCGGAGCCGTGCAGTCGCCCCAGCAGCAGATATTCCAGCAATGCCTTTTGCACGTGCATGCGGTTTTCCGCCTCGTCCCAAACGACGCTTTGCGGGCCGTCGAGGACCTCCGCAGAAACCTCTTCGCCGCGATGCGCGGGCAGACAGTGCATGAAGAGCGCATCGGGCTTGGCGCGCGCCATCATGTCGGCGTCCACGATAAAATCGGCGAAAGCCTTCTTGCGCACTTCGGTCTGCGCTTCGTACCCCATGCTGGTCCAGACATCCGTGGTGACCAGATCAACATCCTTCACCGCGAGTCGCGGATCACTGAAACACTCGAGATGCCGGCTCGCGAATGCACTACGCTGATCCGTCGGCAAATCGTAGCCCGCCGGGGCGGCCACGTGCACCTTGAAGTCAAGGATCGCTGCAGCTTGCAGCCAGGTCGAGCACATGTTGTTGGCGTCGCCGATCCAGGCGACCGTCTTGCCTGGTATCGGACCGCGGAACTCGATGACGGTGAAAATATCAGCAAGGATCTGGCAGGGATGGTATTCGTTGGTCAGTCCGTTGATGACCGGCACGCGCGAGTGCGCCGCGAAGCGTTCAATGATGCTCTGCTCAAAGGTGCGGATCATCACGACGTCCACCATGCGGCTGATCACCCGCGCCAGATCCTCGATGGGTTCGCCGCGGCCGAGTTGCGTATCACCCGTCGTGAGATTTATCGATGCCCCACCCATCTGACTCATGCCGGCTTCGAAAGACACGCGAGTGCGGGTGGACTGCTTTTCGAACACCATCGCCAGCATCCGGTCCTTGAGCGGCTGGTAAGGAACGTAGCTCTTGAAAAGCATCTTGATGGCGCGGGCGCGCTCGAACAGATAGTTGAATTCCCCCGCGGTAAAATCCTTGAACTCGAGAAAGTGTTTCAGCTTGGTCGCCATGGATCACCGTCTGATCGCCGGAGATGAATCGCTGGCGGCAAGAAACTCGTCGATAACGGAGCAGAGCCCGCCCACCAACAGCTTTGCCTGTGCTTCGTCGATGATCAGGGGAGGGAGCAGGCGGATGACCGTATCGTTGGTCACATTGATGAGCATCCCCGCCTCCAATGCTTGCTTTACCAACCCGCCGCAAAACCTGTCCAATTCGATCCCCAGCATCAGGCCTTGGCCGCGAATTTCCACCACTTCCTTGATTCCGGCGAGCCCCTCGCTGAACCCGTCCCGAAGCATTTTGCCCATCCGCTCGGCATGCGCGAGCAAACCTTCTTCTTCCATCACATTGAGTGTCGTGAGCGCCGCGACCGAGACCAGCGGGCCGCCACCGAACGTCGTGCCGTGATTACCCGGTTTGAACAGTCGTGCCGCCGTACCGCGCGCCAGACAAGCGCCAATGGGCACGCCGGAGCCCAGACCCTTGGCGAGCGGCATCACATCAGGCTGGATCCCCGAGTGCTGATGTGCGAACCACCTGCCGGTGCGGCCCATGCCGCTTTGCACCTCATCGATCATGAGCAACCATTGCTTCTCGTCGCAAAGCTGGCGCAGCGCGCGCAGGTATTCGACGCGCGCCACGTGGATGCCACCCTCGCCCTGCACGACCTCGGTCAGCACCGCGACCACATCCTGGTTGTGCTGGGCGATCTGGCGAATCGACTCGATATCGTTATAAGGGACCCGCACGAAACCGCCAACCAGCGGCTCGAAACCCGCCTGCGCCTTGCGTGAACCGGTCGCTGCGAGGGTCGCCAAGGTGCGGCCATGCCACGCCTTTTCCATCACGACGATGGTCGGGTGGGCAATGCCTTTCTTGTTGCCGTAGAAGCGCGCCAGTTTTATGGCGCATTCGTTTGCTTCTGCGCCGGAGTTGCAGAAGAATACGTTGTCCATGCCCGATAACTCACATAGCTTATCGGCAAGCGCCTCCTGCTCCGGAACCTGGACCAGATTCGATGTATGAATCAGCTTGGCCGCTTGCTCACTGATCGCTTTGACCAGCTTCGGATGCGCGTGACCGAGGCCCGAAACGGCAATGCCGGCGAGCGCGTCCAGATAGCGTTTGCCATTGGTGTCCCACAGCCAACATCCCTCACCGCGCGCAAAGGCCACCGGCAGCGGGTTGTAAGTATTCATGATGTGACTCATAGGGCCGCCTTCGAGGAAACAAGAACGCAGTTCGCGCCGTAAAAAATGAAGAACGGCGGCTTGAGCCGCCGTTCCGTATCATCAGCAATTTGCTTGATATTATGCAAAAGCGGGACAGTGCGCAATCGGGTTCGCTGCCGGGCTGCCGGCATTTGCGGGCCGTCTGGCGCAAAATCTGCTTGGCACGGAGGCGTAGGCAGCCGGAATTCGGTGAACGGAACGGCGAAGAGGGGTTGCCGGTCGCCTGTTTCTCCCCATCAATCTTCCGCGATCCGTTTTCCGAATGACTGAACGCCGGAAAAATCTGATTATCGAGGGCATTACCTTGTCAGGGCGGGCCTTTCGCCCGAGCGATTGGGCGGAGCGGCTGTGCGGAGTCATGTCCGTTTTTGGTGCAGACGAGCAACTGCGCTATTCGCAGCACGTGCGTCCGGTCATGATGGACGGGGTGCGCTGCGTGGTGCTCGAAGGCGAGCTCGCCGGCGTGGAGCCGAGAGCCTATCGCTTCATGCTGGATTTCGCCAAGGACAATGAACTGAATGTCATCGACCCGGCGAATCCCGACTCAGACGGAGACTATTGCGAATTGCCGGCCGCGCTCGACTAGCGGCAGGAGCTTAGGAGGCGGTGAGACGACCCCGGTGGGGGAGCGATTCCCGCTTAAGCTCCGCCCGGCAGCGGAAACGCTGCTCTTAGGGCTGCGCCAGGGCCTTGATGGCAGCGGACAGGCGGCTCTTGTGGCGAGCGGCCTTGTTCTTGTGGATGATCCGCTTATCGGCGATGCGGTCTATCACGCTGGTGGAGGTCCGCAACACGGCTTGGGCGGCGCTTTTATCTCCCGCTTCGACAGCCTTTTTCACCTTCTTGATCGCCGTGCGCAGCGTGGTGCGCAGGCTTGCGTTGTGCGCGCGCGCCTTTTTGGATTGGCGGGCACGCTTCTCGGCTTGTTTCGAATTGGCCATGGTCGACTCTGCTCCAGATGCGGGGGTGTTCACGAAAACCCGATATTGTAGGGATGTTTGCAAAGCATTGCAAAACTCGCAGGCTCACTGGACGGAGCGCAGTTCCCTTTGCGCCGCGAACAGGCTAGCATTTCCGGCTTTGCCCGAGCGACCGCCGCATGAACCTTCTCAGGGCCCTTGCCGCCGTCAGCAGCATGACTCTGCTCTCACGCATTCTCGGCTTCGTCCGCGATACCGTGGTGGCGCGCCTATTCGGCGCAGGGCTCGCGACCGATGCGTTTTTCGTCGCCTTCAAAATCCCCAACTTGCTGCGCCGTTTATTCGCCGAAGGGGCCTTCTCTCAGGCTTTCGTGCCCACCTTGGCGGAGTACAAGAACCGCCACGGCCCGGAGGCCACGCGCGATCTGATCGACAATGTCACGGGCTTGCTGACGGTGATTCTGTTCTTCGTCACCCTATTGGGGGTGATTGCCGCGCCGCTGATCGTCTACGCGAGCGCCTATGGTTTTATCGACGAACCAGCCAAGTTCGCCCTCACCGTCAAACTGCTGCGTATCACCTTCCCCTACATCCTGTTCATCTCCCTGGTGTCGTTGGCCGGTGGCATTCTCAATACCTGGAGCCGCTTCAGTGTGCCGGCTTTCACCCCGGTGCTGCTGAATGTTTCACTGATCGCGTTCGCCTTGCTCGGTGCGCCTTACTTCGACCCGCCGATCACGGCGCTTGCCTGGGGCGTGTTCTGCGGCGGAGTGCTTCAGCTCGCCTTCCAGCTGCCGCACCTCGCCAAGCTCAAACTGCTCCCGCGACCGCGGTTCAATTTCAAACACGCAGGCGTGTGGCGCATTCTCAAGCTCATGGGTCCGGCGGTATTCGGCGTCTCCATTGCCCAGATCAGTCTGCTGATCAACACGTTCTTCGCCTCGTTTCTCGTCACCGGCGCGGTATCCTGGCTCTACTACGCCGATCGGCTGATGGAGTTCCCGGCCGGGTTGCTGGGCGCCGCCTTGGGGACGATTCTGCTTCCCAGCCTTGCCAAACATTACACCGACAATTCCCCTGAACAGTATTCACAGCTCCTCGACTGGGGGTTGCGGCTCACTTTTCTGCTCACACTGCCCGCGGCTGTCGCGCTGGCTCTCCTGGGCGTACCGCTGGTCGCCACCTTGTTCCATTACGGCCGATTCTCCGAACTCGACGTGCAGATGACGCGCTCGGCTCTCCTCGCTTACAGCGTCGGACTGAGCGGCTTGATTCTGGTGAAGGTCCTGGCCCCGGGCTTCTATGCCCGCCAGAATATCAAAACGCCGGTCAAAATCGCCCTCGTCACGCTGCTCGCTACCCAACTGCTCAACCTCGCCTTGATCGCCCCGCTGAAACATGCCGGTTTGGCGCTCTCCATCGGCTTGGGGGCCTGCTTGAACGCAGGACTCCTCTATCGCGGACTGCGCAGCCGCGGCATCTACATGCCTCAGCCCGGGTGGCGCGTGTTTCTGATGAAGATCGCTCTCGCGCTCTACGTGATGGCCATTGCGCTCTGGTTCAGCATGGGCGCCGAAACGGACTGGACGATCCAGCGCGGCTGGGCGCGCTTTATCCACCTCGCCTGGATGGTCCCGGTCGGCGGGGTGAGCTACTTTGGAACGCTCTGGCTGCTCGGGTTCCGGCTGAAGGACTTCGCCAAGCGCTCGGCGTAGGGCGATTCAATGCCACCGCCTACAATTCGTAGCTCGTCCCGCCGCCCTGCATTGCCGACTCCACTGCCGCGCGCGTCAGATGCGGGGCAAACATCTGAACGAAATCGTAAACGTAGCCACGCAGATAGGTGTTGCGACGAATGCCCACGCGGGTCGCCGACGGTTCGAACAAGTGCGCCGCGTCCATGGCGCGCAGACCCTTGTCTTCCTTTGCGTCGAAGGCCATCGCGGCCAGGATGCCAATGCCCAGCCCCAGCGCGACGTAGGTCTTGATGATGTCGGAGTCGATGGCAGTGAGCACCACGTTGGGAGTGAGACCCTTCTGCTCGAAAGCGTGTTGCATCGCCGAACGCCCGGTAAAGGCGAAATCGTAGGTGATCAGGGGGAACTGGGTGATCGCTTCCAGGGTGAGCGGCTGCTGCTTGAGGATGGGATGCCTGGGTGGCGCGATGACGCAGCGATTCCACTGATAGCAAGGCAGCATGATCAGCTCCTCGAACTGGGCGATTCCCTCGGTGGCGATCACCAGATCCGCCTCGCCGTCGACCACGGCTTGAGCGATCTGGATCGGGCTGCCCTGGTGCAGCGACAGGCGCACTTCCGGGTAAGTCGCGACGAAGCGCTTGATCACTTGCGGCAGCGCGTAGCGGGCCTGGGTGTGGGTGGTGGCGATGGTCAGGCTGCCTACCGTCTCGGAGGCGAATTCCTTTCCAGCCTGCTTGAGGTTGTCCGCCTCCTTCAGCACGCGTTGGGCGATCGCGAGAATGGTTCGTCCGGGTTCGGTGATCTCGATCACCCGTTTGCCGTGGCGGACGAAGATTTCGACGCCCAGCTCATCTTCGAGCAAGCGAATCTGCTTGCTGATGCCAGGCTGCGACGTATGCAGCGCTTCCGCCGCATCCGACACGTTGAGCCCGCTCTTGGCCACCTGCACCAGGTAGCGAAGTTGCTGTAACTTCATGCCGAACGTTCAAATAATCACAGGTTATAACATCGTAACATATCGGTCTTTGGGATTATAAATGCCCGTTGGTACCATCTAGGGCTCAAGCCAAGGAGCGTCATGGATTTTACGTACCCGATCAGTGGGTTGATTGTTGGATTGATCGTCGGCCTGACCGGCGTGGGCGGCGGATCGCTCATGACGCCCCTGTTGGTGCTGGCATTTGGCATTGCCCCGGCGACTGCCGTCGGCACCGATCTGCTCTACGCTGCCATCACCAAGATGGGCGGCGCCGTGGCGCACGGCCGGCGCGGCAATGTGGATTGGAAAATTGTCGGTCTGCTTGCCGCGGGAAGCGTCCCGGCGTCGCTTCTGACGACCTTTGGTCTCAACCAGTTGAATGTTGGCGCAGAACATACGGCAGTCATCATCAAGGTGAGCCTGGGTATTGCGCTTCTGCTCACCGCCGTTGCCCTCATCTTTCGCCGTCATATCATTGATTTTTCACGTACCAGCGGCTGGCTTCCGGCGCACCGAATCGCGCCGGCAACAGTGATCGTCGGCCTTCTGTTGGGCGCCATGGTGACGATCTCTTCGGTCGGTGCCGGTGCGGTTGGCGTCGCCGCCCTGTTCTTTCTCTACCCCGACCTGCGCGCTACCCGCATCGTCGGTACCGACATTGCGCACGCCGTGCCGCTCACTCTGGTGGCGGGCTTGGGTCACGCGAGCCTGGGCACCGTCGACTACAGCCTGTTGGGGTCGCTATTGATCGGCTCGCTCCCGGGGATCTGGATCGGCAGCCATCTCAGCACGTTGATGCCCGAGCGCTGGCTGCGCGGAGCGCTCGCCACGATGCTCGTGCTGGTTGGCGCGAAATTGGTGTTCTAACCATGTATCTCTACGACGAAATCGATCAACGCCTGGTGGATGAAAGAGTCGCGCAGTTCCGCGATCAGACGCGGCGCTTTCTTGCGGGCGAATTATCTGAAGATGAATTCCGCGCCTTGCGACTGCAAAACGGGCTGTACATCCAGCGCTACGCTCCGATGCTGCGCATTGCCATCCCTTATGGTCTGTTGTCGTCCAGGCAATTGCGCAAATTGGCGGACATCGTGCGCAAGTATGACCGCAACTATGGCCACTTCAGCACACGGCAGAACTTGCAAATCAACTGGCCCAAACTGGAAGACGTGCCGCAGATCCTTGCCGAATTGGCGAGCGTGCAAATGCACGCGATCCAAACCTCCGGCAACTGTGTTCGAAATATCACGACCGACCAGTTTGCCGGGATCGCCCACGACGAGATCATCGATCCGCGGCCGTATTGCGAACTGATCCGGCAGTGGTCGACATTTCATCCGGAATTTGCCTACCTGCCACGCAAATTCAAAATCGCCGTCTCCGGCAGCCTGGACGATCGCGCCGCGACCCTGGTGCACGATATCGGCGTGCACGCGGTCAAAAACGCGGCCGGCGAGATCGGCTTCCGGGTGATCGTCGGCGGGGGCTTGGGCCGCACGCCGATCGTCGGCCCGACGATTCGAGAATTTCTACCCCGCGAGCACCTCCTCACCTACCTCGATGCCTGCTTGCGTGTCTACAATCGTTACGGCCGCCGGGACAATAAGTACAAGGCGCGGATCAAGATACTGGTCAAAGAGCTCACGCCGGCGGTGTACGCGCAGCACGTGGAAGAGGAGTGGGCGCACCTGAAGGATGGCCCCGCCACCGTCACTGAGGCCGAATTCGCGCGTCTTGGCGGTTTCTTCGTTGATCCCCGCTATGAATCTCTGGGCGGCGAGGACCCGGACTGCCAGGCGCGAATCGCAGAGAGCCGCCCCTTCGCCAATTGGGTCAAGCGCAATGTCTTTGCCCACAAAGTTCCCGGCTATGCGGCGGTCACGCTGTCGCTCAAGAAAACCGGCGTGCCGCCAGGCGATGCCACCGCCGAGCAAATGGAGGCGGTCGCGGAGTTGGCTGACACCTACAGTTTCGGCGAAGTCCGGGTGAGTCACGAACAGAACCTGATCCTCGCCGATGTCAAGCAAGCCGATCTTCATGCGGTGTGGCAAAAGGCGCGGGCCATCGGCTTCGCCACCCCGAACATCGGGCTGCTGACCGACATCGTATGCTGCCCTGGCGGGGACTTCTGCTCGCTCGCCAACGCGAAATCCATCCCGATTGCCGAAGCCATCCAGCGCCGCTTCGATGATCTGGACTACCTGTTCGACCTCGGCCCGATCGATCTCAATATCTCCGGTTGCATGAATGCCTGCGGACACCACCACGTCGGCCATATCGGCATCCTCGGCGTCGATAAGAGCGGTGCCGAGTGGTATCAGGTTTCGCTCGGAGGCTCGCAAGGCAACCAGGCGTCGCTCGGCAAGGTGATTGGCCCATCATTTGCGCAGGCGGAGATGGCCGACGTGATAGAGAAAATCATCTCCACGTACGTGGAGCGGCGCAGCGACGAGGAACTGTTCATCGACACGGTGCGGCGGGTCGGCATCGAACCGTTCAAGGCGCGAGTGTACGGAGGCGCCCATGCCGCAGCTCATTAAGGATCGCAAGATCGTCGATGACCCCTGGCTGCTGGTGAAGCCGGCGAGCGATGGCGTGCTGCCTGCGATTCCGCACGCGGGCGACGTGATCGTTCCCTTGTCCGTGTGGCAGGAATCGAAGCAGCGGTTGCTTGAGCGCGATGGTCGGTTGGGCCTTTGGCTGGACAGCCATGAAGAGCCGGCGGCGATTGCCTTGGATCTCGCGAACTTCGCGGTGCTCGCCGTCAATTTTCCGACCCACACGGATGGCCGCGGTTACTCGATCGCCCGGCTGCTGCGCGAACGCTATGGATATGCGGGCGAACTGCGCGCGATCGGTGACGTGCTGCGGGATCAGATGTTCTACATGCATCGCTGCGGCTTCAACGCCTTCGCCGTACGCGCGGACAAGAGCATCGAGAACGCGCTCACGGCCTTCACCGATTTTTCGGAGGCTTATCAGAGCGCGGTCGATGAGCCCGTTCCGCTATTCCGCCGGCGGCTGCAGTGATGCGGTGTCGACGGCGATGAGCCTGCAGGCGAAAATCGAACGGGCGAAAGTCCTTCTCGCGCAGATCGAGAGTGAATACGCGCCCGCGGCGTTTGCGAGTAGCTTTGGCGCCGAAGACATGGTGCTCACCGATCTTATCGCCAGGCACTTTCGCGGTATCGAGCTCTTCACACTCGACACCGGCCGGCTCCCGCCGGAAACCTACGAGCTGATGCAGAAGACCACGGAACACTACCGGCGCAGGATCAAGGTCTATTTTCCCGAGTCGAGCGCAGTGGAGAACTACGTGCGCCTCAACGGCATCAATGGCTTCTACGACAGCGTCGCCCAGCGCAAGGATTGCTGCCATGTGCGCAAAGTCGAGCCGCTGAAGCGTGCGCTCGCCGGTAAAAGGGCCTGGATCACCGGGCTGCGCCGCGACCAGGCGCCGACGCGGGAAAATCTGGGTGAATCGGAGTTCGATGCCGATCACGGCTTGCAGAAGTTCAATCCACTGATCGACTGGACTCAGCTCGAGGTGTGGGCCTACATTTCCGCCAACCAGGTGCCTTTCAATGTGCTGCACGATCGCGGCTACCCGAGCATCGGTTGCGCGCCATGCACCCGCGCTATCGCGCCGGGCGAAGACGTGCGCGCGGGGCGCTGGTGGTGGGAAATCGCCGATCTCAAGGAATGTGGATTGCATCCGGCCAAAGCCGCCCCCGCCGTTGCGACGCAGACCACGTCAAAAAGCGAAGTCGAGGCCGAGCCGGTCGAGCGGATATTCTGAAGGTGAACCCATGCCGCACTTCCAAGTCGCCACAGACAGTCAGCGCGGGTCTTTGCAGCCCGGTGGCTGGCTATCTTTAACGGTACCCTGAAGCGGCGCACTGACCCTTCTCCTCAGCGAAGCCGGACCAACACGATGCGAGCCGCAACCTTGAAACAGGAAAGTCTCGACGATTTTGACGAGCCAACAAGCGAAGCTTCAGCGCACTTGGCCTGGCTGGAATCGGAAGCGATTCACATCATGCGCGAAGTGGCGGCGGAGTGTGTCCATCCGGTTCTGCTGTTTTCCGGCGGCAAGGATTCCATTGTGATGCTGCGCCTGGCCGAGAAGGCATTCCGGCCCGGGAAGTTTCCGTTCCCGCTCATGCACATCGATACCGAGCATAATTTTCCCGAGGTGATCGAATTCCGCGACCGGCGGGCGCAGGAGCTGGGAGAGGAGTTGATCGTGCGCTCGGTGCAGGATTCCATCGATCAGGGTCGTGTCCGTCTCAAGTCGCCGGAGGAAAGCCGTAACCGCCACCAGAGCGTGACGCTGCTCGATGCCATCGCAGAGTTCGGCTTCGACGCCTGCTTCGGCGGTGCACGCCGCGACGAGGAAAAAGCGCGCGCCAAGGAGCGCATCATTTCCTTCCGCGATGAGTTCGGCCAGTGGGACCCGAAGCAGCAGCGGCCGGAGCTGTGGAATCTCTACAACACGCGGGTGAATTCCGGCGAGAACATGCGCGTGTTTCCCATCAGCAATTGGACGGAACTGGACGTCTGGCAATACATCGCCCAAGAACGGCTCGACGTGCCGAGCATCTATTTTGCCCACCGCCGCGAGGTCTGGGTGCGCAACGGGCAATTGCTGCCGGCGACTCATTTGCTACAGCCGAGGGATGGCGAAGTCGCCCAGACGAAGCTGGTGCGCTTTCGCACGGTGGGTGACATGACCTGCACTTGCCCGGTCGAATCACCCGCGACGACGCTCGCGGAAATCATTCTTGAAACGGCGGCCACGCGCATCACCGAGCGCGGCGCCACGCGCATGGACGATCAGACCTCCGAAGCTTCCATGGAGTTGCGCAAGAAGGAAGGCTACTTCTGATGGTTGCGCAAACCGAGCTGCTGCGCTTCTCCACCGCCGGCTCGGTCGATGACGGCAAGAGCACGCTGATTGGACGCTTGCTGTTCGATGCCAAATCGATTTTCGAGGATCAGCTCTCCACCCTCGAGCGCACCACCAGGAAGCGCGGCGGACAAGGGCTGGATCTTGCGCTACTGACCGACGGCCTGATCGCCGAGCGCGAGCAGGGCATCACCATCGACGTCGCCTACCGCTATTTCGCCACGCCGAAGCGCAAGTTCATTATCGCCGACACGCCGGGCCATGAGCAGTACACCCGCAATATGGTGACCGGCGCCTCGACCGCGCAGCTGGCTATCGTCTTGGTGGACGCGCGCAAGGGGCTGCTCGTCCAATCGCGCCGCCATGCCATCATCGCTCACTTACTCGGGATTCCGCACCTGGTCGTCGCCGTGAACAAGATGGATCTGGTGAATTACTCCGAGGAAGCATTCTGCGCGGTGCGGCGCGATTTCAGAGCCTTCGCGGCGAAGCTCGCCATCGCGCACGTCCACTTTGTGCCGATCTCTGCGTTGCACGGCGACATGGTCGTCGATCGCAGTGACAACCTGGTGTGGTACAAGGGCCCGACGCTGCTCGATCTGCTGGAAACCGTGGATCTGCATTCCGACGCGCCCACCGCTTGGCGTTTCCCTGTGCAGATGGTGAATCGGCCCAAGTCGCCGGAATTGATCGACTTCAGGGGCTATATGGGCCGCATCGAATCGGGTTCTGTGCGCGTAGGTGACCAGGTGGTGGTTCTGCCTTCGGGCCTGGAGGCGACCGTGAAGGACATCGTCACGCTGGACGGCTCACTCGCCGTTGCGCACGCGCCGCAATCGGTGACGCTGCTGCTGAACGAGGCGATCGATATTTCGCGCGGTGATGTCCTGGTGCATCCGGGCCACCGCCCGCACGTCTCCAAGGAATTCGATGCCATGCTGTGCTGGATGGATAGCGAGCCCCTCGATCTGGCGCGCAAATATCTCATTAAGCACACCACCCATACCGTTAAGGCTGCGTTCCAGCGTCTCGACTATCGCCTGAATATCAATTCGGTGAGCGAAGAAACGGGAGTCACCGCGCTGCAATTGAACGATATCGGCCGCGTCCGTCTGAAGGTGCAGAAACCCATCGCCTTTGATGCCTACAAGGACAATCGTGCGACAGGAAGCTTTATCGTTATCGATGAGCTGAGCAATCACACGGTCGCCGCCGGCATGATCATTAAGCAGGACGTGCTATGACGATCACGGTCCATGACCGCGATGCGCTCGCTCGTGGGTAAGGTCTACCTGGTCGGGGCCGGCCCCGGCGCACCTGATTTGCTCACGCTTCGCGGCGCTGCAGTGCTGGAGCGCGCCGAGGTGGTTTTCTACGACGCCCTCGTGCACCCGGACATTGTCCAACTCGCTTACCGGGCGAGAAAGGTCGCGGTCGGCAAACGCGCTGGCCGCCTATCGACCGATCAGCGCTTCATCAACCGTGCGCTCGTGGAAGCCGGGTTACGCCATGCGAACGTGGTACGTCTCAAGGGCGGCGACCCGATGCTGTTTGGCCGCGCTCAAGAGGAGATCGCTGCGCTCGAGGCCGCCGGCGTCGAGGTCGAAGTCGTCCCCGGCGTAACCACTGCCCTGGCCGCTGCCGCTACCCTGCGGAGGTCTCTCACCCGCCGCGCCGTGAGCCGTAGCGTGACTTTCGCCACGGCGCGTGTGGGGCAGGGCGAGGCCGACGGAGGATGGGCGCGGGCAGTCGCCGCTGCCGATACCGCCATTCTGTATATGGCCTTGGGCGAAGCCGAGAAGATACAGCGCGAACTCCTCGGGCAGGGCCTCGATTCAGCCACACCGGTGGTCATTGTGGAGAACGCCTCCCTCCCCACCGAGCACCACCGCAGCGGAACGCTCGCCACGCTGTCGGCGCTGGCACAAGCAAACTTTCAGGGCCCGGCGATTGTCTGCGTGGGTGAGGTATTCCGCGCCGCTTCCCAGGCCAGCGCGACCCCGGTCTTTCCTGAAGAAGAGGGCGCGGCTCGCGCCGGCGCACCCTGACTGCGGCTGCCCGCATTGGTCAGCGCGCTGAGAAACCGCTAAAATTCAAGTTTTTAGCGGTTTTCTCGCTCAAGTTTTGATGCAGGTCTTCAGAGGGATATCGGCGCCGCCTTGCGGGCCGATTGCGCTCACCATTGGCAACTTTGATGGCCTCCACCTGGGCCACCAAGCCATGCTCGCCCGGCTGGTCGGCGCAGCTCACGAGCGCCGACTTCCCGCGACGGTCATGACTTTTGAACCCCACCCGGCTGAGTTCTTCGCACCCCTGCGCGCCCCGGCGCGCCTCAGCAGCTTGCGCGAAAAGCTCGAGTTGATGCGTGGCTATAGCGTGGATCGAGTCCATGTATTGCGCTTCGATCAAGCGTTCGCCCAGACCAGCGCCGAAGACTTCGTGACCGCTCTGCTGCATAAAAAGCTGGCGACGCGCTGGCTCCTGGTGGGCGATGATTTTCGCTTTGGCGCGAAGCGCGCCGGGGACCTCGATCTGCTTGCTCAGCAGTCACTGCGGCTCGGCTTTGAACTGGCGAGCCTGCCTTCCCTGAAAATCGGCAGCCGACGCGTCTCCAGCACGCTGGTGCGCGAAGCGCTCGCAGCGGGCGATCTGGCGTCGGCACAGACCTATCTCGGGCGGCGCTACAGCATCTCCGGGCGGGTTATGCATGGCGACCAGATTGGCCGCAGCCTGGGGTTTCCGACCGCCAACGTGCAGTTGAAGCACAATCGGCCGCCGGTAGCGGGTATCTTTGCGGTAAACTTGCTCGGTGCAGGGGACCGCGCGCTGCCGGGGGTTGCAAGCCTGGGGACGCGGCCCACTGTGACAGACGACGGTGGCTTGCGGCTCGAAGTTCACCTCTTCGATTTTTCGGGCGATCTCTACGGTTGCCATGTGCGCGTAGAATTCCTGCACAAGCTACGCGACGAAGTCCACTATCCCGACCGCGAAACCTTAACTGCGCAAATTGAGCGTGATGCGCGCGACGCCAGACGCTACTTCGAAACGGTACGGCATGACTGACTACAAGAAAACTCTCAACCTTCCCGACACGCCGTTTCCCATGAAAGGGGACCTCGCCAGGCGCGAGCCCCTGTGGCTCAAAGCATGGCAGGAGAAAAAGCTCTACCAAAGGATTCGTGCCGCCTGTAAGGGCCGTCCTAAATTCATTCTCCACGATGGCCCACCTTACGCGAACGGTGAGATCCATATCGGCCACGCGTTCGGCAAGATCCTCAAGGATGTCGTCGTCAAATCCAGGACCCTGGCCGGTTTCGACGCACCTTATACGCCAGGTTGGGATTGCCATGGACTGCCCATCGAGCACCAGATTGAAAAGGCCCATGGCCGCGGCTTGCCACCCAGCCGGGCGCGCGAACTGTGCCGCGCTTTCGCCGAGGAGCAGATTGAACGGCAGAAGAAGGACTTCATGCGCCTCGGCGTGTTGGGGGATTGGGAATCACCCTACAAGACCATGAACTTCAAGACCGAGGCCGACGAAATTCGTGCGTTCGGCAAGATCTGGAAGAAGGGGTTCGTCTACCGCGGCCTGAAGCCGGTCAACTGGTGTATCGATTGTCGATCGGCGCTGGCGGAAGCGGAAGTCGAGTATGAAGACAAAACATCTTCCGCCATCGACGTGGCTTATCCGGTTGCCGATCGGGCGAAATTGAGAAGCGCGTTCGGTCTGAAGGCGTTGCCCGATACGCCAGCCTATGCGGTCATCTGGACCACGACGCCGTGGACGCTGCCGGGCAGCCAGGCGGTAACGGTCCACCCGGATTTCCTCTACCACCTCATCTCGACCGACCGGGGCCTCATCATCCTTGCCGCCGATCTCGAGGTGGCGTGCCTCACGCGCTACGGGTTGACCGGCACCGTACTCGGCAGCGGCGTTGGACGCGAGCTGAATCACCTTGCGCTCCGGCACCCGTTTCTCAACCGTGCGCTTCCCGTGGTGTTGGGCGAGCACGTCACCCTGGATACCGGCACCGGCCTGGTCCATACCGCGCCTGCGCACGGGGTCGAAGACTTCGACATCGGCGTGAAGTATGGGCTTCCGCTCGATCAGCCGGTGGATGACGACGGGCGCTTCAAATCGAACGTCGAGTTCGTCGCCGGCCTGAGCGTGCGTGACGCTGAGGAGCCCATCCTCGCTGTGCTGGAGGCGCGCGGCTTGCTGCTGAAGAGCGAGCCTTTCCCGCACAGCTATCCGCATTGCTGGCGCCATAAAACGCCGATTATTTTCCGCGCCACGACGCAGTGGTTCATCGGGATGGATCTGCCCGATGCCGAGGGCAAGACGCTGCGCGACATGGCGCGCCAGGCAGTGGCAGACACGGCTTTCTATCCGTCCTGGGGCCGCGCGCGGCTCTCGGCGATGATCGAAAATCGACCGGACTGGACGCTTTCCCGGCAGCGCTATTGGGGCGTGCCGATCCCGTTCTTCCTGCATCGAGAGACCGGCGAACTGCACCCGCAGACGGAGACCCTACTCGAGGAAGTGGCCAAGCGTGTCGAGCGGGGTGGCATTGAGGCGTGGTTCGCGTTGGAGCCCGGGGCCTTGGGCGTGGATGACACGACCTACCGAAAAATCACCGATACCGTCGACGTGTGGTTCGATTCGGGCGCCACCCACTTTACCGTCTTACGGGAGCTGGCCGACGCGCGCTACCCCGCCGACATGTACCTCGAGGGATCGGACCAGCATCGCGGCTGGTTTCAGTCCTCGCTGCTGACCGGCTGCGCAATGGACGGCCGCGCCCCTTTCCAGTCGCTGCTCACCCACGGCTTCACGGTCGACGGGCAGGGGCTCAAGATGAGCAAGTCGCGCGGCAACGTCGTCGCCCCGCAGAAGGTGGGCGATTCGCTGGGAGCGGAAATTATTCGCCTGTGGGTCGGTCTCACCGACTATTCGAGCGAGCTTTCCATCTCCGATGAGATCCTGAAGCGCGTCGTGGAGAGTTACCGGCGCATCCGCAATACCTTGCGTTTTCTGCTCGCCAACATCGCGGACTTCGATCCCGCGCAACACCTCTTGCCAGTCGAGCAATGGATTGAGATCGATCGGTATGCCATTGCCTTGACGGCCGAGTTGCAGAGGGAAGTGACGCAGAGCTACGCCCGCTTCGAATTCCAGCCGGGTATGCAGCGCCTGCAAACGTTCTGCTCCGAAGACCTGGGCGGCTTCTATCTCGATATCTTGAAGGACCGGCTCTATACGACGGGCAGGCAATCGTCCGCGCGACGTTCGGCGCAGAATGCGTTGTATCACATCACGCAATCGCTACTGCGTCTCATGGCCCCGGTGCTGTCGTTCACCGCGGAAGAAGCCTGGACCTTGTTGTACGGCGAGGACGAAAGTGTATTCATGCACACCTGGTACGAGCTACCGCAAATGGCGGGCGCTCAAGTCCTGCTCGAACGCTGGGGACGGCTGCGGCTTTATCGCGTGATCGTACAGAAACATCTCGAACAGTTGCGCGTCGACGGGAAAATCGGCTCCTCGCTTGCTGCGGAAGTCGAGCTGCGGGCAACCGGCGAGAGCTACCATTTCCTGCGTTCCTTCGACGATGATCTGCGTTTTGTCTTTGTCACTTCACAAGCGCGAGCGATTAACGGCAGCGCCGCGCCAATGGAAGGTGAAATCGCGGTCTGCGCGGAACCGAGCACGAACGCGAAGTGCGAGCGCTGCTGGCACTACCGCTCGGACGTGGGCGGCAACAGCGCGCACCGCTCCATTTGCGGCCGCTGCGTCAATAACCTGTTCGGCGATGGCGAGGAGCGGCGTTATGCCTAAGCTCCTGCGCTGGCTCGGCCTCGCGTTTTTGGTGGTTGTCCTTGATCAGCTGACCAAGGCGATCATCGTCAACCAGTTTTCCCTGGGCGAGAGCTTGCGCGTTACCGCGTTCCTGGATCTCGTGTTGGCGCACAATCGGGGAGCCGCATTCAGTTTCCTGGCCGGGGCCGGAGGATGGCAACGCTGGTTTTTCACGGTGATTGCGCTCGCTGCGGTCGGCGTCATCCTCTATTTCTTGCGCAAGCACGCCGATGAGCCGCGTTTCTGTTTCGCCTTGTCCCTGATTCTCGGTGGCGCCGTCGGCAATCTCATCGATCGCGTGGCGCTTGGCCACGTTGTGGACTTTTTGGCTTTTCATTATGCCGGTTACGCTTGGCCCGCATTCAATGCAGCGGATTCTGCCATTACCGTTGGTGCGGTACTGCTCGCCTGGGAGAGCGTGCGTGCCAAGCCGGCGGCCGCGTTCCCCAGTGAGCACCGCTAGGCCATGAGCGCCTTTACCGAATAGGATGTCCGATGCAAATCTTCCTCGCCAACCCTCGAGGTTTTTGTGCCGGCGTCGACCGTGCCATTGAAATTGTTGAGCGTGCCTTGCAGCTTTATGGGACACCCATCTACGTGCGGCACGAGGTGGTGCACAACAAATTCGTCGTGGATGATCTACGCCGCAAGGGCGCGGTATTCATCGAGGAGCTGGAGGATGTGCCGGCGGGCAATACGGTGATTTTCAGCGCGCATGGCGTGCCACGGGCAGTGCGGGTCGAAGCGGAGCGCCGCGGGCTCAGGGTGCTCGACGCAACCTGTCCCCTGGTCACAAAGGTGCACGTGGAGGTCGCAAAAATGCGTGCCCAAGGCAAGGAGATCATCATGATCGGCCATCGCGGCCATCCCGAAGCCGAGGGGACGATGGGGCAGTGCGAAAGCGGAATGTATCTGGTGGAGACCGTCGAAGAGGTCGCCGATGTGGCGGTCAAGACACCGGAGCAACTGGCCTACGTGACGCAGACCACGCTGTCGGTCGACGATGCCGCCAGAGTCATCGCGGCACTCAAGGCACGTTTTCCGGATATCGTCGGACCAAAGAAGGACGACATTTGCTATGCCACCCAGAATCGCCAGGATGCGGTGAAGGTCCTGGCGGGCCAATGTGACCTGGTGATCGTCGTCGGTTCGCCGAACAGCTCGAACTCGAACCGGCTGCGGGAAGTGGCGGCAAACCTGGGGGTCGAAGCCTACATGGTGGAGGATGTTTCCGAACTCAATCCCGACTGGCTGAGAGGTAAGTCGGCGGTGGGCGTCACCTCAGGGGCGTCGGCACCGGAGGTGTTGGTACGCGCCGTCGTGGACCAGCTGGCGACGCTCAGCGTGCACGCCATCCGCGAACTGCCCGGTATTAGCGAAACCACGACTTTCCCGCTGCCTCGCGGCTTGGGCGGACCACGCTAGGCGAGGCCATGCAATAGTGCGGACAAAGCGCAGTAGCGAAAGCTGCCGGGCCTCAACTCCCGGAGCGCACCTGCGCGCGGCCAGGTCGCTGCACCCGTCCCCATCACTTGCCCCAGCACGTATTCATATCTCCGCTGGCGGAGGAAAACCCCCGGTTCCCGACGCTATCCAAGGTGAGGTTCCCGCAGGTGGGATCGGCAAACTGATTGGAGGCGGTCGCGAGAATGGTGAAGTCGGGCATTGCCGCGTTGGCGCTCGCTCCCGGGCCGACCGAGATATCGTATTTTCTCGATGCGAGGCTCGATCCGGAGTAATTCAGCCAGCCGGCCGGGGGCAAAGGTGTTGCGGCGGGCCCGGCAAAGGCCACGTACCCGTTGCCGTTCCCCGTGTAGTACCGCTCCTCCATTTGCGCGATGTTCAGGATGTTACCGCGCGCCTCGGCGCGCGCTGCCCTGATCACGTATTTCCGATACGCGGGATAGGCACTGCCGGCGAGAATCCCGATGATTGCCATTGTCACCAACAGCTCAATCAGCGTAAACCCGTACTTTCTTTTTCGCATGGTCTGATCCTTTATCACTGCATTAACTGGCGCCAGGAGAGGCGGCCCCGGGAATTCGTCAGGCATTTTTGGCTATTGCCGATATTATTCCCCGTGGAGTTGCTCAGGTTGTCGCTCGAGGTGAAGTCCACCACGGCTTTGCAAGGTCCCATTTCCGACAGGCAGCCCCAGCCGGGAACGAAGTTGGCGGCGGAGCAAGTGGTCGGTATGCCGGTCGTACTCGCTATCGGGTCAGTGATCGCGAAGCGCAGGGGTCGGTCGCTGGCCCCGCCGGCCAGAACTCTGCCTGAGGGTGCAAAACTCGGATTCGGATTCCCGGCGGTTCCCAGCGAACTCACCACCAGCTGATCGAGGCTACTCAGCACGCCGTCCCGGTTCAGGTCGAATACCCCCCTGCTAATCTGACCACCGGTCAGGTAACTCACGTTATATTCGTTGCCGCCGGTGTTGCCCGTGCAGGGGTCGGTGGCTGCCCTCAAGGTGGTGAAAGTGAGGACTCCCGCCTGCAACAATGCATCCGACACCACTCTTTCGCCGCCGCTGGGCAGGTCGAAAACCCATCCCTGCTGTTGCGGAGAATTCGCCACGATGAAGCCGGCAGGGCAGGTCGGCGCCGTACCGGTGGTCATCGCTGTCGTCGAGTAGTTGGGCAGGCAGTTGGATTGAATGAAGTAGGTTGCGCCCGCCGTGGTGGAGGTTGAAGCCACCCCGACCGTCGCAGTCACCCCTTGCTGCTGCAGACGGCTGCGCGCGACCTGCGTGCCGTTGTTCTGGTCCCAGATTCCGTAGTAGGACTGAACCGCGACGGACTGCGGATCCGTGATGTTGATGTAGGAGCCCGTGCCGAAAAGCACCATGTATCCGCCGTTGGGGCTGCGGGTAACTTCCGGTGAAGTCGTGATCGGCTGGCCATTGCCCAGGGTGTCCTGAGCGGTGAATAGCGGCAAGGGGGTCGTCGTGCCCAGTGCGACTTTCCATAGTGTCGGGTCGGAACTGGTCACATCGAACTTCCACAAATTGCCCTGCACGTCGCCCGCATAGATGTAGTCGACTGTACCATTCAGATCACTGTCGACGCCGGTGGCTGTAGACAGGCCGTTCGGCACGCTGAGAGGCAGCGTTGGGCTGGCGCCTTCGGTCGGCGACCTGACTTCGATCTTGAAGTAGTGCGTGCCCAGAACCCAGGCATTGCCGGTGCCGGGACCATCAATGTAGACGATGTACAGGTAAGCGCGCCCGGTCGTGCTGGCGTTGCCGTCCGCTGTCAAGTTGTTGTATCCGCTGCCGAAAATCACCGCCCATTTGCCGTTGTTCATCTTGCGGATGATCGGTTTACTGAAGGTATATCCCAGGTCCCGGTCGACCCGGTCGGTGAATTCCCACAACACAGTGCTGGACGGGCTGGCCGAGGAAAAAGCAGCGGGGTTCGTGATGTCCAGGGCGTAGATGCTCTGGCCGCCCCCGTTCAGGCCGCCGACCAGGACGGTCTTCCAGACGGAGTTGGAGCTGTCAGTACAGAGCCCGAAACAGGCCTCGCTTGCCGACGGGCTGCCATCCACGTAGTACTTGTGGCCGTAGGCGGGCGACATGAGCTGGGGGAGGTTGGTGTAGACGCCGCTCGGCACAAACGCGATGAGTTCCTTCCCGGGTGTCGCGCCCGTGGCACCGATGGCACGGGCATCGAACCCGTGCACCATCCCGTCGTTTGCGCCCACGTACACCATGGCCGGGCGCGACAGATAAGTGCTGGCGAAGCTCGAGTATCCCGGCCCGTGAATCGCCGGCGAGGGGGCCCCGACATAAAGTGGGTTGGAATTGATGATGTCGCCCAAATCCGAGGTGCGGGCACGCCAGTTGAGGCCGGAGGGCGCCTCGTTGCTGGAACTGCCCTGCAAGTAGCTCACCCGTGCGATTCCCTGGATGTCCAAAGTGCCGTTGGCATCCACATTGAGTGCACCCTGCTCGCGCAGCGACATATTGGTGTACGCAAAGGCGACACCGCTGCGTTTATTGGAATCGAGGGTGTTGAGCGTTCCGTCCACCTTGAGTCCGTCATTGTAGGTAAGGATGGTGCGACTGCCCGCAGCCGGCAGGTTCGTGGAAGCGAGCCACACGGGAGCCGCGGAAACCGTCGCGGTCGCGTCGATCGAATAGGCCTGAACATCGCCGGTCCAGCCGAGCGAGTTGTAAATGGCCCGGTAGATGTAGGCGCCGCCACCCGCAGGCAGGCTGCCCGAGGATTGCGAGAGCGCGGACTCGTTGCCGATCTCGGCATTGATCGAGGAAAATGCGCTCTGCACCGCCGTAATCATGCTCAGCGGATTACCCGCGCGGAGCAGCGTTTTCGGCCAGGCGCCCGACGAAGTGGCAGTGGACGAATACCATGGCGGGGCGTTGGAACTGCAGGCCCCGGGCGGCAGCGTCATCGTGGTCGACCAGTTCAGCGGATTGCCGCTGGAATCGAAGGAGTCCGCGCCGCCGTACTTGGCCGCGTACCAGAACTGCTTGTTGTAGCTGCAATCCTTGTTCTCTTCCACGTTGATCACGAAGCTCTTTACGGTCTGCGAGCCAAGCGTGTTCGCTTGCGTGGCCACGTCGGGCCGGATGTCCTGCGAGTGCGCGTAGTAGGCGAGTCCGGACATGTAAAAGCTCGCGGGACCCGCACCGGTCATGGTCGTCGCGAGATTGGGCAGGGCCGGGGTCTCCAGGTTGCCCAGCTTGTTGGTCCAGGTGGTGACATTCAGCGTGTCTCCTCCCAGATCACCCTCGTCACCGCTAGGCGATACTCTGTTGCTGCTGTACCCCGGCGTCGATGCGTTGTTCGCGTTGCATTGGTTTCCCCCCGTTGAGGTGTAAGTTCCTCCGGGAAGGCGCTTGTCACAGTGCGTGTGATTGTCCCCCAGGGTGATGATGTAGTTTTTCTGGCACGCGTACTGAATCGGGTCATCCCAGGTCGTAATCACGGGGAAGCCGTCGGCATAGGCGCTGTTGGCGGAAGAGCCCTGGTAGAAAGTCGGCGTCGCCGACCGGCCGCGCAGGTAGCCGAGCGCCTCGTAGTAGAGCTTGCCGATGTCGTCATAGGTCTTGTACTGCTGCGCGTTCTTGCCGAACTGGTTCATGTAGTTGATCACGCCGGAATTGCCGACTGCCGCGCCGTAGGAAGCCGCGGCCACCGTCGCGTCGGGGTTGTTGACGAAAGTACCGTCGGCTGAATTCCACTCCAGGTTTGCGTTGGCGGTGGTTCCCCCTCCCGCCGCGTACATCAGCGGCGCCACGTACTTGAGCTTCGAACGCATCACTGCGTTGTCGATGTCGTTCGCGTTGTAGTAGGAGAGCACGCCGAAACGCATGGTGCTGCCATTTTGCTGGATCACGCCGGTCGGCTTGTAGCTCGTGCCGTACTGCGTACAGTCGCTCTCGAGACCGATCGAACTGTCGCAAACCTTGGCCCGCACGTAATAGCTGTCGACAACGGCGCCCGTCGCCGTGGTCGTCGTGGTCGTCGGATACGTGACCGCCATTCGGTCGCAAATACGTACGGAGCCCACCCTTTGCACATGCGAACAGAATCCTATCGTGATGACTTCTCCTCCACCACCGGAGAAAGTGGGAAAAGCAGTACACGTGTAAGGCGAACCGCTTGATCCGTCGCCCGTCCACGCGCTGCAATTTGCATTGTCATTGTTCGACAGATCGAATCCGCCATTGCAATGCGACGCCCCACTTGTCGGATTTCCGCAGATCGCGGTGTCGTTGACCGTCGTGGTTGTCGTGGTGGTGGTGGTGCCCGTATAGCTCACCGCCATCTGCACCCCCTGACCCTGGTTCGAGATAGTGCGAGTCGTGCCGCCCGCGTAGGGCGACGAACCCGCGAAGGCCAGACTGGCCGTATTAAAGGTCTTGTCGGTGAAGTTTCCCGTACCCCCCTGCCCGCTCTGGTAGGCTCGCTCCAGCACCGTCAACGTCGCCGTGTCGCGGTAGCGGTTGCCACCGGTCATCGCAAAACGGAACTCGTCGAGACCGGTCATGGTCGCCCAGTTAAGAAAGCTCCCGCTCCAACTGCTGCTGCACACCGCACTCACCGCCACCCCACTCGGGTAGAACCATTGGTTGCCCGAGTCGTACAGGTAACACTTGGCCGGGTCGAAGTAGCCCAGCGACGGAGTCGAAGGCGAGTATCCATTGCTGTCCTGGTAGGCCGCCGTGTTCGCGGTCGGATACTCGACCGACAGCGCAAAGAGCACATTCGGCGGCACCCCACCCTTCAGCGTGAGCGGCACATCCGACAGGGTGCCCGCGAAGGCCATCCCCGACCAAGCGAGAATGCCAAAAATCATCTGGAGTAACGGGTGCTTGTTATTCATAGGAGCCTCTGTGGCAGTTAAGCCGCGTTGAACCATTTAATCTCAAGGTAAGAACATTTCCTGCAATTTGACTTGGGTGGTGGCCATGCTGCCGTAACCCCAGGCGGAAATGCGGTACACCGTCTGGCAGTTGCCAGTGGCCGCGGAATCCCCCGGGTTGGAACGACAGATCGCCTCGATCAGGTATTTCGGCTGGGTCGGTGCGCCGACCATCACCGGACTGCCGGTGGGTGCTGCCAAGGCCAATCCCACGGCCGTGGCCGTAGGGATGGTCGTTCCCAGGGCGACCGCTTTGGCGACATAGGTGGTATCGGCCGGCTGAGTCACGGTGGAGTCGCACAGACCATTGTCACAGTTTGCATTGAAGGCCCAGGGATTCACTGGCGCCGCGGGCGATTGATAGTAGCCGGTAATGCGAATTTCGGCATCGCGCAGCGCCGCTTCCGCCGCTTCGAAAGCCAGGTCCCGGTCGCGGAAATTCCGCGCCATGCGTTCTTCACTGCCGGTGGTTCCAACCACGCTGAGACCGAGCAGGGTGAAGATGACCATGAAGATCAGCGCCAGCAGCAGGGTGGCGCCGCGCTGCGCGGCAGCAGGAGGTTTCATGCGGCAATGGAGGTTGGTCATGGCTTTAGGAACAGTTGGCTGAATTGCGCAAGGCGACGACAGTGCCGGATTGAAGGCGGATGCGATTGTCCAGTGGGGGGGTAAAGACGCTGCCGGCGTCTCCCGCCGGTGCCGTGGCGCCTGCCGCGTAGGTCGATCCGAAGTGATTGAACACGGTGGCATTGGAACCCGACCCGACGGCGTTTGGCGTGCGTATGACCAGCGACACCATCACGCTTTTGATCTGATCAATCTGGGTGGGCAATGCCACCGAGCCGAACGGGGCATAGTAATTTATGATGCCATCGCCATCGGAATCCTCGCCGTAGAGGAACTGCATGCTTTCGACACCCGCGATCAGCGCAACGGGCGCCGCGGCCGCGCTGGAATCGCAGTACAGGGTGGGCTCATTGCTGTTGGCGGGGTCTGCGGAGATATAAAGGGTCTCGGTAACCAGGGTGTTGAGGCCCACCGGATTGCCTGTGCAGTCCAGAATGGCGCCATCCGGGTTACCCGCCGCATTGTTCTCTCCGTAATAGCGCACCGTGATGGCGTCACTGTTGTTGAGGACGGCCGAGGTTCCTCCCGCGAGCAAGCTGACCGTCGTCAAGTCGTTCTGGCCGGTTATCTGCGAGCCGGGGGTGGTCGTGCCGGAGCAGAAATTGTGCGCGGTGCTGCTCACCTTGTAGGTGTCGCGGAATCCGGCCTTCTTGATTTCGTCGCTCACCAGCTGGAAGGCGAACCGCGCCGATTCCTGCAACCGTGTCATATCGTTTTGCGTCTGTTGCGTGCGCACGCCATTGAGGTAGGCTTGCGTGATCACCAAAGCGATCATCAAGCCGATGGTCATGGCGACCAGCAGTTCCACCAGGGTGACGCCTCGCTGCACGCCGGATAAGTGCTTCATGATTTTCCGTTCCCTCAAAGGGTGGTACGAACGCACTGCGTGGGATTTCCCTGCTGCCCGGGTATTCGCGATTCGTCCCAGCAGACCTTGACGACAAACTGCCCCGTTCCCGTACAGGCAAAGCTTCCCGCAGCGCCGGCGCCAGCGGCGGAGTCCTGGCAGACGACTCCCCTCCCGATAGGCAACATGGCCTGCAACCGGGCGTTCCACATGAACACGTCGTTCGATGCCACCTGGGCGCTGGTGGTGCACGCGGCCCCCGGCGGGGAGGTCATGCAGTCGACGCTGCCCGTGGGCGTCGCCACGTTGTTGTACGCGAGTATGTTGATCACGCTGGCGCGCATCGTCTCCGCCATCGCGTAGCTCTGCTGCGCCGCAATGGTGCGGTAGTTGGAACTCGTCGTGAACTTCAGGCTGTTGAGAATGACACCGAGGATCCCCAGCATGCCGATCGACAGCACGACGATGGCGACCAGCACCTCGAGCATCAGAAACCCCTGCTGCTTCCGGCTTGTCTGCATTTTCGTGTTCGCTCCCATGGATTTTTCCTCAACAGCCGCTGTATTTGCTTGCGAGGGGCCTACCGGTTGCCGCGATCGTTACCCGACGCCCAGTCGTGCTCGAAGGTACACAGAGGGTAAACGTACCACCCGGGGACGTACCACCCGAGGCCGTTCCGCTCGCGGCTTGACTGAGCCCGCCGTAGGGTCCGTATTGGATATAGGTCGGAGTACCGGAAAAGCCGGCGATGGTGAGGATCGTTCCGCCACTCAGTGCGGGAGTCACTCGCAACAGCGTCTCACCCGGATCCCACTGCCCGTTGCCATTGGTATCGACGAAGATCATTCGTCCGGCCTGCCAGCCCAGGGCCACGGTAGAACAGGTCGGGTTGGTGTTTCCGATCGTGCTGCTCACACACATGGTCGTCCGCACGCCTCGCGTTGCCGCTTCGCTGCGGCTATAGGAGATATCGCCCACCAGCGAATTGATCTGGCTGCTAAGACGATTGCTGGCGATGGTCGAAAGGAAACTCGGCAGCGCCGCGGCGAGCAAAATTCCCGCCACCGAGATCGTGATCATCAGTTCGATCGAAGTGAAGCCGGGTTGACATGATTTGTTGGGTTCGCTGTGCATGGGACGTTTATAATGCGGCCGTGCATCGGGGGGCAACACGAGGAGATATGCGGTGCAAAGCGGCCGACAAACGGCACCCGCGCTACCCGCCACCTGCCCGGGAAGGGCAGATTGTCGTGCTGCCTGCCCGGCTGCGTCGGGGGCTCGGATCATCGCCCAAGGAACACGGATCGGCGCGGAACACGGGTATTTGCGGCAAGCCGCAGATCGGCAAACCGGCAAACCGGCAAACCGGGCACAATGGACGACCTGGAGATCACGGGTCGACCCAGCGCACCCAATGGAAAGGGATCGGCCGAAGGATTCGGCGGGCCCGCTCATGGACCTGCCCATGACGACAGGACCGCCCTCAACGGGGATTCTCGACCCTGGGCGCAAGGCCGTCAGAGGATGATTGAGGTCGTGCCATTTCAAAGCTGAACCCGGATGTTTTGATCGTCGGCGCCGGAATCATCGGCCTCGCCACCGCGTGGGAACTCGCCGCGGCCGGTGCGTGCGTGACAGTCATCGATCGCGGCGGGGAGCCCGGCCGCGAATCGAGCTGGGCCGGGGGCGGCATCCTGTGTGCATTGCTCCCCTGGGACTACCCGCAGGCGGTGACCGCGCTGGTTGATTTCTCGACCGCACTCTATCCTGCCTGGATGAGCGAGCTGCATGCCTTAAGCGCGATCCAAACCGAATACCGCCAGACCGGCGTGCTCGTCCTCCCGCCTTTTGACGAACGCTCAGCGCGAACCTGGATCAGCGAGCATCACGCTTCTGCGAGCATCATTTCGGCGAGCGACGCAGGCGAGGCGCTTTATGGGGCCGAGCGTGCCCTGTGGATCCGCGACGCTGCTCAGGTGCGCAATCCCCGGCTCATCAAAGCGCTGGTCGAGGCTTTGGCGCGGCGGGGTGTGGAGATCGCGTCGGGCACCGAGGTACGCGATTTTGAGGTCAGTGGCGACGTGCTCACGCGGGTCACAACCGAGCACACCCATTGGGCGCCGGGCAACGTGATCGTTGCCGCCGGGGCGTGGAGCGCCCGATTATTGCGTCATGTGGGGCCCGCACTGGATGTCTTTCCGGTACGCGGACAGATGCTGCTCTACAAGACGGCGCCCGGCACTCTGGAGACCATCCTGCTGCAGAACAATCGCTACGTGATCCCGCGCAGCGACGGACACATTCTCGTGGGCAGCACCAGGGAGCAAGTAGGATTCGATTCTCGAACCACGCAAACCGGACGCCGGGAATTGGAGACGGCGGCAGCGGAGCTCTTTCCCCCCCTGGCCGATCTTTCGCCCATCGCCCACTGGGCGGGGCTGCGCCCCGGTTCGCCGGATAACATTCCGACCGTGGCCCGGCATCCGCAGCTCAGGAACTTGTACGTCAACGCGGGGCACTATCGCTACGGTCTGACAATGGCACCGGGTTGCGCGCGGCTGCTCGCTAACTTGCTGCTCGGGCGCGATCAGCCGATCGATGTTTCGCTGTATGACTGGCCCGCGGAAAACCATCCCCGATGAGACGTGCGGCATTGATTTGACAGCACTATTGGCACAATGCTCGCCTACAAGCAAATTAGACAAAGCAAAAATAACCTATCTATAATCGCCCGCATGGAGTTAACGACGACGCATCGGGATTCATTCTCGGTCTTGCTACGCTCGCACGGTATCGCCCCGACCTGTCAGCGCCTGGAGGTGGCGCGCGCGCTGTTGGGGCGGCATCAGCATTTATCCGCCGATGCGATTCTCGCCGCCGTCAATGAGCACGGCGCTGAAGTCTCAAAGGCGACCGTTTACAACACGCTCAAGGTATTTTTGAAAAAGGGCCTGGTCCGCGAAGTGATCGTGGACCCAAATAAGGTTTTCTACGATTCCAATACGGCTCCCCATCACCATTGGTACGATGCAGAGCGTGGCGTTCTGCTTGATATCGAGGCGGATTCTGTCCAGGTCTGCGGCCTGCCGCCGCTTCCCGATGGCATGGCGGCCGTCGGAGTCGATGTTATCGTGCGGGTGCGCTCACGCCGCAGCTAGGCCTGCGTCAAGTCGTCGCGCTTCCTCGTCGCAATTGGGCCTGCGCAAAATCCAAAGTCAGTCAGCGCATGGCTTATCAAGTGGTCGGTTAGCAGAGTTAGAGTACGTCTTTATACCGCAACCTCCATCGGCGCGGTATGCATCCGGACCTCCGCTGAATGTTCCTGGCGGTCATCAACCAGTCGAATCCACGGGTCGGATTGCGAGGCGCCGTCGATCGTTACGCTTATCTCACCTCTGCTATCGCCCTCGGCCGCGAGGCTTTGAACAATCGCGAGGTGATAGACCGTTTCCCGGTAACGGTAGCGCATCTTGAACGATTTCCAGTCGGCAGGCAGACAGGGAGCGAAATGCAGTTTGTCGATTTCCAATCTCAGGCCGAGTAATGATTCCACGATGAGACGATACATCCAGCCCGCCGAGCCCGTGTACCAGGTCCAACCTCCGCGCCCGGAATGCGGCGGGACCGCGTAGACATCGGCGGCGACCACATAAGGTTCAACCTTATAGGTCGCCATCTCCTGCGCAGACCTTGCATGGTTGACGGGATTGATCATTGCCAGCAATTCCCAAGCGCGTTGATGCTCGCCCAATGCGGCAAACGCCATGACGGTCCAAATGGCGCTATGGGTATATTGGCCACCGTTCTCGCGTACGCCGGGCACGTAACCCTTGATGTAACCCGGATTCAGGTCGGATTTGTCGAAAGGAGGATCGAGCAGTTGAATCAGCGCATGGTCGCGGCGCACCAACCGTTCATACACCGCATCCATGGCCATCCGCGAGCGCTGGACTTCGCCCGCCCCCGAGAGGACGGACCAGCTTTGCGAAATCGAATCAATCTGGCACTCCGCATTGCTTGCCGATCCGAGCGGCGAGCCGTCGTCAAAGTAAGCACGTCGATACCACTTGCCATCCCAGGCGTTCTGTTCGATGCGGCTGCGCAGTTGCGCTGCCTCGGCCCGGCACCGTTCGGCAAACGAGATGTCGCCATGCAACCTCGCCACCACACTGAAACGTATGAGCACTTCATACAGGAAAAAGCCCAGCCAGACGCTTTCGCCCTTGCCGTGCATGCCGACCAGGTTCATGCCGTCGTTCCAGTCGCCCGTGCCCATGAGAGGCAGTCCGTGGGCACCGAACCTGAGCCCACGAAGGATGGCGCGTACGCAATGTTGGTACAGACTCGCCGCCTCGCTGGCGCGGCCCGGCAGGTCGTAGTAGGAGTCGTCCTCCGGATTGACCGGGCGGCCCTCCAGGAACTGGATGGATTCGTTCAGCACTCCGGTGTCGCCTGTGGCGAGAACGTACCGGCAGGCGGCGAGCGGCAGCCAAAGGTAATCGTCCGAACAATGCGTCCGTACGCCTCGTCCCGAGGGGGGATGCCACCAGTGCTGCACGTCACCTTCCAGAAACTGGCGGCTTGCACAAAGAATCAGCTGCTCGCGCAAGAGGTGAGGTTCGGCATGGATGAGAGCCATGACATCTTGCAGCTGGTCGCGAAAGCCGAACGCACCACCCGATTGGTAATACCCGCTGCGCGCCCAAAAACGGCACGCCAGGGTCTGGTACAAGAGCCAGCCGTTCGTCAACACGTTAAGGGATTCGTCGGGTGTATCGACCTGAACCGTTTCCAAAGTGCGCGTCCAGTGCTGATGCACCCGTTCCAAAGCGGCGCGAGCGGCGCCTGAGCCGCGGAAGCGGCGGACCAGGTTGTTTGCGTCGTCGCTATCTCGCCCGAGGCCAAGCAGGAAAATAATTTCGCGCTCCTGTCCCTCGGCCAGATCGAAAGGAACCTGCAACGCCGCGCAGGGATCCAAACCGGCGCCGACCTTCCCGGAGAGCCGTTGGCGAATCAGCGCCGCGGGAACCAGAAGTGTTCCATTGCGCCCGAGGAACTCGCTGCGATCGCCGCTCAGGCTGCGGCTCACCTCGTTGACATCGAAAAAGGCAACGCGATCGATGAACTCCGTGTTATAGGGATTTCTTGCGAACAACGCACCGCTTTGGCTGGCGATTTCGGTGATGACATGCATCGCCGACTTGGGCTTCAAATCTCCCAGCACCCACTCCACGTACCCGGTTGCGGACAGCCTGCGTGGCCGGCCCGAGGAGTTACGGATCTTCAGCACCGAAAATTTGATCGAGGCGTCCAAGGCAACGTAGACAGTGAGATCGGAGCGAATACCGTCCTCGTTGTGCTCGAACACGCTGTAGCCGAACCCATGTCTGCTCACGTAGGCGCCGGTGCCGCAGCGCGGCAGCGGCGAAGGCGACCAGAAGTGACCGCTATCCTCATCGCGGATGTATAGAGCTTCTCCCCGCGAGTCGCTCACCGGATCGTTGTGCCACGGGGTGAGACGGAATTCGTGGGCATTCTCGCCCCACGTGTAGGCAAGACCGCTCTCGGATATGACGGTTCCGAAGTTACGGTTCGCCAGCACGTTGACCCACGGCGCCGGGGTTTTTTTCCCCGATGTCGTCGTGATGACGTACTCCTTGCCGTCGCGCGTGAATCCACCGAGTCCGTTGAACATGATTAAATCGCGACGCGGTGCTTCGACCGCTGCCGCGAGTTCCTGCCGATGCAGCCTGGTTGGTACCAGGCGAGAGGCTCGCTTCTCGGTGAAGCCGCGACGATTGCCGTGATCGGTGCGGGAGATTCGCCTCTCCATCGGGCCGCGCCGACTCGTCTGTTCGAGAAGCGTTCCCGAGCTGTCGGTGATGATGGCGCGGGCAACCGACTGGAGCAGGATACGGTCCTCGTTCGATATTTGATCGGCTGGGCGCACAAAGATGCCGCCTGGTCGATCCATCACGTGAGCCTCGACACCGGCCGCGATCAATCCCATGATCTGCTCTTGCAGCAGCTGCCGATAACCGGCACGGTCTTCGTTCCAGATCACCAGATCCACTGCCAAGCCCTTCAAGCGCCAGTAAGCATGTGCCTGCACCAACTGGCGCACGAGATCGATGTTGGCTGGATCACCAATCTGTACCAGCACGATGGGCAAATCGCCGGAAATGGAATAGCCCCACAGGCCGGATTGGCCGCGGCGATTCTTGGCGAGGATACCGGGCTCCGCACGCAGCGACGAATTGGCGTAGATGATCGAATTGGCGAGGCGGCCGTAGAGCTGCGCATCGGCCTCGGTCGCATTGATTTGCCGCAGCACGACTTGACTGTGGGTCCATGCCAGCTCGAAGACGCGATCGGCAAGCCGGCGGTCCTGATATTTCTCCACCAAGCTGAGCGCGCCCTCGCGAGTGTCGCTGACGCCCGTCACCATGTCGATCGTGGCCGATTGCTCCGGATCCAGTGTTATGCGATAGCGGATAGCGACAATCGGATCCAGTACCGAACCCTGGCTGCCAGATAGCCGTGCGGATGCGGCCACTGAATCCTTGAGCGTTGCGGAGCCGCTCAACGCTTGCGGATCAACCACCGTCCGGCCGCGGCCGATAAATCGCATGCGGTCCGTTTCGTAGGAAACCTCGCCGGCTTCTGCTCCGTGCACCGCCATCAGGTGCAGCATCCACGGCGTTTGTTCATCGAGCGCGCGGGCCCGGCGAGTACAAAGAATCGCGTGGCGCTCAGCGACGATCTCGGTCTGGACGAAAAGATTGCTGAACGCGGGATGCATCGCATCCGAAGCAGCCGATGCGAGCACCACCTCCCCGTAGCTGGTGATCTCGACCACTCTGCTGGTCCGTGCCCGATTGGTGATATGGACGCGGCGCAGCTCGATGTCGTCTTCCGGAGAAACGGCAATCTCGGTATGGGTATCAAGCTCCTGGTCGCGACGGCGAAATTCAGCGCGTCCTTCCGAAAAGATCGCCTCGTAGGCTTCCGCACGCTTAAGCGTGGGCTGGTGAGCGATCGACCAGAACGCATTGCTCGCCACATCGCGGATATAGCAAAACGAACCCCAGTTATCACACGTCGTATCTTCACGCCAACGCGTGACGGCGAGGTCCTTCCAGCGGCTGTAACCGGCTCCGGCGCTGGTCACCATGACGTGGTATCTGCCGTTCGAAAGCAGCTGCACTTCCGGTATCGGCGTGTCCGGACTGCTGATGACGCGCACCGGCGTTTCCGTGCCGCTCAACGTGACGTGGATGTCGGGCAACTCGGTGGTTTGCGATTGGAACGCCGTCGCCTTTGGAATTCGCTCCTGCAGCAGGAGCATCGTCGCCTGGAACAACGGGTCCGATTCGAATCGCTTCTGCATCGGACGATTCAAGAGAAAGTAGGATAGCGACAGAAGGCTCATGCCTTGGTGATGCGCCATGAACGAACGGATCACCGCGCTTGACTGGCCGCGTGGCAGGCGCGACTGCGTATAGTCGACGGCTTCGTAAAGACCGAATTTCGCGACTAGGCGCTGCGCCGCGAGTTCCTGCAGATTCAAACACGCCGCTTCCGGCGCGACCATCAGGGCAAGCACCGAGGCATAGGGCGCGATGACAAGATCACCGGCCAGGCCGCGCTTCAGCCCCAACCCGGGAACACCAAAGGCGCGGTACTGATAGTTGAGGGCGACATCAACCATGTTGTAGCCGGATTCCGATATGCCCCAGGAAACGCCGCGCTGCCTGCCGTACTCGATCTGCCTGTCGATGGCTGCCTTATACGTCTGGTCGAGCAGCGTGTTTTCGTACGTCGGCATCACTAGCAGCGGCATCAGATATTCGAACATCGAGCCGCTCCAGGAAAGCAGTACCGGCTCTCCGCCGACCGTGGTGAGCAGGCGTCCCAAAGCAAACCAGTTCTCCTGCGGTATTTCGCCTTGCGCGATAGCGACGAAACTGCTGAGCCGCGCCTCCGAAGCAAGAAGATCGTAGTAGCTGGAATCGCGACGGTGTTCGCCAACGTTGTAGCCGATCGTCAGCAAATGGCGACCCTTGTCGTACAGAAATTCATATTCCATTTGCGCGAGTTCGTTTGCCTGCCATGCCAGGGCTTCCAACCGCGTTACCCTGGCCCTGGCACGTTCCCTCGCCTCAGCGAGTAGGCGCCGGTACTCGGCAAGCCAGTCGCGCGCCTGAGGCGTCGTGTTCTTGGCGCCTGCTGCCGTCCCATTCGGCAAATCCGCTTCCAGTTGTGCGAGTTCACGCAGCGTTGGGATGCTCGCAACGTAGGGAAGCTCACCGAGCCCGATGGGTGCAGGGGGCAATGCTGCCCAGGGCGCGACGAACGTCAGTTCTTCTACCGCCGCGCGGCATTGCCGAGCCAATGCCTGCGCCCACTCGCTCGCTTCGTTGCGCGCCGCGTCCTCGACGGCGACGGGGAACTGGGTGGCGAGTTCCTCGGCATCCGTCGCGACCCGATCAAGGATGAGCCACGCTGCGGCGAGGGTGAGCGGTGGGGACTCGCATGCAGATTGCAAATCGTCATGCAGCTGAGCGAGCGCCGCGGGACGATCTTCTCCGGCGGCGTCGAGCAGAACCTTCAGCGTGTCGTGCAGCCCCATGAAGGATTGCACCCTGACGATTTTGTCCTCGGGCAGCGCGAGCAGCCCGGGTCGTAGCGTTAGCAAGTGGGCAGCGAGATTGCCGCTGTCGACGGTCGAGATATAGATCGGATGCAGCGGCCGCAGAGATTGGGTGTCGTACCAGTTGTAGAAGTGACCGCGGTGCCTCTCCATGTCCTGCATCGTCTGCAGCGTGTTGGCTGTTCGTTCCGCAAGCTGCCCGGTTGAAATGTAACCGAAGTCGTAGGCCGTCAAATTGGCGAGCAGCGCGAGTCCGATATTGGTCGGTGATGTGCGATGGGCGATCTTCGCAACGGGATGCTCCTGATAGTTGTCAGGCGGCAGCCAATGGTCCTCGGGCCCAACGAAAGTCTCGAAGAATGCCCACGTCTTGCGTGCGAGCTTGCGTAGAAAGACCGTCTGATTCAGCGTGAGCCTTGCGATGCGCGGCAGAAGCGGCCGGCTGATCCACCAGGCAATGGCCGGTGAAGCGGACCAGAGCAACAATATCGGCCAGGCCACCGCCAGGGCGAGGGGCCTTGAGGCAGTCAAATAGATGCCTGCGGCCGCCGCGACCAGCGGTGCAATCCACATCGACCGGTATGAGGAAAGCAGATCATTACCGCTCGACCTCTCAGCCGCCAGATCACCTGAGGGGTTCCACTCGAGAAGGCGTTTGTGAGTGAAAAGCATCCGCCCGATTGTGCGTGCAATCGCGTCCACACTGTAGAACGCCTCGTGGGGCAGGAGGGTGAGTTCAAAGATCGCCTGGACAACGCGTCGCCCGGTCGAGTGTAACGCGCCGTACAAATGCTGTTTCAATAGCGCCTCGCTGGGTTTGCGAAGGACTTCAAAGAGCGAGGCGACAAAGGCGGGGATCAGAATGATTCCAACGATGGCTAAAGTCCAAAGCCAGAGCGGCGACAAGACGGTCCAGCTCAGCAGCAATAGCAGGACCAGCGCGGCGGGGACGAGACTGCGCCGCAGATTATCGAAGAGTTTCCACAATGACAAAGCCGAAAGAGGATTCTTATAGCGACGTCCGGCGACTTCCGGTACCTGCGGGAATAGCCACGGGACGAGCTGCCAATCGCCGCGGATCCAGCGATGCCGGCGGCTGACATCGGCGCCGTAGCGCGAGGGGTATTCCTCATAAAGTTGCACGTCACTCAGCAACCCCGCTCGGGCGTAGCATCCTTCGAGAAGATCATGACTGAGGATTTGATTCTCCGGGAAGCGTCCGCTGAGGGTCTTTTCAAACGCGTCGATATCATAGATTCCCTTGCCGATGAACGAGCCCTCGCCGAAGATATCCTGGTAGACGTCGGACACGGCACGGGTATACGGATCGACCCCGGCTTCGCCCGCGTACAAACGCGCGTATCGGGAGCGACTGGTGCCCGGCAGGCTCACGCTCACGCGCGGCTGCAGGATGCCATAGCCCTCGTCCACGCGTTGCTTGGTGGCATCGTAACGGGGCCGATTCAGCGGATGCGCCATCGTGGCGACAAACTGTCGAGCGGAGTCGCGCGATAGCTGGGTATCAGTGTCCAGGGTGATCACATACTTTACATTGGACAAAGCCCAGGTATCTCCAACGACCAAGGAGAAGCAATCGCCTTCCCCTCCGCGTAGAAATGCGTTCAGTTCTGCGAGCTTTCCCCGTTTGCGCTCGTAGCCCATCCATATCTGTTCCTGCGGGTTCCAGCGGCGGGGACGGTGAAAGAGGAAGAAGATATCGCCCGGCGCTTCGTCGTTCGCACGGCAGTACTTTTTGTTTAACCCGATGATTTGTTGCCGGGCGAGTTCCAGCAGCGGCGCGTCTTCTGCAAGCGTCTCCTGCTGCGCATCGCGAAAATCCGTCAATAGGGCAAAATGCAAATTCTGATCTCGATTCGCGAGGAATCTGACTTCCAGCGCTTCCACGAGATCCGCGATGTTCTCGGCGCCGGTGATGATGGTCGGCACGACCGCCAGGGTTCGCCACTGCGCTGGAATGCCTTGCGAAAAGTCCATTCGCGGCAGCGGCTGGGGTGACGCGAGCTGCGTCGCGAGCCAGTTCACCAGCGCTACCGCCAAATGACTCGCAGACAACAGCGCGAGAACGCTCACGACACCGATGAGCCAAGCGGCGGTTTCATGCTCATGGGCCGTGACGAGTAGCTGCGCAGTGAGTACGGCCGTAATGAGCGCAATCCCGCCGAGGTAGCTCAGCAGAGGGAACCTTCCTCCGGCCCGCCGCAGTGCCTGCGCAGGGGCGAGCCGCGCTGCGGCGCTACGTTCAAGCTCCGGCAACCCCTTGTCGACCAGATAGAATCCGACATGTGCTCTTCGGTCGCCGCGTCCGTGCGCGGCTGCGCTTTGTTCGGCGAGGGATATCGCTTTTTCTGCCACTTCACCTTCGGATGAAGGGCTATTCTTTGCGACTTTCTCTATCACGTGACGGTAACGATCGCGGGTCGCAAAATCCATCTCGCCGTAGACTCCGCAAGGGTCACGGTGTAGTGATTTTTCAATCACACTCATGGTCTCGACGAACTCGCGCCAGTCCATTGCACCGAGGAAGCGCAGGCTACCAATACTGTTGCTGATCGAGACCTGATCGGCCGCTTGCTGTTGATTGCCGGACTGGACCAGCTGCTCTATGGTCAACCCCGATTCAGCGAGGTGTTGTTCTATCCAGGTCAATGGCAGGGCCAAGGCAGAGCTCCGTCCCTGCAAGCGCCGTGCAAACTCCGAGACAAACGCGGTGGTCATCGGCGGATTCGACCGCGCCATATCGGCGATGACCAGAATCAGGTTTTTCGGGTCCTTCTCGGCGATCTCCGTCATCTGATCCGCCCAGGAGTCCGCTAGATTCCCCTCGACCCTGCCAGCGGCAATTCGCGCGGCGACGCGTCGAAGGTTCTCGATCAGCGCCAGACGCAACATGATGGGGATTGCCCAAAGCTCACCGACCTTGAGCGGGATGACCATCTGGTAGGCACCCACGAAGCGGCTGAGGCTTTCGGTATCCACCCGTCCATCGCCGTGGGAAATTGTCTCCAGGGCGATGTCGTATACCCGCGGAAGCCCGGCTGACGGGCCTCTGGCTAAGCGCGGCAGCTCACGGCTGTAGCCTTTTGGAAAGTGTCGTTTGGCGGTGCGAATCTGCTCTTCGATGAGGTAGAAATTGTCAAGCAACCATTCTCCGGCCGGGGTGATCCGCCGGTTGGCCGTGATCGCCGCCGTCTGCAGGTTGCAGACTCCAATCAAGACTTCTTCGTTCGCAGCGAGTCGCGTCAGAAGCTGATCGGGAGCGCGTCCGGAGGCCAACTTGTGGATAGCGGCGAGGCTCCTGCCGTGCTGTTCCATTTGATCAGCACTGAACAATTCCGCTCGCAACGGGGGTTCTTCGTTGAGATAGGTTGGCGCAACCGTTTTTTCCCGAAAGCGCATTCCAATATCAAACAGGTACCTGGACATGGTGGTATGGCTCGCCTTCAATTCTGAAATACCTCCGTGGCAAGATTGCAGCCAAAGCCGTGCTGCAAGTTGGCAGCGGGATTCAATGGACTACGGACTGCTCGTGCATATGCGATTATCCCGACGGTTGCGGCTTCGTCTCCCGCTCGGCGCGCCGAATCGCCACTCATTCGCCGGGCACCTTGCCAGGATGCCGTTGCGCCTTCTGCTGAGATGCTCGTTGTACGCTGACTATTACTGGAATATTCGATAGACCTTCCGAGATACTCGGGGTCAACCCGGAGGGAGATAAAGATGGAAGCTGGCGTTCATTCTAGCAATTCTTCCGGTCATCGGCGTACCGTCCGACCCCGCGACCGAATCGCGCGGGGTCACTTTTGCCTGGTTGCGGCGAAACTCGAGCGTCGTCCGGGCATGAGATGCCGCCACCGCGCGATTCATCCAAAAAGGTACAACCCATCGCGTGGGTTCGGCAGATTTTAGCGCCGCTCGCGGTCTCCTGCGATGCCATAGTGTACCGGATGACTTCTCAGGTCGTTCTACGCAAGCCACCTTTGCGTCCGCCATCATGCACCCGATCGAGTCCCGGCGGCGGATAATTCTTGCTCCGGCCGAGCGCTCAATCGGTGCAGCCGCTCCCATGAAGACGCTCGAGTTCCTTGGACACCGCGGGCTCATTCGGGGGAACCCGGCGGCGCAGCCATGCGGCATGGGCTGCCCGGCCGGCGCGCCCGCTACCTGACACGCCGGGCTTTTCTCTTGCTGTAAAGGTTCATCAAGGGAGTCACAGAGATCCCGTGAACAACGATCGAGACCACCACCGTGGCGAGCGTCAAGGCGATCGTTTGTTCCGCGAGCGGGCGAGGCAAGCCGTGATGTATCGCGTACATCAAGTAGTAGATCGAACCGATGCCACGAATGCCGAACCATGAAATGAGGATGTGCTGGTCGCGTGAGACATGCGCGCCGATGAGCCCCAGCCATATCGAAATAGGGCGTATCACAACAAACAAAAGCGGGATAAACCATGCGGCACTGGCCGGAATCGCGGTGAACGGAAGCATTGCTCCAACCACGAGGACGACGGTCAACTCACCGATTCGTTCCAATTGTGCGTTGAAGCCACGGACCGCGTGCATCATGTACGCGCTCGCGTGTTCCGGGTCGGTGGCGAGCGCTTCCAGAGCTTTCTTGTTGTCCATCGGATGAGGAAGGACGGCCGGGAGGCTATTTTCTTCGGGCTGCCCCTTCACGCGCTGCAGAGCGAGGCCGGCGGCAAATACCGCCAGAAAGCCGTACGCGTGACTCAGCAGGGCAACGCCATAAGCGAGAGCAATAAGACCCAGCGCGAGAAACTCGTCCAGTCCTACGGCTTCCTTGTGGTGAATGCGCAAATAGACCACCAACTTGCCGATCAGGGTGCCCAGGCCACCGCCAACCGATAGACCTCCGGCGATCCCCCACAACACGTCAACGGCGATCCAGTGCCAGCCGTTCGTGCCCAGGTCGTGTAAACCAAGCAGGCCCAGGCCCAACAGCGCAAAGGGAAACGCCGTGCCGTCGTTGAGGCTCCCCTCTCCCGTAAGACCGAAGCGCAACCGATCCCGATCGCTCGCCTCTTCCACTTGAACATCCGAGGCGAGAACCGGATCAGTGGGTGCCAGGATCGCGCCCAGTAACACGGCTGCGCCGAAAGATAGGCCGAGCCCCAGCACGCCGATGATCGCAATGAAAGTGACCGTGAGCGCCATCGATACGAAGGCGAGCCGTATCGGTAAGTGCCAACGCCTGTCGGACAACGGAACACCCAGTTTCAGGCCGGCGGCGAATAGTGATATCAGTACCGCGACCTCGGACATCCTTTCCAGGATGACGGGTTGCGATAGCGGGTCGGGTGCCATGAGCCCCCATCCGGCCGGGCCGAGGCCATAGCCTGCTGCCAAGTACAGCATGGCGGTGCTGAGCGGAAGGCGTTTCAGCAACGAACCGGATAAGGCTACCGTTATCAGCAATGCGCCGATAACTAGCGCCCAGACGGCGAACGACATCGAATACGGACCGTCAACTATTACGGAGGGAAACGAGAAGGAATGCAAGCGCTCGCGGGCTTCAGGACCTGGGGCGCCTAGGATTTCGCGCCGGATAGCGCTTCGGGCGGCTTGTACAAGGATTGCAATTTCTGGGTAATTGAGCGAAGGACACCTTCTCCGTCCAGGCCGCAGCCCGCAAGCATTTGCGCGGGATCACCTTGGTCGATGAAGCGGTCGGGGAGACCCAAGACCAAAGTCGGCACGCTCTCCGACTGCGCTGAAAGATATTCCAGGACCGCTGCTCCTGCGCCGCCATGCACGGTGTTTTCTTCGATCGTGACGATCAAGTCGTGAGTGGTCGCGAGCCGGAAAATCAATTCCTCATCCAGTGGTTTGACGAAACGCATGTCGGCCACGCTGGCATTGAGGGATTCCCCGGCTTCGAGCGCCGCTTTCAACATGCTCCCGAAGGCGAGGATGGCGACTCGTTTGCCCTCCCGGCGCACTACGCCGCGGCCGACCGGCAGTGCTTTCATCTCGCGTTCAATGGCCGCGCCGGGTCCGCTGCCGCGCGGATAACGAACGGCACTCGGTGTAGCGAGGGTAAAGGCCGTATAAAGCATCTGCCGGCACTCGTTCTCGTCGGACGGCGCCATGACGGTGGTGTTGGGCAAGCTGCGCAGGTAGCTCAAGTCGAAGCTGCCGGCATGAGTCGGCCCGTCGGCACCCACCAGGCCGGCGCGGTCGATCGCGAGCATGACCGGCAGGTTTTGCAGCACGACGTCATGGATCCATTGATCGTAGGCGCGTTGGAGGAAGGTGGAGTAGATCGCCACGACCGGCTTCAGTCCCTCACAAGCGAGGCCCGCCGCAAAGGTTAGCGCGTGCTGTTCCGCAATACCGACATCAAAATAGCGGTCCGGAAATTCCTCGGAAAAACGCACCATGCCTGACCCCTCGCGCATCGCCGGAGTGATGCCGATGAGGCGCTGATCGAGCCGCGCCATATCGCATAGCCAGTCGCCGAAAACCTGCGAATAGGTCGCCTTGCCCGCCGCCTTAACGACAATGCCGATGTCAGGATCGAACTTGCCTGGCCCGTGGTAGAGGATCGGATCAGCCTCCGCGGGCGCATAGCCCTTGCCTTTGCGCGTGACTACGTGCAGCAGCTGCAGGCCCGTCAGTTTGCGAATGTTGCTGAGCGTCGCGACCAGCAAATCCAAGTCGTGTCCGTCGATCGGGCCGATGTAGTTGAAACCCAATTCCTCGAACAGCGTACCGGGAGTCACCATGCCCTTCGCGTGTTCCTCGGCGCGCCTGGCGAACTCATGCAGCGGTGGTGCTGCGCGCAACAAGCGCTCGCTGGTTTCGCGCAGCGTCGAATAGAATTTGCCCGACATCAGCTTGGCGAGGTAATTGTTGAGCGCGCCCACGGGGGGCGAGATGGACATGTCGTTGTCGTTGAGGATAACGAGCAGATCGGCGCCCGTGGACTCGGCATTGTTCATCGCTTCGAAGGCCATGCCAGCCGTCATTGCGCCGTCGCCGATGATGGCCACGACCTTGCGTCCCAGCTTCTCGATTTTTGCTGCCACGGCCATGCCCAGAGCGGCGGAAATCGAGGTACTCGAATGAGCCACGCCGAATGTGTCGTACTCGCTTTCTTCGCGCCGCGGGAATCCCGCCACGCCGCCTTTTTGTCGCAGCGTCGCCATGCCAGCACGGCGCCCGGTAAGTATCTTGTGGGCATAGGTCTGGTGACCGACGTCCCACACCAGCCGATCGAACGGCGTGTTGAAGACGTAGTGCAATGCAACGGTGAGCTCGACGGTACCCAGGTTGGAAGAGAAATGCCCTCCGGTGGATGCCACGGAGCGAATGATGAAGTCGCGCAGCTCCTGCGCCAGTTGGGGCAAGTCACGGCGTTCCAACGCACGCAACTGCTGCGGGGTTTCTATGCCGTCAAGAAGGTTACTCTTTTGCATAATCATCAGCGGAGAGCGGCGATGCCACTGTCCGGCAGCCTTGATCCCTAGTATTGTCTCTTCACGATGTATCCGGCCAAGTCGCGCAACCGGTCGGCCGACGCTCCGAAGCCCTCGAGCGAGCGCAGCGCGTCCTGATAAAGCTCCTCAGCAAATTGCCGGGCGCCCATGACACCCAGCAAACTCACGTAGGTAGGCTTGTCGTCCTTGGCATCCTTGCCGGCGGTTTTTCCCAATGTGGCGGTATCGGCCTCGGCGTCCAGTGCATCGTCCACTACTTGAAAAGCCAAGCCAGCATACTTGGCGTAGCGGTCGAGCTTTTGCCGCTCTTGCTTGGAGATTTCGCGGCCACAGTCAGCCCCGAGCAGGACAGAGGCCCGGATCAACGCCCCCGTTTTGTGGATGTGCATGGATTCCAGTTCCGGCAGGCTGAGTGCTTTGCCCACACTGCTTAGATCCATCGCCTGCCCGCCGGCCATCCCCCGAGAGCCGACGGCGATCGCCAGGCTGCGAATCATGGTCAACTGCCGCTCCGCATTATCCGCCAAGGCGGATTCGGACACCAGTTGAAAGGCCAGGCCTTGCAGGCTGTCACCAACCAGCAGCGCGGTTGCTTCGTCAAACTCCACGTGGCAGGTGGGTTTGCCTCGCCGCAGTACGTCGTCGTCCATGCACGGCAGGTCGTCGTGCACCAACGAATAGCAGTGGATCAATTCCAGCGCCGCACCGAGCAGGCGCAAGCGCTGCGGATCGGCCTCGGTAAGCTCGCCAGCGGCGAATGCCAACAGGGGCCGCACGCGTTTCCCGCCATTCAATACGGCGTAGCGCATCGCCTCGTGCAGTCGTTGTGGGGTGATATTTGGCTGAGGCAGAACCTCGCTGAGACACGACTCGATCGAAATCTGGACCCCGCGCACCCATGCGGCGAAATCAGGACTCACCCGAAGGCTCCTGCTGCGAGTTGTTGAGCGGTCGAAGCATCCCTTCTTCCAGGAGTTGCACTTGCTGCTGCGCGCTGACCAATTGGGCTTGGCAAAACTTGATCAATTCGCTGCCGCGCTTGTAATCCTCCAACGACCGTTCGAGCAGCAACTCGCCGCTCTCCATGCGGGTAACGATAGCTTCCAATTCGGCGATCGCCGATTCGAAGGTCGGTTCTTGGGCAGTAGGACCGGGAGTGGACATGATGAGGAATGGCCAAAAACCGAAAGTCTAGCTGAGACGGCGAGCCTCGGCCATCCGGTGGACGGGAGCGCAGGCAAAAATGAGATCAATCGGCTCTCTCTGCGGAATTGCCGGCGCGTTATTGCGCTGTGCATGATTTTTTGGCATGATCCCTGCATTCCTTGTAAGCGCGGTCTTTCTATACCGCGGCCCGGAAATCTAGGCCGCTGGCAGTCTTCGACGCGGGAGTCTCTACCACAAGCGACGAGTGGCGCAGCACGACTGTTGTTTTTCACTTCTTTGACTCTTGGAGGGGTGGGATATGACCAATTTAGCCAGTGTTGAACGCCTCGTCGCCGCGACTCCTCAGTTGCCGGTCGCTTGGTACTTGGACCCGGAAATTCACGAGCTGGAACAGCGCGCGTTTTTCGAGAAGGGGCCGGGCTACATCGGACATGAACTCATGGTACCCAATGCGGGAGATTATTACGCTCTCGATTGGCTTAACGACGCGTGGGCGCTCATCCACACGAAGTCGGGTGTCGAGTTGATTTCGAACATCTGCCGTCACCGCCAGGCGACGATCCTGAAGGGCAAGGGCGCGATCCCCAGTGGCACCATCGTGTGTCCATTGCACCGCTGGACCTATGATCTTAGCGGCAGGCTCCTCGGTGCGCCGCATTTCCCGAGCAACCCCGGTCTTGATCTGCCCAGGCAATCATTGCAGAGATGGAACGGTATGCTTTTCAGGGGCAAACGCGACGTGGCGCGCGATTTTGCCAAGCTCGGTGTCGCGAAAGACCTGGATTTCTCAGGTTACGTACTCGACCGCGTCGAAAGCAGGCCTTATCACTGCAACTGGAAGACCTTCATCGAGGTTTATCTGGAGGACTACCATGTTGCGCCCTCTCATCCGGGTCTGGGCAGCTTCGTGGACTGCACCGTGCTCGACTGGGAATTCGGTGACTGGCATAGCGTGCAGGTGGTCGGGGTCAATCGCGGCCTGCAGCGTCCCGGCAGCGAAACCTACAAAAAGTGGCATGAAAGCGTGCTCGACTACCGTGGCGGCGAGGAGCCTCCCCACGGTGCGATATGGCTCACCTACTACCCGAACGTTATGCTCGAGTGGTATCCCCACGTGCTGATCATCAGCACGCTTACTCCCCATGGTCCGGAGAAGTGCACCAACGTCGTGGAATTTTATTACCCCGAAGATATCGCCCTGTTCGAAAGGGGCTTCGTCGAGGCGCAACAGCGTGCCTACCATGAGACGGCACTCGAGGACGAAGAAATCTGTCTGCGCATGAGCGGCGGTCGACGCGCTTTGTGGCTGGAGGGCCGCGATGAACAGGGACCTTACCAGTCGCCCATGGAGGACGGGATGGCCCATTTCCACGAGTTTGTCCGTCGCGAACTCACGCCGCATCTGAAGAAGTGAGCACTGCAGCGCGCCGCCGCGGGCCGGTCGTCCCGCGTCATGATGAAGCGCTTCTTCCCGGTGGCCTTGGCCTCGTAGACAGCTTGTCGGCGCGTGCTCCAGTGCTTCGGCGGGGCCGAGATGCCGGTCGATCTCCGCTACTGCCGTAGAAGAACGGGATGAACCGGCGCTCAGTCGTTGTTCAGAGAAACGCTCGGTCAGGCCGCGTCGGATACGTGGGGTCACACGGCCGGCGGCCGGCCGTTCCATGTCGGGGAAGAGAATGACAAATTCCTCGCCGCCATAGCGGCCGATCGCAGCGGTGGGGCGCCTCATCTCCTTGAGCACCGCCACCAAAGTGCCGTAGCGCACGTCGCCCGCTGCATGGTCATTCGCGTTTTTAATCGGCAAATCTCCGGGCCTGGACGGGTGCCGCCGCTCGCCCTCAGGTGCTCTCGCCGCATGTCATGCTGCCAATAGGCTCGCGTTGGCGTGCAGCGCACGGGTCCGGGTAAACTCAAGCGATGAAATCCTCCTGGATGCTGGTCGCGGGCTTCTTTTTTGCCGTCATGGGCATTTGCGTGAAGCTTGGCAGCATTGAGTTTTCCGCGCTGGAGCTGGTGTTTTACCGCTCGCTGTTCGGGTTGGTATTCATCGCGGGAATTATCAAAGTGCGCGGCGGAACGCTCGCCACAAAACATGGCCGCATGCACATATCGCGGGGTCTGTCCGGACTCGCTTCGCTTTCATTCTACTTTTATTCCATCACCCAGTTACCCGTGGCGACGGCGGTCACGCTCAACTACACCTCACCGATGTTTCTGGCCTTGGTCACCGTGCTGTGGTATCGCGAACGCGTGCAGCCGCAGATATTTATTGCCATCCTGCTCGGTTTCCTCGGCGTGATTCTTGTGCTACGCCCTGCCATCAGCGAAAGCCAATTGCCTGCGGGGCTGCTCGGCCTCACTTCAGGTTTTCTCGCCTCCATTGCCTATCTGAACTTGAAGCAGCTGTCCGCCACGGGCGAACCGGATTGGCGTGTGGTGTTCTATTTCTGCTTGATCTGCACGGTGATCTCCGGAGTGCTCCTGCTCTTTTATGAATTCCACGCCGTCAGCCCTCGGGGCGCCGCTATTCTGCTCGCGATCGGCGCTTGCGCTACCATTGCACAGCTTGCGCTGACCCGCGCTTATCGCGTCGGCAAGACCCTCGTGGTGGGCAGCCTTGGCTACAGTACCGTTGTGTTCGCTTCGGTGCTTGGTCTCATCCTGCTCGAGGAAGTCTTGCCTTGGTCAAGCTGGCTGGGCATCCTGATCATCATTGCCGCCGGGTTGTTTGCAGCACGCGAATCCGGCGGCACGAGCGACTAGTACCGATCGGCCACCATGTGTATGCTGTCCTATCATGCCTCGTATATCCCGATGACGAACCATGATCACCGTTAACCCGGAACCGCATTTGGTCACTGTCACCGTCTTTGGTGACTTCACGCTGGTCGACTACCAGGAGTTTGAAGCGTCGGCACTCAAGGCGCTGGATACTGATCACCGGATCAATCTGTTCTTCGATTTGCGTGACATGACCGGCTACACCTTGGACTTGGCCTGGGAGGAAGTTCGCTTTACGCGTCAGCACCTTCGAGATTTCGACAGGATCGCTGTGGTTACGACGGATCAGTGGACCATCTGGAGCGTGTGGCTGTCGCAACTCTTCGTAGAAGCCGATATTCAGGTGTTCGAAGAACCCGCCGCTGGGCTGGCGTGGTTGAAAGAGGAACCCGGCTAAGTGGTTTTCAGTACCCTCGTTTCCACCGCGGATCTGGCTCATCACCTGGCCGAGGCGAACTGGGTGATCTGCGATTGCCGGCACGATCTTCTGGAGCCGGACACGGGCCGCAGCGCCCACGCCAGGGCCCACATCCCGGGTGCCCATTTTCTGCACATCGATGAGGACCTTTCCGGACCAAAGCTGGGTCAGAATGGCCGGCACCCGTTACCGCAAGCGGACAAGCTTACCGCGCGGCTGGGCGGAATCGGTGTCGACCGAGACAGCCAGGTGATTGCCTACGACGCACACGGCGGCATGTTCGCGGCTCGGCTGTGGTGGCTTTTGCGCTGGCTTGGGCACGAAGCGGTTGCCGTGCTCGACGGCGGTATCCCCAAATGGATCGCTGAGGGGCGTCCGATCACGGCAGATTCAGCGCCAGCGCGACCGAGGACCTTTGAGCGCAGCCCCGGCATCCTGCCGGTCAACGCCACTTTTGTTTTAACCCATCTTGATGGTCATGGTATGCGCCTGCTCGACGCTCGGGCAGCGGAACGCTTTGCAGGTCAGAACGAGACTCTCGATCCGGTGGCCGGACATATTCCCGGCGCTTTGAATCGGTACTTCAAGCTCAATCTTGATGAGCGCGGCGGCTTCAAGCCGGCGGACCTATTGCGCAAGGAGTTCAAGGCGCTGTTGCTCGAGACGAGCTCACGGGAGCTCGTGCACTACTGTGGCTCCGGGGTGACGGCTTGTCACAATCTTCTTGCCATGGAGCACGCCGGCTTGAGCGGCTCACGGCTTTATCCCGGGTCATGGAGCGAGTGGTGCGCCGATCCAGGACGGCCCGTGGCGCACGGCGCTCTATCGAGGCTAGACTAGAACGCAACACCGCCAAGGGTCGATTGCCGGCGCAGCGAGCGCTCCAGCGAAGCGGCCTCCCCTGTTCCGCAACGGAAGGTTCAAGGAGCACACGGCTTGCAAACCAGTGAAGCATCGCAAGGCTCCTGCAGGTCCGCAAAAATGGCCCGCTGGGTCGGCATGCTGATGGTGCTGGGTTGTGGCGAAGCCGTGGCACAACAACCCGGCCCAAGCGCAACGGAGTCCAGCAGTACCGTCATACCGGCAATCGTGCGCGAAATTTCGGCTGCGCGCATCGAACACTCCATTCGTAAACTAGCGGCTTTTGAAACTCGACATACCCTCTCCGAGACCGATAGCGAGAGGCGCGGAATCGGCGCGGCGCGACGCTGGATCAAAGCACAACTAGATCGCTGCAGCGAAGCCGCGGGAGGCCGCCTCAAAGTGGCATACGACGAATTCGTAGCCGAGCCGGGACGACGCATTCCTAAGGCCGCGACGCTGGTCAACGTGGTGGCGACATTGGTTGGCGCACAGGCCGAATCGCGCGACCGGATCTACGTGGTGAGCGGGCATTACGACTCGATTGCTTCCGACCTCATGGATGCGGCAAGTGCGGCGCCCGGCGCAAACGACGATGCATCCGGAACCGCAGCGATGATGGAGCTCGCGTGCGTGATGGCGAAGCATGAGTTCGATGCCACGCTGGTTTTCATGGCGGTAGCGGGTGAGGAGCAAGGATTGATCGGCTCGACCCACTGGGCAAAGAAGGCCAAGGAGCAGGGCCTCAACATCGCCGGAATGATCACCAATGACATCATTGGCAGCTCACGAGGTGACAACGGACAGGTGGTAGCGGACCGAGTCCGCCTGTTCGCCGAAGGCATCCCCGAGGGGAAGGAACTCACGGACGATTTGCGCACGCTCATCCGCACGGGCGGGGAGAACGATACACCGGCGCGGCAGCTCGCCCGATTCATCAAGCAAACGGCCGAGCATTATGTGCCGGAGATGACGGTGGACCTAATTTACAGGCGCGATCGGTACTTGCGCGGCGGCGACCACTTTCCCTTTCTGGACCAGGGCTACCCGGCGGTACGCTTCACCGAGCCGAGCGAGGACTTTCGCCACCAGCATCAGAGTGTGCGTCTGGAAAACGGATTACAGTACGGGGACTTGCCGGAGTTCGTCGACTTCACCTACGTTGCGAACGTGACGCGGGTCAATGCGTCTGCCCTTGCCGCGCTTGCCCTTGGGCCCGCCGCGCCCCGTGATGTACAGATCGAGACAATCAGGCTGGAAAACGACACGACTTTGCGCTGGCGCCCCAACACTGAGCCCGATGTCAGCGGCTATCGCATTCTTTGGCGCGCTACGACATCTCCCTGGTGGCAGGGACAGCAGGACGTCGGCATGGTCAACCACTTTACGCTTAAGGAGTTGTCAAAAGACAATCTCATCTTTGCCGTTCAGGCGCTAGACAAGGATGGCAACGCAAGCGTAGCGAGTTACCCGCGGCCTTACCGGCCTTAGGGCGCGTGCGCCTGTGCACGGGGACGACGGAGGGCGTCGGTAAACCGGCGTTCAACGACCTAACCCGTCTTGTCCAGCAGCGTCGCCGGATCGCGGACCGATCCATAAATCTCGACCAATTTGCGGCGCGCCCCCGTGCCCTGCTTCAGAGCGACGTTGCGTGTCGGGACCGCGAATAGTTGTGCAACGAATTCCAATAGCGCTGTATTGGCTTTGCCGTCGGCTGCCGGGGCTGCGATCCTGATTTTGAGTGCACCGCCATGCAAGCCGCCAATTGCCGTGCGCTTCGCGCCAGGCTGGGCATGCACCGTGAGACTCACCACTTGGTTGATGCGGTCGATCCGGTACCATGCTGCATCCATAGGTCTAGCCAACTCTCCAATCGCTTCCGATTGACCTGGCTTCGTCAGTATTGTGTTGATTCGCACCCTGTACTAGACTGCATGCGCAGTTTTGCATTGTCAGGCCGCGCGCCGCATCCTTAGCTTCTGGATCACGGCTTTTCACAGTGATCTCGCAGGGTAGCGTTATTACAGCAAAGCTCGATCACGATTCATCGGAGTCAGTGAATCGGGCGCAGCAATTTTGTCGGCATGCGCGTAAACCCTTAAAAAATCCGGAGGAACATCATGAAGCGATGGCACTACTCTGTGGGCTCCACGCTTGTCGGCGCGGCCATGCTGGTCGGCGTGAACTCGACCGTTTGCGCGGCCGAAATAGATTCTCAGCGCATCCAGGATAGCGAGAAGAATCCTGCCGACTGGCTCACCTACCACAGCAACTATCGGTCCTATCATTACAGCGGCCTCAATCAAATCAATACAGGCAATGTCAAAAACTTGAAAGAAGCCTGGTCGCACGTGGCGTCGCGCTCTACGCGCGGTTTGCAGGGCTATCCCCTGGCCGCCGACGGCGTGCTTTACTATTCGGGCTCCTACAATCAGCTCTGGGCCTTGGACGGCGCCACGGGTGAAGTGCTTTGGCAGTATAAGCAGAAACTCAACGAGGACCTGGTTTCCAAGCAAACCCATTCACCCTATAACCGGGGCATCGCGCTGGGTTACGGGAACGTTTACATGGGCACACTCGATGGCAAGCTGGTTGCTGTCGATATGAAGAGCGGCAAGCTCAACTGGGAAACCAAGCTAGTGAATTCGGAAAAGCTGACCGTGGGTTTCACGGGGGCACCGCTGCTGGTCAAGGACAAGGTCATTATCGGCGCCCAGGGCGGCGAGTGGCCGGATCGCGGACCGATCTTCGGTGTCGACGCTAAGACCGGTAAGGAAGTTTGGAAGTTCTACACGGTCGCGAATGACGACGCAGCGAAAGCCACCTGGGGGGGCGATAGCTGGAAAACCGGCGGCGGCGGCGGCTGGATGCCGGGCGGCTACGACGCCGAGACCAACACGGTATGGTGGGGCACGGCGAATCCCGCTCCGCTGTTCGACTGGTCCGGTGCCGATTACAAGACCAATGGCGCTCGTCCCGGCGACAACCTCTACACGACCTCCGTTCTCCTGCTCGATCCCGACACCGGACAGTTGAAGAACTACCATCAGGAACTGCCCCACGATGCCTGGGACTTCGACAGCGCCACAGGTGAGTTCATCATGATCGAGAGGGGTGGCAAGAAGTACACGGTGCATCCGAGCAAGAGTGGCTTTGTCTGGGTATACGACCGCGATGCCAAGGTGCAGAATGTTTGGCGGCTGATAAAGAACATCAATTTCGTGCAGGACATCAAGCCCGACGGAACGCTCGTGGGGCGGCGCGATATGAACGAAGGCAAACAGAAGGAGCCGCTCTGCCCGTTTATTGCGGGCGGCATGAGCTGGAACATGGGCAGCTACAGCCCGAAGACGGGGCTCATGTACAAGACCGGCAACGAGTGGTGCATGGATATTGAGGTGGTCAAGACCACCCCGATTCTCGAACCCCAGGCGCAACTCAATATCGGTGCCAACTTTCAGATCGTCAACCCGCCCGGAGACAAGGCAAGAGGTCACGTGGATGCGCGCGACCCGATCACCGGAAAATTAAAGTGGCAGATCGACTTTCCGGAACCGCCTCTGGCGAGCCTGATGTCCACCGCCGGCAACCTGCTCTTCGTGCCCGATGCGCGCGGCGTACTGCACGCGTACGACGCGAGTACCGGCAAGGAACTGTGGAGCCACAACGACGGCCAGGGCCATAACGGCGGCATCATCAGCTACATGGCCAAGGGCAAGCAGTACATTGCCGTAGCGACGGGCTTCGGCGGCCTTGCAGGAGACGACTACGCGTCGTTCTTCGGCGGCGTGTACGCGCAAATGCCGAAGGATTCCGGCGTGCTCAAGGTCTTCGCGCTGCAATAGTGCACCTTCGAGAGTCGCAACTGACGATTGAAATACCGACGCAAGGCCCCTCCTCCTTGTCGCCTCGTGCGGCAAGGAGGAGGAAAGCATTTTCATCTGCCTTATTGATGTTCCTGGCAACTAATCTTTTCGCTCAGTCCGAAAACAAACCCGGTCCGATGCAGTCGGGTACGCAGGTCCCCCCGGCCGGTACAGCGGCCGATTCCAATGCGGTACTGTCCGATCCCACCTTCGACGTGGTAAGGCTCTTTGCCAACACCTGCGGCTGGTGTCACAGCGACGCCGGGCGGAAGGCAGGTAAAGGCCCGCAACTGATGGGTACCGCGCTTACCGACGGCGAGATCATGTATCGCATCAGAAATGGCAAGACAGGCCAAATGCCCGCCTTCGGCAGTACCTTCAGCGATGAGCAGCTCAAGGCGATTATTGCCTATATCCGGGCGCTCAAGTCCGAGACCAAATAGTGCGTTCGTGGAACAAAGAAAATTGATGTATGAATTGATGCGATTCATCGCGCTTGCGTTACTCATCCTGGCGGCGAGTTCCTCGCTCAACTTGTCTGCGCGTCCTCTTGCGGAAATCAGGTCGTCCACTACGCTTTCGCTCTGCGCCAATCCCAACGCCTTGCCGCACGCGAGCGACAACCCGGACACGCCAGGATTTCAGGTGGAGATCGCCCGGGCATTGGCGAAAAACATGGGCGTGCAACTGCGGATCGACTGGATCGTGCCGCGCATGCGTGCGGCCACAGTGGATTGCGACATCTTGCTCGATACGATTGCCCTGCCCGAGGTGCAAGGGCCGCGCTTCCGATTGTCGCATGCGTACCAAAAGAGTGGTGTTGCGTTGGGTTTGCGTCGGGGAGAAGACGGCATCCACGGCTTCGCAGATCTCAAACCAGGCCAACGGGTCGGCGTCATGACCAACTCGGTAGCGAGTGTGTTGCTTGGCAAACGTGGACTCACCATCGTTCCCTATGCTTTCGAGGATGAAATGGTGGACGACCTCGCGAAGGGCGATCTGCAGGCCGCGGCCTGCTCGCCCGCTCCCGTCGCCTACTACCGGCATATGCATCCCGAGGCTGGACTTTCGCTCGTGCACGCTTACGACGATGAGCCGGAGTTGCGCTGGAACCTGGCGATTGGGATGCGTCGCGCCGACGATCCCCTGGTTGCCGCGGTCAATCAGGCTCTCGATCAACTGCTGGCCGACGGAACCATCAAGGCGATCTACGCAAAATATGGCGTGGAACATCGCCAACCTTGACGGTAGTTAGGTCGTGGTTGTACCAACGGTGGTCGCGGACGGCGTGCTTATCGTCCACTTCGCCATCGCGCTTTTCATCGTCCTCGGCTTGCCATGCATCTGGATCGGCGCTGCACTCGGGTGGCATTGGGTGCGCAGGTTCCCCTTCCGCGTGATGCATCTCGTCGCTATTGTATTTGTCGCAGCAGAATCTCTGCTGGGATTGCCCTGCCCGCTGACTGTGTGGGAGGACGTCCTGCGCAGCAATGCGACCCAGCCAGGTTTTGTTCAGCGCTGGCTTGCGCAATGGCTTTACTACGACTTGCGGCCGTGGATGTTCAACCTGATGTATGCCGCCTTTAGCTTGCTGGTGCTGGCCACTTGGTGGCTTGTCCCGCCGCGCCGCAAACGCTAGCTTAGCTAAGCTAGCGGGTGTCGATCCGCCTTTCATTGCCCCTGATTAGATTCGCGATGTTCGCGCGATGACGCCAAATCAGCAGCACCGCAATCGTCGCAACCGCGAGCGCCATCGCACCATAGCCAAAAAAATGTATCGTCAACAAAGGCGCAAACAGCGCGGCGGCGAGTGCCGCCAAGGATGAGAGGCGCCATATCACGAATACGACTAACCAGACGAACAACACGCCAAAGCCCAGCGGGAGATTGATCGCGAGCAGAATTCCAAGAGCGGTGGCCACCCCCTTGCCACCGTGGAAGCGGTGAAATACTGGAAAAAGGTGACCTGCAAAGACGGCGAGCGCGGCAACGGGAATCGTCCATTCCGGCAAAGCAAAGATCGGCGACGATCGCATTGCCAACCAAACTGCGAGCCACCCCTTGAACACGTCGCCGCTCAGAGTGAGCAGCGCGGCGCGCTTATTGCCGGTGCGCAACACGTTGGTTGCTCCGGGATTACCGGACCCATAGCTGTGCGGATCGGGCAGCCCGGAGAACTGGCTTACGACCACAGCAAAGGAAACTGAGCCGATGAGGTAAGCGATGACAATGAGTGCTGTCGCAATCAGTGCAGTTATCCTACAATACAACGCCAATCAACTATAACATCGCTTCAGCCTCGCCGTTCTCACGGCGGCCCCTTTCTTCGATGGATATCATCTATCTCTGCGAGCTCCGCGCCGAAGCGAATCTTGGCGTGTATGAGTGGGAAAAACGCTTACCCCAGACCGTGGAGATCAATCTCGAGTTCGGCATGCTGGGGCCGCAGGCCGGCAAGACCGACCGGATCGGCGACACCATCGACTACGCGGTGGTCGCGGAGCGCATCCGTGAAGATTTGCTCGCGCATCGCTTCGAGTTGCTGGAAGCGCTGGCGGAACACGTCGCCAATCTTCTGCTTAACGATTTCGGTTCCCCGTGGGTGAAGGTGGATATTGCCAAGATCGCCATGATCCGCAATGTGAAGCGGGTCGGTGTCACGATCGAGCGATCCAAAGTCGGGTGAGGTTCTGGTCCGCAAACGGTCGCGCGCGTACGTGCTCCAAGAATTCTCACGCATTTTATCCGCGCGGATGATGCTTCTCGTGAAGCTGCTTCATCCGTTCACGAGCGACGTGGGTGTAGATCTGTGTGGTGGAAATATCCGCGTGACCAAGCAGCAGTTGCACAACCCGAAGATCCGCGCCGTGGTTGATGAGATGGGTAGCGAACGCGTGCCGCAACGTATGAGGTGAAAGCGGCTGTTTGATTCCAGCCACCAAGGCATAGCGTTTTATCAGGTGCCAGAACGCCTGGCGCGTCATCGCGGCACCTCGATGGGTGACAAAGAGCGCGTTACTGGCGCGGCCTGAGAGCAGGGCAGGGCGCGCTTCGCGCTGATAGTCCTTGATTGCGTTTACGGCTTCTTCCCCCAAGGGGACCAAGCGCTCCTTGCTGCCTTTCCCCATCACTTTCACCACACCCATAGCAAGGTTTACTTGCACGGTCTTGAGGGTGACGAGTTCGCTAACGCGCAGGCCGCTCGCATAGAGCGTTTCAAGCATCGCCCTGTCGCGAAGGCCAAGCGGCACGGTGCAGTCCGGAGCGGCAAGCAGGGATTCGACATCGGCTTCAGTCAGACTCTTGGGTAAACCACGTGGTATTTTGGGCGCTTCGATATTGAGGGTGGGGTCGGCTTGTGCCAGGCCTTCCCGCACCAGGAACCGGTAGAAGCGTTTAAAGGATGACAGTCGCCGGCTGCTGGTGGCAGCCGTGGTTTTTCTGAGATAGAGATGGGCGAGGTAAGATTGCAGGTCAGCGGAGCTCGCCTGCGTTAAGACCGTGCGACGCGGCTTTAACCAAACCGCGAGCTGTACAAGATCGCGCCGATAGGCGTCCAGGGTGTTGCGCGCGAGTCCGTCTTCTAGCCAGAGGCTGTCGCAAAAACGATCGAGTAGCGCGCCATCAGTCGCGGAATTCAATTACTGCGGCCGCGCCGTGGGAGTACAACCTTCGTGGCGCAGCAGCCAGCGCTTGATGCCCAACTGCTCCATCCCGACGCCACCCATGAAGCCGCCCAGGCTGCCGCCCGCAGCGACCACGCGATGGCAGGGCACCACCACCGGCAGCGGATTCCGGCCGCACGCTTGCCCGACCGCGCGTGGCGCCGACTTCAGCTGAACGGCAAGTTCTCCGTAGGTGCGTGCTTCGCCGTGCGGGATACGGCAGAGCGCTTCCCAGACCTTGATCTGATGCTGCGTACCCGTCAGTTTCAGAGGGAGGTCGAATTTAAAGCCCGGATTTTCGATATAGGCGTTCAACTGCACGCACAGCAACTGTGCCAGGGAGTTCTTCTTGGGGACCAGGATCGGAGTGCCCAGAGGCAGGAATTCGACGCCGGTAATAAACCGCTCGTCGGTACTGATGCCCAGCACCGCAAAAGGGGTGGCCATTCGGGCTTGGAAACGTTGGATGTCCATTACTTGGCAAAGATGCGCTTCGCATCCTCGAAAGCCTTAAACTCCAGGGCATTGCCGAAGGGATCGAGGAAGAACATGGTGGCCTGTTCGCCTGCTTCACCCTTGAAGCGAACTCGTGGCTCGAGAATGAAGTCGGTGCCCGCGGCCTTGAGTTTTTCGGCGAGGCGGTCCCACTCCCGCATTGACAGGATGACTCCGAAGTGACGCACTGGAACATTATCGCCATCCACCGGATTCGTTGCGCTTCCCGTATTCGACCCGGGGACCAGATGCGCGACGATCTGATGACCGTAGAAGTTGAAGTCGACCCATTCGTGGGAGCTGCGGCCTTCCGGACACGCGAGAAACTCACCGTAGAAGGCTCGCGCCTCGGAGAGATTGGTGACAGGGAAGGCCAAGTGAAAGCGCGGGTACGACGCAGCAGATTCGCTGTGAGTGTCCATTCGAATTCACTCCAGAGAGGTTGATCTACAAAGTTACCACAGTCCGTTCGCCATATCTCGCCGCGATCTTTTCGCTCCCGCTACATGGGGCGCTTGCGCGAAAACATCGGCCAGTCAAGGAACCGTCCAAAGCAATGACGACCGCGCTCATTATTCTCCCCGATTTTTTGCTGATTCTGCTTGGATTTGCGCTCAGTCGCTGGGTCGGCTATGAGCGTGCCTTTTGGGACGCGCTGGAACGCCTGATCTACTTTGTGCTATTCCCGGTGCTGTTATTCCGCTCACTTTTACGCACCACGATCGAGTTCGCCGCCGCCGCACCGCTGATCGCCACCGGACTAGGGATTATGGCCGCTGGCATGCTTCTCAGCTATCTCGGCAAGTATATCTTCTCCACGAGCGCGAGCGGTTTCGCGTCGGGTTTTCAATGCGGGTTCCGCTTCAACACCTACATAGGGCTCGCCATCGCCGGATCACTGTACGGAACGCAAGGTATCGCCGCCATGTCCCTCATCGCCGGGACGATGATACCTCCCGCCAACGTGGTGTCCGTATGGGCTCTCGCGCGCCACAGCGGCTCGAATGGATGGGTCGAGTTGCTACGCAATCCGCTCATCATCGCGACGGTCGCAGGCATCGTCGCAAACCTGTCGGGGCTCGCCTTGCCTGCGCCGGCCGATCATTTTCTCGAGATACTGGCGGCGGCGTCGCTTCCGATGGGGTTGCTCGCGGTGGGAGCGGGACTCAAGGTGGTTGCATTGCGCGAGGCCACTGCCATAACGGGGTTTTGGCTTGCCGTAAAGCTGTTGGTGTTGCCTGTCGTGGCCTGGTTTCTGGGGCGAGCTCTGGGACTGCACGGCCTATACCTCACCATTGCCATCGCCTTTGCGGCGCTACCGCCTGCCTCCAGCGCGTTCATTCTGGCAACGCGCATGGGCGGGGAGGGGCGGTCGGTGGCAGCCATCATCTCGCTCGGTACCCTGCTCGCCATGCTGACGATGCCGGCATGGATCGCCGTCTTCGATCTATAGGCCGCTAATCGACAAGAATGACGCAGCAGGCCGCGCCCGCGCGCAACCTTCCGAAGCGCTGCGCTACGGTCTTGAACCCGCCTATTCGCTCTTCGCCACGTGCGTACGGTGAGCCAGCTTTTCGCGGATCCGCGCAGACTTACCGGAGCGCTCGCGTAGGTAGTACAGCTTAGCGCGGCGCACGTCGCCCTTGCGCTTCACTTCGATAGAGGCAAGCAGCGGAGAATAGGTTTGGAAGGTCCGCTCAACACCTTCGCCGTTGGAGATCTTGCGGACGATGAATGCACTGTTGATGCCGCGATTCTTCTTGGCGATGACCACACCTTCGTAAGCTTGCAGGCGTTTACGTTCCCCTTCGACCACATTGACGTTCACGACGACGGTGTCCCCGGCGGCGAATTCGGGCACCTTCTTGCCGAGACGGATGATTTCTTCCTGTTCCAGCTTCTGGATAAGATTCATTGCGTTTGCTCCTTGAGATAAATGGGTATTGCCCTCGCTCCAGCGCAGGTCGCCACCTGATGGGTGCGGCATCTTGTTTAGGCTCGTCCTCGGGTTTTCGCGTCGCTCCCCCCATCCTACTTCTGTTCCTGCTTGAATTCCTCAAGCAGTTGGACATCCGCGTTGCCAAGTTCGCGTTTCGCAAGCAGGTCCGGCCTGCGCTGCCAGGTCCGACCCAACGCCTGCTTCCTGCGCCAACGGACGATGGCTGCGTGATTGCCCGACATCAGCACCGCGGGAATCCCCTCCCCCTCATACACCTCGGGCCGCGTGTAGTGCGGGTGGTCAAGAAGGTTATCCACGAACGAGTCCTGCTGCACGGAGTCCGCGTCATTCAGCGCGCCCGGCAACTGACGCACGATGGCGTCAATCAAAGTCATGGCGGGGAGCTCGCCCCCCGACAGTACGAAATCCCCCACGGAGATTTCCTCGTCGACCTGGCGCCGTATCAGGCGCTCATCAATCCCTTCATAACGGCCCGCCAACAATATCAGCCCCGGCTGCAGGGCGAGTCGCACGGCAGTCAAATGGCTCAGCTTCTCGCCCTGCGGCGACATGTACAACACTCTCGGTTGCGCTATGCCCGCTGCCTGTTGCCCTCGCCGCGCTTCCCCGATCGCAGCCTCCAGCGGTTCGGCCAACATCACCATTCCAGGGCCGCCACCGTAGGGTCGAGCATCCACCGTACGGTGGTTGTCAATGGTGAAATCCCGTGGGTTCCACAATTGCAGCTGCCACAATCCGTCTTCCAATGCCCGGCGGGTGATTCCGTATTTGGCTATCGCGTCGAACATTGGCGGGAAAAGCGTGATGACGTCGAAGCGCATCGGAAGTCGACGGACCCTAGTAGTCCACGCCCCAATCCACGACGACGCGACGACTCTGCAAATCCACCGCGACGATGGTCGGCGCGACATAGGGGATCAGTCTTTCCCGGTCGCTTCTTACCACCAGCACGTCATTGGCGCCGGTTTCGAGGAATCCCTCGATCTTGCCGAGCGCCTCATCTTGCCTGTTCACCACGTCCAAACCAATCAGGTCGCTCCAGTAAAACTCATCAGCCTCCGGTTCGGGGAAAGCCTCGCGGGGAACTCCGACCTCCACGCCGCTCAGCGACTCGGCCCCCGTCCGATCGGATACGCCCGCGAGGCGGACAACCAACCCTTTCGCATGAAACTCAGCTTCTGCAACTTCGAATTTCTGCCATCCATTTGCGCTGGCGAGCCACCACGTTGGATAGTTGAGCAAACTGTCCGGTCTCTCGGTAAAGACCTTCAACTTCACCCAGCCTTTGACACCGAACGGGGCGACGATCCGCCCCATGACTGCAATATGCTGCGCCTCAGGCGTTGGCAACGACGGCCTTGCTTCCACGTCTGACGAGCTTGCGCACGGCGTCCGAGAGCTTGGCGCCATGACCTTCCCAGTAGGAAATCCGATCGATCTTGACGCGCAACTGCTCCGGGCCGTCCGCGGCCAACGGGTTGTAGAAGCCGACGCGTTCGATAAAACGGCCGTCACGGCGGTTGCGCGAATCAGCAACGACCACGTTATAAAACGGACGGTTTTTGGCGCCGCCGCGTGCAAGTCGAATGACAACCATCGTGAAATCCTATGAACTAAGGGTTTAGGAAAAAGGACTGCGATTGTACGCTAGCCTTTGATTTTATGGCAAGAGAAGGCCAGCCCGCCACATTCCGCATAGATCCTCGGGAATCTCGCCAAAAACCCGGCGCCATGGCACCCTAAAGAGCAGACCCTCAATTGGCTCCTGGCACACTCATGTTTGATCCTTTTGGCTGGGCGGCTCTCCTGGTTCCGGAAAAATGGCTGCATCGGCTCATTCGTGCTGGAGCGATCGTCGTCTTCTGTTTCTTCCTCGTGCGCCGCATCGGCGAGTACAGCGACTTCCTGTTAAAGCCCCTGTGGGTCATGGAAACCTTGATTTATCTCGTCCTGATTGCCGCCTTCTTGCTGAGGATCAATCCCTTGGATCGAGCAAGGGGCGTGCGCGAGGTTCTGCTGCCACTGGTCGGCGGATTGCTGCCTTTCGCATTGCTTGCTTCGCCGCCTCACCCGAGCGTTCGTTCAAATGTTGCGGCGCTTTACGGCGTGTTCTGGTGGATGACTGTGGCCACGGCACTAACCATATGGGGAATGTGGAGCCTGCGGCGCTCGTTCAGTATTACCGTCGAGGCGCGCGAATTGGTAACGCGCGGTCCGTATCGCTGGTTACGTCATCCAGTTTACGCTGGAGAATTGCTGACGGCTGCTGCGGTCATGGCGTGGCGGTTCTCTTATCTCGCCCTGGTCACCTTCGGGCTATTTGCCGCCATCCAGTTGCTTCGTTCGCGCTGGGAAGAGAAGAAACTGGGACGGGTGTTTGCAAACTATGCCGATTGGGCAAAAACCGTCTGGTGGTTTTGGCCGCTCAAGTCGTCGGCCCGGTGACTTGGCGTTTTGCGTGGCCGCGCTAGCCTTGTCCGGATGAGGCGTGGCCGCGGAGATTGCCAGTTGCGAGCTGCCAGCGCGGTCTATCCATGCGCCCGTCAGGACCCTAAGCCGGGGAAGCGCCCCTTCATGCCGCGCATCATTTTCGCCAAACCCCCTTTCGCCAATGTCTTCATCATCTTTTGCATATCCTCAAACTGTTTAAGCAGACGGTTCACTTCCTGGACTTGAACCCCGGCGCCCAGGGCAATCCGTCGCTTTCGGGAGGCCTTGATCACGTCGGGCTTGCGCCGCTCCAGTGCGGTCATCGAATTGATAATGCCCTCGATGCGTCGAATCGCCTTATCATCGACGCCGGGTGCGGCTGCAGCAGCATTGGCAAACTGCGCCGGAAGTTTGTCCATGAGCGAGGACAAGCCACCCATTTTGCGCATCTGGACGATCTGCGCCTTGAAGTCGTCCAAGTCGAAATCCCTGCCCTTTTTCAACTTGTCGCTAAGCTTTTTGGCCTCCTGCTCGTCAATGCCCTGCTTCGCCTGCTCGACCAGCGAGAGAACGTCTCCCATGCCAAGAATGCGCGACGCCATGCGCTCCGGATGGAAGGCTTCGAGAGCAGAAAGCTTCTCGCCGACGCCGGCAAACTTGATCGGCTTCTGTGTTACGTAGCGTACGGACAGCGCGGCACCGCCCCGCGCGTCACCGTCAAGTTTGGTAAGCACCACGCCAGTGAGCGGGAGTGCGTCGCCAAAAGCCTTGGCCACGTTCACCGCGTCCTGGCCCTGCATGGCGTCGACAACAAAAAGCGTTTCGGTGGGATGCAGCGTGGCGTGTAAGGCACGAATCTCGTTCATCATGGCTTCGTCGACGGATAGCCTGCCCGCGGTGTCCACGATGATCACGTCGAGGAAATGTTTGCGCCCATAGTCCAGGGCGTTTGCCGCGATATCGTTCGGTTTTTGACCTGCCTCCGAAGCAAAGAAATCAACGCCGACCTGGCTGGCCAGGGTCCTTAGCTGCTCGATGGCGGCGGGACGGTACACATCGCAACTGACCAGCAGGACTTTCTTTTTTTGCTGTTCCTTGAGCAGTTTGGCAAGCTTGCCGCAGGTGGTAGTCTTGCCGGAGCCTTGCAACCCGGCCATGAGGATGACCACGGGCGGTACGGCGGCAAAGTTTAGCGCCGCATGCTGCTCGCCCATCAACCGGCTAAGTTCTTGATGTACGATACCGATGAACGCTTGGCCGGGCGAGAGGCTGCCTACCACTTCGTGGCCGAGCGCACTTTCCTTGATTTTGGCGATGAATTCTTTGACCACCGGTAAGGCAACGTCCGCCTCAAGGAGCGCCATGCGCACTTCGCGCAAGGCCTCCTGGATATTGCCTTCGGTCAGCCGCGCCTCCCCGCGCATGGTCTTGACCACGTGGCTTAGGCGCTGCGTGAGGTTATCGAACATGGGGAGGACTTTCGGTTGGCCGCCCTAAGCGATGCAGAGGGAGATAGTGTAAAATTTTGTGCCCGGTGACTCTGTTCAGCCGTGATTCATCGTCTCATGCCTGTCTAATCTTATCGTGCCTGACTTCCTCTTGTATTTTATCACTGCGTCGCTCTATGCCCTCCTGAGTATCGCCGCGTGGGTGAGGATGCCCGCGCCGCGGACCGATCCGGTCATCTCTCCAGACGGTGAGTCCCCGTCCGCTTGGCGCCGCCTGCTCCTGCCCTTCACTTTGTTGCTGCATGCCCTCCTGCTCTACCGCGCCATGATGGGAGGCGAGGGGTTTAACCTTAATTTGGGCACCGCTCTATCAGTCATAATTTGGCTCACCGCGCTGATTTACTGGGTGGAGAGTTATTGGGTCAACGTGGGCGTACTGCAAAATCTCATTCTGCCCTTTGCCGCCCTTGCCGTCTTGCTGCCGTACTTCATGGCGTCTCAGCATGTGCTCTCCTACGCTAGCATGGCGTTGTTCAAAGCCCATTTGGCCATCGCCATGCTCGCTTATGGATTGCTCACCATCGCTGCATTGCACGCTCTATTGCTTTCTATCCTTGAAAAGCGTCTCCATTCCGGCCAGCTGCCGCTCTTCCTGCGTGATCTGCCGTCCCTGATCAGCCTGGAACGTCTTACCTTTAGGATTTTGCTTGCTGGCTTCGTCCTGCTCAGCCTGACCCTGGCCTCGGGCGTCGGATTCTCGGAAGAACTATTTGCGAAGCCATTTCAGGTCACCCACAAGGTCGTTTTTGGCATCGCGGCCTGGACGACCTTCGCGTCGCTTCTCGCCGGTCGTTATTTTTGGGGTTGGCGTGGACGAGTGGCAGTGCGCTGGCTCCTCGCGGGATTTGTCTTTCTGCTGCTCGCCTACTTGGGCAGCAAGTTTGTTCTAGAGATCCTGCTGCACCGCAATTGACATCCGCAGGGCGGGTCCGAATACTGCGGATGTCGGAGCCTTAAGGCGTAGCCTTGGACGATATTCCCATAAGCGCGATGCTCATCGCGCTGGTTGTCTTACTCGCACTGTCCGGCTTCTTTTCCATTTCCGAGACCAGCATGATGGCGCTCAACCGTTATCGGCTGCGTCATCTGGTGAGCGAAGGTTCGCGTGCGGCGCGCCTGACCGATCGGTTGTTGCAGAAAATCGACAAGTTGCTGGGTGTCATTCTGCTGGGCAATAACCTGATCAATGCAGCAATTGCCGTTATCGTGGCGGAAATTGCCAAGCGTCTCTTGGGTGAAGGCGAGGCAGTGCTCGCCGCTGCCACGGGAATCGCGACTTTTTTCATCCTTGTTTTCGCCGAGATTTCGCCCAAGATCATGGGGGCCGCCTACCCCGAGCAGATCGCGCTTCCGGCGAGTTACATACTGACTCCGTTGCTCAGACTCGCCACGCCGATCATCTGGTTCGTCAATCTGTTTGTCCAATTGCTGCTTTGGCTTCTGCATCTGAAACCGCCCACTGACTCGGCACGCCCGCTCAGCATGCCGGAGCTGCGCACTTTGGTGATGGAGGGGGCGAACTTCATTCCGGCAAAGCACCATACGATTCTGATGAATTTGTTCGACCTGGAAGACATCACGGTCGATGACGTGATGACTCCGCGAGCACAAATCGAAGCCCTCGATATCGATGCGCCGATCGAGTCCATCCGGGAGGAGTTAGCGACCACTAACCACACGCGGTTGCCCGTGTGCGCCGGGTCCCTCGATAACATCATCGGAATTTTGCATCTACGCAAAGTGCTCCACCAGACGCGCAGCGAAGAGCTGTCTCGGGAAACGCTCAAGGAAATCCTGCGCGAGCCGTACTTTATCCCGGAGGGCACGCCGCTGTTCACGCAACTGCAGAACTTTCAAGGGACCCAGCGGCGCCTGGGATTGGTGGTGGACGAATACGGCGAGATTCAAGGCTTGGTGACGCTGGAAGATATCCTGGAGGAAATCGTCGGCGAATTCACCAGCAACGCGCCCACCCGCGGCAATCTATTCACGCCGCAACCGGATGGATCGTTGCTGGTCGAAGGTCGCTGTTCACTGCGCCTCCTAAACCGCAAGCTTGGGCTCAACTTTCCGCTTGATGGGCCGAAGACCATCAACGGACTCATCCTCGAGCATCTGGAGAACATCCCGGAAGCAGGCGTCAGCCTGAAAATCGCCGGGCATCCAATCGAGATCGTCCAAACGCAGGACCGCATGGTGAAAGTCGTGCGCATTATCCCCGTACCCGTGCGAGAGGAAGCGGTATAGGGAGTGCCCCCGACGGTCGAGGCGACTGACCGGCTACGCATTTATGCCTTTACAAATCAGGTCAGTAGAGCGCATTATTAAAGTACTTACGATGAAGGAAAAGCACATCCATGGCTGCTGTAGCATCTGCGATCAATCTCAGTCCCTTGGCCCGCGCGCTGGTCCTGCAGGGCCAACTTGTTGAAGCGGACGCGAGGCACGTTCAGGGCGAGGCTACAAAGAGCCATCTCAGTTTTGTCGAACAACTCATTCAAAGCAAGAGGTTTTCGGCTCGCGACCTGAGCCATTTTGCCGCCCAAACCTTCGGTTTTCCGCAACTGGATCTCGCCGCAGTCGATTTGGAGGCGCTCCCGACCGACCTGGTCGAACGGAAGTTCCTCGTCAACCATCGCGTTTTGCCTTTAGGCAAGCGTGGCAATCGCCTATTTCTTGCCACTTCCGACCCGGCCAATCAACAAGGCTTGGACGAAATCAAGTTCGCCACCGGATTAACGGTGGAGCCCGTCGTTGTCGACGACGACAAGCTCGGCGTGTTGATCAAGAAGATCTCCGATTCCGGGGCGAAGGCGCTCGAGGGCATGGTGCCGGAAGACTTCGAGGGTTTGGACGAGGCCACGATGGGGGAGCCCGCGGCCGCCGACGACGCGGCCGAGGTCGAGGATGCACCGGTCGTTCGCTACCTGCAGAAGATGCTGCTCGATGCGATCAACGCGGGGGCGTCCGACATCCACTTCGAGCCCTACGAGAAGTTCTATCGGATTCGCTATCGGACCGACGGCGTGCTCTACGAGGTGGCTCAGCCGCCTCTCGTGATCAAGGACAAGCTTTCTTCGCGGATCAAGGTGATTTCCCGGCTCGATATCTCGGAAAAGCGCGTTCCGCAAGATGGGCGCATGAAACTACAGTTGTCCAAGACCCGCGCGATCGATTTTCGCGTCAGCACGCTGCCGACCTTGTATGGCGAGAAGATCGTGATGCGGATTCTCGATTCGTCCAACGCGATGCTCGGTATCGACGCGCTGGGCTATGAGCCGGATCAGCGCGAAGCGATGATGTTCGCGATCGGTCGACCCTACGGCATGATCCTGGTCACCGGCCCCACGGGTAGCGGTAAGACGGTATCGCTCTACACCTGCCTCAACTTGCTCAACAAGCCGGGCATTAACATCTCCACCGCCGAGGATCCTGCCGAAATCAACCTGCCCGGCATCAATCAGGTTAACGTGAACGATAAGGCGGGGCTCACCTTTTCGGCGGCGCTCAAGTCGTTCCTGCGCCAGGATCCGGACATCATCATGGTGGGCGAAATCCGCGATTTAGAAACCGGGGAAATCGCCATAAAGGCTGCCCAAACCGGGCATCTGGTGTTATCAACGCTGCATACGAACGATGCTCCGACCACGCTCACGCGGCTGCTCAACATGGGAATTGCGCCTTTCAACATCGCCTCGTCGGTGACCCTGATCACGGCACAGCGGTTGGCGCGCAAATTGTGCAGTTGCAAGCGACATGTCGACCTGCCCCCCGAGGTGCTCTTGCGGGCCGGCTTTACCGAAGAAGATCTGGACGGCTCCTGGGAGCCCTACGCTCATGTCGGCTGCGAGCTTTGCAAGGACTCGGGTTACAAGGGCCGCCTGGGCATATATCAGGTCATGCCGATCAGTGAAGACATGAACCGCATCATTATGACCAATGGCAACGCCATCGATATTGCCGACCAGGCCCGCCGGGAGGGGGTGCGGGACCTCCGCCAGTCGGGTTTGCTCAAGGTCAAACAGGGAATCACCTCGCTTGAGGAAATCGAAGCGGTAACCAATCAGTAACAGACTGAATACACGAGAGAAGGATCACGATGGCTACTATCGCGGCAAAAAAAGACCTGGGCAAGCTTTACAACTTCACCTGGGAAGGCAAGGACAAGGGCGGTCGGATGGTGCGCGGTGAAATGCGTGCCGGAGGCCTAAACCTGGTCACATCGACGCTGCGCCGCCAAGGAATCAACGTCGTCAAAGTCAAGAAACAGTCACGCGGTCTCGGGAAGAAGATTACCGACAAGGACATCACCCTGTTCGCCCGGCAACTGGCAACCATGATGAAAGCCGGCGTGCCCCTGCTGCAGTCTTTTGACATCGTCGGCAAGGGTCACGGCAACCCCCGAGTCGGCAAACTGCTCGCGGATATCAAGGCCGACGTGGAGACGGGCAGCAGCCTGTCCCAGGCCTTCCGCAAGTACCCCCTCTACTTCGACAACTTGTTTTGCAACCTGGTCGGGGCGGGGGAGCAGGCGGGCATTCTCGACAGCCTGCTCGACCGGCTGGCATCCTATAAGGAAAAGATTCTCGCCATCAAGGGCAAAATCAAGGCGGCGCTGTTCTATCCGATTTCCATTCTTGTAGTCGCCTTCGTGATCACGGCGGTTATCATGATTTTCGTGGTCCCGGCATTCAAGGAGTTGTTCAGCAGCTTCGGTGCCGATCTGCCGGCGCCTACCCAGGTCGTCATGGCGATGTCCGATTTCTTCGTGAAATTCTGGTGGCTGATCTTTAGCATCATCGGTGGCTCAATCTACTTCTTCATGCAGGCGTGGAGGCGCTCAGCCCACATGCAAATGGTCATGGACCGCCTGTTCCTGAAGTTGCCATTGTTCGGCTCCCTGTTGCAAAAAGCGGCGGTGGCGCGCTGGGCGCGAACGTTGTCGACCATGTTCGCAGCCGGGGTGCCCTTGGTGGAAGCGCTCGATTCAGTGGCCGGCGCGGCCGGCAACGCCGTTTACTACGAAGCGACCAAAAAGATCCAAGCGGAGGTTAGCACCGGTACCAGCCTGACGGCAGCGATGCAGGGTTCGGGCGTATTCCCGAATATGGTGCTGCAGATGACGGCCATCGGCGAGGAGTCCGGCGCCTTGGACAGCATGCTGTCGAAAGTTGCTGACTTTTTCGAGCGCGAAGTAGACGACGCAGTCGACGCGTTATCGAGCTTAATGGAGCCCATGATCATGGTGGTGCTGGGAGTCTTGATCGGCGGTCTGGTCATCGCCATGTACTTGCCAATCTTCAAGATGGGCCAGGTCGTGTAACGGAAAAACGCCCCTGCACTGTCACCGCATAAGGTCAAAGCAGGGCTTTGCCGGACAGCTCGCACCGAATTCCTTATCCCTTGCCTCCATGACTGCCCTTGAGAGCTTGGCCCAGCCCGGCGTATTCCCGGCGCTGGGTCTCATTGTAGGACTGCTGGTGGGTAGCTTTCTCAACGTTGTCATCCACCGTCTACCCAAGATGATGGAACGGGTTTGGCGAGAACAGTGTGCGGAACTCGACGCCGCACCGGCGCAGAGCGTAGCCCAGCCGGAGCCTTACAATCTATTTGTTCCGCGCTCTTCTTGTCCCGCTTGCGATGCCCCGATCACGGCGTTGCAAAACGTTCCAATTTTGAGCTACCTGTGGCTGCGCGGCCGATGCGCGCGCTGTCAGGCACCCATCAGTGCCCGCTACCCGATTGTCGAGGCGATCACCGGTTTACTGTCCGGCTACCTCGCCTGGCGTCTTGGACCGACCGGAGCCGCTGTTGCCGCAATCGTCTTTGCTTGGGCACTGCTCGCCCTGACGGCCATCGACTTGGACACCCAATTGCTCCCCGACAGCATCACGCTGCCGCTTTTGTGGGGAGGTCTGTTGATAAACATCGATGGCGTATTCACCGATCTGCGTTCTGCCGTAGTCGGCGCCGTCGCCGGATACCTGGTGCTGTGGGCGGTGTACTGGGTGTTCAAGCTGCTCACAAAAAAAGAAGGGATGGGCTATGGGGACTTCAAGTTGCTGGGCGCCATCGGTGCCTGGCTGGGTTGGCAAATGCTACCGCTGGTCATCCTCCTTTCGGCATTGGTTGGAGCGCTCGTCGGCGTCTGCCTGATTGTGTTTGCCCGCCACGGCAGGAGCGTGCCGATACCCTTCGGCCCTTACCTTGCCGGCGCGGGATTGATCGCGTTGCTTTGGGGTCACCAGATCACTGAAGCCTATCTGCGTATCCTCTGACCGTGGGCGTGGTTGTCGGACTCACGGGTGGCATCGGTTCCGGTAAAAGCGTGGTTGCAAGCCTTTTCGGCGAGCGCGGCGCAGGGATCATCGATACGGATGCGATCGCCCGGCAATTGACCGACCGGGGCGGGGATGCCATACCCGCGATTCGCGAAACATTCGGTCAGCAGTTCATTGATGCCTGGGGTGCGCTCGACCGAGCCGGCATGCGCCGCGTTGTATTTGCCCAGCCCGAGGCGAAGCGCAAACTCGAGTCAATCCTCCATCCGCTGATCCGCAAGGTGGTGAGCGCACAAATGGCTCAGCTTCACCAACCCTATGGGTTGTTGGTCGTACCCTTGCTGATTGAGACGGGCGCCTACCGGGATCGGACTCAACGGGTGCTGGTCGTCGATTGCGCGGAGACGCTACAGGTAACGCGCACGATGGCGCGCAGTGGGCTCACGGAGGCTGAAGTGCGCGCCATCATGGCGGAGCAGGTCACCCGGCAAGCTCGTCTTAGCGTGGCAGATGATGTGATCGAAAACAATGGCGATATTGCGACGCTGATTCCCCAGGTCGAGAAACTGCATCTGTACTACCTCTCGCTTGCCCGGCAAGCGATTCGTCCGGACGCTTGAAGCGCCACCTATCGGGCCGCGGTCCATTTGTAAAATGGGGTCGCTTGCCGCAGAATTAGCGCATTTCTAGTTGGTACCGGCCGTGATCATTTACGAGCACCCTCTCAACGAGCGCATTCGAACGCTGCTGCGGTTGGAGGATCTGTACGACAAGGCGCTGTTCTTTGCGGGACGCACCGATGGCAAAGATCACCATGTAGCGCTGATAACGCTGTTTGAAATTCTCGAGGTGGCGAGTCGCGCGGATCTGAAATCGGATCTACTGCAGGAACTCGAGCGCCAAAAGCATGTACTCGAGGCGCTGCGCCACAACCCGGCGATTTCGTTGGAGACTCTCGAGGCTGTGCTAGCTGACATCGAGAAGTTCTACGCTGACCTGCATAACGCCTCCGGGAAAACCGGCCAACACTTGCGTGACAACGAATGGCTGATGGCGATCAAGCAACGCAGCGCCATTCCTGGTGGAGTGTGTGAATTCGATCTTCCTTCTTATCATTACTGGCTGCATCTCGATTGTGAGACGCGACGCAATGACCTGACCCAGTGGCTGGGTCCAATGCTGCCGATCGCGGCCGCGCTGCGCCTGGTGCTGAGGTTGCTGCGGGAAAGTGCCCGTCCCACGCCGCTCGTTGCTTCCCAAGGCGTGTTCCAGCAAATGCCGGCCGGTAAGTTAGCGCAGATGTTAAGGCTCGGACTGACGCGCGACCTGCCCTGCATTCCCGAGATCAGCGCTAACAAATACGCGCTCAATGTCCGCTTCATTACGGCGGAGACGGGGCAACGGCCGCGGCTCTATGAACATGATGTCGAGTTCGATCTGACTTTCTGCAATTTATAGCCGGTGTCGCTGATGAAATCCACGAAGCCCCGCGTCGTGAACTGCCCGCAGTGCGGCATCCCAACGCCGTATTCTCCGCTGAACGAGTTTCGTCCCTTTTGTTCCGAACGATGCAAGATGATAGACCTGGGGCGTTGGGCCGCAGAGGATTACCGCGTCCCGGGTGCACCGATAGACGAAACAGCCGATCCGCACGTGGGCGAGTAAGGATCCTGGTCGCGGTCCGCCGGATGTCGATTCGACGTAGCGCTTATTGTCATCAAAGCGGGCTGCGTGATATCTTTACGCCCCTGTAGCCCGTTTCCGGCTAAAGCAGAAGAGCGACTGCCGCTCGTCATTGAGGTCCGCGCTATGGATTCCTCGGCCGCGGGAACGGCGGGAGGATACTCGTGCACAACGCAGTTCAATCGGTCGCTTTCTCCCGCCGGCCGCTCGGTATTCTTGGCGCTGATTTTTTCCAACATCGTCATCGTTGCAGCCGGGTTTGCGCTGCTCGGGGCGTGGCCGGTGACGCCGTTCGCCGGGTTGGAAATCCTCGGGCTCGCAGTGGCGTTTCGTCTGGTTGCGCGGCGCGATGGGGATTATGAGCGATTGACCGTTGTCGGCGAGCTGGTGCGCTTCGAGGCATGCAACCAGGGCGTTGCTTATTGCTTCGAATGCAACCGGGCGTGGGTTCAACTGGTGCGCCGGTCTGCAATCCATGGCCAAACTTGTCGGTTGACGCTACGTTCGCACGGCCAGGAGGTGAGCATTGGCCGGCTCATGACTGATGAGCAGCGTTTGGCATGGGCGCAAGAGTTGGCGACCCAGTTAAAAATGGTCAACAATTAGAACACGATGGGGCGATGATGCTTAACAAGCTGTCTAAACTCTTCCTTGCGGCCCTCCTCTCCCTCCTCGCGGCCCATAGCTCCGCCACGTACGACGTTAACATTCCCCAGCCTGAAACAGTCATTGCGCATCAGATCTACGGCCTTCACTTGTACGTGCTTTGGGTCTGCGCAGTCATCTTCGTAATCGTGTTTGGCTGGATGTTCCTTGCGCTGCTGAAGCACCGCAAATCCGTCGGGCACAAGGCGGAACAGTTTCACGAGAATACGGTCGTCGAAGTCATCTGGACCATCATCCCGTTTTTCATCCTGGTCGCGCTTGCCTATCCTGCGACCAAGACGGTACTGGCAATGAAAGATGCCGGCAATGCCGATATGACCATCAAGGTGACCGCGTATCAATGGAAGTGGGAATACGACTACCAGCAAGACGGTATTCGCTTTTTCAGTGCTTTGTCCACGCCCCGTGAAGACATCGAGGGGGCGGGCAAGCCCAAGGGGAATTATTTGCTGGAAGTGGATAACCCCATGGTCGTGCCGGCAGGCAAGAAAGTACGGCTGCTCATCACTTCGAGCGATGTCATCCACGGGTGGTATATGCCTCAGTTGGGGGTGAACCAGTACGGCATACCGGGCTTCATCAAGGACGCCTGGATTCAAGTCGATCACCCCGGTACCTACAAGGGACAGTGCAGCCAGATCTGCGGCAAGGAACACGGCTACATGCCCATCACCGTCGAGGCGATGGACGAGGCAAACTATAACAGCTGGGTTGGCGCGCAGAAGCAGAAGCTCGCGGCCGCCACCGAAGACCCCGGTAAGAGTTGGTCCCTCGACGAACTGAAGGTAAAGGGCGGGCAGGTATTCGCGGCGAACTGCCAGGCCTGTCATCAGGCAAACGGCATGGGTCTTCCCGGTACTTTCCCGGCGTTGAACGGTTCCAAGGTCGTTCTCGGGCCGCAGGCTGAGCAGATTCAAATTGTGCTGAAGGGCAAGAATGTCATGCCCGCTTGGGGTCTGCAGCTCAAGGACTCGGAGATCGCCGCGGTAATCACCTACACCCGTAACGCTTGGGACAATAAGACCGGCGAGTCCATCCAGCCTAGCGAAATCAAGGCGGCGCGCAGCTAGCGCGACCGGCAATTACTCAGAACACGGAGCGGATCATCATGGCAACTTCTGTCGCCCACGACCACGACCACGAGCACGGCCACCATTACCCGTCGGGCCTGCTGCGCTGGGTCATGACCACCAATCACAAGGACATCGGCACGCTGTACCTGCTGTTCAGCCTGTTCATGTTCTTCGCCGGCGGCGCCATGGCGATGCTCATCCGTGCGGAGTTGTTTCAGCCCGGGTTACAGCTGGTCAGACCCGAGTTCTTCAACTCCCTCTCGACGCTGCATGGCTTGATCATGATCTTTGGCGCGATCATGCCGGCCTTTGTGGGCTTCGCCAACTGGCTCGTGCCTATGCAGATCGGTGCTCCCGATATGGCCTTTGCGCGCATGAACAACTGGAGCTTTTGGCTGTTACCGCCCGCGGCGATTCTCTTGTTCTCGTCGTTTTTTGTTCCCGGCGGTGCGGCGGCAAGCGGCTGGACGCTTTACCCGCCGCTCGTGATCCAACAGGGCGCTGGCGTGGACATGACGATTTTGGCCATCCACATGATGGGTGCCTCGTCAATCATGGGCTCCATCAACATTATCACCACCATTTTGAACATGCGCGCTCCCGGCATGACGTTGATGAAAATGCCGCTCTTCGTCTGGACCTGGCTAATCACGGCCTATCTTTTGATCGCGGTAATGCCGGTCCTTGCCGGTGCAGTGACCATGCTGCTCACCGACCGCCACTTTGGAACGCACTTCTTCAACGCAGCGGGCGGTGGCGACCCGACGATGTTCCTGCACATCTTCTGGTTCTTCGGGCATCCCGAGGTGTACGTCATGATTCTCCCGGCTTTCGGCATAATCTCGCAAATTATCCCGGCCTTCGCCCGCAAGCCGCTGTTCGGCTATGCCTCCATGGTGTACGCGACTGCCTCGATTGCCATCTTGTCGTTCATCGTGTGGGGCCATCACATGTTTACGGTGGGCATGCCGGCAACCGGTCAGCTGTTCTTCATGTATGCGACGATGCTGATCGCGGTACCGACAGGGGTCAAAATCTTCAATTGGATCGCCACCATGTGGAAGGGCTCGATGACCTTCGAGACGCCGATGCTTTTCGCGATCGGCTTTTTGGTGGAATTCACCCTCGGGGGCTTCAGCGGTCTGGTGCTCGCCGTAGTCCCTGTCGATATCACGCTGCACAATACGTACTACGTGGTAGCGCATTTCCACTATGTGCTGTTCGGCGGTGCGGTGATGGCGATCATGGGAGGTGTCTATTTTTGGCTGCCCAAGTGGACCGGTCGGATGTACAACGAGAAGCTTGGCCAGTGGCATTTTTGGCTTACCGCGCTCGGCTTCAACCTGACTTTTTTTGTGCAGCATTTCCTCGGATTGGCCGGCATGCCGCGGCGCATTCCCGACTATGCCTTGCAGTTTGCCGAGTTCAACGCAATATCCTCGATCGGTGCGTTCATTCTGGGATTGAGCCAACTGCTGTTCCTATACAACGTGGTAACCACTATCCGAAGCGGCAAGAAGGCCGCAGACAAGCAGTGGGAAGGCGCGGATTCCTTGGAATGGACCATGTTGCCCTCACCTCCCCCGTATCACAGTTTCGAGACGCCCCCCATAATCAAATAAGGTGGCTGCGACGGTGAGCTAAACATGCGCCTTCCCACACCAACGAGCCGTGCCGGGCACAAAGCCCGCTGGGTCACGGCAGCGCTGTTGGCCGCAGTGGTCGTTCTAATCTTCGGGGTCACCATCCTGCATAGGGTGTAGGCATGTCGGCGGCGGCGCAAAATCAGGTGCTACTGAAAAAGCTTTTGCTGCTCGTGGGGCTCATGGCGGTCTTCTGTTTCTCCATGGTGCCCTTTTACCGCAAGATTTGCGAAGTGACCGGGCTGAACGATACCCGCGACGTAAACTTTGCCGTGACGAACTCGCAACTCGAGGCGACGCGCACGATCACGCTGGAAATGTTGGCTGCCAAAAATCAGAATATCCCGATTAGCTTCGCGCCCGTAGAAAAGGCGATCCGGGTGCATCCAGGACAGGTCTCCCGGATCCGTTATCGCGTGGTAAACAACACCGATCAAATAATCACTGCGCAAGCAGTCGCGAGCTACAGTCCTGAGGTGGCGGGTCAGTACATGACCAAATTGCAATGCTTCTGCTTCACCAGCCAAACACTGCAACCGCACGAGTCCCGGGAGATGCCGGTGGTGTTCGTGATGAGTCGGGACCTGCCAAAAACGGTGGACGTCGTAACGCTCGCGTATACTTTCTTCGACGTCACGACGCAGAAGAAGGGGCTGTAGCGGAGTGACCGCCAGGTCGGTGGAATCGCGTTAAGTCTTGAAAACATTAACAGAGGGAATATTCATGAGCACCGAAGCCCCCGGCGGTTACTACGTTCCGCAGCCTTCCTACTGGCCGATTGTCGGTTCCTGCGCCTTGCTTCTCATGGCCTCCGGTGGGGTCCTGCTCATGAACGGTGTGGCACGTCTGGGCTGGGTGCCTTTTGGACTGGGCATTGCAACCCTGGTTTTCATGCTGGTCGGCTGGTTTGGCAAAGTGATTGGCGAAAGCGAGGGCGGAAAATACAACGCCCAGGTGGATCTTTCCTTCCGCTGGAGCATGAGCTGGTTCATTTTCTCCGAGGTCATGTTTTTTGCGGCCTTCTTTGGCGCGCTCTATTACGCTCGCCAGTATTCGGTGCCCTGGCTGGGCGATCTTGACAACGCCGGCCAGCTCTGGCACGGCTATGAGGCTCAATGGCCGACGGCCGGTCCTGGGCTGGCAATCAATTTCTCGCCGATGGCGGCTTGGGGAATCCCGGCCATCAACACGCTGTTGCTGCTCTCCTCGGGGGTTACGGTTACTTGGGCGCACTGGGCGCTGAAGAAAAACAATCGCAGCCAGCTCATATTGGGTTTGTTCCTGACTATTGCGCTGGGTCTGACGTTCTTGGGGTTGCAGGTTCATGAATATGGGGAAGCTTATAAGAATCTAAACTTGACGCTGGCCGCAGGAGTCTACGGGGCGACCTTCTTTATGTTGACCGGTTTCCACGGTTTTCACGTGACCATCGGCACAATCATGCTGATCGTCGTACTGCTTCGTTCCATCAAGGGACACTTCAGCCCGGAACACCACTTTGCGTTCGAGGCGGTCTCGTGGTATTGGCACTTCGTGGACATTGTTTGGCTGGGATTGTTTATCTTCGTCTATTGGCTCGTGTAGGTTCGATGCAGCGGTAAGGCCATACTCCCAGCTGCCTGCAAACGCGAAACGCCGCACGGCGACTTGTGCGGCGTTTGTTTTAAGCCGGTCTGCTCAGCGAAGGCCTTCCTTGGGAATGATGCCGAAGTAGTAACCGGCCATCAGCAACAAAAAGATCGCGATCGAAATAGCCACCCGGAGCGTCAGCGCCTTAACCGTGCGATCCGAATTGCCTTTGTCTTTCATCAGAAAGAAAAGGCCACTCGCCAAGCTTGCCACAGCGCAAAGTAACAAAAAGATGACAAGATAGCGCATTGATTCCCCAAAATCCGGAGAATTAGTTTAGTGGATTGGAAGGCAGCGCGCCATGCGAGTCGGTCGGCTTGAATTTCGGGCGGCGCTGCTGCCGACGCTTGCGGCGATTGTCACGGTTGCCGTGACGGCTTCCCTGGGTCGCTGGCAAATGCATCGCGCGCAAGAGAAAATTGCGCTGGAGCAGACCCTAATTGAGAGGCAATCGCGGCCACCCTTGCTGCTGACCGGGCACGAGCCGGAAAGCGACGGTCTGCAGTTTCGTCAGTTGCGGGCACTGGGAACATTTGACGCGAGCAAAGAGATTCTGCTGGACAACAAGGTTGAAGATGGCGAGGTGGGCTACCACGTGCTCACTCCGCTCGCGATTACCGGCACCCGGCGCTACGTCCTGGTGAACCGCGGCTGGGTGGGGCGTAGTCGACTCTACCCTGCTCCACCCGACATCGGAGTTCCCACCGGCGAGGTGAGCGTTGAAGGCTATGGCTCGCTGCCCGTTAAACGGTTCCTTGAACTATCTGCCGAAGTCGTACAAGGCAAGGTATGGGAAAACATGACCTTCGAGCGATATCGAAGCGCGATGCACCTCGACATCCTGCCCATCATCGTTGCGCAATCGAACGACACGGGGGACGGCCTGAGGCGCGTACGCGACCGTCCGGACGCCGGCATCTCGATGCATCAGGGATATGCATTTCAGTGGTTCGTATTGTGTGCGGCAGTGGTCCTGACTTACCTCGCGGTGAATACCAAATATGTCGATCCCTGACAGGCTGAGTCCGCGCGCAAAACTGTTGCTGATGCTGGGGCTGTTTACGCTGCCGATAGCTGCTTCGTATCTGACGTTTTACTTGTGGCCTCCGGCCCGTTCGATGAATTACGGCGAATTGCTGCAGGCCGGGCCGCTGCCTGATGTGAACTTGCCCGACTTCGCCGGCAACGTGTTTAGCATGGCAAGCCTGCGGGGCAATTGGATTCTCCTGCAGGTCGACGCGGGACGATGCCCTGGCACGTGTGCGCAGAAGCTCTACGTGATGCGCCAGCTGCGCCTCGCGCAAGGCAAGCAGATGCAGCGCATCGAACGGGTGTTCCTGATCGATGACGATACCCTGCCTTCGGAATCGCTTCGTCGCGAATACGATGGCACTTATTGTTTGCTTGCCCATGGTTCTCCCCTGCTCGCTGCGCTGCCGGTCGCAACGAAACTCCGCGACCATATCTACCTCATCGATCCGCTCGGCAACTTGGTGCTGCGCTACCCAGCTAACGCCGATCCGCGGCGGATGAGCAAGGACCTTGTCCGCCTGCTGCAGGTGTCGCAGATCGGCTGAACGCGATGCAATCCATTGATAGGAGGCTGCTTCTGTGCAGCGTCCCGCTCACCTTCGCCGTAGTGGTTCTCGGTACGTATGTTCGCCTGAACGCTGCAGGCCTGGGTTGCCCCGACGCGCCCGGCTGCGATGGCCGATTCGCAGTGCCGCAAGCACCGTCTGCGATCGCTCAGGCCCAGCAGCCATTTCCGGGGGCGCAACCGGAACGCTGCATCGCTACCGCGCATCCGTTCTCGGGCTGATGATTGTGGCAATCTTGCTGATCGCCTGGCACAAGCAACCGCCGACGCTGCCCTTCATCTTGGTGGCGGTAGTCGTTTTTCAGGGCATGCTCGGGATGGGGACCGTGACGCCGTTGCTCAGGCCGGCCATGGTCACCGCCCACCTCCTCGGTGGAATGACGATTCTCGCCTTACTCGCCGGGCTGGCTATGGGCCAGTTTGTGATGAGCGGCCTTCCCGAGGCACAATCCCGCTTCCAGGACTGGGCAGAATGGCGCAACGCAATAGCACTTGGAATATTGCTCCTGCAAATCGCGCTCTGGACTCGGCGCATGGGCGCGTTGGTGGTAACGACCCTGGTATTGGGTGCGTTGGGGTTTAAAATGCTGCCATTGCCGGCTGGGCGCAAAGATCGGGTCTCTCCTGCTGGCATTGTTGTCGATCCATATCGTCAGGCGCGGCGAAGGTTCTTTTGTTCGCCCCGTTTTCTTGGCGGTCCTGCACAACCCCTTCGCTGCAGTGATTGGGCTGCGTTGGTTGCAACGAATTACCTGCTTCATCACTGACAGCTTAGAGAACACCCATGCATGACGCCTTCACCCTCAAGGACCGGCCCAATCTCCTGGCTCAGTTCTACGAACTGACCAAGCCGCGAGTCGTGTTACTGATCGTTTTTACGGCGGTAATCGGGATGTTTTTAGCGACCCCTGGCATGGTCGACTTGACGGTGCTCTTTTGCGGAACCTTGGGCATTGCGCTGGTCGCTGGTGCGGCCGCAGCGATCAATTGCCTGGTGGAACAGCCTATCGATGCGAAGATGGCCCGCACCCGCAGCAGGCCTACCGTGCGCGGTTCCATCACCTCGGTCCAGACGGTGAGCCTGGCTGCACTCATCGGAGGTGCCGGCTTGCTCTTACTGGCCGTCTTCGTCAATGTGCTGACGATGTGGCTCACGGTGGCTACCTTTATTGGCTACGCCGTCATCTATACGCGTCTGCTTAAGCCCGCGACGCCCCAGAATATCGTCATCGGAGGCGCCTCCGGTGCAATGCCACCGGTGCTCGGCTGGGCCGCCGTCACTGGCACGGTGTCACCCGACGCCCTGCTGCTATTCCTGATCATCTTTGCCTGGACTCCCCCGCATTTCTGGGCGCTCGCCTTGTATCGCCGCGAGGAGTATGCGAAGGCCGGCGTGCCCATGCTCCCGGTCACTCATGGCGAAGCGTTCACCCGCCTGTACGTGCTGCTCTATACGATTATTCTCAGCGCCGTTACCTTACTGCCGCTGGCCACGCAGATGAGCGGGCTGATCTATCTCATTGCCGTGCTGCTGCTGAACGGTGTGTTCCTGTGGTACGCGGTCGCAATCTACCGCCGCTATTCAGACGCGCTTGCGCGCAGGACTTTTAGCTATTCCATTGTTTACCTCAGCGCTCTGTTTACCGCGCTGCTGCTCGATCATTACTTTCGCTTCTGATCGTGGGCAAACACTGTTTGCAGGGCCGGCTCGCCTTGACGTTGGTTCTCCTGCTCCTGACCGGCTTTGCGGCCTGCGACCCCGGACCGGGGAGGACGCCGTTCAACGGCGTAGACATTACCGGTGCAGACTACGCATCCGACTTTGTCCTTACCGATCAAACCGGCAAGCGACGTACTCTGGCCGATTTCAAAGGGAAGGTAGTCGTCCTGTTTTTCGGCTATACGCATTGCCCGGACGCCTGTCCAACGACGATGGCGGACCTCGCGAAAGTCATGAAGCAGCTGGGTGCGGATGCGGCTGCGACCCAGGTACTATTTGTCACCCTCGATCCAAAGCGCGATACCCCGGCGTTACTCGCCCAGTATGTGCCCGCGTTCAATCCGAGCTTTCTCGGCTTGTATGGGGACGAGGCGGCAACCCAGAAGGTGGCGAAGGACTTCCATGTGTTCTACGAAGTTCGTCCCGGGGCTTCACCTGATCGCTATACGGTAGATCACACTGCCGGCACCTTCGTCTTCGATCGCGAAGGACGGGTAAGGTTATTTCTGAGTTACGGTATGGCCCCGGAAAAGATGGCAGCGGACATGAAAAGACTCCTAAGTTAGTTAGTTAGGTCGAGAGAGAGCGCAGAGAGCGCGCGCGCAAAAAGCGGAAAGGGGTGCGCGAGCACCCCCTTCCATTGTTTCGCTCCCTGCCCGTTATGCAGCCTCGGCTAACACCCCGCGCATTTTCTGCATTGCCTTCATCTCGATCTGCCGGATTCGCTCAGCGGATACACCGAATTCATCGGCCAATTCATGGAGTGTCGCGCCGCCCTCTTCCTTGAGCCAGCGAGCCTCGATGATGCGACGGCTGCGTGTATCCAATCGGTCCATGGCTTTGGCAAGACCGGCGCTCGCACGGGCCTCGTTCTCCAGCACCTCGAGTTCATGAGATGGCTCAACTTCCGAGTCGCTCAGGTAGGCGATGGGGCTCACCCAATCCTCGCTATCATCCGGACCCGGGTCCAGCGACAGATCCTGCCCCAGCAGGCGGGTTTCCATCTCCGTCACTTCCTCGGGTTTTACTCCCAGCGTCTTGGCCATTTCGCGGGTCTCACTCAGCGTGAGGCTACCCATGTGCGTTTTCATGCTGCGCAGGTTAAAAAACAACTTGCGCTGCGCCTTGGTAGTGGCGATCTTGACCAGCCGCCAGTTGCGTAGGATGAATTCGTGGATCTCCGCGCGTATCCAATGCACAGCGAACGAAACGAGGCGCACGCCCCGCTCCGGGTCGAACCGCTTGACTGCTTTCATCAAGCCGATATTGCCCTCCTGAATCAGGTCGGCATGGGGCAAGCCGTAGCCCATGTAATGCCGCGAAATGGACACGACCAGCCGCATGTGAGACAGGACCAGCTCCTTCGCCGCTTCAAGGTCGTTATGTTCCTTGAGCCGCCGACCTAATTCCAACTCGCGCTCGGGAGTCAGCATGGGGACGCGGTTTACGGCCTGGATATACCCATCCAAACTGCCAACCAAAGACGGTACCGGTAAATTCATTGTGCTCATCCTTTACTCCTTTCGGGAATATGTTAGCACTCCATGTCTCAGAGTGCCAACAGTCACCAAAGTTCCACCCCCGGGCAGCGACAAGAGACCTATCATATCTTTATATTCAATTAGTTATGATAAATCACTGCGGGTTTTCGCGGCGCGCACGGCTCTGAGCTCACGAGATGCCCACCTGCTGTACAGGGGAGTCCTTTTGTTCGTGCAATGCTTGCGCCAAACCTTCCGCAATGTCGCGCGCCTGCAAGGGCTTTCTGAGTACATGTCTGACCTGTGCCTCGCGAGCGCGTTCGAAAAGCCGGGGTCCGCTATAGCCACTCATTAAAACGACCGGGAGATCTGCCCGCAGCTTGTGAATCTCGCGAGCTAACTCGGTGCCGGTCATTTCGGGCATCGTTTCGTCGGACAGAAGGATATCGAAGCGCTGCGGATCGGCGCGGAACGCTTCCAGTGCTGCGATACTGCTGTCGAAGCCGACCGCTTCGTAGCCCAGCTCCGCAAGCAACTCCTCACCCAGCAAAACCAACGCTCTTTCGTCATCGACCAGGAGTACCGTCTCGCCATTGCCAAGGGGTAGTTTGTGATCATCGACTGCGTTGGGAGCAGAAGTTTCACCGCTCACGGGCAGATAGATCTCAAAGGTGGTTCCCTTACCCAAGGCGGTGCGCACGTCAATCGCGCCGGACAAATCATTGACGATGCCATGAACCAGTGACAGCCCCAGGCCGGTTCCTCCTCCTACGCCTTTGGTCGTGAAAAAGGGATCAAAAATGCGTTCCATCACCTCGGGGTCGATTCCGGCGCCGGTGTCGCTCACGCCCAGACAGAGGTAATCGCCTGGCGACAAGGTGCCGCTGGAAAGAATGCGTGGCGCCGGCAGTAGGACACGCGTTAGGAAGATATCGAGCCTGCCGCCGTCGCGCATTGTTTGCATGGCATTCGTGCACAGGTTCATCACCACTTGGTGAATCTGCGTTGGGTCACCAATGATGCTCGAATCACCCGCGTCCAGGTGCACCCGGAATTCGATGCTGGTGGGGAGCGCGGCGCGCAGCAGGTCCGCGGTCTCGCGCACCACCGACTGGACATGTACCGGGACCCGCTCTCCCATGCCGCTACGGCTAAAAGCGAGAATGCGTTCGACGAGCGCCTTCGCTCGATTACCGGCATTTAGCACATTGTCCAAGTAACGACGCGTAGCGCTGCCTTCGGGCGCAGACTTCTGCGCCATTTCGCCGTAACCCAGGATAGCTCCGAGAATGTTATTGAAGTCATGGGCAATGCCTCCGGCTAGCGTGCCGATGGCCTCCAGTTTGTGCGCTTGGCGTAGCTGGGCCTCCAACAACTGATTTTGTTCCTCGGCGCGCTTACGCGCGGTGATGTCGGTCACCGAGCCTGCCATCCGCAACGGACGGCCGTTTGCGTCGCGGAAACACTGCCCGCGTGTGAGTAACCAACGAGTCTGGCCATCCGTTTGCAGAACCCGAAATTCCGCCTCGTAACGAGGATTTCGTCCTGCGAGATGCTCTGCCACCGCCTCATCCATGCACAGCCGATCTTCGGGATGAATGTGCGCATTATCTAAAAACTCCGAGCGAGAGACGATGCCGCTGATCGCAGTGGCGGCGTATAACTCGCGCATACGGGGGGAGAGGAAGAGTCGGTCGGAGCCCAGGTCCCAATCCCAGTGGCCCTCGTCCGAGCCGGTCATGGCGACTGAATAGCGCTCCTCGCTGACCCGAAGTTGCTCGTCGGCTTCTTCCTGGCGTTTGAGTTGCCGTAAAAAAAAGCCGATGAGGAGCGCCCCGAATAGAGCCACAATGGCGCCGCGGACGAGGTTGTCCGTAGCCTGCTCTCGCCACCCGGCGTATACCACGCTCAGGTCGCGGGAAACCGTGACGATGAGGGGAAAATCCTTGACTCGCCGCACAGCTGCGATGTGCTCTTTGCCGTCCATGGGGCTCGTGAAATGAACGGTTTCCCCATCGACCACGGCGCTTTCCAGCAGCCCCTGATATTGAGTATAAGAGCGGCCGATGAGGCCATCGATTGCAGGGTAGCGGGCAAGCAGAACCCCATCGGCCCGGAACAAGCTGATGGCGCTGCCCTTGCCCAGATCAATCGCCTGATAGAAGCGCTGAAAATAGTCGAGCTCTGCCCTTGCCACGAGCGCTCCGCGGAGTTCCCCGCTGCTGTTGTCCAGCCACCGGCTCACCGGAAAGCCCAGCACCCCGTCGGCGTCGTTGATCGTCGGAACGCCAATGAAAAGGCCCGATTTCGGATTCTCCCGGAGCGACTTTAGAATGGCGCGGTCCGAGGGCCCGATCGACCGTTCGGAATCTCGCGGGGCGAGGGCAGGCCCGCCCGGGAAGTCGACCACGCTAAGGGCGCGTATTTGCGGAACACCGGCGACCTGTTGCTGCAAGTGCTGAGCGATCTCCTCCTTAGAGACACCGTTCGCCTCCGCGATCTTGATCCAGGGCACCGTACTGCGCAGAATGAGGTCGATTGACTGAAAAGAGCGCGCAGTCTGTTCTGCCAGCGAACTGGCCAGGTTTTTGAGTTCCCGATCGGCAGTAAAGCGCGCTATTTCACGGCTGCGCCGCAAATCCATTGCGACGGAGACGCACATTGCCAACAGGAGAAACGTGGCGATGATTACTATTCGCTGACGCATCGATACACTGGCATATGAAGTTTCAGAGCCGGATTCGAAAGGTACCTCGCCATCTCTTGATAGAGCGACCGCGGGCGAGCGCGATTGCTACCGGGCGGTCGCGTCCCCGCTAGCGTGGCGCAGGACCGCGGGATTAATGAATGGAGCGTGGCGCTCGCTTAGCCCGCGGCGCTGAGACCGGGCTCCATCGAACCGATCGCCGCCTCCACCGCCGCTAATAGATCGGTGCGCGAAAACGGCTTGGATAACGCCTTAAAGACATTCAGTTGACGGGCGACTTCCGTAGAACAACGGTGCCCCGAGCGAAATTGCGCTGAAATGGCGATGACTTTGGCTTTAGGCTGAGCGGCTTTGAGCTTCGCCAGTGCACCCTGACAACCGAGTTTCGGCATGAAAAAATCGATGATCACCAGGTCCGCCTCCCCCCCACTATCCGCTTCACATGCTTGGGCGTGCCGAGTATGGTAGCCCGCTGCACCCAGCCATTCGTCCAACAGGCCGCGGATCAAGTCGTCATGTTCTATGATGAGAATGCGCTTTTTCATATCAGAGTCTTCGCGACTAAACGCTGTCACTTTCGCTACAATGCGCTTCACCGGATTACTCGGCTTTGCGCGGTTATCCACCCCGCGCTGGGATCTTCCCAGCCAGGATACGTAATTCAATCGCTTATTGCCATTTGACACAAGTATTTAACCGCGATCTGGTTTCCCTGGCATTTCATCGAGCTGAGGCATAATTACGTTTGTAATGCGCTTGTGGGGCTACTCCCGCTATGCTAGTTTGCGCACAATCTGCCATGTGTCATTATCGTCGAGGTCACGACCTTGCACCGGTGGCTGAGGAACCACGATGAGCGAACCTTTTGCGCCGCATATTCTCGCCGTTGACGATGACGAGCCAACGCGACAGCTGATTGTTGAATACTTGCAGGAGAACGACTTGCGCGTTTCAACGGCGGCCAACGGCAAGGAGATGGCCGCCATTCTCGCCGAACATACAGTCGATTTGATACTTCTCGACCTGCGCTTGCCCGGTGAGGATGGGATGCAGATCGCGCGCAAGCTGCGTGATGAATCCAACATCCCGATAATCATCCTTACTGGCCGGCTCGATGAGGCGGACAGGGTAATGGGCCTGGAATTAGGCGCCGACGACTATCTGACCAAACCCTTTAGCCCGCGGGAGTTACTGGCTCGCATTCGTACCGTGCTGCGGCGGTTCAAAACCGGTACCCCCCCAACCGGCCGTCAGGACGCCCACCGAGCTTACCGATTCGGCGGGTGGGAGCTCAACCTGCGCACGCGCAGGCTCGTTTCTCCCGAGGGCAAGCGCGTCGAGCTGACTAACGGCGAGTTCAGCTTGCTCACCGCCTTCCTCGCCTCTCCGCAACGCATCCTGACTCGCGAGCAATTGTTGGAGCTTTCGCGAATGTACGACGATGTTTACGACCGATCCATCGATGTTCAAATTTTGCGCTTACGCCGAAAGATTGAACCCAATCCATCCGAACCCGAGTTCATCAAGACCGAGCGAGGCGCCGGTTATATCTTTAGCGTGACCGTCGACGCGGTCTGAAAGCGCGGACGGGAAGACCCACGCGCGCCTCGCCCAGTGGCCTGCGCCGCGGGACAAGAGCGTCGCGCTTGGACGATTGTTTGCTGAGCGGTTATTCGAAGCCGGTTATCCGTTCCGCACGGATGTTGGCGAATTTCGAAGTTCATCGGTTGCAAAGGGGGGATTCACGGCATGGCGAAAAGAAAATTCTACAGGACCCTGTACTTCCAAGTGCTGACGGCGATCATCATCGGCATTGTACTGGGTCACTTTTTTCCCGAAACCGGCGCGGCGATGAAGCCTTTGGGAGACGCCTTCATCAAATTGATCAAGATGGTGATAGCGCCCATCATTTTCTGCACTGTGGTGGTCGGAATCGCGGGCATGGAGAACATGAAAACCGTGGGGAAGACGGGCGGATTGGCTCTCCTCTACTTCGAGATCGTCAGCAGCCTCGCGCTGATCGTCGGTTTGGTCATTGTCAACTTCGTTCAGCCGGGTGCCGGCATGAACGTCGATCCCACCACGCTGGATACCAAGGCGATTGCCGATTACACCGGTCCCGGAAAGATGCAGACCACGACCCAATTCCTGCTCGACATTATCCCGGACAGTGTGGTGGGCGCACTCGCCAAAGGCGACATACTGCAGGTGCTGCTTTTCGCCATTCTGTTTGGCTTTGCCCTGCATGCTTTCGGAGAAAAAGGCAAGCCGGTGTTCAATTTCGTCGAGAAGCTCTCTCACATCCTGTTCGGGATCGTCGGCTACGTGATGAAGCTCGCACCCATCGGGGCGTTTGGCGCAATGGCATTTACCATCGGCAAATACGGCGTGGGGACGCTGAGATCACTCGGCCTGCTGATGGTGTGTTTCTATGCGACGTGTCTGATTTTCATCTTTGTCGTGCTCGGTATCATCGCGAGAGTCCACGGCTTCAGCATTTGGAAGTTCGTCAAGTACATCAAAGAGGAACTGTTCATCGTATTGGGCACTTCTTCGTCGGAGTCCGTGTTACCGCGGATGATCGCGAAACTCGAGATTTTGGGCGTTCAGAAGTCGGTCGTGGGCCTGGTCATTCCCGCCGGTTATTCGTTTAATTTGGACGGAACGTCGATCTACCTCACCATGGCGGCCATCTTTATCGCCCAGGCCACCAACACACCCCTCGATCTCACCCACCAATTGACTTTGCTGGCTGTGCTGCTGCTCACCTCCAAGGGCGCAGCCGGGGTAACGGGCAGTGGCTTCATTGTTCTTGCCGCAACCTTGTCCGCGGTCGGCAATGTTCCGGTGGCCGGTCTGGCGTTGATTCTGGGTATCGACCGCTTCATGTCGGAAGCACGCGCGCTGACCAACCTGATCGGCAACGGAGTGGCCACCGTGGTGGTGGGACAGTGGTGCAAGGCGGTGGACATGGCGCGCCTGCAAAAGCATCTGGCGCACGAGAGCGTGGAAGAAGCCGACGAGCCGGAAAAGATCGTCGCCTAGGGATGCGCCACGGCGATGCCTTGCGCCGCGCGCCAGCGCGCCGATCCCATCCAGGCGAAAGCGCGACGCCTTCGCTGCCCGATGCGGCTGACGCAGCCGGCCGCGCAGCATATGGTCATCGCGAGCGGCGGCGCCCGGCGGGGTCGCACCGGCAAGCGGTCCAGGAAGCACGCTGGGCAGGCGCAACAGGCCAGGATCTCGCTGATCGAGAAGGCCCCGCCTCCTTTGTCGAAAGCGAAGCTGGCACGAAGTGGCGGCCGCAAGCATGGACATGAGCGCGCACGAACCGGCCTTTCTGGCGCAGTCACAAGGGCATCACTTCCGCTGCCGGTTCGGCGAATGGTGGCACCGCCGCCAAGGCGGGCTCCCCATGATCCCCGCTGGCTAAGGCTAGGCTCCGAACGCGTCGGGCGCGCCGCGTGCTCGGGCGCGTTTCATCGGCAGGCGTCGCATCGATATCGCGCTCGGCCGCTCCGCTACCGCGACTTCGGGTCGCTGGTTTCGCTGGGAGAATAGCGCAGCTGCGAAAATCCGATGGGCGCGTGAACTGATCGGCGGCAGCATCCTGTTCGAAGGCGACTTCGCCTGCACGAGCATGATGATGATGTAGAGTGTCCCTCTATAAACGGCATTGAACGGCATGAGCATGAAATGGCGCCGCACGGATTTTTCAAAGTAGCGTTGGAAACCCTGGCCCGCCAGATCACCCGGCGCACGGGACCACTCCTCAAGCTGCACTGGCGCGGGGGGGAGCCCCTCCATCCGCAACGGTTCCCCTTTTTTTGCCAATTCAGCGCGGCTTGATTTGCGCAAGATAGAGGCTCACCGAGGCGTAGGCTCCCAGCCAGCCGAGTAGTGTCGCGCCGCCGGTCACTAGGAGAGCCGCTTCGAGCTGCCACGGCTGGGGCCGGAAATCGGGGGCGTACAAAGCAATGATCTCCGACAAGCTGCCTGTCAACCAGACGATTCCCGCCAACCCCAAGCCCAGGGCGAGCAGCCCTCCCACCAATCCCTGCAAAGCACCGAAGTAGAGATACGGACGACGAATAAAGGCATCGGTGGCGCCGATCAAACGTCCGACCTCGATTTCTTCGCGTTGAGTTAAAACCTGCAACCTGATGGTGTTGCCGATGACGATCAGCAGCGCGATTCCCAGTATCACACTCAGAAGCCCTACCAACTTTTCCCCTGCCGCGTTGAAACTCGCCAAGCGCCTCGCCCAGGCCGACTCGACGGTGACGCTGTCTACTTTCGGCAAGGTGGCGAACTGACCGCGCAGCTGCTCAAGGATCTCCGGGCTGCCGAGCTTGGCCCGCACAACAAATGCGTGGGGCAACGGATTCTTGTCCAATGTCTGCACTATGTCGGCCAGGCCGGAGACCCGCTTCATCTCGGCAAGCGCTTCGTCGCGAGGCACAAATTGCACCCTTGCTATCGCGGGATTGGCCTGCAGTTGCGCCTGCAGTGCCTGCACTTCCGTGTCACTCGCATCGAGTGACAGGAATAGGCTGATCTGCGGTTCAACATTCAGCCGGCTGGCGAGCCCAGTGAGATTTGTGAGGATCAGATAGAGCGCGGCCGGCAGAGCGAGTGTCACGCCGATGACAAGGATGCTAAGCAGGGTGGCCAGAGGCGTTCTGGCGACCCTGCGCAGCGCGCTCGCCAACGCTTGTCCTTGATGGCGCCACCAAGTGCTCATGCGGCGGCTCCACGCCGCGACCGCGGCATGGGTCGAATGCACCGCCGGCTGGCGATGGCTTGTCCCATCATCCCGGCTTCACCGGTTCGTTGCCTGCGTGGTCCAACTTGCCGTGCACGAGCGTGAGTTTCCGCGGTTGATAGCGCTCCACCCATCGCTCGTCGTGGGTTGACAGCAAGACCGTCACGCCCACCTGGTTGAAGGACTTGAACATATCCATGATGGTTCGTGCGTATTCGCTATCGAGGTTCCCGGTGGGCTCATCCGCGATGAGGATGGCGGGTCGGTTCACAATCGCCCGGGCGATGCACAGGCGCTGTTGTTCACCTCCGGAAAGTTGAATCGGATTCGCTTTCTCGCGATTCAGGAGACCGACCTTATTGAGCGCCGCGCGAACCCGCTTGGCCGCGTCCTTGTGCGAGAAGCCACTGATCGCAAGGGGCAAAGCCACGTTTTCGAATACGCTTCGCTCGAAGAGCAACTTATGGTCTTGGAAGACAAGTCCGATATTGCGGCGGAGCAGCGCCATCGCTTGCGGACTTAGCCGACGCAGACTTTGCCCACCCACCACGACACTTCCGGCGCTGGGCAACTCAATGCCGGCGATCAGCTTCAGCAACGTCGATTTGCCTGCGCCGGAATGGCCGGTAACGATGACGAACTCACCATCGTCCACTTCAAGGCTGACTTCCTTGAGCGCCTCAAATCCGTTGGAATAGCGCTTGGTGATGCCGCTGAGCTGAATCATCTCCCGAGTCAGTTATTCGAACAGCGCCGAGACAAAGTCCCGCGCCACGAATGGCCGCAAATCGTCGATACTTTCTCCGACACCGATGTAGCGTACCGGCACCGGACGGCTAGCGGCGATCGCCGCCAGCGCACCGCCTTTGGCTGTGCCGTCGAGCTTGGTGATGACCAAACCAGTCAGTGCCAGCGCGTCGTCGAACGACTTGACCTGGGATACGGCGTTCTGGCCGGTGTTGGCGTCCAGCACCAGCAGCACTTCGTGCGGGGCACTCGATTCGGCCTTGGCGATCACGCGCTTTACCTTTTTGATTTCTTCCATCAAATGCAACTGCGTGGGGAGCCGTCCGGCCGTGTCCGCGAGCACAACGTCGATACCCTTGGCGCGCGCTGACTGGATGGCGTCGAAAATGACCGCTGCGGAATCGCCTTTTTCCTGAGTGACGACAACCACACCGTTGCGCTCGCCCCACACCTGCAGCTGTTCGACGGCGGCCGCACGGAAAGTATCGCCCGCCGCGAGCAGCACGCTCTTCCCCTGAGCCTGGAAATACTTGGCCAACTTACCGATCGTCGTGGTCTTGCCAGCGCCATTGACGCCGGCCAGCATAATGACGAAAGGCTTGTGCGTGCTAACGTCAAGGGGCATTTCCAGAGGCCTCAGCAGATCCAATAGCGAGGCCTGCAGTGCTTCTTTTACCTGAGTCGTATCGGTCAGCCCAGCCTGTTTCACGCGTTTTCTCAGGTCGGCGAGCACTTTCGCCGTAGCGCCCACGCCAACGTCCGCGGTGAGCAGGATCGTTTCCAGTTCCTCGTACAACGCCTCGTCGATTTTGCCGCCGCGCCCGAACAGATCGCTCAGGCGGCCGCCCATCTGGCTGCGGGTGCGCGCCAAACCATCGCGTAAGCGCGCAGCCCAGCTGCGCGCTTCCTGCGGCTTGGCGGCGCCGGCGGTATTGGGCTTTTTGAAAAAACCTAGCATTGAGTTTCGGAAAGGAACGCGCCGAACAGGCGGGTCATCAGTGGTGGCGAAACCCCGTGGCCCTGGCGGAAGACGAATTCCAAGGTGACGGAGCTGATGATCATTTTAACGTCAAAGCCCGCGTCATACCATCTCGACCTAGTCCGCGCGACACAATCAAGCTAGTATCAGGCTCCTATGAGCTCTCTCAAGCGCAACCGCGTGCGTATCATTGGGGGCCAGTGGCGCAGCCGCAGGATCAGCTTCCCGGCTTCCGAGGAGCTGAGGCCTACGCCAGACCGGGTGAGGGAGACCTTGTTCAATTGGCTCGGTCAAGCGCTGAAAGACCGTAGTTGTCTCGATCTGTTCGGTGGAAGCGGTGCTCTCGGTTTTGAAGCGGCTTCCCGCGGAGCGGCGCGAGTGGTGATCGTCGAGACCGGGCGGCCCGCCTATCTCGCGCTGCAGGCCAATGCGCGGCTCCTGCAAGGAGGCAATCCGGGAAGTACAAACTTGGAACTGCTGCAACGCGATGCGCTACAATTTCTCGCCAGCACCCGTGAGCGTTTCGACGTGGTCTTTCTCGATCCTCCGTACCGCTCTGAAATGTTGCCGCGCTGTTTCGCCCTCCTTGTCGATCGTTTGAATCGGGGCGGGGCAGTCTATTTCGAGAGCGATAGCGGCCATGCTTCCCCAATGGGATGGCAAATAACAAAAAGCGGCCGAGCCGGCAAGGTGAGGTTCCATCTAGCAAAAAAAATCGACGATGGCGATCAAGGTCCGAGTGATGACAAATCGCAACCTGAAAGGCAAGAGTTCCTCGATCAGGAAACAGACGCCCATGATTAGAGCGGTCTACCCCGGCACCTTTGATCCCATTACGCTCGGTCATGAGGACTTGGCTCGGCGTGCCTCCAAACTGTTCGGCGAGGTCATACTGGCGGTGGCGGACAGCAAAGCGAAGCAGCCTTACTTCTCGCTCGAGGAGCGATTGAGCATGGCGGGGGAAATCCTCGCTGATTGCCCAAACGTAAAAATTATGGGGTTTGGCGGCTTGCTTTCGGATTTCTTGCGCCAGGTTGGCGGTAACGTCATTCTTCGCGGCTTGCGCGCGGTGTCGGATTTCGAATATGAATTCCAGATGGCGGGCATGAACCGAAAACTGCTTCCCGGTGTCGAAACGTTGTTTCTCACCCCATCGGATGAATTCATGTTCATTTCGGCGACCATGGTGCGCGAAATTTTCACCCTAGGTGGAGATGCTGCTCGGTTCGTGCATCCGATCACCGCGGCGCGCATCAAGGCATCCCTTGCTCCCGGCTACACCAAGTAGATCGCGCCATGGCTTTAATGATCACTGATGAATGCATCAACTGCGACGTCTGCGAACCGGAGTGCCCGAACCAGGCGATTTCTCAGGGCAGCGAAATTTACGTGATCGATCCCACGAAATGCACGGAATGCGTCGGCCATTTCGACACACCGCAGTGCGTCGAAGTCTGCCCAGTGGACTGCATTCCATTGAATCCTGAGTACGTGGAGAGTAAGGAGCAGCTAAAGCAGAAGTATCACGGCTTGATGGTGCTGAAGACGGTGTGATTCCACGGGTCCCGGCGTGGGTGCGATCCCTACCCGCGCAGCGGCTTCAACCCTAGCGTTGACACGCCGGACAATAGAAGGTCGCCCTACCGCCCTGTCGCAATATTTTGATTGCCGTACCGCAGATCCGACAGGCCTCTCCCGCGCGGCCGTATACCATGTACTGCTGCTGAAAGTAACCGGGGTTCCCGTCGCTGCCGACGAAATCGCGCAGCGTGCTACCGCCGGCCAGGATCGCGTTGTTAAGGGTCTCGCGAATCGCCGCCACCAGCAGTTCGCATTGCTTGCGCGTTAGGGTGCCCGCGCGCCGGGTCGGACGCACACCGGCGCGAAACAGCGCCTCATTAGCATAAATATTCCCGATTCCGGTGATACGATGGCTATCCATGAGCCATAGCTTGAGATGAAGTTTGCCTTGCCGGGTCGCTCGGTGGAGCCATTGCGCATTGAGCGCGTGCCCGAGCGGTTCAATACCCAGCCCGACCAGCAAAGGATGCTGGTCGGGCGCCGATCCCAGCCACAACAGGGCACCGAAGCGGCGTGGGTCGGTAAAGCGCATAATGAGTGCATTGTCCAGCAGCAGGTCGAAGTGGTCGTGCTTCCTTGCCGGCGTGTCGGAGGGCAGGAGGCGCAGGCTCCCCGACATGCCTAAATGCGCGAGCAGGTACCCGTGCCCGAAATCGAACAGCAGGTATTTGCCGCGTCGTTCAATGCCTGTGATGGTCGCATCAGTCAGTTGAGCCTCCAGTTCCGGTGGCACCGGCCAGCGCAAACGTCTATCGCGGACCACCGCGGCGACGACGCGTTGTCCGATCAGGCGTGCGGCTAGCCCGCGGCGGGTGATTTCTACTTCAGGCAATTCAGGCATCGGTCAGTCGAGGTAGATCATTCCTGGTTGAAGGGCGGGGCAAATATACCTAAGATGGGGCATGTCATCAAAGAACTCTTACTCGGTCGGGAAGTCCTATCAAGGCAGTCTCGCCCTCAAAACCGGATCCCGTCGATGAATTCCCATTTACCGCTGCTCGTCGCGACTGCGCTGCTCGCGGCTCCGCTGTCCATTTATGCTGAGCAGAAGCCCGCTGAGTCCGCCGCTCCTGCGGTTATCCAAGCGGAAGAGGTCACCGGCCTGACCGCGGATATTCTCTACCAATACCTGTCCGGCGAAATTGCCGCGCAGCGCGGCCAGGTAGGTTTAGCGGCGGAAGCCTTCCTGGATCTCGCCAAGCGTACCGGCGATGCGCGTTTGGCGCAGCGCGCTACCGAAGCGGCGTTGCAGGGTCGCAATCAGCAGCTGGCGATCAAGGCGGCCGGCGCCTGGCTGGAAATCGACCCGGATTCCCTCTCGGCGCGGCAGACTCTGGTCGCCCTTTATCTCACCGGGGGAAGACTCGAGGACAGCGTCCCACACATCAAACAACTGCTCGCCAAGCAAGACGTCTCGGCGCCACGCACATTCATGCAACTGTTTGGGTTGACTGCCCGCTACCCCAACAAGGATGTGCTGCTCAAAGTGGTGCGCGAGCTGGCTGCAGATTACCAGCAGGTTCCCGAAGCTCGTTATGCCACCGCGCAAGCGGCCCGGGCTGCAGATCAACCGGCGCTTGCCCTTAGCGAGGCGCGCGCCGCATTGGACATGCGTCGCGACTGGGACCAGGCAGCGATGCTCTATGGCGAGTTGTTGTCTCAATCAGCCCCTAAAGACGCCACCAAGTTTTATCGCGAATTTCTTGCCAAGAACGTCGATTCGCGCAATGTGCGGCTTAATCTGGCACGCCACCTTGCCGCTCAGCAAGATCTTTCGGGTTCGCGAAAGGAATTCGAAACCCTGCTGGCCGCAGCTCCCGACAATGCCGAGGCAGCTTTCGCCGTCGGTCTGATTTCCTTGGAGATGAAGGACTTCACCGTTGCCGAAACTTCATTCAAAAAGGCGCTGGCGCTCGAGTATCCCGATGCTGATGCGGTAAATATCTATCTTGGTCAGATGTACGAAGAGCAGAAACGTTATCAGGAAGCGAGCGCAGCCTATCTACAGGTCGGCGAGGGGGAACAGTACGTGTCAAGTCGGATTCGCGCTGCCGGCGTACTCGCGAAGCGAGGCGACCTGGCCGCTGCGCGGACCTTTCTGCACAACATCCCCGTGAAAGAGGACGCGCAGCATGTCCAACTAATCCTGGCCGATGCGCAATTGTTGCGCGAAGCAAAGCAGCATCAACAAGCCTACGACCTCTTGTCCGAAGCACTTGCCAAGGAGCCCGATTCTCCCGAACTGCTCTATGACCATGCCATGGCGGCGGAAAAGCTCGCTAGGATCGATGTGTTGGAAGCAGATTTACGTAAACTCATCAAGCTGAAGCCGGATGCAGCACATGCCTATAACGCGTTGGGGTATACGCTAGCCGACCGCACCGATCGGCTGACCGAAGCGCGCGACTTGATAGAAACGGCACGCAAACTGGCGCCTCAGGACCCGTTCATTTTGGACAGTCTCGGCTGGGTCAATTATCGACTCGGCAACCTGGACCAGGGCCTGTCGCTGCTCAAGGAAGCACTGGCCAGTCGGCCTGATCCGGAAATCGCGGCGCATCTCGCGGAAGTATTGTGGGCCAAAGGGCAGCGCAAAGAAGCAAAAAACGTGTGGACCGACGCCTTGCGCAAGAATCCGGACAATGAGGCCTTGCTGGCGGTCGCGAAAAAGCTCCAAAGCGAATAACTCTCGGCGGACGCCCCCCAAGCCGGTGGCGCAATTTCCTTGCGTCTAATTCCCTTTGTCCTGGCCGCAGTCTTGATTGCGGGCTGCGCCTCCCTGCCCAAGGAGGAGGAAGGTTCACTCTCAGGTGCGCCTGCCAGCGCCGAACGGGTCAAGCATTTTGCATTGTCCGGACGCATCGCAGTCAGGCAAGGCGAAAAAGGGCAATACGGCAATCTGCGTTGGGAACGCTCTGTAGACGGTGATGAACTCACCTTGCTCACTCCGCTTGGCCAGACCGCAGCCGTACTGAAGCAGGATACCCGCGGTGTTTCGCTTACTTTGGGTGACCGCCGGTATTCTGCCGTTGACGGTGAAGCGTTAACGCAGCAAGTGCTGGGCTACACGCTGCCCGTGAATGGGCTCGGATACTGGATTCTAGGCCAGCCGTCCCCTGACTCGCCGGCAGAGATCGAGCGACGGCCCAATGGGACCGCCATCAAATTGGCGCAGCATGGCTGGCAAATTGACTATCCCGAATACGTGGCAGTGACCGGCACGTTAGTGCCGAAGCGCGTCCTCCTGCGCCGCGGCGATCTCGATCTCAAACTGGTGATCGATACTTGGCGGCTCGGAGCGCAGGAGCCATGATCCTGCCCGGGCCGGATTATCCCGCCCCCGCCAAACTCAACCTGTTCCTGCACGTGGTTGGCCGCCGCCCGGATGGCTATCACCTGCTGCAGACGGCATTTCGTTTCGTCGACTACGCCGATTTTTTACGCTTCCGGGTCCGCCCCGATGGACTCATCGTTCGCATCAACCCGCTGCCCGACATAGCCGAATCGGACGACCTCTGCGTCCGCGCCGCGCGGGCGCTGGCGCAGGCGAGCGGCTCGATGCTAGGCGCCGACATTGAGATCGACAAGCGGATACCGCTGGGCGGTGGCCTGGGCGGCGGCAGTTCGGACGCAGCAACCACCTTGTTGGTCCTGAATAAACTCTGGGAAACGGGCCTATCGAGGGCTGCGTTGCAGGGTATCGCCCTTACGCTTGGTGCCGATGTACCAGTGTTTGTCTTTGGTCAATCAAGCTTTGCCGAAGGGGTAGGTGAGCTACTCCAGCCCATCGTTCTGCCCGCCGCCTGGTATGTGGTCCTGATCCCTCCGGCCGGGGTGAGCACGGCGGCGATTTTTGCTGCTGCTGAATTGACACGAAACACGAAACCCATTAAATTAACAGCCTTTTCTGCCGGGATTGGACTCCTCAACGACCTGCAACCGGTAGTCGAAAAACGCTACTCGGAAGTCGCGCGTTACCTGGACTGGCTACGACAGTTTGGAGATGCAAGAATGACGGGGTCAGGCGCTTGCGTGTTCTGCGCCTTTACCAGTGAACCAGCCGCACGAGAGGTCCTGCGGGCGCTGCCGAGCGAGGTGAACGGCTTCCTCGCGGCCGGCCTTGACCGCCATCCCCTCAGGGAATTCGCGCACGATTGAACGATCATTGGGGAGTCGCCAAGCGGTAAGGCACCGGATTTTGATTCCGGCATTCGTAGGTTCGATCCCTACCTCCCCAGCCAGCATGAAAAGCGGCAAGCAGGCGTAAGGCAAGTGCCTGCAGGGGCGGCGTAGCTCGCCCTTGTTGGCCTAGAAGTTCCATAACAGGTCGATAGCGGGGTCGAACGCGTGGCATACGAGAACCTGATGGTCTTCACCGGGTCGGCCAATCCGAAGCTCGCCGAAGCGGTGGCAAAGCACCTCAATATCCACCTTGGCCGCGCGACCGTTGGGCGCTTTAGTGATGGCGAGGTGTTGGTGGAACTGCTGGAAAACGTCCGGGGCAAGGACGTTTTCGTGCTGCAATCCACCTGCGCGCCAACAAGCGACAATCTCATGGAAATCCTGTTCATGGCCGATGCTCTGCGCCGGGCTTCAGCAGGGCGCATCACAGCGGCAATTCCCTATTTTGGCTATGCCAGACAGGATCGGCGGCCGCGATCGGCGCGGGTGCCGATCAGTGCGCGCGTGGTCGCCAACATGCTGACGCGTTGCGGTATCGATCGCGTGCTCACCATGGATTTGCACTCGGATCAAATCCAGGGGTTCTTCGATATTCCGGTAGATAACATTTACGCTGCGCCACTGCTGTTGTCTGACGTTTGGAAGCATGACTATCAAGACTTGGTGGTCGTCTCTCCCGACGTCGGCGGCGTGGTGCGGGCACGGGCGATTGCAAAGCGGCTGGAAGCGGACTTGGCGATTATCGACAAGCGTCGTCCCAAGCCCAACGTGGCGCAAGTGATGAACGTCATCGGCGACGTGACCAACCGCACGTGTATGATCATGGATGACATGGTGGATACCGCCAACACTCTGTGCGAAGGCGCGCTAGCGTTAAAGAACCACGGCGCGCAGAAAGTGCTGGCCTATTGCACTCATCCGGTGCTCTCGGGTAAGGCCGTCTCGCGCATCGAAAGCTCGGTCTTGGACGAACTGGTCGTCACCGATACGATTCCGCTTTCCGAAGTGGCGAGGCAATGTAGGCGTATCCGCCAACTCCCCACTGCTGAATTGCTGGCGGAGACCATCCGCCGCATTAGCGACGAGGATTCGGTGAGTTCGCTGTTCGCGGAATGAGTATTTGGTTTACCCGAAGGAGGCATCGATCGCGGCAATGCTGCTGTCGATTGCCGTCGGTGGAAACATCTTTTTAACAGCGTTTCCTGGTCGCGGGCGACGCATCACTTTGGAGTAGAAAATGGAAATCAGCATCAAGGCGCAACCACGCACACTGCAGGGTACCGGAGCGAGCCGCCGCCTGCGTCGTGCCGCTCGAGTTCCCGGCATTCTTTATGGCGGGAACAAGGCTGCCACGGCGATCGATCTCGACCATAATGAACTCTTCCATAAACTGAAGCAGGAGGCTTTTCACGCCTCGGTTCTCAGCATGGAGCTGGAGGAGGCCAAGGAACAAGTGCTGCTACGCGACGTGCAGATGCATCCCTTCCGACCTATCGTGCTGCACGTCGATTTCCAGCGCGTCGCTGCGGATCAGAAGATTCACATGAAAGTGCCGTTGCACTTCATCAACGTCGAGACCTCGCCGGCAGTGAAGCTCTCTGGCGGTCTAGTGAGTCACATACTGAACGAAGTGGAGATTTCCTGTTTGCCGGCGGACCTGCCGGAGTACATTGAGGTCGACCTGCTCGATCTTGAAGTGGGGCATTCAATCCACTTGTCCGAGTTGAAGTTGCCCAAGGGGGTAGATCTGGTCACCAAGGGCGAAGACAAGACCGTTGCCACCATCGTCATTCCGCGCGCGGCGCCCGTTGAGGAGGAGGCGGAGGTCGCAGCGATTGCCGCTCCCGCCGCTGCCGATGTACCCGCCGCTAAACAGAAGGAAAAGGAACCCGAAGCTGCTGATAAAGGCAAGGACAAGGATAAAGATAAGGCCAAAGACAAAAAATAACTGTCCTTCGCTTTCCGCTTCGAGAGGCCCGTCAGCCGAGGTTGGCGGGCCTTTCATCTTCGACGCTAGTTCGCTGCTGCGCGCGCCAAGCTATAGTTCGCAATGACTCCGATCAAACTCATTATCGGCCTCGGCAATCCAGGTGCCGAGTACCGCGATACTCGACACAACGCCGGTTTCTGCTGGGTGGACAAGCTCGCGGAGGCATTGCGGGCAAGGCTTGCGCCGCAGTCCAAGTTTCACGGGCTCGTGGCAAAGGCAAAGCACGCCGGGCGCGATCTCTGGCTGCTGGAGCCAACCACCTACATGAATGCGAGCGGTCGCGCGGTCGTTGCCATGGCACTCTATTACAAGATCCTCCCGGACGAGATATTGGTTGTGCACGACGAGCTGGATTTGCCGGCAGGTGCGGTAAAAATCAAGAAGGGAGGCGGCAATGGCGGGCATAACGGCTTGAAGGACATCAGTGCACACCTCACTACGCCGGATTTCTGGCGACTGCGCATCGGCATCGGCCATCCGGGCGACAAGAATGCGGTGGTCAACTATGTCCTGCGGCCGCCCTTGCAAGAAGAGCAGGCACTGATCGACGGGGCGATTGATAAAAGTCTCGTGCTATGGCCGGATCTGCTCGACGGAAAGTTCGAGGCCGCCATGCTTAAGCTGCATACAAAGCCGCAACCGAAAGCTTCGCCAACCCAGGAACAACCATGAGCCTCAAATGTGCAATTGTCGGCTTGCCCAACGTCGGTAAATCGACGCTGTTCAACGCCTTGACCAAGGCTGGTATCGCAGCCGAGAACTACCCCTTTTGCACCATCGAACCCAACGTGGGTATTGTGGAAGTGCCCGATTCGCGCATCGTTGCACTCTCGGACATTGTGAAGCCGCAGCGTATTCAGCCCGCCATCGTGGAATTCGTCGATATCGCCGGACTGGTGGCGGGAGCGTCTAAGGGCGAGGGCTTAGGTAATCAATTCCTCGCCAATATTCGTGAGACGGACGCGGTGGCGCATGTGGTGCGCTGCTTCGAGAACGCAAATGTGATTCACGTGGCAGGCAAAGTTGATCCGACCGACGATATCGAGACGATCCACACCGAACTGGCACTTGCCGATCTTGCTACCGTTGAGAAGGCAGTAATACGTAACGGCAAGCTCACCAGATCGGGCGATAAGGAAGCGACCAAGCTAGCGGCCCTACTTGACCGGGTTCAAGCGCATCTCAACCTAGGAAAGCCGGTGCGTAGCCTCGGTCTCGACGGCGATCAAATGAGACTGCTCTCACCCCTCTGCCTTCTTACTGCGAAGCCGGCACTGTATGTCGCCAACGTAGCGGACAAGGGATTCAAAAACAATCCACTGCTGGATCAGGTACGCGAGTACGCAGCCCAGGAGGGTGCGCCGGTCGTCGCGATCTGCGCCGCATTGGAGGCGGAAATCGGCGAGTTGGAAGACGACGATAAGGCGGTCTTCCTTGCCGATATCGGGTTAGACGAACCCGGCCTTAACCGGCTAATTCGTGCCACTTACACGCTGCTTAACCTGGACACGTACTTCACGGCCGGCGTGAAGGAAGTGCGGGCCTGGACCATCCACAAAGGCGCGACGGCACCGCAGGCGGCCGGCGTGATCCACACCGATTTTGAGCGCGGCTTTATTCGTGCGGAGGTGATCAGCTTCGTCGACTACATCGCCTGCAAAGGCGAACAAGGTGCGAAGGAGGCCGGCAAGATGCGTCTGGAAGGCAAGGAGTACATTGTCCGCGATGGCGACGTCATGCACTTTCGCTTCAACGTCTAAGCAGCGGTGCAGGAGTAACGCTCACTCTGTCGGCAGCGGGCACCATCAAGGCTGCGGGCGAAGCTGCAGCCGTGAATAGCTCGCTTCCTATCATCCGCGAACGCAAGCCCGATATTGTCGCCGCACTTTCTCTGAACGGCAGGCACGCGCGAAGCGCGAACGAAGATGCGGTCGTATGTCGTCGGTGCAGGCGGCGAGGTTGTAGCCCCTCAAATGACCGGGCCCCCTATGAGGCAGCTATGCACTAACTAAGATTAAGGACACGCTTGCCGCAGGAGCGGACGGCATCGCAGAAGATGCGAGCGGGCGGCGAACGGATCTGCTCATGCAACCAGGCTTCAACGGGTTGCCGTTCGCATCGCCGCGGCGGAGAGTACAGGGGCGGCTAATTCCTTAGAGAAGATGCTTACGCACCAGATGGCGCTGTGCCACCAAGCAACGATGCGATTCGCCGACAGAGCGTTAAGCTACGGCACCATCTTGTCAGAAAGCCTGTAACCGACTTTTCAACCAGTGAACCAGGCCACCCAATCTGTACGAAAACCGCGTGATCGAGTGGAGTCTGGACAAGTCCTTCTTCATGATGCAGTCGTAGATATCCGTGCCCGGACGCTCCCGTTGAGCCAGCCACGCCTCGTGGCTAAGCCGCCGCACCCGCATTCGCAGTCGCTGGATGAGGGCGAAGATGGGATTCAACGGACGCGCAGAGCGCACCCGCTTGACCGGTACCCTGTCGCCACGTCTGCGAGCGAGGAGAAGCCGATAGGCGAGTCCTCTTCGCCGGTGATTGATATTCCCCCGTTGCGAGGTGTTGACCTGCTCTGCGCTGAGGGGCTCCAGCACAAGCTCACCGTTCCTGATGCCTGAATCGAACAATGCGGCAGCCTTCGCGGAACGTATGGCTACGATGCTGGTGCCCATTCCGTCCGCCGTGTAAGGAGGGATCCACGCATCACCCACCGAGATGTCGGCCAGCTCCGACGACAGATCGTCACAGTAATCGCAGGCGTTGGCCTTGAACAATCCGGTGCCCCACATATCACCCAGAACTCTCATCCGGATCGTGTGAGGCGTGCCGTTCGCGTCCCGGCAGCCAAAGGCGTAATCGTCCGCGGCGGAGCCGGGATTCTTGATGCGGTACTCGGGGCTGAAAACCTGCTCATGCCTGCAACCGGCTGCGGCGGCTAGGTACTCGGTGTAGTAGCGGGTCTTCAGTCCCCCGCAGAAGACGCCCACTACGAAGACGATCCGTTCACGCAGGACAGGGTGCATGCGCTGCGCAAGCCTCAGCGCCTTGATTGCGCAAGGGAGGGCGACCAGAGCGTAACGGCCTTCGTTGTTCAGTGCGAACTCGATTACCTGATCCAACTTGGACGGGTAGTAACGCGTGCGTGCCGCGGCCCTGACTTCGTCCGCGGACCTGCAAGCGAGGTAATCAAAATGGGTGTCCTGCCTGTTCTCGACCGCCGCAAGCGCAAACACGGCATCGACGTCGCCAGCTTCCAGCAGACGGGATAGCGCCCATGTCGCAGTGCCCCCAGAGCTGCCGAATTCCCTGAATGCCGTAGCGTATCCAGCATGCAGTGACAGATAGTGTCCGAGGTTCGTGTCGTGCCTGGAGGAAGGGATGCTTGTCAGGTCTTCAGCCAGGACGTCCTCATCAGGAAGGTCGGCTTCGCTGCTCAGGCCGGAGGCGAACGGGCAAACGCGCAGGCAGGCGCCGCATCCGGCGCAGGCATTTTCTGCTGGCTGCGGCTGATACAGGCCATTGGCGCTCCAGGCCATCCTGAGTGCCTTGCTCGGACACACCGGCGCGCATGCACCACAGCCGATGCACAGATCACGGCTGACGATTTCCGAGATGACTTTCGGGATAGGACGCGGATTGACCGTTTGCGCCACTGTTTGCGGATTCCTGTGGGTTCGAGGTCGATGAAAGGAATCAGCCACCCAGGCACAGATTCCCGATGGCCAGATCGGCGACACGCGGCAGGTTCGCCGTGATCGTCCGGCGAGTGTCGTCCCTGCGCGCAATGGCGCTCGAAATCCGCATCGCCAGCTCGTCGGACAGGCATTGCGCGGGGTCAATCATGTCGTCCGCGGCGAGACCGACGTGCCGGTACAAGCCTTCGAACTTGTCCTGATACTCGATCGACAGTACCGGCGTTTTCATGCCAAGCGATGCGATAGCCAGATGCATGCGGCCGGTCACCATCAAATCGAGCAGGCCGGCGATGCGTTTGATCCGCGCCGGGTTGTCCATCAGGGCATAGCGTACATGCGGGAATCCCGCGGAGCGCAGGGATTCTTCGAGAGATCGCAACAGAGTGATGTCGCCGGACTGCCGCTTGACATCGTGCGGAATCAGCAGATACGCCAGCTTGTTCCGATCGCCCGCTGCGGCAAGCTGCCGGGCTATGTTCGCAGCCAGCGTCGCCGCACCAGTGCGCGCGATTTGCACGGAGAAGGCATGGGCGTTGATGTTGATGCCGACCGGGATGCGTCCCACGGCCCGCATCTGGCCGATCCAGTTCTCGATGTCCGGCTCGGGTTCGGACGCAGGCGCCATGAGGAAGGCGACGTCGGCGCACAAAGCTGCAGGGATTCCGACGATGCGCGTGAAGCGATCCAGCGACGCCTGGTCGCGCACATTGACCCGCACGTCGGGGTGCAGATGCGACAGCGCATGAATGGCCGGCCGTCGGGGCGTAGCGTTGAAACTGAACCCGACGATCGTGGCTGGGATCCCCATCTCGACGGCATGATTGCAGTAAGCGGCAAACCGGGATACCAAGG